>Ga0335081_10022157_pt1 | contig 10276 bp, 12 predicted proteins | sample Lox_Sample_35_FD_206713 | JGI IMG/M metagenome (GOLD analysis project Ga0335081, IMG submission 206713) | Soil microbial communities from Loxahatchee National Wildlife Refuge, Florida, United States - Lox_Sample_3.5 | ecosystem: Environmental > Terrestrial > Soil > Wetlands | place: USA...
TGCTGTGCGCCTCCTGAACGCCAGCGGCTGCCTCGACGCCCTGACCGCCCCCGAGGTGGCCCGCTCGCTCGACGGCTTCGTCACGAAAACGGTCACACCCGAGCCGCGGGAGGGAAACCCACCGGTCAGGATCGCGGAGACCGCGGCCGGGATGCTGAACTCGATCGGCCTCGCCAATCCGGGCCGCGAGCGCTTCCTGAGCAAGACGCTCCCCGCCCTGCGACAGCTGGGTGTGCCGCTCTGGGTCTCGGTCGGCGGGTTCTCCGCCGGCGACTATGCTGACACCTGCGCCGCGCTCGACGACGTGACGATCGAGCTCAACCTCTCCTGTCCCAACGTCGACGAGGCACCGGAGTCGGCCGCCGAGATCGTCGCGGCCTGCCGGGCCGAGACCAGGCTTCCGCTCTACGCGAAGCTCTCGCCCGCGGCCTGGGACCTCGGCGAGATCGCGCGCGCAGTCGAGTCGGCGGGCGCCGACGGTCTCTCGCTCGTGAACACCATGCGGGGCCTGGCGTTCGACCAGCGGCTTCGGCCGCTGCTCGCCCGCGGCACAGGGGGCTATTCGGGACCCGCCCTCAAGCCGATCGCACTTGCCGCCGTCTATGCCTGCCGGCGTGTGACCGAGCTTCCGATCGTCGGGATGGGCGGTGTCCAGACCGGGCGGGACGTGCTCGAGATGGTCGCGGCCGGGGCGACAGACGTCGCCCTCGGGACGGTCCTGTTCACCGACCCTAACGCCCCTTGGCGCGTCCGGTCAGAGCTCGAGGTTGTGCTCTCAAGTGCCGGTCTGGACAACACCGGAGAGGCCTTTTCCGCCGCTCAGGAAGCTGTTTTCAACTTTGACAACCAGGGAAAACAGTGATCGCTTGCACGAGGCACAAAGGCTGTTAGTATGCGGCCTCTCATGGTGCCGCCCACCTCGCAGGTCCAAGCTCCGGTCAGATCGCTCGACCAGCGCATGGAGGCTCTCAAGAGGGCGAACGACATCAGGGTGAAGCGAGCCCAGCTCAAGAAGGACCTCAAATCCAGTGCCGTTTCGATCGAGCAGATCCTCGCCGAGCCACCCGAGTACGTCTCGACCGCGAAGGTGTTCGACATGCTGATGGCCGTTCCGAAGTTCGGTCGGGTCAAGGCGCAGCGGATGCTCAACCAGTGCCGGATCAGCCAGTCCAAGACGGTCGGCGGGCTGTCTGATCGCCAGCGGCAAGAGCTGATTGACCTCTTCAACCGGTAGAGGGCCTGTCGTCGTCCTCACCGGGCCCTCGGGTGCCGGCAAGGGGACGATGGTTCAGGCGCTGCTGGCACGGATTCCCCGGCTCCGGCTCGCGGTGTCGGCGACAACCCGGCCGCAGCGACCCGGCGAGGTGGAGGGCTTCCACTACTGGTACCTGAGCGAGGAGGAGTTCGACCGCCGGCTCTCGGACGGCGATTTCCTCGAATACCACGTCTTCCCCTGGGGACAACGCTCTGGCACGCTGATCTCCGAGCTCGACCGGATCGCGGATGCAGGCGACATCCCCCTGCTCGAGCTGGAGCTGAACGGGTCTCTGGCCGTGAAGAAGAAGGTCCCCAACGCGCTCACGATCTTCGTCGACGCCCCGCTCGAGGAGCTTGAGCGACGGCTGCGCGAACGGGCGACTGAGAGCTCCGGCGAGATCGACGACCGGATCGCGCTCGCCGCCGAACAACGGCGGTTAGCAGGACTTTTCGACTACGTGGTCGAGAACGACGACCGGGAGCGCGCCGCCGACGACTGTGTCGATCTCGTCGAACGCGAGCTGGCAGCCTGCCGCTAAGATGGTGGGCCGATGATCCATCCGCGCATCGACCAGCTTCTCGGACAGGTGGACTCACGCTACGCGCTCGTGATCGTCGCCGCCAAGCGCGCGCGGCAGATCAACAACTACCACCACCAGCTCGGTGAGGGCACCTTCGACGAGTTCCCGCCGCCGCTCATCCGCTCGCGCTCGAAGAACTACCTGACCATGTCCCTCGAAGAGATCGCCGAGGGCAAGATCAGCTACGACTACACGCGCTGACTCGCGTCGCTTTGCAAGCGGCGAGGGCAGGCTCGCTCCTGATCCTCGGGGCACAATGAGGTCGTGAGCCGAATCCTTCTCGGAGTCACGGGCGGCATCGCGGCGTACAAGGCCTGCGAGCTCACCCGGCTGCTCGTCAAGGCCGGCCACGAAGTGATCCCGCTCGTGACGCCGGGCGCCGAGCGCTTCGTGCGCGCCGCGACCTTCCAGGCTCTCGCGCGGCGGCCTGCGGTCGAGGACGTTTACCAGCACCTGATGCGGGCCGACCTGCTCGTCGTCGCGCCGTGCACTGCCAACACACTCGCCAAGCTCGCGGGCGGGATCTCCGACAACCCCCTCACCGAGTCTGCGCTTGCCCACCGCGGTACGGTCCTGATCGCTCCCGCCATGAACCCGCGGATGTGGATGCATCCGGCGACGTGCGCGAACGTCGAAACCCTGCTCGGTCGCGGAGTCGAGCTCGTCGGCCCGGACGAGGGCGAGACGGCCGAGGGCGAGTGGGGGGTTGGCCGGATGGCCGAGCCGCCCGAGATCGCGCGCCGCATCGCGCAACTGCTCGCACCCGGCGCGCTCGCCGGCAAGCGAGTCCTCGTCACAGCCGGGGGCACGCGCGAGCCGCTCGACGCCGCCCGCTACATGGGCAACCGGTCCTCGGGGCGGATGGGGGTCGCACTCGCAGAGGAGGCGCGCCGGCGCGGCGCCGACGTGATGCTCCTGGCTGCGAACCTCGCCGTTCCTGCACCGCAGGGGGTGGAGACGATCTCGACCCCGACTGCCCAGGCGATGCTCGACGCGGCCCTCGCCCTGGAGGACGTCGACATCGCGTTGCTCGCGGCGGCAGTCGCCGACTACCGCCCGGCCGCTGCGCTCCCCGGCAAGCGCACGAAGGGTGACGAGCCCTGGACGGTCGAGTTGGAGCCGACCGTCGACATCGCCCGCCGTCTGGGCGAGGCCAAGCGCCCCGGCCGGCTGCTCGTGGTGTTCGGAGCCGAGCTCGGCGAGCGCGGTCTCGAGCGGAAGCGGGAGATGCTCGAGACCAAGAACGCGGACCTGGTCGTCTTCAACGATGTCTCGCGCCCCGATATCGGCTTCGAGAGCGCCGACAACGAGGTCGTACTCGTCTCCCAGCTCGGCGACCGGCTCGTGGCGAAGGCGCCGAAACCGGCGATCGCGGTCGAGATCCTCGACGAGGTGGAGAAGCTGCTCGAGTGAGCGAGGCCTACGACCTGTACCAGGAGGGACGAAGCAGGCTGCGGAAGGGCATGAGCGCCCAGGCGACCGTCCCGCTCGAGAAGGCCAAGCGGCTCGAGCCCGACAAGGCCTCGATCCGCGAGGCCCTCGGGATCGCCTATTTCCGCCTTCGCCGTTGGGTCGAGGCCGAGACGGAGTTCCGGGCCGTGCTCGACCTCTCGCCGACTGACGACTACGCGCACTACGCTCTCGGCCGGGTGCTCGAGAAGCAGGGTCGGGACGCCGAGGCGAACGGCCACTACAAGCTCGCAAGCTCCATGAACCCGGGCAACGAGGGCTACGCTGCGCGGGTCCGAGAGCTCGAGTAGCCCGATTGCGCGCAGTCGTGCAGCGGGTTTCTCGAGCCCGCTCGACCCCCGGCGGCGAGATCGGCGCAGGCCTCCTCGTACTGCTAGGCATCGCGGAGGGCGACGATCCAGCGGCCGCCGACCAGCTGGCGGGCAAGGTCGCCCGGCTCCGAATCCTCGAGGACGACGACGGCAGGTTCAACCGCTCGCTCCTCGACACCGGCGGCGCCGCGCTGGTCGTCTCCCAGTTCACGCTCATTGGAGACACCCGCAGGGGGAATCGGCCAAGCTTCTCCGCGGCGGCGCGCCCCGAGCAGGCCGAGCCGCTCTACGAGCGGTTCTGCGCCGCGTTGGGCAAGCTCGGGGTTCCGGTCGCCACGGGCGTCTTCGGCGCTCGGATGGCCGTCGAGCTCGTAAACGACGGGCCCGTCACGATCGTGCTCGAATAGCCCGGGCCCGGCAGGCCGGTTGCGAGGAGGGTCTGCTACCCTGCATAAACCACATTTCGGGCAAGTCGAAATGGGCGCGCGGCGCCCATTTTTTGTGACGTAGGAGCTTCAGGAACACGATGGCGACCGGTCAGCAAGCGAAGGAGAAGGAGCTGTATCGCGAGGTTTCCCGCACGGTGACGACGGCGCTTCCGGGCGTCGAGGTGCTCGCGGTCGAGATGACCGGACGCGAGCGTTTCTGCGTGTACGTCGATCAGCCGGGCGGGGTCGACCACGCGCTCTGTGAGCGAGTCAGCGGCCTACTCCGTCCCTACACCGACCGGTACTCGGTCGAGGTGTCCTCCCCGGGCTTCGAGCGGCCGCTTCGCACCCGCGAGCACTTCCGGGGCGTCCAGGGAAGGCGCGTCCGCGTGAAGACCTCGGAGCGAAGGATGCGGGGGGAGGTCGTTGCCGTCGGCGAGCGGTCGTTCCAACTCCTGAACGGGACCGGTGAGCCGGTCGACATACCGTACGACGCGATCGTACGGGCCAATCTGATCGACGAAGGGTAGGTGCGTGATGAGCCAGGAGATCGTTGAGGCCGTTCGCGAGATCGAGCGCGAGAAGGGAATCGACGCCGAGCAGCTGCTCGCGGCACTCGAAGACGCGCTGCTTGCCGCCTACAAGAAGACGCCGGGGGCGTCCCGGCATGCTGCCGTCGAGCTCGATGATGCGGGCGACTACCGCGTGTACGCGATCGAACTCCCGGAGGATCTCGAGCGACGGCTGCTGGACGAGGCACGCGAGCGCGCGCTCGACGAGCTCGAGCGGATCGAGGAAGAGACGGGTGAGAAGAATCACACGCTTCTGAGCGACGACGACCTCGACGTCGACTGGTCCCAGGTGCCTGACGACCTGATGAAGCGCGAGGACGTCACGCCGGACAATTTCGGCCGCATCGCCGCCCAGACCGCGAAGCAGGTGATCCTTCAGCGCATCCGCGAGGCGGAGCGCGAGATGATGTACGAGGAGTACATCGACCGCGTCGGCGAGGTCGTCACCGGCATCGTCCAGCAGGCGGGCGACCGCAACAACGTCCTCGTCGACCTCGGCAAGGTCGAGGCGCTGCTACCGCGCTCCGAGCAGGTCGACGGCGAGCGCTACGAGCAGGGCTCCCGCATCAAAGCAGTCATCACCGATGTCCGCACCGGCACGAAGGGGCCGCAGGTGATCCTGTCGCGCCGCGATCCGGAGCTGATCAAGACCCTCTTCGAGCTCGAGGTGCCCGAGATCGCGGACGGTCTCGTCACGATCGAGGGGGTTGCGCGCGAGCCGGGCTATCGCTCGAAGATCGCGGTGCAGTCGCACACCCAGGGGGTCGACCCCGTCGGTGCGTGCGTCGGTCCGCGAGGATCTCGGGTCCGGATGGTCGTGTCCGAGCTCCGCGGCGAGAAGATCGACATCATCCCGTGGAACCAGGAGCCGGCGCGGTTCGTCGCGAAGGCCCTCTCTCCGGCCCGCGTCCGCGAGGTGTACCTCGACGACGCCGGGCGTGAGGCGACGGTTGTCGTCCCCGACGACCAGCTCGCGCTCGCGATCGGCAAGGAGGGGATGAACGCCAGGCTTGCGCATCGGCTCACGGGCTGGAAGATCGACATCGTCAGCGACACCGAGTTCGCCCAGCAGGAAGCCGAAGCGGCTTTCGGCGGCGAAGGCGGGGAGGAGGGCGACTTCTCCGGGCGCTGCGCGGCGGTGCTCTCGAACGGAAAGCGCTGTCCGAACACCGCCCTTCCGGGCTCGAAGTTCTGCGGAGTCCCCGCCCATCAGGAGCTCGCGATGCACGAGCCCGACGACGAGGTCAATCCGATCGTCGAGGAGGCGGAGCCCGAGCTCGAGGCTCTGTCCGACGTCTCCGAGCCGGAGGCCGTGACCGAGGATGCGGCGGAGTTCGGCGAGGCGGCCCCAGAGGAGTTCCCGGCCGGCCCCGGCGATGCACCGGTACCGGGCGGAGACGAGACCCTCGAATCGGGGGGACGGCCGGTCGAGCGCGTGGAGGACGACCCGAACGAGGGGATTCCGATCGTCCATGCGCGAGTCGAAGGTGACGAAGGTGGCGAGGACGGCGCAGACGGCTAGTCCGATCCGTACCTGCTCCGGCTGCGGCCGCAAGGCAGCTCAGGCCGAGCTACGGCGCTTCCACGCCCGGGAAGGCCAACTCGTTGCCGGCCCGGGACCCGGCCGAGGCGTCTACACCTGCCCCCGGCTGTCGTGCTTCGAGCGCGCTCGTGCTCACCGCGGCTTCAACCGGACATTGAGGAGGACCGTCCGCGTCGAGAACTCGTTGGCGCGGCTCTACACTTGAACCATGCCAGGCGGTAGACCAATCAGACCCAGAGGCGGCGGAGGCCCCGGAAACCGGAGGCGCCGCGTCGTCATCGACGGCGGCACCGGCCGGCCCGGCGCCGGCCAGCGGCAGCGGCCCGGCGACCGCCAGGGAGCCGATCGCGCGCCAAAGACACCTCGCGAGGTCGCGCCGCCGACCGGCCCGGTGACCGTGGAATCGGGGATCTCGATGCGCGACTTCTCGCAGGCGCTCGGGGTGCCGATGCCGCAGATCATCAAGATGCTGATGGAGATGGGGTCGATGAAGACCGCGACCCAGACCCTCACCGACGACGAGGTCGAGTTGATCGCCGCCGAACTCGGCCGCGAGGTGACGATCAAGCACGCCGGCGACGAAGACGTCGAGCCCGAGTCGTTCGACGACGCGCAGGACTCACTCAAGCCGCGGCCGCCGGTGGTGACGATCATGGGTCACGTCGATCACGGCAAGACGACGCTGCTCGACGCGATCCGCAAGACGGCCGTCGTCGAGACCGAGGCCGGCGGGATCACCCAGCACATCGGCGCCTACCAGACCGACGTCGACGGACGGAAGATCACGTTCCTCGACACGCCCGGCCACGAGGCCTTTACGGCGATGCGGGCACGCGGGGCGAAGGTGACCGACATCGCCGTGCTGGTCGTCGCCGCCGACGACAGCGTGATGCCGCAGACGCTCGAGTCGATCGCGCACGCGCGCGCCGCAGAGGTGCCGATCGTCGTCGCCGTGAACAAGATCGACCTCCCGGGCGCGAACCCCGACCGCGTGCTGAGCGACCTTGCAGCCCAGGGGCTACAGCCCGAGGAGTGGGGCGGCACGACGCAGGTCGCGAGGGTCTCCGCGAAGCAGGGCGAGAACCTGGACGAGCTGCTCGAGAAGATCCTCCTCGTCGCGGATCTCGAGCTGGAGCTGACCGCGAACCCGGATGCTCCCGCCTCGGGGCCGATCATCGAGTCCCGAATCGACCACGGTCGGGGCACCGTGACCACGATGCTCATCCAGCGGGGCACGCTGAGGGTCGGCGATGCGGTCGTCGCAGGCGATGCGTGGGGTCGCGTGAAGGCGCTGTACGACTACCGAGGCGAGCGGATCGAGTCCGCCGGGCCCGGTGAGCCGGTCGAGATCCTCGGCTTCGACAAGCCGCCGCCGGCAGGCGAGCCCGGGCGAGTGGTCGAGAACGATCGTAAGGCCCGCGAGCTCGCCCAGCAGCGCGAGGAGCGGCTCCGCCGCGAGTCGCTCGCCAAGCAGGCGAGCCGGGGCGTCTCACTCGAGAAGCTGTTCGAGCAGCTTCAGGCGGGCGGGGTCGCAGACCTGAACATCGTGCTCAAGGCCGACGTCCAGGGCTCCGTCGAGGCGATCGTCGGCGAGCTTCAGAAGATCGACCATCCAGAGGTGCGGGTCAACGTGATCCACACGGGCGTCGGCGGGATCAGCGAGAACGACATCAACCTCGCCGCCGCGTCGAACGCGATGGTGATCGGGTTCAACGTCCGCCCCTCGAGCGAGGCCCGCCAGCTGGCAGAGCGGCAGGGAATCGAGATTCGCCAGTACCGCGTCATCTACGAGCTGACCCAGCAGATCGAGCAGGCGCTCGTGGGCATGCTCTCGCCCGTCGAGACCGAGGCAGTGATCGGCGAGGTCGAGGTGCGGGCGCTGTTCCGGGTCTCGCGACTCGGGACGATCGCCGGCTGCATGGTCACGAGCGGCGTCGTTCGCCGCGGGGCGCGGGTGCGGATCTTCCGCGACGGCGCGCGGATCCACGAGACCACCGTCGCCCAGCTCAAGCGGTTCAAGGACGACGCGCGCGAGGTGACCGAGGGCTTCGAGTGCGGCATCCTGCTCGACGGGTTCAACGACCTACGCGAGGGCGACATCTTCGAGGTCTACGAGACCCGCGAGGTTGAGCGCACGTCTCTCGACGAGCCACCCGAGGTGGCGTAGCCGCCCGCGAGGTGCCCGGCTACGTCGCGATCCTCTCCGCCGAGCTCCACTTCCCCGAGGCCGGCTCGCTGAAGGGCAAGCGCAAGCACGTGCTCTCGGCGAAAGCCCAGCTTCAGAACCGCTTCGGAGCCTCGGTGGCGGAGGTGGACCATCACGATCTCTGGCAGCGGTGCGCGCTGACCGCCGCGTTCGCCTCGCGAGACGCCCGCGAGGCGGGCGAGCTGGCCGGGCGTGCCGAGCAGTGGCTCTCGGGCCAGAGCTGGGAGCTCGTCCGGTCCGAGATCGTGATCGTCTCCCCCGATGACGAGCCCTACCCGGACGGCCCTGGATGACCGACCGGATGCGCCGCGTCAACGAGTCGGTGCGCGCGGTCGTCGCCGATGCGATCGGCACGCTCAAGGATCCCCGGATCGGAATCGTGACCGTGACCGGAGTGTCGGTCTCTCCCGACCTCCACGATGCGCGCGTGTACGTGTCCGTGTTCGGCGGCGAGAAGAAGCGGCGGGCATCGCTCGCAGCGCTCGAGTCGGCGCGGGGCGTCGTCCAGGGACACCTCGCCAGCGAGCTGCGGATGAAGCGGACCCCCCAGTTGACATTCGAATACGATGCTTCGGTCGAGCGCGGCATGCACATGACGAAGCTGATCGACGAGCTCGCCCCGGAGATGCCTTCAGATGACGGACAGCATGCAGGTGCAGACGACGACTGACTTCGAGGCCGTCGTCGAAGCATTGAGGGAGGGCGAGCGGTTTCTCGTCGTCACCCACGAGAACCCGGACGGAGATGCACTCGGCTCGATGCTCGGGGCCGCGCTCGGCCTCCGTGAGCTCGGGAAGGGCGTTCTCATGTACCTCGGCGGGACGACGCCGCTGCCCGCGGAGTACGGCTTCATGCCGCTGGGCGAGGTTCTGCGGGAGCCGCCCGACGACCTCGGTGAGCGAGTGCTGCTCGCGCTCGACTGCGCGAACGAGCGACGTCTCGGCCCCGACCCTGCGCTGATCGACCAGGCGGCGCTCGTGGTCGATGTCGATCACCATCACGACAACTCGCGGTTCGGCGCCGTCAACCTCGTCGTGGCCGACGCATCCTCGACTGCCGAGATCGTGCGCGACGTCCTCCAGGCGCTCGACGTGCCGCTGACGCCGGCGATCGCCGAGGCCCTCTACATCGGCCTCGTCACCGACACGGGCCGCTTCCAGTACGCCAACACGACCCCGAAAGCGCTACGCCTCGCGGCCGAGCTTGTCGAGGCGGGTGCCGACGTGCACGGGGTGTTCAAGCACGTGTACGAGACGGTCCAGTTCGCCAAGCTCAAGCTCCTTGCGCGGGCCCTCGAGCGCGCACAGATCTACGAGGGCGGCCGCCTCGTCATCTCGTACCTCCTTCGCTCCGACTTCGCCGAGGTCGGCGCCGAGGAGCCGTATTCCGAGGGGATCATCGACTTCCTCCGCCAGAGCGAGGGGTCCGAGCTGGTCGCGCTCATCCGCGAGCCGCCGACGGCAGGCGGCCCGATGCACCGCATCTCGCTGCGCTCGAGCAGAGACGAGCTCGATGTCTCCGCCATCGCACGCAAGTCCGGAGGAGGTGGCCACGTCCAGGCGGCCGGTTTCTCGAGTGAGCGGTCGATCGAGGAGATCGTGGAGCTGATCCGCCGTGAGTTCATCACGGCCGCCGGCGAGCGGGGGTAAGGCGTGGTTCCGCGGGCGTCGCGCCCTGCCGGCATCGTCCTCGTCGACAAGCCTGCCGGCCCCTCGTCGTTCACTCTCGTCGCCGCTCTGAGGCGGCGAACGCAAGCACGTACCGGGCATGCCGGAACCCTTGATCCGTTCGCGACGGGCCTGCTCGTGCTGTTGTCCGGTGCGGCAACCAGGCTGGGAGCGTGCTTCATCGGGCTTGACAAGCACTACGTCACGGAGGTCGACCTCACGTCGACGACGTCGACCGGCG
>Ga0335081_10022158_pt1 | contig 10276 bp, 11 predicted proteins | sample Lox_Sample_35_FD_206713 | JGI IMG/M metagenome (GOLD analysis project Ga0335081, IMG submission 206713) | Soil microbial communities from Loxahatchee National Wildlife Refuge, Florida, United States - Lox_Sample_3.5 | ecosystem: Environmental > Terrestrial > Soil > Wetlands | place: USA...
GCGCGGACGACTACTGCGACGTGGCGCAGGTGCTCGAGCACTTCTACTCGATCTGCATCACCGACTGCGGCACCGGCCTGCTTCATTCGGCCATGTCCGGCGTGCTGCAACTGGCCGACCAGATCATCCTGGTCAGCTCGCCGTCGGTGGACGGCGCGCGGAGCGCGAGCGCCACCCTGGACTGGCTGGAGGCGCACAACTGCGCCGACCTGGTGCGGAACGGGGTCGTGGTGCTCTCGGCGATCCGGCCGAAGAGCAAGAGCACCGTCGATCTCGACCGGCTCGAGCACCACTTCGCCTCCCGCTGCCGCGCGGTGGCGCGGATCCCCTACGACCCGCACCTGGAAGAGGGAGCGGAGATCGAGCTCGAACTCCTCGGCAGCGACACCGCCGAGGCGTACCTGACCCTGGCCGCGATCGTCGGCGATGGGCTCGCCTGGCCGCGGCGGCTCACGTCCGGGTCGGCGTTACCGTAGGCTGGTGACCCTCAGGAGGGCTCGCCTAGTGGCCGATGGCGATGGTCTTGAAAACCATTAGGGGTGGTGACATTCCTCGTGGGTTCGAATCCCACGCCCTCCGCTCGACTTCGGATGCCTTGGCGGGCCGCCTGGCACACCCCGGGCAACACGCCAGCGGGCGGCCGGTCTACCTGCCCAACAGCGCGCAGCTGGTAGTCGCGGTACGCCACCGCGGACGAGCTCATCCCCTGTACTCGCGGACCAGTTTGAGTTTCCGGCGGAACCACCGGTAGTTGCGAGTGCCGCCGAGGGCCAGCAGCATCAAGGCGGCCACCGCCGGCCCGAGAATCAGCAAACTGGCTACCACCCGGTCGAGAATATTGTCGATCATTGCCTGGCTGGGATCAGCCGGGTCGAGATAAACACTTACGGCCTTGGCGGACCCTGTGCCCGCGGCATCAATTGAATACGACTGGCCGTGCCACGAGTAATAGACAATTCCTTGGTGCTCGGTGCCGGTGACCGCCTGACCGGTCCACAGCACGTGGTCCGGTGACTGCAAGCCCACCAGCAGTGCCAGCACGGCAAAGACCAAGAGCACGACCGCGCCGGCCACGAACCAGCCGGACCCGTCGTACCACTTGCGCACCCGGGCAAGCGCACCCACAAGCCGAGTATGGGCCGGTGTGAGCCAAGGCGGAAGATGCGGCTCCGTCTCTGAACCCACACCCAGAAGCGTCTCAGACTTGCCAGCTTCCAAGTTGACGGAACCGAGGCGACCAACCGGTGATTGCGGCTTCTCACACCATGCGCACCGCCTCGTCCCCCTGGCCAGCCGTTCCCGGATCGCGGCTGACAGCAACAGCAGCAACCAACAGCAAGCAAGCGGCCGGAGGTTTCGGCCGCAGCACGGCGGGGAAGAGGTCCAGCGCTCCAGCGGGAGAAGCGACGGTGATGCCGGTCGCTCCGGCCCAGGGCCAAGACGGTGGCCGAGCCGGGTAGGAGGCTAGCCATGGGCGAGGCACTGACCATTGAGGTCCGGCAAGGACACGACTCTACGATCGTGACCGCCGCCGGGGAGATCGATATCTCCACCGTGACCCGGCTGCGCGAGCGCCTCTTCGAAATAGCAGCCAGCGGCCACCCTCTAGTGGTCGACTTCGACCAGGTCAGTTTCATCGACTCTGTCGGGCTGGCCATGCTGGTCGGCACGGCGAACCGCGCCGCCGCGCATGGCAGCACCCTGCAGGTAGCCTGCGCCCCGCCGAAGATTCGCCAGTTGTTGCGCCTGGCCGGACTGGACCGCCGGATAGCACTTCCCCGCACCCTGGACGAGGCCTTGGAGGCCAGGGCGGCGGCCCGGACCTAGTCGACGATGAGAAGGTCTAGGCGTAGTTTCTGCCCCCATCCGGAATTGGCGTCGAGCCGTCGGACCAGGACCTGAATCTGGGTCTTGGACGTGGTGATGACCTGGGCCGCGAACTGGTCCGAAAAGCCCAGGTTCTGGTTCACTGCCTGGCGGGGCTGCACCAGCACCACCGCCGGCGTGGCCGTCGTCAGATGCAGGCCTCCGACGACCACGACCAGCTGCTGACTCGCGTTGGGCGGAACAGTGACCGACGTCGCCGTCACATTGCCCAGTCCCGGCACCGCGGCGAACGCCGCCGCCTCAGCGGGCCGCTGACCGAGCGAGAGGACCCGCACGTCTTGCGCGTTCACCGTTACGCTGGCCTGATCCGCTGGTCCTGCCGTTGTCATCGTTCCTCCCCATCTCGACGGTGCCGGAGCCGCCTCGCCGCCTCCCGGCGCGAACTATCCCGCAACCGGTAACGTTCCCCGTATCAACCCGGCGAAGACGCGATCAGGCCACCGGGAACACCGCCGAGGACGCGATGGAAGGCGATGAGGACGGCGAGGACCAGGCGGAGGAGGTCCGCGGCCGGATGGGCCTAGCTGCGGCTGGCCGCGGGTCCCGTATCCTTTGCTGAAGGTTTGACGGAACAGCCGGTGGTTTGGCGTTTCCGGCTGGCGTTGTACCTTCCCGCCTGCAGGGCACGGCGGTCGGCCGGCGGAAGGTATCGAGGTGATTCCCGTGGCGGCGCTCAACACTTCGGCGTCGGCCGGGGCGGACGGACCCATCGTGGCGCTGTCCGGTGAGGCGGACGCGACGACGGCCGCGGAGCTGCGCGAGACACTGGCGACGCAGCTGGATACCGGAGCACGGCTGGTGACGGTAGACGCGTCCGGGCTGTCGTTCCTGGACTCCGCCAGCTTGCGCGTCCTGATCCTGGCGGCCAGGGCACTGCGGGGGCGGCACGGGAGGCTGGTGTTCGCGCGCCCGCAGCCGCTGGTGGCCAGGCTGCTGGAAATTACCGGTGCGGACAGACTGCTCGACGTACGGGAGTTATCCGGGCCAGGCGCCGCCACGCCGTGCCCGGGACGTATGCGCCGCGCTGGACCTGATCGCAGGCGAGTAGTCTCGGCGGCATGGGAGACGAGGGCCTGCCGCCCTTCAGCCTGGCCGAGGTGGTGACCCGGTGGCAGTTCGCGCCGGTAGTCACGGCCTTCGTGGTGGTGGCGGCGGGCTTGTACCTGTGGGGCGTGCTGCGAGTGCGGCGGCGTCATCCGGCGCGTCCGTGGCCGGCGTACCGGACCGCGCTGTTCCTCGGCGGCCTGGCCGTCGTCGTGATCGCGACCGAGAGCGGCATCGGCAGCTATGACGACGTGCTGTTCTGGGACCACATGGTGCAGCACCTGCTGCTCCTCATGGTCGCGCCGCCGCTGCTCGTGGTCGGCCAGCCAGCCACGCTGCTGCTGCACGCCAGCCGGAACCCGCTGCACACCTGGACCAAGAAGGTGCTGCGCTCCCGCGTGATGGCGGCTATCACCTGGCCTCCGTTCGGCGTGGCGCTGTACGTCGCGGTCATCGTCGGCACCCACCTCACCGGCTTCATGAACCTGGTGGAGACGAACGGCGCCGTGCACGACGGCGAGCACGCGCTCTACCTGATCGCCGGCTACCTGTACTTCCTGCCGCTGATCGGACGGGAGCCGATCCGGTGGCGGGTCTCCTACCCGACCCGGATCTTCCTGCTCTTCATCGCCATGCCGGTGGACGCGTTCACCGGCCTCGTCCTCGGCTCCGAGGGCAGCAACCCGTTCCCCGGCCTGGCCGTGCAGCGCCCCGGGTGGGCGCCGGCCCCGCTCACCGACGTGCACATTGGCGGCGCGGTGATGTGGGTGGGAGGTGCCGGAATCATGTTCGGCCTGGTGATGGCGGTGTTCTTCGCCTGGAGCCGGGAGAAGCGCGCAGATGGCGGCCTCGGCTGGCTCGAGTCCGCGCGCCGGTCGAACTTCGCCACCCTGGTCAGCTCGCATCAGGACACCAGCACCGGCCCTGGCCTGTCATCGACGGCGGCGCAGGCCCGCGGTGCGGAAACCGTCGACGACGACGAGCACCTGGCCGCGTACAACGCTTTCCTGGCCAGGATCAACAAGCCGCAGGACGGCTGACCGGCCCCAGCGCGACACGCCGGTAGCGCTTTCTAGCCAAATCTAGGGCTCAGGCTAGATCTGGCCATAGAGTCCGATGGCATGGATCCGGTGCGCAATCCGTACGCCCCCGGCGCGGGGCAGCGACCGCCCGAGCTCGCCGGACGCGACCGGGAGATCGGCCAGTTCGAAGTGGTCCTCGAGCGGGTCGCCCGCGACCGTCCGGAGCGGAGCATGGTGCTGACCGGGCTGCGCGGGGTGGGTAAGACGGTGCTGCTGAACACCTTCAGGTCGATGGCCCTGCAGCGGCTGTGGGGCACAGGCAAGATCGAGGCCCGGCCGGACCAGTCAATCAGGCGGCCGGTCGCAGCCGCGCTGCACATGGCCGTGCGCGAGCTCGCGCCCCGGCACCGTGCCCCGGACCGGGTCGAGTACTTCCTCGGTGTCCTGAAGGCGTTCGCTTCCCGCGACCCCAAGGCGCCCAAGGGCTCGTCTGTCACTACCGCGCTCGGCATCGACGGGCCGATGCAGCGCGGCCGGGCCGACTCGGGCGACCTCGAAGTGGACCTCACCGAACTGTTCGCCGAGGCCTCCTCGGTGGCCGGCGACCTCGGCGTCGGGATCGCCCTGTTCGTCGACGAGATGCAGGACATTCCCGCGGCTGACGTGTCCGCTCTCTGCGCCGCCTGCCACGAGCTGTCGCAGACCGGTGGTCCGCTCATCGTGGTCGGTGCGGGCCTGCCGCACCTGCCCGCGGTGCTGTCGGCCAGTAAGAGCTACTCCGAGCGGCTGTTCAGGTACGCCAGGATCGACCGTCTGGACCGGGAGGCCGCTGACCTGGCGCTGATCGCCCCCGCGCAGCGGGAAGGCGTGACCTTCACCGCCGAGGCGCTCGACGCCCTGTACGCCGCCGCCGACGGCTACCCCTACTTCGTCCAGGCATACGGCAAGGTGACCTGGGACGTGGCCGCGGCCACCCCGGTGACGGCGGCCGACGTGAGCATGGCCGCCCCTGAAGCAGAGGGTGAGCTTGCCGTCGGCTTCTTCGGCAGCAGGTACGAGCGGGCCACGCTGGCCGAGCGGCAGTACATGCGGGCGATGGCCGCGACCGGGGACGATCCGGTGCCCACGTCGGTGGTGGCCGACGAACTCGGGCGTAAGCCGTCCAGCCTGTCACCGGCCAGGGACGGGCTGATCAAGAAGGGACTGATCTACAGCTCCGAGCGCGGCCTGATCGCGTTCACCGTCCCCCACTTCGGTAAGTTCCTGCGCTCCCAGCCCGTCTAGCCAGGCCGGCTCTATCTGACTATCGGGTTGTCTAGCTGGATTCTTATAGTCCGCTAGACAACCGCAGACTGCCAGCTTCGGGGAGGGCTCGGGAGGGCCGGCCCTCTCCTGGGGAGGATCAGCCCGGGCACGGTGAAAAGCTGCGGTGTCGCGGGCGGTCCCAAGCTACGCATCGACGCGGAACCCGGCGGGGATTCCGATGCTTAGTACCTAAGCCCTGCCTACGCTCGCGAGTTACACGTTGCCGGCAGCAAGGGACTTGCTGCCGCCTGGCAGGGTTTACTACCGGGCGCCTGACTCATGGCACTATCAGGTATGCAGGTCAGGCACCCACAGGAGGTGGCTCGGTGCGGAGCACGATGATGGATCTCCCGCTGACGATCACGTCGATCATGCGGTACGGAACATCCGTATTCGGCGATCGGGAGGTCGTCACCTGGACCGGGGACGGGACCCGGCGTCGTACCTACGCCGAAGCCGGCCGCCGGGCCGCCCGGCTGGCCAGCGCCCTGCGCAGCCTCGGCGTCGACGCCGACCAGCGGGTCGGCACGTTCATGTGGAACAACGCCGAGCACCTCGAGGCATACCTGGCGATCCCCTCGATGGGCGCGGTCCTGCACACGCTGAACATCAGGCTCGCGCCGAACGAGGTCGGCTACATCGCCACCCATGCCGAGGAATACGCCGTCATCGTGGACGCGTCGCTGGTCGCCAGGTTCGCCGAGATCCTGCCCCAGGCGCCCACGGTCAAGCACGTCATCGTGACCGGCGGCCCGCTCGGTGAGACGCCAGGGACCGACCAGCTCACCGGCGTGACCGTGCACCGCTACGAGGACCTGCTCGCCGCCGAGCCCGACTCGTTCGACTGGCCCGCGCTGGAGGAGAACTCGGCCGCGGCGATGTGCTACACCAGCGGGACCACCGGGAACCCGAAGGGCATCGTCTACAGTCACCGGTCTGCCTACCTGCACTCGATGGGCGCCTGCCTCGGGAACGCCTTCGGCCTGTCCGAGCGGGACCGCGTGCTGCCGGTGGTGCCCATGTTCCACGCCAACGCGTGGGGCCTGGCCTACGCCAGCCTGCTCTCCGGCGCCGCCATGGTGATGCCGGACAAGGACCTGTCACCAGCCACGCTGGTCCGGCTGATCGGCGACGAACAGGTGACGGTGGCCGGAGGCGTGCCGACGATCTGGGCGGGCGTGCTCAGCCACATGCGGGCCGAGGGCGGTGACGTGTCCTCACTGCGGGTAGTCCTCTGCGGCGGCTCCGCAGTCCCGCACGCCCTGCAGCAGAACTTCGAGAACGAGCTCGGCGTGCGGATCCTCCAGGCCTGGGGCATGACCGAGACCTCGCCGCTGGCCAGCGTGGCCAACCCGCCGCCCGGCGTGAGCAAGGAAGAGGAGTGGTCCTACCGGGACAGCCAGGGCCGGCTGTTCTGCACCGTGGAGGGCCGTCTGTCCGGGGACGGCGGTGCACTGCTGCCGAGCGATGGCGAGGCGGTAGGCGAGGTCGAGGTCCGCGGGCCGTGGATTACCGGCTCCTACTACAAGGACGACGATCCGGCCAAGTTCCACGATGGGTGGCTGCGCACTGGCGACGTGGGGACGATGGACGAGCGCGGCTTCATCCGGCTCACCGACCGGGCCAAGGACGTCATCAAGTCTGGCGGGGAGTGGATCTCCTCGATGGAACTCGAGAACATCCTGATGGCCCATCCCGACGTGGCCGAGGCCGCGGTGATCGGGGTGGCCGACGAGAAGTGGGGAGAACGCCCCCTCGCGGCGGTGGTGCTCCGCCCCGGCGCGGACGTGACCGCGGACAAGCTGCGGGCCTTCATGACCGAGCAGATCCCGCGCTGGCAGCTTCCCGAGCGCTGGTGTTTCGTCGCCGAGGTTCCCAAGACCAGCGTCGGCAAGTTCTCCAAGCGGCAGATGCGAGAGGCCTACCAGCGCGGCGACTACGAAATCATCGAGGTGCGCTGATCGTTTCCCGGCCTGGATGCTTTGCCGGGGCCGGGTCAGTACCGGTACGCTATGGCCCACCGCACCGTTCGTGCGGATGGAGGATTCGCCTAGTCCGGTCTATGGCGCCGCACTGCTAATGCGGTTGGGTCTGACGACCCTCCGGGGTTCAAATCCCCGATCCTCCGCAGCTCGCAGGCCCTCTCCTGGAACGCGCAGGGGCAGGGCCTGACTCATGATGCGGCCCAAGGTTGCAGCTGCGCTCATCTGGAGCTTGGTCTAACGGGTGCAGCGCTCATGCTGCGCCCTTGGGGACCTGATCGTCGAGGACGGCGTTCCGCCGGTCAGACTGCTATCAGTACCGCGCCATGCGGAGCGTTGTGGTACCGACCAGCGCCAGGGCCAGGTCGTCTGCTTGCTTCGTAAGTTCCGCGGCATCGCTCCGCAGGGTGAACTCACGCGCAACGACCGAACTTAGTTCATGCTGTAGCGGCTCTGGCGGCATGGGGATGCGCAAAGAGAGCAGGACCGCTGGACTCAATCGCTGCCGTCCGGTAGCACCCGTCACGTTAGCTACCGCCTGCTCGGTAAACGGATCCGATCTAAGAGCACGGAAAAGAAAGTGCAAGTCAATAGCCGAATCGCGCTTCGGCCGCAACACGATAAACTCGGTGGAAGCCACAGCATTAGTTACGTCGTGTGTCACCAGGGCAATCTTCTTGTTGGCCAGGCTCGGCATGATCTTGGCGAAAAGAATATCTCCTTTCCGGAAGCGGACCTTGGTTGAGCCAATCTGGGTTCCCTTGACACGGCGGAACGTCAGAACCTGGCCGTAGATGTCGTCAACTTCCCGGAGGTCGACATACTCAAAGTCGACCCCACCGTATCGCGGGGAGCGAGGGTTAACAGACTCCCGGACAACCTCAACGACATCTCCAAGCGGTATGCTCGGGAAATCTCCTACCTGGTCATGCAGGTAATGAGTGTATGCGGCGCCGGCATCGAAGGTGCCGAGCTCATTTGCCGTCTCCTCGCCAACAGTGATGATCAGCGGGCGGTAGCTAACTAGCTCAATAGCCTTCACAGCGCACTCCTCTTCTCGTGATAAGCCAAGGCGATATCAGGCAGGTCGTTGTCGTCGAGCTCTCGGTACTGTTTAGTCGTGATGTCGTATCCTACGGCCTCAGCCTGGGCCAGGAAACGCCGTTTTCCAGGCGTACCGCGACGCAAGTAAAGGATGCACGTGCGGGCGTTCGAATCGCCGAATGGTTTGAACGTTCCTACCGGAAGGCTAATGCAACCGTGAACGTTAGCCTTCTCTTCAACAAAGGACCGGATATCCTCGACAGCCGACCCGCTGGCAATCGCATGGGGCAGGACAATCAGAAGACGGCCGCTTCCAGGCTTAAGCAGCCGAAGCGCCCGCTCCAGCATAAGGTAGTCAGAACCCTGCTGTGGCCTCCCTCGGCCCAGCTCGTATCTTTGCAATGTACGAGGTTCCTCATACGGAAGATTAAAGGGAGGATTCATCAGGATGACATCGAACCTCGGCAGCTCTCCGTGTTCGATATCTCTGAGATCAACTCGGCGGCCCTCCGTGTTCTCGAAAATGTCATCCCTGATGGAGTCGCCGGTATAGATTCGTTCGTATCCGTCACCATGCAGTACCAGGTTTATGCGGCACAGGGTGGCGAGGCGATCGTTAATGTCCACGCCCCATAGATTGTTATGTACCAGATCGCGAAGTCTGTCGTCGATCTCCGCCCGGCTACTCGATGCAAGACGAATCTTCTTTCGGACGTCAAGGAAACTTCGGATAAGGAACCCGCCGCTCCCGCACGCTAGGTCCATTACGCGCTCGCCAATTTGAATATCAGCAAGTTCTACCATGAACTCGATGATCTGACGTGGCGTCAGATACTGACCCAGGTCGCCGCGCAGGGCCCCGGTAAGGAAGGTTTCATAGACTGAGCCGACAACGTCTCCGCCAGCACCAGCCAATCCAAGTGGAGTGCGGAAGCCGTAAAAACTGAAGGGCTCAAGAGCCCGGACTATGCCGGCCGCGGTATCGTTACTGCGGATATTTATTCTGGTATTCCCTGGAAAGACGCTGAAGCGCTGACGCGCGTCTGCGAACATTCGTGAAAGAGCTGTCACCGCACCTTCCCCCGCCAGCCACGAGCTTGAGAAACGGAACTCTGCGGTCATGCCGTCGGATAGCTGCTTCTCCTCGTTAAATTTGCAGACGAGTATCTTTGTCAGCTCATCAAAAGCGGTCTCCGCGATGAGGCCCTCTTTTGCCAGCAGCTGCCTGCATGTGCGGAAGGCTTCCGCAAGGTCATCTCTATTTTCTACGGTGTACAGAACCCGCTCGGCGGCCTGCCTGTCTTGTACCGGCAGGTCAGCTGCTTCTACCTGCGCGGCTGATCCGCTGAGCAGCTCGGGACTGGGAAGATCCTCCAGGCCGCCTATCTCATCGCGGTCAAGTCTGTAAACTTCCCAATCCCGCCCATTGGTAAGTACAGCGAAGATGGCTGACGGGTTAAGCAACCGGGCATATGCCAGTGCCTGATTTGAATCTTCTTCCTTCAGTCTATGGCTCAGACGCTTGGTGTCAACGACCATCATGGGACGGCCATCGCTATAAACAACGATGTCAGCCTGCTTGCCGAATCCCTGACTGCCCGGCCGGGTAACCGATACCTTCCGCCTGATCTGATCAGGCGTGAAGCCAGTCCTGATCAGAAACGGGATAACGATATTTACGGCGCAATCATCTTCTGATGTCAAGCTCGGCGCATGGTTGAAAAGATCGTCCAATATCGTGCGGGGTGTCAATTGGCTGACCTCCCGTCACCCATAGCTAACTTAACCGTGCCCAGGAGTCTAGCGGCATGGAGATCGTTCGGCCGGCAGACCCTCCGATGCGAGCCAACACGGCCAAGCCCACATCCGACGCGCCCGCGACGACTGATCGGAACATTACGTCGCGGACAGTAGCCGTACAGATGGAAGCGTGCGTGCCCTCGGCCACCAAGCTGGTCTTTGGACGTCCGTGGTCTTGGCGCATCTCGCGCG
>Ga0335081_10022159_pt1 | contig 10276 bp, 12 predicted proteins | sample Lox_Sample_35_FD_206713 | JGI IMG/M metagenome (GOLD analysis project Ga0335081, IMG submission 206713) | Soil microbial communities from Loxahatchee National Wildlife Refuge, Florida, United States - Lox_Sample_3.5 | ecosystem: Environmental > Terrestrial > Soil > Wetlands | place: USA...
GTTTCTCCGGCGCGACTTTTACCAATGCGCCGAACGCCGGCGCGCTGTTTTTGGTGCTCGACGATTTCGCGAAGCGCGGGCGGGATCCCCGGCAATCGGCGGCGGCCATTCAGGGGCAGCTGTTCCGCCGGCTGTCGTCGATCCAGGAGGCCTTCATTATTCCCGTGCTGCCGCCGCCGGTGATAGGTATCGGAACTGCCAGCGGCTTTCGCATGATGGTTGAGGATCGCGCCGGTCAGGGCTCGAATGCCTTGCGGGCCGCCACCGAATCGCTGGTGACGCGCGCTGCGCAGACGCCAGGCATCGCCGGGACGTTCTCGTTGTTCGAGACATCGACGCCGCAGGTCTATCTCAACATCGATCGTACCAAGGCGCAGCTTTTAGGCATCAATGTGCAGGACGTGTTCAATGCGCTGCAAATCTATATTGGCTCGTCCTACGTCAACGATTTCAATTTGTTTGGCCGCACGTTCCGGGTCACGGCACAGGCTCGCGACGAGGACAGGCAGCACATCAGCGACGTGCTCAAGATCCGTGTCCGCAACTCCAACGGCGATACCGTTCCGCTCGGCTCCTTTACGACCGTAGACAACATTTCGGGGCCATACCGGGTGCCGCGATATAATCTGTACCCGGCCGCTGAAATCGACGGCGCCGCCGCGCTCGGCTATTCGCAAGGCCAGGCTATCGCGATCATGGACAAGCTCGCTGCCGAAACTCTGCCGCAGGGGTTTGCCACCGAATGGACGACGCTCGCGTTCCAGCAGATCCGGGCGGGAAACACCGCCACCTTTGCCTTCCTGCTGGCGGTCGTATTCGTCTTTCTGGTGCTAGCCGCGCAATATGAGAGCCTGACGCTGCCGCTGGCGGTGATCATGATCGTACCGATGTGTCTTGTTGCCGCCATCGCGGGCGTGATCTTGCGTGGCATGGACAACAATATTCTGACGCAGGTCGGCTTTGTCGTCCTGATCGGCCTTGCCGCCAAGAACGCCATCCTGATCGTCGAATTCGCGCGGCAACTTGAGGATAGTGGCCATAATCGCTGGCAAGCGGCGATTGAAGCCACTCGGTTGCGATTGCGTCCGATCTTGATGACGTCGCTTGCCTTTATCCTCGGCGTTACCCCGTTAGTCTGGGCGATCGGCGCCGGCGCGGAGTTGCGTCAGGCGCTGGGAACCGCCGTGTTTGCCGGCATGATTGGAGTGACAGCATTCGGGCTTGTGTTCACGCCGGTCTTTTACGTGATCGCGCGTTGGGTCGCCGAGCTTGGGCCGCGGTTGCGTAAGCAACGTGAGAAGCCGCAACCGGCGGAGTAGCCGAGCGCTGCCGGCGTCACCGGCCCGCCACTATCGCATCATATGTGGTGGAATAACGCCGCCTACCCGGTGTTGAATGGGCGGGCTCGACGTTGGATACGGAACCACCAGTGAGCTCATGGAGTCACGAGGAGGCCGCCCCATGTTTCGTAAACTGATTGTTGCTTTTGCTGTTCTTCTGCTCGGCCTAACCGCGGCCGCGGCGCAGAGCTGTCCGGAGTTCATCCAGAAGCGGCAGACATTGATGAAAAAAAGCGGTGAAGAGGCGAAGATCGGGACGGAAATGATCAAGGGCGAGAGGCCGTTCGACGCCGCCAAGGTGCAGGAGATTTATGCGGCCTTTGCCGAAGACGCCAAGCAAATGCCCACGCTGTTTCCTGATTGTTCGAAAACCGGCGCCAAGACAACCGCGGCTCCGGCGATCTGGGACAGAATGGACGATTTCAGGGCTGCGATCGCCAAATTCGCCGACGACATCAAAGCGGCGCAGGAGAATACCAAGGACCTCGATGCTTTGAAGGCCAATTTTCAAACCATCGGCAAGAACTGCAGCAACTGTCATCAAACGTTCCGCATCAGGTCGAGCTGACGCGGCGAGCGACCGCGCAGCGCGGGCCGCCGCACGGGCGGCCCGTTTTTTATTTGCCGACTGATTTCGCCGCGCATCACCGCACCGGCGTCCAAGGCCTGCGCTCTCGAAGACGGGGTATGCGCTAAAGGCGCTGCACGGCGGCCTCGAAACGTGTATCACGTCGTCATCACGCCGGAGGCGGACAAGGTGTCGAGGCTGCGGACATTTTTATTCGTGATGGCGGCCTGCACTATTTTTGGCTTGCCCGCAATCTGGATTTTGACGCTGCCGAGCGTTGTGCCGGCGGCGGCATTGCCGGCGTATACACCGAATCTCGCCAACGGCGAGACCATGTTCAATATTGGCGGTTGTTCGTCTTGCCACGCCATTCCTAATAATTCGCCCGAGAAAGTCGATCGTAAGCGGCTCGGCGGCGGCCTGGCCTTGAAATCGCCCTTTGGCGTCTTTTATGCGCCGAACATTTCGCCCGATTCCAAGGACGGCATCGGCAGCTGGTCCGAGGCGAACTTCGTCACCGCCTTGTGGAAGGGAACGTCGGAACACGGCGCGAATCTCTATCCTGCTTTTCCGTACACCTCCTATCGCTACATGCAGCTCGACGACGTTCGCGATCTTTTCGCTTACCTGAAAACATTGCCACCGGTGCAGGGCAAGTCGCATCGCCATGAACTGTCGTTCCCGTTCAACGAGCGGCGCCTGCTCGGCGGGTGGAAGCTATTGTTCCTCGGCGAGGGGCCTTTCGTCCCCGATCCGTCAAAGTCGGCGCAGTATAACCGCGGCGCCTACCTCGTGAACGGGCCGGGGCATTGCGCGGAATGTCATAGCTACCGAAACATCCTTGGCGGAATCATCGACAGTCAGCGTTTCGCCGGCGGGTCCCCAGATGGCACCGAGTGGGCGCCGAACATTACGCCGGTTGGGCTCCACGGCAGCGATGAGGACTGGTCCGAGAAAGACATCGCTAGCTTTCTCGAAGACGGCATGACACCGTCCGGAGATTTTGCCGGCGGCTCGATGGCGGAAGTCATCAGGAATACCTCGTTGCTCGCCCCCGAAGATCGTAGTGCCATTGCCGCTTATGTCGCCGCACTACCGCCGAGACAGGGGCCCACACCGCCGCCGAAAAAAGAATGAGGTCCGCCGATATCATGCCGAGCATCGGGGATTGTCCACGCTGGGAGATTATTGGAGTAGCGGTGACGGATTTCTTGCCGACTAAGTGGGCGGGCATCGACGCTTTCTGTCGGCGCACCCTGTGCGATGATCCTTTTTCACGAACGGCGGACCGATGAATCCCGGCAAAGGCATCGCGTTCAAGCTTATTTCGGCGGCGTTGTTCGCGGTCATGCAGGCGCTGATCCGCTATCTCGGCGCGCGCTATCCCGTCGGACAGGTCGTGTTTTATCGCTCGGTATTCGCGATCATCCCGGTCGTGCTCGTCTATGCCTAGCGGGGTGAACTCGCCGCCGTCGTGCGCACCGAACGGCCGCTCGGACAGGCGGGCAGGGGCGTGCTGAGCATTGCCGGAATGTTCTTCAATTTCGGGGCGGTGGCGCGCCTCCCGCTCGTGGAATCCAATGCGATAGCATTTAGCTCGCCCTTGTTTACGGTCGCGCTTGCTGCGCTCATCTTGGGCGAGCGCGTGCGCATCTACCGCTGGTCGGCGGCCGTTGTCGGCTTTGTCGGCGTACTGGTGGTGCTATCGCCGCATCTATCGGGTGATAAGCTCACGGCTGCCATAGGCGGGGCGACCAGTCTGATCGGCGTCGTTTTTGCGATCTGCGGGTCGTTGACCAATGCAGGGACCGCCATTCAAACCCGCCGGTTGGCGCAGAGCGAATCGACGTCGTCGATCGTGTTTTATTTTTCATTGAGCTGTGCGCTGGCCGGCTTGGCGACGTTGCCATTCGGCTGGGTGAGGCCGAGCGCTGGCGAAGTCGCCGCACTGATCAGTATCGGCATTCTGGGCGGCACCGGACACATTTTCCTCACCGAGAGTTATCGCTTTGCATCCGCCTCGCTGGTCGCTCCATTCGACTATACCGCAATGATCTGGGCACTCGGGCTCGGTTATGCGATGTTCGGCGAAACGCCGACGTCGGAGATTGTGCTGGGTTCGGCGATCATCGCGGCGGCCGGGTTGTTCGTGATCTGGCGCGAACGCCAGCTCGCAACGATGCGGCGTCGCGATGGCCTGGCACCGGCGCCGACCGCTGCGGCTACGACCCTCCGAACGCCTTAAAGGTGATGATAGTCCGCGTGTCGGCTATCCCCGGGATGCTCTGGACCTTTTCCGCGATGAAATGACCGATATCGGTCGACGGCTCGACATAAAATTTTACCAGGAGGTCGAAGTCGCCGGCTGTCGAATAGATTTCGGAAGCGATCTCAGCGTCGGCTAGCTTGCTCGCGACCTCATAAGATTTGCCGAGCTGGCATTTGATTTGCACGAAAAATGGGACCATGCGCGCCTCCGAAACGATGCATAGCTTATACCAAAGCGGGTGGACTGCACGAGCCCGGCGAAGCGTAGTAGGATCGCCGACATTGGATAAAAAATGCATGCACCGATCGAGCTTGCCGACATTGCCGCCGACGTGCACGCGCGCGTCCGCGAGCGTGCCCCGCGCGTGCATTGCATAACCAATTCGGTGGCCCAGCAATATACGGCAAACATGCTGCTGGCTGCCGGCGCAGTGCCATCCATGACGATTTCGGCCGACGAAATCGGCGCTTTCGTCGCCGGCGCGGATGCGCTGCTGGTCAATCTCGGCACCTTCGATCTCGAACGCAGGTCGGCAATCGAAGTGGCAGTAAAGACCGCTGCCGAAAAAGAACTGCCTTGGCTGCTCGACCCGGTTTTCGTTGATCGCTCGCCCGGTCGAGCCCAATTCGGTCGCGCATTGCTCGCCGCGCGGCCCTCGGTGGTGCGCCTCAATCATGCCGAGTTCGCCGCGCTTTCGGGCAACAGGGCCGAAAGCGACGCCGCGGCACGTTTTGCGCAAGCGAACGCAACTATTGTGGGCCTCACGGGCGATGTCGATATCGTCAGCGACGGCCGTCGGCACATCACAATTGCGAACGGCGATCCGCTGATGGCCGCGGTCACCGCCATGGGTTGCGCTGGCGCGGCGTTTGTTTGCGCCGCGCTTGCTGTCGAAGCCGATGCTTGGCTGGCGACGCTGGCGGCGCTGGCGGCATTTGGTGTCGCCGGCGAAGTTGCCGCACAGGCCGCGCTGGGGCCTGGCAGTTTTGCCGTCGGCATGATCGATGCGCTGCATCGGCTCGATCGCGCCACGCTGCGAGCGCGCATCAAGGTATCCTGATGCGGCTCGATCTCCGTCTCAACGCCATCGTCGATCCCGAGCGCGCCGGCGGGTATCAGCTCGCCGATTTGGCGGCACGGTGCGTTCGCGGTGGAGCGACGCTGGTCCAGTTGCGCGATAAGCGCTCCGAGACGCGCACGCTGATCGAAGAGGCGAGGGCGATCAAACAGGCCCTGGCGCCGTTTGCGGTGCCTTTCGTCGTCAACGACCGCGTCGATGTGGCGATGGCGAGCGGCGCCGATGGCGTGCATCTTGGTCAGGACGATATGGCGGTCGAAGACGCGCGCCGGCTTCTTGGCTCGAATGCGATCATTGGACTGTCGATCAAGTCGGTCGAGGAAGCCGAGGCGGCGCGCCTCGATCTTGTCGATTATGTCGGCAGCGGCGGTGTCTATGCGACGTCATCCAAGCAACAGAAGAATGCGCCGATCGGTCCCAGCGGCTTGGTGCGAATCATCGCGGTGCTTCGCCGCCGCGCGCCCGCTTTGCCAGTATGCGGCATTGCCGGCATTGACACTGGCAACGCCGCGGAAGTGATTGCGGCCGGCGCCGACGGTGTCGCGGTCATTTCCGCCCTGTCCCTTGTGCCGAGCCCAGAGACCGCCGCATACCGGCTCCGCGAGATCGTCGACGCAGTCTTGGCCAAACGAGGCACATAATGAGCGTTCCGATCGCGCTGACCATCGCCGGTTCGGATTCAAGTGGCGGCGCCGGCATTCAGGCGGACCTTAAGACCTTCGCCGCGCTCGGCGTCTATGGCGCGTCCGTATTGACGGCGCTTACCGCTCAGAACACGAAGGGTGTTTTCGCCATTCACGAGGTGCCAGCGGAATTCATCGCGGCACAAATGGACGCTGTTTTTTCCGATCTCGCTGTGAGTGCCGTGAAGATCGGCATGCTGGGAAACGCAGCAGCGGTCGCTGCGGTCGACACCGGATTGCGTCGGCACCGCGCGCGCAACGTCGTGCTCGACACCGTGATGGCCGCAAGTGCAGGTGGGAAATTATTGCATGACGACGCCGTCGACGCCCTGCGCGCCTTGATTGCTCGGGCGCGCTTGGTCACGCCCAATCTGCCCGAGGCCGCGACTCTGACTGGCGGGGAGGAGGCCCGCAATGAAGCGGAAATGTGTGCCCAAGCGCAGAAACTGCTGGCGCTTGGCGCGGGCGCGGTGCTGATCAAGGGAGGGCACGGCAGCGGGTCCGAAAGTGTCGATGTCCTGGTCGAGGGGACTTCAAACATGAGATTTGCCATGCCGCGCATTCAAACGCGGAATACCCATGGCACAGGGTGCACGCTGGCCGCGGCGATTGCCGCTGGGCTCGCCAAGAACCTTTCGCTCGTGGACGCGGTGCGCCAAGCCAAGGCCTTTGTCACAGCCGCGATCGAGGCGGCCGACCGGCTCGAAATAGGAACCGGCTCCGGACCGGTTCACCACTTCCACAAATGGTGGTAGGCGCAGTCAGGCTGCCGCAGGCGCTCCCGGCTGCTTCAACGGATGCGCGCGTGCGAAAGCGTCGATTGCCGCCAACGAGTTTGCGATCCGCGAGAAATTGGAAAACGGCGCGGTGTCGACGTTGAAGAACTTGGCGCCGGCGGCCTGGCTGGCGAGACAAATGTCCGCGAGCGTAATTGTGTCACCGTGGCAATAGCGGCCCGTCGCCGGGTTACGCAGATGCGCTTCCAGGGCGGTGAGTGCGGCAACGTGCCAGTGCTGACACCACTTGGTCCGTGCCGCCTCATCGAGCTTGAATTCGTGCTCCAGATATTCGCGCACACGCGGCACGATCAGCGGATGTGAATCACAGGCGACGATCTGCGCTAGCCCTCGCACGCGCGCACGGCCGCGGGGATCGCGCGGCAACAGCGGCGGGTTGGGATGGGTTTCGTCGAGATATTCGATGATGGCAAGCGATTCGAACATCGCCGGCCCGTCGCCATCCACCAGCGCCGGGATGGCCATCATTGGATTGACCGAGCGAAATTCAGCCTTGCGCTGCTCGCCTTTCATGAGATTGACGTCGATGATCTCGTCGGGGACGAGGCCCTTGAGATTAAGCGCAATCCGCACGCGATAGGTTGCAAGGGACCGCCAAAACGAAAAAAGCTTCATGGGTAGCACCTCCCTGTTTCTTGTCAGTTTATTCGTGCGCGCGTCGTTTCGTGGGCCGCGGCAACGTGAAAATTTCTATCCGGCAAACCAATCCGGCCGGCAGCGGCCTTTCGCGGGTTGCTAGTCCGCTCCCGGCTCCGCTTTCAGTCCCGCCGCCTTGATGCCGGCAACGGCGCACATTTCATCTTTATCCGAAGTGTCGCCGGAAATGCCGCAGGCACCGACCAGATTGCCGGCGCCGTCCCGGATCAACACGCCGCCCGGATTAGTGACGATGCGTCCGCCGCTCGCTGCTGCAAGCATCGTGAAAAACTGCGGAGTCTTGGCTGCGCGGCTCGCTAGCGTGCGCGAACCGAAACCCATGCCAAGGGCGCCCCAGGCTTTGGCGAAGGCGATGTCGAAACGCAAAATGCCGGCTTTGTCTTCGCGCTTGAACGCGACCAGATGCCCGCCGTTGTCGAGCACGGCAACCGCGAGCGGTGCCAGATTGCTCTCGCGGCCTTTCTTCAGCGCGGCATCAACAATAACGGAAGCTTGTGCGAGCGTGAGGACGGACATAGCAGCTCCAATTTGTCTTGAAGAATTTACTGATGATTGCGGCTGGCCCAATAAACCGAGACAGTAGAGATTTCGGCATTGCCCGAGCGGTGCTGCCTGGTTTCCTGGTAGCAGCCGAGCGTCCGCTCGACCAGCGGCAGCTCGATGCCGCGCGATTTGGCTTCCGCGAGCATCGATTGCATATCTTTGATGGCGCTGTCGACATCGAATGTGACCGCTCCGGCGGAACCGCCCTTCAGCATTGACGCGATGCCGGGAGCGCGCACTTTGAGAACATTGGCGGCTCCCGAAGTGTCGCTGAGAAGATCCATGAGCCGCTCCGGCTCGATGGCGACAGTGCGCGCCATCGCCAGTGCCTCGCCGAGCGCCTGCCAATAGACCATCAGCGGCAGATTGATTGTGAATTTCAGGACCGAGCCGGAGCCGACCGGCCCCGCATGTTCCAGCCGTCGGCACAGCTGTTCCAGAATCGGTCGCGCCCGCGCTGCATCCGCTGCTTCGGCGCCCATGAGCCCGATCAGCTTTCCCTGCCGCGCGGGACCGGTCGAGCCGCCCACCGGACATTCGACGAAGGCGGCGCCTTTGGCGCGTACCGCACCAGCGAGCGCGACCTCGGTGGCGGGCAGAACCGTGCTCATGTCAATGAATAGTTTTCCGGCGACTTTGCCGTGCAGAAGACCTGAGGGGCCGTTGTAAACGGCGTTCAGCGCTGTGGCGTCGGTCAGAATGGTGATGACGACTTCGCTGTTTTCCGCCAGTTCAGCCGGATTCGCCGCCATTTTAGCCCCGGCGACGGCCCTGGCTTTTTCCGGCGTGCGATTCCAAACAGTGACGTCATGGCCGACCTCGACCAGCCGCGCGGCAATCGCCGCCCCCATTTTGCCGATACCGGCGACACCCAGTTTCATTCCGCGCTCCCAAGACGATCATTATCGTGCACGGCTTTAGCCCGCGCGCCGTTAGTCCACAACCAATCAAGACCAGCATTCCGGCGCATCATCTGCAAGCGCCTTCCTACCGCACCGAACTGCCCGACCGTTAAGCCGCTTGCGCGCATTGCAAGCGGATGCGATAGCGTCAGGCTCTGGGAAATCGGAGTGAGACTGCGATGCGTCGGGCAAAGAAAGATATCGTCGGGATCGTCGGGCTCGGAATTATGGGCGGCGCATTTGCGCGAAATTTGATTGCGGCCGGATGGCAGGTCATCGGCTACGACATCGCGCCGGCGCGGCGAAGAGCCATGGCCAAGCTTGGCGTGGACGTGGCCGAGAATACGGAAAATGTGGCGCGGCGGGCCCGCACCGTCATCACCAGCCTGCCCAAGCCAGCGGCCCTCCTCGAGACCGCGGCCGCCATCGCCAAGGCGGGCTTGCCGCGGCGCGTCATCGTGGAGATGTCAACTTTTGCATTGGAGGATAAGGCCAAGGCAGAAGCCGTGCTGCACAAAGCCGGCCATGTCATGCTCGATTGTCCCGTCAGCGGCACTGGTGCGCAAGCGCTGACCAAGGATCTTGTTGTCTACGCGTCCGGCGATTCCCGCGAGATAGGAAAATTGGGCGGCTTGTTCTCCGGCTTCACACGCGCCGTCCACGATGTCGGTGCATTCGGTAACGGCAGCCGCATGAAGTACGTCGCCAATCTTCTCGTTGCTATTCATAATGTCGCCAGCGCCGAGGCGATGGTGTTGGGCATGAAAGCCGGGTTGCCACCGCAGCTTATCTTCGATTTGATCAAGACCGGCGCCGGCAATTCGCGAATTTTCGAGCTGCGGGCGCCAATGATGGTGAAAAACAGTTACGGCAATCCCACAATGAAAATATCGGTCTGGCAGAAGGATATGGACGTGATTGGTTCCTACGCGCGCAAAATCGCGGTTCCGACTCCAATGTTTGACGCCAGCAAAGCGATCTATGCCAAAGCGCTTCGCAGCGGTCACTCGGCCGAAGATACCGCGGCCGTTTGTGCTGTACTGGAAAAAATGGCGGGCGTTAAACGGACAAAAGGGCGCGCTAAGGCGGCGTGAGCGGCGAACTGCCGACATCAAAGCGGCAGCGCGAGAGGAGTTGAGCGAGAGGAGTTGTGAATGTCATCGCTCGAGGGCGAAGCGCGCATGGCGGCTGTGGCCGGCGACCGCAGCAGTCTTGAGCAACGCAGCGAAACCCGCGACGGCATGCGGATCGACCGGAACGTGCCGATCGCCATGGACGACGGCCTGCTGCTGCGCGCCGATGTTTTTCGCCCCGTTGCCGAGGGGCGATACCCGGTCATTTTGAGCTATGGGCCTTACGCCAAGGGGCTTGCTTTCCAGGATGGCTACCCGAGCGCCTGGCAGCGCATGGCGGACCTGCATCCCGACGTCACCGCCGGC
>Ga0335081_10022160_pt1 | contig 10276 bp, 7 predicted proteins | sample Lox_Sample_35_FD_206713 | JGI IMG/M metagenome (GOLD analysis project Ga0335081, IMG submission 206713) | Soil microbial communities from Loxahatchee National Wildlife Refuge, Florida, United States - Lox_Sample_3.5 | ecosystem: Environmental > Terrestrial > Soil > Wetlands | place: USA: Florida...
ATAGTCCAGTCCGGAGAGAGCCTTGAGATCGACCGGTTGGGCCGGGGCGGGATTGACGATGCAGCGGATTCCGTTCTTCGACGCGAATTTCACACAATAGTAGACCGTCTCGAGAGGGATCTCGAATTGCAGGACGATGCAGTCCACGGTCTTCAGCAGGTCTGCGGCTTCGTCTACGTCAGCGGGCTTGAGCAGGTCATTGGCGCCCTTGACCACGTAGATTCGATTCTGACCGTTCGGTTCGACGAAGATGGGGGCCACGCCGCTGGAGACGCCTTCAATTTGCCTGACGTGCGCAGCGTCAATCCCCTGGTTCTTGAAGTTCTGAATTGTGGCGGGGCCGAAGAGGTCGCTGCCAACGCGGGCGACCATGAATACCTCGGCGCCGCAGAGCCGGGCGGCGACCGCCTGGTTTGCGCCTTTGCCGCCGAAGCCGAGGTCGAATTTGTCGCCAAAGATGGTTTCACCGGGCTTGGGGAAACGGTCGGTAAAGGTAACGAGGTCGATATTGGCGCTGCCTACGACAGCGATTCGGGGACGCTTGGGCATCGAGCAACGACTCTATACACGATTTGAATCGATAAAAGTCAAAGAACCGCGAGTCTAATAAGGGATGAGGTGGTTGTCAACGGGTGAGCGGGGTGGAAGGGCTCTGAATCTGCCCGGCCAAGTCTTCGGATCAAGTAGAGGAGCGCGCCTGCCCGACGAGTCACTCGCCATACGGTACCCAGATGTTCTTTACCTGGGTGGCATGGTGAAGGTACCACCGGCCTTCGGCCTGTTTCGGGTTGAACCAGTCGATGGCGCGGCCTTCGTTGGTGAAAACCTGCTTCAGGTTCCCCGTAGAGAACGACTTGGCGGCGCTGGCGGAAGCTTCGTCGGTGAAGCACCAGACGGCGTCGACGTCGTCGTGCTCGGCGAGGACTTTGAGAAGTTGTGAGGAATATCCGGTGACGATATTGACCACGCCGCCGGGGAGATCGCTGGTGTCGAAGAGTTGATAGAGGTCGCCGGTGATGAGGGGATAGGTTTCGGAGGGAACCGCGATCACGGTGTTGCCCATGGCGATCGCAGGCAGCGCAAGGGACAGGAATCCAAGCAGCGGCGCCTCCTGCGGGCAGAGGATGCCTACAGTTCCGACCGGTTCGTTCATGGCGATGGTGATGTTGCGGAACGGCGGGTTGTGAACCGCGCCGTCGAACTTGTCGGCCCAGGCGGCATAGGAAAAGATGCGCTCGATGCTGGCGTTGAGTTCAGCTGCAGCTTGTGATTCGCCTACCGCGGCGCCAAGGCGGCGGGCAATCTCGTTCTGGCGCTGCGAAAGATTTTCCGCCATGTAATAGAGAACCTGGGCGCGGTTGTGGGCTGTGGTTTTGGCCCAGCCGGAGGCTTTGCGGGCGGCCTCGACGGCGTTGCGGATGTCCTTGCGGTTGCCCAGCGGAGCTTCGCCGAGCAACACTCCACTCGGGTTGCGAACCTCCATGCTATAGCCGGAATCGGGGCGGGCCTGCTTGCCTCCGATGTAGAGCTTCACCGTGCGATCAATCGAAGGCGTTCCTGCGCCGTCTTCGTTCTCCGCAATTTCTGCCGGAGCCAGTTTCGCTGTGGCCACTGCCGACGCGCTCTTGAACCACCCCGGTTCCAGATATTCGAGCAGGCCTTCGCGGCCCCCTTCGCGTCCATAGCCGCTCTCGCGGTAGCCGCCGAATCCGCAGGAGGCGTCAAAGAGATTTGTGCAGTTCACCCACACAACCCCGGCTTTGAGCTGGGCCGCGACGTGCAGGGCAACGTTGATGCTCTCACTCCAGACGCAGGCTGCGAGGCCATACACCGTATTGTTGGCCAGTTCGACCGCTTCACTGGGAGTGCGGAACGTCATAGCCGCGAGGACCGGCCCGAAGATTTCCTGCTGCGCGACGATGGAGGTTGGGTGAACGTTGCTGAGCAGAGTGGGCGGGAAATAGAGGCCGCGCGAGGGCAGGTCGATTTGCGGCTGCCAGCAGGTGGCGCCCTCGGCCACACCTTGATCGACCAGGCGCTGAATGCGGTCGAGCTGCACGCGGGCGACGATCGCGCCGATGTCGATCGCTTTGTCGAGCGGCGGGCCGGCGCGCAGGGTGCTCATGCGATCGCGGATTTTTCCGATCAGCGGCTCGGCGACGCTTTCCTGCATCAGCAAGCGGGAACCGGCGCAGCAGACCTGCCCCTGGTTGAACCAGATGCCATCGACCAGGCCTTCAACGGCGCTATCGAGGTCGGCGTCTTCGAAGATGATGAACGGCGACTTGCCGCCGAGTTCGAGCGAGAGGCGCTTGTGGCTCTGTGCGGTTGCGCTGCGGATCGCGCGCCCCACTTCGGTCGAGCCGGTGAAGGCGATTTTGTCCACATCGGGGTGCTTGACCAGGGCTTCGCCGGTTGTGCCATCGCCGGTGACGATATTGACTACGCCTGCGGGGAGGCCGATTTCCTGGCAGATTTCAGCGAAGGCCAGCGCCGTCAGCGGCGTGAATTCAGCGGGCTTCAGAACCACCGTGTTGCCCGCGGCGAGGGCGGGCGCGATTTTCCACGCCAGCATGAGCAGCGGGAAGTTCCACGGAATGATCTGGCCGACCACACCGCAGGCGGTGTAGTCGGGAAATTCCTGCTGCAACAGTTGCGCCCAGCCGGCGTGGTGATAGAAATGGCGCGCGACGAGTGGAATATCGATATCGCGGCTTTCCCGGATGGGCTTGCCGTTGTCGATAGTCTCAAGGACGGCGAGGCGGCGAGAATGTTTCTGCACCTGGCGCGCGAGAGCATACAGGTAGCGGGCGCGGGCGTGCGGAGAGAGCGATTGCCATTTGGGGAACGCCGCGCGGGCGGCTTTGACCGCGGCGTCGACATCGGCGGATGAGCCTTGAGCGATGCCGGCCAGTCTTTCGCCCGTGGACGGATCGGTGGTGTCGAAGGATTCATTCGCTTCCGTCCAAGTGCCGTTGATGAAATGGCCGAAGCGGCGGTGATAGCGATCCAGCCAGGTGAGCGCTTCTTTGGGATCTTCGGGGGCTGGGCCGTATTCGAGGGTGGCGAATTTTTCGGCTAAGGTCATTACGGTCTCTTGGTGGACGCCGGGGCTAAACCGCTCTCCGCAATGTCAGACGCGGGGTGCCCGCCCGTGCGCCCGATCAATCGCTCTCGTGAGAATGCCTGGCTTCGTCCGTGCATCGGCACGCTGGCCCGGGGCCTTCACTCCGCAGCTGCCGCGCCCGCGCTTGCAGCCTGCTCCGCTCGGGATGACAGTTCCGAACAGCTTGGTGCGAAAGCCGCCGCACGCAGCCAGGGGCGCACGCCTACATTATGCGACCGGGTGGCGGTAATCTGCCGAATAGCGGCCGGTGGCGTAGTGCTCGAGTTGGCGCTCAATGTCATTTAACAGCGAACTGGCGCCGAGCCGGAAGAGCTCAGCCTTCATCCACGGGAGGCCGAGTTCCTCTTTCATCAACGCCAGCCATTCCAGCGACTGCTTGGCAGTACGAATGCCGCCTGCCGGTTTGAAGCCCGCCGCCATGCCGGTTTCCTGGGCGTACTCGCGGATGGCGCGGGTCATGACCAATCCGACCGGCAAAGTGGCGTTGGTGGGTTCTTTTCCGGTTGAGGTCTTGATGAAATCGGCGCCGGCCATCATGGCGACGAAACCGGCTCGGGCGACGTTGCGCAGAGTGAGGAGGTCGCCCGTGCCCAGGATGACTTTCATGTGGGCCGGGCCGCAGGCCTGCTTGAACGCCGCGATCTCATCGTAGAGTTCCTGCCAGCGTCCGCCGAAGACGTGGGCGCGGGTGATGACAACGTCAACGTCCTGGGCACCAGCCTCGACCGAGCGGCGGATTTCAGCGATGCGCTCTGGGAGCGGCGACAGTCCTGCGGGAAAGCCGGTGGCCACGGCAGCTACGCGGACCGCGCTGCCCTCGAGTGCGCGGCGCGCGGTTTCGACGAAGCGGTAATAGACGCAGACGGCGGCGACCTGAATGCCCAGATCTTCGATTCCCAGGCGCTTGACCAGATGGTGCTCGATTGGCTGGCGGGCTTTGGCGCAGAGGCGGCGAACCCGCTCGTCGGTATCGTCGCCGGAGAGCGTGGTGAGGTCCATGCAGGTGAGGGCGCGCAGCAGCCAGGCGGCCTGCCAGTCTTTTTTTACAGTGCGGCGGGCGGTGTGAGTTTGTGCGCGGCGTTCTACAGCGCTGGTATTCACCCGGACTTGCTGCACCCAATCGAGATTGAGGGGGATACCGCGGTTGGAGAGGAGCGAACGGCCGTTGAGAGTCGCGATGGGCGTATCGGTATGAGGCAGAAGGCTGCCGTCCGAGATGACGCCGTAGCGGCTGTTGTATCCCACGGACATTATTGATGTCTCTCGGGCTTCCCCGATTCAGGCGGGCACAACCGAGCCACCTGAGCCTCGCGTTATTGTACGGCAGAAGTTGAGGTTCGGGTTGAGGGGTGAGGATCGGAAAATCTCCAGGCGCCGAGCACGCTGAGAACCGCCGCCGAGTTCGCGGAGTGAAAAGTGGGATACGACTGTCCGGACACTAGCAGTTTGCTTGCGGCAGCAGCAGCAAAGACCGGGAAGGGCCCATAGATCCATGGTCGGACGGCGATCTTGTTTTGGGCTTGACACTGGGGAGGGGCGCGGCTAGGCTACGACTGTTTTTGTGATCCGATGACAAGTCCTGAACCGGTTGGAGTCCTGGGCCCTCAACGTTCGCTATCTTTTCTTTCCCTTCTCCTGGCAGTTTTCCTTGTAGCGGCGCTGGCCGAGCCAGCTTCGGCAGCAAAAAAAATCGTTCTCGATACTGATCCCGGAACCGATGACGCGCTGGCGCTGATGCTGGCCCTGAATTCGCCGGAGTTGGATGTGCGCGCCGTTACTGTGGTTCCGGGGAATGTGACCGCGGATCAGGGACTGGAGAATGCGCTGCGCATGGTATCTCTGGCGAACCGCTGCGACATACCCGTGGCCGCCGGTGCGCAGCATCCGCTGTTCCAGAAACTGATCACGGCCGAGTTCTGGCACGGCAAGAATGGATTGGCCAACATCGAATTGCCGGCGAGCAAATGCAAGGCGGACTCGCGATTTGGACCTGACCTGATTATTCAACTCGTGCACGCCGCGCCGCATGAGATCACGCTAGTGCCGGTAGGCCCGCTGACGAACATTGCGCTGGCCGTGGAGAAAGACCCATCCATCGTGTCTTTGGTGAGAGAGGTCATTCTGATGGGTGGCTCCATCAGCGGCGGAAACGTGAACGCGGCGGCGGAGGCCAATATTTATAACGACCCCGAGGCGGCGCAAATCGTTTTTCAGGCTGGATGGCCGGTGACGATGGTAGGCCTGGAAGTAGGCGACAAGGCACTCTTCACCCGGAAATACCTGGAGCAACTGGGCAAGACGCACGGGCCAGTCAATGATTTTATTGTCTCGGTGAACAAGTTCCTGATCGGACTGGCGGAAAAGTTCGGCTCGCCGGGTTCGCCGATGTATGATCCTTCGGCGGTGGCCGTGACGGTGGATTCGACCCTGGTGAAGACACACGCGATGCACGTTGACGTGGAAACGCGGGGAGAGTTCACGCGCGGAGAGACTGTAGGCAATCGCCACGGCATAGTGGAGCGCAATGTGCTACACGGGGACCGCTACGTGATCGAAGGCCTGGACGAGGTCAAGCCCAACGCCAACGTCTGCGTGGATGTGGATGCAGAGCGGTTGTTGCAGCTTTTTGTGTCGCGCATTCAGGGAAAGTGATTTAGGGCCGGCGTCCGCCGGCAATTTTTCGTGCCCGCAGTTGCCAGACGCTTCGACTCGCAGTTTTTCCTCACTAAGGAGAAACGATGTTCACACCTCAGAGCTTGGGCATTGCACTGCTGATGATGATTACCAGCGCGGTCTGCTGGGGGTCGTGGGCGAATACTTACAAGGGCGTCAAGAACTACCGCTTTGAGCTTTTCTATTGGGATTATGCAGTCGGAATCTTTCTGATTTCGCTTGTGCTGGCGCTCACGATGGGGAGTACGGGGAATGACCGCAACAGCTTTCTCAACAACGTGCATTCGGCGGATAGCGCGAACATCATCTCGACCATGGTGGGTGGGGCAATTTTCAATCTGGCAAACCTTCTGCTGGTCGCGGCGATCGACATGGCCGGACTGGCGATTGCGTTCCCGGTTTCGATTGGAATTGCGCTGGTGGTCGGCGTGGTCCTGAGTTACGGCCTGCAGCCAAAGGGAAACGTGGGATTGCTGGCCGCTGGGGTTGTGTGCGCTGTCCTAGCCGTGATCCTTGACGGCAAGGCTTACGGCAGCCTGCCCGGCGCGGGGCGTTCGGCTTCGAAGCAGAGCATCGTCACCTGCATCGTTTCGGGAGTCCTGATGGGGTTGTGGGCGCCGTTTGTGGCTCATGGCATGACCCACGGGCACACCCTCGGACCATACAGCATTGCAGTGTTCCTGACGCTCGGGGCGCTGCTCTCATGCCTGATCTGGAATGTTTATTTCATGAAGAAGCCCCTGGTCGGTGAACCGGTGAGCTTCAGCGGGTTTTTCCGCGGCCCGGCTTCGGGACATTTGCTGGGTTTGGTGGGCGGCGTGATCTGGGGAACGGGAATGGTTTTTAACCTGGTGGCGGCGAATTTTACCGGGGTTGCGATTTCTTACGCGATTGGGCAATCGGCGCCGATGGTGGCGGCGTTGTGGGGAGTGCTGGCGTGGAAAGAGTTTGCCGGGGCCGGCAGCCGGGCGAAGTTCTATCTGGCGGGTATGTTTATGTTCTATTGTCTGGCGATCCTGCTGGTGGCTCGGGCGAACGGATAGCTCTGGGGCCCCAGCTCTCAGTTCTCCGTTTTCTCATCTCCGACGTCGGCGGCAATTTCTACTATTACGGCGCGCAGCAGCGCGATGAAATCTCCTCGCACGCGTTCGCCGGTCTGCAGCACTTCCTGGTGATCCAGCGGTTTATCGACAATTCCCGCGGCCATATTGGTAACGCAGGAAATCGCCAGGACTCTCAGGCCGTGGTGGCGAGCGGCGAGCACCTCGGGCACAGTTGACATTCCCACCAGATCCGCCCCGATGGCGCGCAGGTAGCGGATTTCCGCTGGAGTTTCGTAATTCGGTCCGAGCAGAGCGGCGTAGACCCCTTCGTGCAGGGTTTTGCCCAACTTCTTCGCAGCCCGCAGGGCGAACTCCCGGTAGGTTTTGCCGTAGGCCTGCGTCATATCGGGGAAGCGAGGACCGAAGCGGTCCTCGTTCGGCCCCACCAGCGGATTGCATCCTTGGAGGTTGATGTGGTCGCTGAGGACGACTAGGGCGCCCTGCTGAAACTCGAGGTTGATGCCTCCGGCCGCGTTGGTGAGGATGACGGCGCGAATCCCCATGCGGGCGAAGACGCGGATGGGAAAGGCGACTTCCTGCGCGCTGTAGCCTTCGTAAAGATGGACTCGCCCCTGCATGGCAGCGACGGGGACAGTACCGGTTTTGCCAACGACCAGTTGCCCGGCGTGACCGATGGCGGTGGACCGGGGGAAGGACGGAATGCTGGCGTAAGGAATTCGTATGGGCTCGGAGAGTTCCTCGGCGAAGGCGCCGAGCCCGGAGCCGAGGACAAGGCCGATCCTAGGCCGGAGAGGGGTTTGGGCGAGGAGGAAGGTTGCAGCAGATTCAGCTTGGGAGAAGTCGTGAGTCATGATCGGGGTGAGCTTCAGTCAGGTTGATCTTGAATCCAGCATTCTAACGGAACCGGCGTGTGCACCGGGGTAGGCCGGCCGCCATACAGTTCCTGATGAGTACAATTGAGAGAATGAAAGCGGACGACTACGCCTCGATGCTGGCCGTAGCTGTGGCAGAGGCGCGCAAGGGACTTGCCGAAGGCGGAATTCCCATTGGCGCCGCTATCTTTGATGAGGATGGCAGGCTCATCGGGGCTGGCCACAACCGGCGGGTGCAGAATAACGATCCCGCTACCCACGCAGAGACCGACGCCTTCCGCAATGCGGGGCGGCAGCGGAGTTACCGGCGGCTGGTTATGGTTACCACCCTGGCTCCGTGCTGGTATTGCAGCGGGTTAGTCAGGCAATTCGGGTTTGGAACTTTGGTGGTCGGCGAGAGCCGGAATTTCCCCGGGGGCCTGGAATGGTTGAAGTCACTGGGAGTAAAGGTCATTGACCTGGATTCCGACGAGTGTGCTTCGCTCCTGCGAGAATACATTGAGGCCAACCCGGAGATCTGGAACGAGGACATCGGGAGGGAGTAGGACCTCGGTTCTGTTCTGGGGGATTGCATTTTCTGACATCAGTTTCAAAGGGTGAAGGGATGAAATTCGACGAAGCGCTGCTGCAAAAGCTGCCGAAGGTCCTTCTGCACGAGCATCTGGACGGGGTTTTGCGGCCTCAGAGTGTCATTGAGTTGGCTCAGGAAACGGGTTACTCGGAGCTGCCTACCAGCGACGCGCAAGCTTTGGCACAGTGGTTCCATCAAGGCGCAAACAAAGGCAGCCTGGCGAAATATCTGGAAGGCTTCGCTCACACGATTGCAGTCATGCAGACGGAAGACGCTCTCGAGCGCGTGGCCTACGAACAGGCCGCGGACCTGTCGAAAGACGGAGTGGTGTACTTCGAGACGCGCTTCGCGCCCATTTTTCACACCCGCAAGGGACTGACTCATCAGCAGGTGGTGGCGGCAGTGCTGAAAGGACTGGAGCGGGGGAGGAAGGACTTCGGGGTGCAGTCGGGACTGATCATTTGCGCCATGCGCAACCTGAATGTTTCGCTCGAGATGGCGGAATTAGCGGTGGATTTTCGCGAGCGTGGCGTCGTTGGATTCGATCTTGCCGGAGAAGAGGGTGGCTATCCGCCTAAGAAGCATGTCGAGGCTTTCCACTACATTCAGCGGGAGAATTTCAACATTACGATTCACGCCGGCGAAGGCTTCGGCAAGGAATCAATCTGGCAGGCCATTCAGTACTGCGGAGCGCACCGCATTGGGCACGGTACACGGCTGATTGACGATATTGCGGTGGCGGACGGGAGAGTGGTGAAGCTAGGCGACCTGGCGCAGTACGTTCTCGACAAGCGAATTCCCCTGGAGATCTGCCTGCTGAGCAACGTGCATACCGGGGCGACCCCCAGCCTGGCGGAACATCCGTTCAAGATTCTTTATCAGGAAAAATTCCGCGTGACGCTCAATACCGATAACCGGCTGATGAGCGATACCTCGATGACCCGTGAGTTCGGAGCGGCGGCAGAGACTTTTGGCCTGACCATGGATGATTTTGAAAAGATTACGATCAATTCCATGAAGAGCGCGTTCCTGCCTTATGACCAGCGCTGTGACTTTATCTACAAGGTGTTGAAGCCCGGGTACGCTAAGGTGAGGGAATCGTTGAAGGCGGGGAAGGCGTAAGCATTTGGGGGTTTGAAGCGGCTTTGCCTGCGTGAGTTGAAAGTGGTTTGGCGCCCGGCGGGATGCAATCCCGCCGCTTCACGGGCTGTGCTAGATCAGCATGCCGGCGATTGAGGCCGAAATCAGGTTGGCCATAGTCCCGGCCAGCATGGCGCGTACGCCTAAACGGGCGAGCTCTCCTTTTTTGTTCGGCGCAAGGGCGCCGATGCCGCCAATCTGAATCCCGATACAACTCAGGTTGGCGAATCCGCACAGGGCAAACGTGGCAATCGTGAAAGAACGCGGATCCATCACTGCCTTCTGCGGTCCCAGCATGGAAAATGCAACCAATTCATTCAGCGCCATGCGCGTACCCAGCAGATTGCCAACCAGGCCGCAATCCTTCCACGGAATGCCGATCAGCCAGGCAACGGGGGCGAACACGATGCCGAAGATTCTCTCCAGGCTGTCGGGAAACCACTGAAACCCGGCGTGGGCGAGGCCGTTGTGAATCCCGTGCAGAATGCCGTCGAGCAAGGCGATGAGTGCGAGGAACGAAATCAGCATGGCGGCGATGTTGAGAGCGAGTTGCAGGCCGTCACTGGTGCCGCGGGCGACCGCACCCAGCACGTTTTCCTTCTTCTCAGCTTCGACTTCCTCTTCGCTCATCACCACGCGGCCGGCAGTTTTGGGCTCCTCGGTTTCCGGCACCAACATCTTGGAGATGAGGATGGTTCCGGGAGCGGTCATAATCACCGCGCTCAGCAGGTGTTTGGGTTCGATCCCGAAGGCGATATACGCCGCCATAATTCCGCCCGATACGTGCGCCATGCCGCTAGTCATAACCGTCATCAGCTCGGAGCGAGTC
>Ga0335081_10022161_pt1 | contig 10275 bp, 6 predicted proteins | sample Lox_Sample_35_FD_206713 | JGI IMG/M metagenome (GOLD analysis project Ga0335081, IMG submission 206713) | Soil microbial communities from Loxahatchee National Wildlife Refuge, Florida, United States - Lox_Sample_3.5 | ecosystem: Environmental > Terrestrial > Soil > Wetlands | place: USA: Florida...
TGACCCGCACCCCCGCCCGCCGCCCGCACGCCCACCGCCCCGCCGCCCGCACGCCTGCCACCCCGTCGCCTCAAGCCTGCCGCCGCGCCGCCTCAAGCCTGCGCCGCGCCGCCTCAAGCCTGCCGCCAGCCACCCCAGCACTCCCCGCGCATTGCCGCTCGCCCGCTCCCCGCGGTCTTCCCTACCCACAGCCACCACAGCCCCACCTGTCACATAAGCCACTGCTCTACCGCCCCGTAACCACGGCGATGTGACATTGCCGTGGTCAGGGCAACGGCGATGTAACATCACCGTGGTTTCGGTGACCAGCCCCAACCGCCAGCCTCTCAGTTCCGTCGCCACCGGCCCTGACGGCGGCCCAACACCAGCACTACCTGTCCCACCGCTCTCTTGGGACCCGGCGCCTGTCCGCGTCCAGCCGGCACAATGTGACAGTGAGCCGCGTATAACCGGCACGCTGTCACATCGTGCCGGTTTGACCCCCGGCGTGCCGACCCCGTAAGCACGTCGCCGTGGCCGGAGTAACCGTCCACAATCCTCCCTCACGTCACTCTGGCCGTCCTGTACCTCTCGAAGGGCCGTGGAGGTGGGGATGGCCCGCCAGGGACGCGCGATAACCTGGCGGGCATGGAGTCTTGGCGTCGAGCGGATGTTCCCCTGCTGCCGGGGAGCGGTCCGGCGCCGCGGCTGCACGACACGTCCGCCGGCCAGCTGGTACTGGCCGCGGCGGGCCCGGTGGCCACGCTCTACGCCTGCGGCATCACCCCGTACGACGCCACGCACATGGGCCACGCCGCCACCTATACCGCATGGGACCTGCTGGTCCGTGCCTGGCTCGACGCGGCCCCAGAGGACGCCCCGGAGACCCCGGAGGAATCGGGAACGCCCCCGTCCCGCTACACCGTCATCTACGTGCAGAACGTAACCGACGTCGACGACCCGCTGCTGGAGCGGGCCGACCGGAACGGGGAGGACTGGCGCGAACTGGCCCGCCGCGAGACTCAGCGGTACCGCGAGGATATGGAGGCGCTGCGCGTCTTGCCGCCGACCCACCTGATCGGCGCGGTCGAGGCGCTGCCCGTCATCGAGCGGTTCAGCGCCCGGATGGCCGACCGGGGCGCCCTGTACAACGTGGACGAGGACGTCTACTTCGCCAAGTCGGCGGACCCCGGGTTCGGCTCCCTGTCCGGGCCGGGCACGGCCTGCGGGTACGGTCCGGCCGAGATGGCCGAACTCGCGGCCGAGCGCGGCGGAGACCCGGACCGCCCCGGCAAGAAGGACCCGCTCGACGTCCTGGTCTGGCGGGCGGAGCGGCCCGGCGAGCCAGCCTGGGACTCCCGGTTCGGGCGCGGCAGGCCCGGCTGGCACGTCGAGTGCGCGGCGATCGCCACCGAGTACCTGGGTACCTCCTTCGACGTCCAAGCGGGCGGCTCTGACCTGGTGTTCCCGCATCACGAGATGAGCGCCTCGCACGCCCGGGTGGCGTTGGCTCCCGCCGATCACCCGTTCGCCCGGGTGTACGTGCACGCCGGGATGGTCAGCTACCACGGCGAGAAGATGTCCAAATCGCTGGGGAACCTGGTCTTCGTGAGCAAGCTGCTGGCCGACGGGGTAGACCCGATGGCCATCCGGATGGCCCTGCTCGCGCACCACTATCGCTCGGACTGGGAGTGGACCGACGCCGTCCTGGGCGACGCCCGGGTCCGCCTGGCCCGCTGGCGCGCCGCCCTGGCCCGGGCCGAAGCCGCCGCCCCTGAGCCCGTCACGTCCGGCACGCCCCCGGCGGCCGCCGCCGAGGTGGTGCTGTCCGGCGTGCGCGCGCGGATGCGCGACGACCTCGACGCTCCCGGCGCGCTCGCCGTGGTCGACCACTGGGCCGACATGCTGGTCGCCGAGCCCCCGACCCGCATCACCCCCGGTGACCTGGCCGGCACCCGCCTGGTCAAGGCCACCGTCGACGCGCTCCTTGGCGTCAGCCTGTAGGCCATGACATCCGATGGGCGCGAGACCGTCCTGGCCTACTCGGGCGGCGTCATCGACCGGGCCGCCAATCAGCGGAGTGACCCCGGGTGGATCGACGCGACCCTGGCCAGAGCCGGCACCCGCCTGATCCCGATGTGGCGTGATCAGTGCGTCGTGTCCGGCGAGCCTGCTGTTCCCGCCATCCTGCCGGCCGCCGGGGCGGACGCGGTGCTGGACTCCGCGGCCGAGGTGGTGTTTCTCGGCCTCGACGACCAGGGCGGGATCTTCGCGGCCGATCTGTCGCCTGCCCGGGAGTCCCGGGCGGTCGAGGCGGCCGGCGGGGAACGTCTCCTGGACGTGCGGAGCCTGGTCGGCGCCCTCTCGCCGGCCGAGGCCGCGCTGCTGGGTTACGCGCGGGGGATCCTGTACTGGCATCGCCATCAGCGTTACTGCGGGACCTGCGGGTCCCTGACCCGCAGCGGTCATGGCGGGCACCTCAGGACGTGCCAGAACGAGGCGTGCGCGCGGCTGCATTTCCCGCGGGTCGAGCCCGCGGTGATCATGCTCGTCGAGAACCAGGGCAGGTGCCTGCTGGCCCGGCACAAGGGTTCAGCCGCGGGCTCGTACTCGACCCTGGCGGGTTTCGTGGGGGTCTGCGAGAGCCTGGAAGACGCGGTGCGGCGCGAGGTCGCCGAAGAGACCGGCGTGCCCGTCGGGACGGTGACGTACATGGCCTCCCAGGGCTGGCCATTCCCGTCGGGGTTGATGATCGGGTTCCGGGCGACCGCGCTGGCGGAGACCGTCCGCGTCGACGGCGAGGAAGTGATCGAAGCCCGCTGGTTCAGCCGGGACGAGCTCGCCCAGTACGCCGCGGCGGGCGGGCGCCTCGGCCGCGAGGACTCCATCGACCGCTATCTGCTGCGCTCCTGGCTGGAGGAGCGGGCTGATTGTCAAACGGCGACGCGTGCCTGTGGATAACGCCGCAAGTTGTCCACAGGCGGCAAAATTAGCCCTGACTGCGCCCGCCCGACTCTCGCACGCTGGCGGAATGACACAAACGCTCGCCGCGGGTGACGACTCCCCGCACCCTCGACCGGACTCCCGTTTCCCGTGGACTCCCCGCAGCCCGGACAGCGGGCACCAGCCAGAGCCGGGCCCGGCGCCGGTCCGCATGGGTTCACCGGGCGACCTGCTCGCCGTCGTGCCCCACCTGCTCGGCTTCGTGCCGCGGTCCAGCCTGGTGGTGATGGGAACCGCTCCGCCGCGGGACCGCATCAAGGTCACCCTCCGCTACGACCTGCCCGATCCGCCCGGCGCCGGGATCGCCGCGGACATCGCCGCGCACGTCGTGGGCGTCGTCGGCTCGCAGCAGCTGACCGCGATGACGGCGGTCGGATATGGTGCGGAAGTCCTGGTTGACCCGGTCGCGTACGCGCTGCGCGACGCGGCGCGGCAAGCCGGGATCGACCTGCGCGACGTCCTCCGGGTCGAGGACGGCCGCTACTGGTCCTACGCGTGCGGCGACGAGGCCTGCTGTCCCGCCGCCGGCGCGCCCTTCGATCCCGCCGCGAGCTCCGCCGCGGCCGCCATGGCCGCCGCGGGAATCTCCGTGCTGGCCGACCGGGCCGAGGTGGCGGCGCGGGTCGCCCCGGTCGGCGGCAGCGCCGCGGCATCCATGCGCCAGGCCACCCGCCGGGCCGAGCGGCACGCCAGCCAGCTGCTCGCCAAGGTCCGCAAGTCCGCCCGCCTGGGCGCCGCGCGGCAGATGATCGCGGCCACGGGGCTGAACGCGGTGGGCGCCATGATCGCCACTTACCGCGGTGGCGGCAGCTACGCCACCGACTACCAGATCGCGTGGATCACGGTGGCGCTGCGCGACCTGCGGGTCAGGGACGACGCCTGGGCCCGGATGGACCCGGCGCACCTGGACGCGCACCGGCGGCTGTGGATCGACGTGACCCGGCGGGCGCAGCCCGGCTACGTGGCCGCCCCGGCGTCCCTGCTCGCCTTCGTGGCCTGGCAGGCCGGTGACGGCGCGCTGGCGAACGTGGCGCTCGACCGGGCGCTCGCCGACGAGCCGCGGTACTCGATGGCCCTGCTGCTCCGTCAGGTGATCACCGCCGGGGCGCCGCCGTCGCTGGCCCGGCTGCCGATGACCCCGGAGGAGGTGGCCGCCAGCTACGACGAAGCCGAGGATGATCCTGACGGCAGCTATGACCACGAACTGGACCCCGACGTCCACGACCCGGACTCCGAGGGCGAACATTAAGGTCAGAGTCACATCGGAGAGGGAAGCCTGTATTAGGGGGATACACTGCCTGAGATGTTCGTGCCGCTCGGTATGGATTTTGTCCTTTTGTCCGCCCCCGGCCGTTTCCATAATGGGTGACAGCCCTTAACCGGAAAGGATGCCTGTGGTGGATGCCCGCACGACCTCCGGCTCGCATGAGACCGAGGTCGCCAGACTGCGTGAGGCCTACGCGGCGCTGCCGCCGGATGCGCCGGTACGGCTGGCCAAGCGCACCTCCAACCTGTTCAGGTTCCGCGACGCCAAGGCGGGTGCAACGGCCGGGCTCGACGTCTCCGCGTTCGGCCATGTGCTGAGCGTCGACCCGGTGGCCAGGACGGCCCGCGTCGGCGGCATGACCACCTACGAGGATCTCTGCGACGCCACCCTCCCGCACCAGCTGATGCCGATGGTGGTGCCGCAGCTCAAGACGATCACCCTCGGCGGCGCGGTCACCGGCCTGGGCATCGAGTCCACCTCGCTGCGCAACGGCATGCCGCACGAGTCCGTCATCGAGATGGAGATCCTCACCGGCGACGGCCGCGTCGTCGTCGCCACCGATGACAACGAGCACGCCGACCTGTTCCGCGGCTTCCCGAACTCCTACGGGACGCTCGGCTACAGCCTCTCGCTCACCATCGAGCTCGAGCCGATCCGGCCGTACGTGCACCTGCGCCACTTCTCGTTCGACAGCGCCGAAGCCTGCATGGAGGCCGTCGGCCAGGTCGCCGCTGAGGGCAGCTATGGCGGCCACAAAGCGGATTTCCTGGACGGGACCGCGTTCACGCCCGACGAGCTCTACCTCACCGTCGGCGCCTACAGCGATGTGGCCCCGTGGCGCAGCGATTACACCGGCCAGCAGATCTACTACCAGTCGGTCCGGCGGGACAAGGAGGACTTCCTCGCCGTCCGCGACTACCTGTGGCGCTGGGACACCGACTGGTTCTGGTGCTCACGACCCTTCGGCGTGCAGAAACCGCTGGTCAGGAGGCTCTGGCCGCGGCGTTACCGGCGCTCGGACGTGTACCGGAAGCTGGTCGCTCTGGACCGTCGCTACGGCTTGACCAGCGCGCTGACGAAACGGCGGCACCTCCCGTCCCGCGAGGCGGTGATCCAGGATGTCGAGATCCCGGTCGAACGCGGTGCCGAGTTCCTGCGATTTTTCGCGGCCAACGTGGGGATGAGTCCGGTATGGATGTGTCCGCTGCGGCTGCGCGGCCAGCGCGACTGGCCCCTCTACCCGCTCAGGCCCGGCGAGGTGTACGTGAACTTCGGGTTCTGGGGGACCGTGCCGCTCCCCGAGGGTCTAGGGGACGAGGCAGACGGCCATTACAACCGCCTCGTCGAAGACGAGGTCGGGAGGCTGAACGGGCACAAGTCGCTGTACTCCACGTCGTTCTACGCCGAGGACGAGTTCTACCGGCTCTACAACGGCGATGCGTACCGCCCCCTCAAGCGCGCCTACGACGGCGAGGGCCGCCTGCTCGGCCTGTACGAGAAGTGCGTCAGGGAACGCTGACCGGAAAGGAAGGGTGCGATGGCACTGGCTGAGGTCTTCGAGTCATTCGTGGGGCCGGATGCCCCGGTGGAGTTCACCGCCTACGACGGCAGTCACGCCGGGACGGCCGGATCCCCGGTGAAGATCACGGTCCGCTCGCCGGTGGCCGTGGCCTACCTGGCGCAGGCGCCCGGGGCGCTCGGCCTGGCCCGGGCCTATGTGGCCGGGCAGCTGGACGTCGAAGGGGACATGTACGAGGCCCTGACCAGGATGACGAAGGCCCAGTCCGTCAGCCTGGGCGTAGTGGAGAAGCTGCGCCTGCTGCAGGACCTCGGCGGCCCCAAGCTGCTGCTGCACCGGATTCAGCCGCCGCCGCAGGAGGTCCGGGTGAACCGTCGCTGGCTGGTCGGCCGGCGGCACTCCAAGGGCCGCGACGCCAACGCGATCTCGCATCACTACGACGTGTCCAACCGGTTCTACGAGTGGGTGCTCGGGCCGTCGATGGCGTACACCTGCGCCTGCTACCCGCGCGAGGACGCCACCCTGGAAGAGGCGCAGGCGTACAAGTTCGACCTGGTCGCCCGCAAGCTCGGGCTCGCCGGGGGCATGCGGCTGCTCGACGTCGGCTGCGGCTGGGGCGGCATGGTGATGCACGCCGCGCGGGAGTACGGGGTCAAGGCGCTCGGTGTCACGCTGTCGGCCCAGCAGGCCGCGTGGGCGCAGGCCGCGATCGAGCGCGAGGGCCTGTCCAAGCTCGCCGAGGTGCGGCACCTGGACTACCGCGACGTGCCGGAGACCGGCTTCGACGCGGTCAGCTCCATCGGCCTGACCGAGCACATCGGCAAGCAGAACCTGCCGTCCTACTTCTCGTTCCTGTTCGGGAAGCTGAAGGCCGGCGGGCGGCTGCTGAACCACTGCATTACCCGGCCGGACAACACCGAGCCCGCCGTCCGCATGCGCGGGTTCATCAACCGCTACGTCTTCCCCGACGGGGAGCTCGAGGGCCCTGGCTACCTGATCTCGCATATGCACGACGCCGGCTTCGAGGTGCGGCACGAGGAGAACCTGCGCGAGCACTACGCCAAGACGCTGGCCGCCTGGTGCGCCAACCTGGACAAGCACTGGACCGAGGCGGTCCAGGAGGTCGGCCAGGGGACCGCCCGGGTGTGGCGGCTGTACATGGCCGGCTCGCGGCTCGGGTTCGACCGCAACCACATCGAGCTGCACCAGGTGCTCGGCGTGCGGCTGGCCGCGGACGGGACGTCCGGCATGCCGCTGCGACCCGACTGGGAACAGTCTCGCGTGCTTGCCGGTTAACCTGCCGAACGGACCGGGTTTCCCGCCCCGGCACTGCTGATCGCCCCGATCGCGGACGCCCCGGCGGGGCCTCCGGCGTGCACGCGCGCAGGCAGCGGGCAGATGCACGGTACGTACGCTATCCTGTGCGCGTGCGTGCCGTCCGGCTGCTTCTTACCTAGCCGCGCCGACTTACCGTCGTTGGCGCGGCTGCCCCTCGTCTCGAGGGGCGTTTTCATTGCAAGTGATCATCACTCGCAGGGGCCGGACCGAATCAATGGTGAGGAAACGATGACAGCGGCCGAGAGCGCCGACCTGGCGCAGCGCTATGACCCCCGTGACGTCCAGGAGAAGTGGCAGGCGCGCTGGGCGGAGCTGGACCAGTTCCGCGCCAGCGAGGATCCCGCCGATCCGCGGGAGCGCTTCTACCTGGTCGACATGTTCCCCTACCCGTCGGGTGACCTGCACATGGGCCACGCGGAAGCGTACGCCATCGGCGACGCCCTCGCCCGTTACCACTTCCTGCGCGGCGAGAACGTGCTGCACCCGATCGGCTGGGACGCCTTCGGCTTGCCCGCTGAGAACGCTGCCATCAGGAACAACTCACACCCGGCCGACTGGACCTACGCCAACATCGATACCCAGGCGGCCTCGTTCCGGCGGTACGCGACCTCGTTTGACTGGAGTCGGCGTCTGCAGACCTGCGATCCGGCCTACTACCGCTGGAACCAGTGGCTGTTCCTGCGGTTCTACGAGCGCGGCCTGGCCTACCGGCGTGACGGCTACGTGAACTGGTGCCCGGTGGATCAGACCGTCCTGGCCAACGAGCAGGTCATCGCCGGGAGGTGCGAGCGCTGCGGTGCCGACGTGGTGCGGCGGATGCTGAACCAGTGGTATTTCAAGATCACCGAGTATGCGGACCGGCTGCTCGCGGACGCTGAGCAGCTCGAGGAGTGCTGGCCGGACCGCGTCCTGCTGATGCAGCGCAACTGGATCGGCCGCTCCGAGGGCGCCGAGGTGCACTTCACCGTGGAAGGCCGCGACGAGCCGGTCACGGTGTTCACCACCAGACCCGACACGCTGTACGGGGCCACGTTCTTCGTGGTGGCGGCCGACTCGCCGCTGGCCGAGCAGATCTGCGCCCCGGATCGCCTGCCCGAGCTGCGCGCTTACGTGGAGCAGGTCAGCAAGCTGACCGACATCGAGCGGCAGTCCACCGAACGCGAGAAGACCGGCGTCTTCCTCGGCCGGCACGCGATCAACCCGGTGAACGGCGAGCTGATCCCGGTATGGGCCGCGGACTACGTGCTGCCCGACTACGGCACCGGCGCGATCATGGCGGTGCCAGCGCACGACCAGCGGGACCTCGACTTCGCCCGCGCCTACGGGCTGGACGTCCGGGTCGTGGTGGACACCGGGCTGCCGGATCCGGCGCAGACCTGGATCGCCACTCCCGGTGACGGCACGCTGGTGAACTCCGGTCCGATCAACGGGCTGCCCAAGGCCGAGGCGATCGCCGCGATCATCGCCATCTTGGAGGAGAAGGGCCAGGGGAGCGGGGCGGTCAACTACCGGCTGCGGGACTGGCTGGTGTCCAGGCAGCGCTTCTGGGGCACCCCGATCCCGATCATCCACTGCCCGTCCTGCGGCGAGATGCCGGTGCCCGACGATCAGCTCCCGGTCGCGCTGCCTGACCTGCGCGGCCAGGACCTGGTGCCGCGGGGCGTGTCCCCGCTGGCCGCGGCCGAAGACTGGGTGAACGTGGCCTGCCCGTCCTGCGGCGGGCCCGCCAAGCGGGACACGGACACCATGGATACCTTCGTGGACTCCTCCTGGTACATGTTCCGGTACTGCTCGCCCGCCTACACCGAGGGCCCGTTCGACCCGGCCGAGGTGCGCCGCTGGGCGCCGGTGGACATGTACGTGGGCGGCGTCGAGCACGCCATCCTGCACCTGCTATACGCCAGGTTCTTCACCAAGATCCTGTACGACATGGGCCTGGTCGACTTCACCGAGCCGTTCACCCGGCTGATCAACCAGGGCCAGGTGATCAACCACGGCAAGGCGATGTCCAAGTCGCTCGGCAACGGCGTCGACCTCGGCGAGCAGATCGAGCGGTTCGGCGTCGACGCGATCAGGCTGACCATGATCTTCGCCAGCCCGCCCGAGGACGACATCGACTGGGCGGACATGCATCCTGAGGCCATGGTCAAGTTCCTCGGCCGGGTCTGGCGGATCGCCGCCGACGTGGCCGAGGCGGACCGGGGCACCGGCGATCGCGCCCCTGCCACCGGCGACACCGAACTCCGCCGGGTCACCCACCGGACCATCGACGAAGTCACCCGTCAGGTGGAGGCCTATCACCTGAACGTGGCCGTGGCCCGGCTGATGGAGCTGGTCAGTGCGACCCGGAAGGCGATCGACTCGGGGCCGGGAGCGGCTGATCCGGCCGTCCGCGAGGCGGCGGAGGTGCTGGCCGTGCTGGTGTCGCTGTTCGCCCCGTATACCGCCGAAGAGTCGTGGCAGCTGCTTGGGCACAAGCCGTCGGTGGCGCGCGCCACCTGGCCGGCCGTCGATCGGGCGCTGCTGACCCAGGAGAAGGTGACCTGCGTGGTGCAGGTCAACGGCAAGGTCCGCGACAAGCTCGAAGTCTCGCCGCAAATCGGGGAGGACGAGCTACGCGAACTTGCGCTGGTCGCGCCTGGGGTCGTCCGGACACTGGGCGACCAGCAGGTGAGCCGGGTCATCGTGCGGGCGCCGAAACTGGTCAGCATCGTCGCGGCGTAACGCTCGCCCCTCCGTGGGCGAGCGGCACCGCCAGCGAACCGCCGGGGGCCGCGTCCTGAGATGCGGCCCGGCTCAGGCACCCCGCTCGGACAGTCCCGCCGCTCCAATCTGATAGGGCTCCAATCTGGTAGAGCCGCTCAGACGCGGCGCAGCACGGCCACGACGCGGCCGAGGATGGTGGCCTCGTCGCCGAGAATCGGCGTATAGGCCGGGTTGTGCGGGATCAGCCAGACGTGCCCGTCGCTCCGCTTGAACGTCTTCACCGTGGCCTCGCCGTCCAGCATCGCGGCCACGATCTCGCCGTTCTCCGCGTCCTCTTGCTGCCGGACCACGACCCAGTCGCCGTCGGTGATGGCGGCGTTCATCATCGAATCGCCGGCCACCTTGAGCAGGAACAGCGTGCCCTCGCCGACCAGCTGCCTGGGCAGCGGGAACACGTCCTCGA
>Ga0335081_10022163_pt1 | contig 10274 bp, 8 predicted proteins | sample Lox_Sample_35_FD_206713 | JGI IMG/M metagenome (GOLD analysis project Ga0335081, IMG submission 206713) | Soil microbial communities from Loxahatchee National Wildlife Refuge, Florida, United States - Lox_Sample_3.5 | ecosystem: Environmental > Terrestrial > Soil > Wetlands | place: USA: Florida...
GGAATTCGCATCTGCACGGCTCCAAAAGAGCGCAACAGTATACCCCGCTCCGGAAGGCGGATTGTCAGAGGGGTACGCGATCGATGTTCTTTAGGCTGACCTGGGTAGCGGACGGAACGTCCGCAGTAGGCTGCGGCGCTTCCCAACGTCGCGCACGATCTTCACTTACTCTGTGTTGCGTTGACTTTGGATTGGCCAATCTTTCTCTGGCTCTCTTTTATTCGTTGGTCGTAGACCTCAGCTTCCTCGTCGGGGCCAAGGTTTTGGAGTGTTATCGACAAAGCCAATGAGGTATCCCAACCTTGCGCTTTGTGAAGCAGTTACCAACGATAGCTGGCTGTACTCTCCTTGTCGGTGTCCAATTCAAGTATGAGACTGTTCAGACTCATGAAGCGCGGCGCGCTGCTCATTGCCATGATCGCGATCATCTTCGGGCTCGGCGTCTCGGTTCACTTCCGAATGGAGCAGTACCGGTTTCGGAGGCAGTCGGAAAGACTGTTGGAGGATTTGCGCGGTCTGGAATTGAGGACGGCCAGCGCAGCGGAGGTACGCAGCGTTGTTAAGAAGTGGGGCTTTAAGGCATGGGGACGAGGAGAGCGGCCGGCCCAGTCCTGCACCGAAGATGAGTGCACCTATCGTTTTGAGCTTGCACCGAAGGCTGATCGTGACATTTTCTCGAATCCTTTTGCATCGAGAGCAGTGACTTTCCCTGTGGAGTGGCTCGGAGCGCGTCCGAGCGTCGTCCATGCGTGGGTACAGATACGGGCAAATGCACTCGCATCTGTTTCGTTTTCGGTGTGGACGCTGGGACGAGGATGCGACGGAGAGGGCCGACTGGAGTGCACGCTGATGGGTTATGCCGACACCAAACAGCTTAAGAGCGGCTGGAGTTCGCACCAACAGCCGGATGTCAGGCTAAAGCAATACCTTCTGCATCCCAGTTATCTCGTCGGGGCTTTTCCCGAGTGGGAGAACGCCGACACAGGAGGCAATCCGACCGTGATTGTCTGGACTGAGCTTTTCCGAGATGCGAACACGGAGGATGTGTCCCGTTTGATGCAGTTCGACCTGAGCTGTCTCACGAGCTTCCTATCCTGTAGAGGGAGCGATCTAATGCCGGCCGCCTGGGCGCAATCAGTTGAGGACGCTCGTCAGTCGCCGAAGGTGCTGTCATGCCCACCGGAGGTGTCGAAGCGTGTTTCACAACTCGCGGATGCAGTTGCAGTCGTCCGGCCTAAGACAGTCGAGCTGAGCCCTCCGCGCCACAAAGGAGGATCGCCGCGACTCCGGGAGCTCGAAATCATCAACGTGATCAGGCAGCCGGAGAAGTATGCACCGCAACTCACAACCGTTTATGTCGATAAACCGGAAATGATGACCAACGCGGATAATGGGTCTCCGCTTCGAGCAGGTCAGGAGTACGTATTCCTTCTGCAGGTTCACAACACTCCTGAAAGAGGTTGGATCGCACTCTACCCCTGTGGCGCTCTGAGCTTGAACGACGCCAATCTGGCGATGGTGCGGGAGGTGGCTACGAACGGTGGCGATTAAACGATAACTGGCGTTGACACTTAGATTCCGACCTCTTTCGATGAGCCGTTTTTCCCGTCGCCACATCCTACCCGTCTCCCCGTTTGACGGCCTCACTCCTCTCTCTTAAACTCAAAGATTAACGGCGTGTGAAATTGCTCCCGTGCCTGGCCCGGTTCGCTCTTGCTTGGCGCATCCCAGACGTTCCATCACGCCGAGAAGGAAATTGTGAGTCCTACAGAAACCATCGACACTAAGAAGGACGGGATCAAGCGCGAGATCTCCGTCGAAATCCCCGCCGAAGAAGTTAACCGCGAAACTGAAACGCTGATCCGGAAGTATCAGAAGGTCGCTCGCCTGCCCGGATTCCGCGCCGGACACGTGCCCGCGACCATCATCCGCCAGCGCTTTAAAGAAGATCTGAAGAGCGATGTCGTCGAAGCATTGGTGCCGCGCTACTTCCGCATGGAGGCCGACAAACTTGGGCTGATCCCCGTGTCGCAGCCGCGTGTCACCGACCTGCACATTCACGACGGCGAGCCGATGCGCTTCAAAGCCAGTTTCGAGATCCTTCCCGAGATCAAGGTCGAAGGCTACAAAGAACTGCGTGCCGACCACCCGCAGATCGAAGTCAAGGACGAGGAAGTCGAAGACGCGCTCAACAACGTCCGCGAGCAGCACGCCACGTTCACCTCAATCGAAGGCCGCCCGCTGGCCGACGGTGATTTCGCCCAGTCCTCCATGAACGGCCGCCCGAAAGATACCGACGACAAAACTCAGCCCGTCCACATGGACGAAGTTCTGATCGAAATCGGCGGCAAGAATACAGTTCCTGAATTCACCGCCAATCTTCGCGGCGCCAACGCCGGCGACGAAAAAGAATTCGAAGTCGTCTATCCCGAAGACACCAACGACAAGCGCCTCGCCGGAAAGACTTTTATCTACACGGTGAAGATTCAAGCGATCAAACAGAAGAACCTGCCTGAACTCAGCGACGACTTCGCCAAAGAACTGGGAGAATTCACCTCGCTCGACCAGGTGCGCAAGCAGATTCGCGCGGGGATGGAGCACGATCGCAAGCAAACTGCCGAGCGCGAGGCCAAAGATAAACTCGTCGCAGAGCTGGTGAAGCGCAACGATTTCGAAGTGCCCGAAGCGCTCGTCGACCGGCAAATCGACCTTCGCCTGGAACGCGGCCTGCGCGCACTTGCGGCACAGGGCATGAAAATGGAAGACATGAAGAAGATGGACCTGCCACGCCTTCGCGCCGGCCAGCGCGATCAGGCTCTACAGGATGTGAAGTCGTCTCTGTTACTGGGACGCATCGCGGATCTGGAAAAAATTGACGTCAGCGAAGACGAACTCAATCACGAACTCGACGCGCTGGCTCGTCAATCCAAACAGACTCTCGAAGCGGTCCGTGCCAAATTGACACAAGATGGGGGCCTCGATAGAATCCGGAACAGAATCCGCAGCGAAAAGACCCTCGATTTTCTGTATCATCAGTCCGCGTAGCTACCAAATTACGCGGCCTCTTTCGAATCCCTCCCCTTGCACGCAGGCGTTGCGTCGGGACGGAGTGTGGAGTGAACGTGAACAATAACGATCGCACAAACAAAGATCCACAAATGATGCTGGTTCCCATGGTCATCGAGCAGACGGGCCGCGGCGAACGCGCCTACGACATCTACTCCCGGCTGCTCCGCGACAACATCATCTTCATCGGCACGCCGATTGACGACAACATCGCCAACCTCGTCATCGCCCAGATGTTGTTTCTCGCTCAGGAAGATCCCGAGAAAGACATCCAGCTTTACATCAACTCTCCCGGTGGCTCGATTACGGCGGGCATGGCGATCTACGACACGATGCAGTACGTGAAGAACGATGTCATGACGCTGTGCGTCGGCCAGGCGGCATCCATGGCCGCGTTACTTTTGGCATCAGGCGAGCCCAAAAAGAGATTGGCACTGCCGAATTCGCGAATTCTAATACATCAGCCGTCTATGGGAGGTTTATCCGGACAGGCCACCGACATCGACATTCACGCACGCGAGATTTTGCGCATGCGCGAGATCACCAACCAGTTACTTTCGAAACATAGTGGACAGAAACTGGACAAAGTCGAGAAAGATGTCGAGCGCGACTTCATTATGAACGCGCAACAGGCTAAGGAATACGGAATCATAGACGATATCATCTATAAGACCGGGAAAGCTGTATGATCGGCCTTCGCGCCTGACCTGGGCTGGCACAAGAAAGCTGGCACAGGGGAGCCATCAGGCGTCGAACGGCTGACGGGTCATCTGTAAGCTGGGACCCCGATCATGCCGTCGAAAGCCGGTGAAGGAGTAAAGCCGAGTGAAAAACAAGTCGGGAACCGACGAGATCCTTCGTTGTTCGTTCTGCCACAAATCGCAGGACGCAGTCGCGAAACTGATCTCGTCGCCCAGCGATTACCCCCGCGCCTACATTTGCGACGAGTGCGTCGCCGTCTGCAACTCGATCCTCGAAGACGATCGCACCGCTACCCCACAAACTTCAACCCCCAACCAGCTGCCCAAGCCTCAGGAAGTCAAAACCTTCCTCGATGAGTATGTGATCGGGCAGGAGCAGACCAAGAAGAAGCTCGCGGTCGCCGTATACAACCACTACAAGCGCATCTTCATGAATCGCCAGAAGACCGGCGACGGAATCGAACTCGCGAAGTCGAACATCTTGTTAATTGGTCCGACCGGCACCGGCAAAACGCTTCTTGCGCAGACCCTGGCCCGCATGCTCGATGTACCCTTCGCCATCGTCGACGCGACCACGCTCACCGAGGCCGGATACGTTGGAGAAGACGTCGAAAATATCATCCTCAAGCTGCTGCAAGCCGCCGACGGCGATGTGAGCCGCACGCAGACAGGCATCATCTACATCGACGAAGTCGACAAGATCGGGCGCAAAGACGAGAATCCGTCGATCACCCGCGACGTCTCGGGTGAAGGCGTGCAGCAAGCTCTACTCAAGATTCTCGAAGGCACGATCGCCAATGTCCCACCGCAAGGCGGACGCAAACATCCGCACCAGGAATTCACCCCGGTGGATACCACCAACATTCTCTTCATCTGCGGCGGAGCATTCGTCGGACTCGACAAGATCGTCTCCCGCAGAATCGGCAAAAAGTCGCTCGGCTTCCGCAGCGGCGAAGAAGCCGAAAAGGAAGAATTCACCTCCAAGAAAAAGACGCAGGAACTCTTGCAGGACGTCCAGCCCGAGGATCTCATCAAGTTCGGCCTCATCCCCGAATTTGTCGGACGCCTGCCCGTCGTCGGCATGCTGGAAGATCTCGACGAATTCGCGCTGATTGAAATCCTGACGCGGCCCAAAAACGCCATCGTCAAGCAATACCAGCGCCTGTTCGAATTCGAGAACGTTCGCCTGAAATTCGCTGACGAAGCTCTGCGCGCCATCGCCCGCCAGGCCATGGCCCGCAAAGTCGGAGCCCGCGGCCTGCGCATGATCCTCGAAGAACTCATGCTCGACCTCATGTTCAACCTGCCGAGCCAGAAGAAGCTGAAGGAATTCGAAGTCACCCGCGAGATGGTCGAAAAACGCAGCGCCTCGTTCTCGCCCGTGATGGAAAAGGCCGGCTAGCTCGCCAAAGCAGATCTGAATTTGGAGCCCCACTTTCCGTAGTTTTAGGCAGAAGTGGGGTTTTCCTTGTCCCGACGTTTGACTATGGAGAGCGGACAAGCTGTGGGTATTTTGCGCGATCCCGACGCAGGCCCGGTAGGGGGCGAGAGACTTCCGTCTGTAAGAATCCCCCCAATTACGTCCCTACTATGGTTCCCAAACCCTTAGACCCCAAGTGCCATTTGGCCAGACTGTCATGGCAATGTAAAATCGGTTAGGTCTGGTTTGGCCGTTCAGGCCTTTTATTCGGCGCAGGGAGACTCAGTGACGACATCCAAGGAAAAGTACGAATCCAAAAAGCTGCCCATGATGCCCATCCGGGACGTGGTCATCTTTCCGTTCATGATGACACCGTTCGTGGTGGGTCGCGAATCCAGCGTTCGGGCGCTGGAGGAAGCACTCGCGGCAGACAAGAAGATTTTCCTCGCGACGCAGCACGATGCCTCCATCGACGAACCCAAGGCCAACGAAATCTACCAGGTCGGTACCATCGTCAACATCGTGCAGAGCCTGAAGCTGCCCGACGGCAATATTAAAGTTCTGGTCGAAGGTATCGAGCGCGGCAAGATTCTCCAGGTCACCGACACCGACGGCTTCATGCAGGCTACGGTCCGCGTCGCCCGCTTCACCACCGAGGCTAATCCCGCTCTCGAAGCGAGCATGCAGCGCGTCACGTCGCTGTTTGAGCAATACGTGAAGCTTTGTCAGGCGCTCAACTACGAGACCATGATCTCGGCCGTCCGCATGGAAGATCCGGCCAAGCTCACCGATGTCATTTCCGCCAACCTGCAACTTTCCATCGAAGAAAAGCAGGAATTGCTCGAGATCTTTGATCCGGCCGAGCGCCTCACCCGCATCGCCGACGTTCTCGACATCGAGATCGAAAAACTCAACGTCGACCGCACCATCCAGTCGCGCGTCAAGCGCCAGATGGAGAAGGCGCAAAAAGAGTACTACCTCAACGAGAAGATCAAGGCGATCCAGAAGGAACTGGGCCGCGGCGAAAAAAGTGAATTCGACGACCTGAAAAAGAAAATCGAATCCGCCGGTATGCCAAAGGAAGTCAAGGACAAGGCGCTGCAGGAACTCAAGAAGCTCGAAGCCATGCCGCCGATGTCCGCTGAATCCACCGTATCGCGCAACTATCTCGATTGGCTGCTCGCCGTTCCGTGGAAGAAACGCTCCAAAGAAATTCGTAATATCTCGCGCGCCGAAAAAGTCCTCAATGAAGACCACTACGGACTGGAGAAGATCAAAGAGCGCATCCTCGAATTCCTCGCCGTCCGCCAGTTGGTCAAGAATCCGAAAGGCTCGATCCTCTGCTTCGTCGGGCCTCCGGGTGTCGGCAAAACTTCATTAGGAATGTCGATCGCCAAAGCCACCGGACGCAAGTTCGTCCGCATGTCGCTCGGCGGCGTGCGCGATGAGGCTGAAATCCGCGGCCACCGCCGCACTTACATTGGCGCGCTGCCCGGCCAGATCATCCAGATGATGAAGAAAGCCGGCACCAAGAACCCGGTCTTCATGCTCGACGAAGTCGACAAGATGTCGATGGATTTCCGCGGCGATCCGTCCGCCGCGCTCCTTGAAGTCCTCGATCCCGAGCAGAACTTCATGTTCGTCGACCACTACCTCGACGTCGAATACGATCTCTCGCAGGTCTTCTTCGTCGCGACGGCCAACGTGATGCACACCATTCCTCCGGCTCTGCAAGACCGCATGGAAGTGCTCCGCCTGCACGGCTACACCGAGCAGGAAAAAGTCGAGATCGCCAAGCAATTCCTGGTGAAGAAACAGATGCTGGCCGCCGGCCTGTCGGAGAAGAACATCAAGTTCACCGACGACGCCATCACCTCGTTGATCCGCTCCTACACCCGCGAAGCCGGTGTGCGCAATCTCGAGCGCGAAATCGGCAACGTCTGCCGCAAGGTCGCGCGCAAGGTCGTCAAGGAAGGCGAGGACTTCTCCATCATCATCACTGGCGAAAACGTCAACGACTTCCTCGGCGTGATCAAGTTCCGCGATACGCTGGCGCACGAAAAATCCGAAGTTGGCCTGGTCACCGGTCTCGCCTGGACCGAAGTAGGCGGCTCGATCCTGAGCACCGAAGCGAGCGTCGTGGATGGCAAAGGCAAGCTCACGCTTACCGGCAAGCTCGGCGACGTGATGCAGGAATCCGCGCAAGCCGCCATGTCCTACGTCCGCTCCCGCGCCAACCGTCTCGGCCTGAGCCGCGATTTCTATCGCAACCTCGACTTGCACGTGCACGTCCCCGAAGGCGCTATTCCGAAAGATGGCCCGTCGGCGGGCATCACAATCGCGACCGCAATCTCGAGTGCGCTAAGCAAAATTCCCGTCCGCCGCGACCTCGCCATGACCGGAGAAATCACCCTCCGCGGCAAAGTTCTCCCCATCGGCGGCCTGAAGGAAAAGCTGCTGGCAGCTCACCGCGCCGGCCTGTTCGAAGTGATCCTCCCGAAAGACAACGAGAAAGATCTGGCTGAGGTCCCGGAAAACCTGCGCACGGCAATGAAGCTCCACTTCGTCGACACCATGGATCAAGTACTGGCTATCGCGCTCGAAGGTCCTCTTCCCAAGATTGAGGAAGAAGTCGCCCAACCGATCGCGCCCCCGCTCACGGCAACAACTCCGGAGAGTCCGACGGCACACCAGTAAGCAGCGAATCCGACAACTGGAAAGGCCCGCCCGAGCGGGCCTTTTATTTTTTCCTGTGTTCCTCTGTGTTCCCCTGTGGTGAAAGCCGTTACGCGCAAGCCTCCCGAATCCGCTCGCAAATGCGCGATACCGACCGCTCCACGCACGCCGTCAGCCATTGCTGCAAAGCGGTCCGCTGCGTTTCCGGAATGTAGCGGAAACGAACACCGCAAGCATCCACGGTCGTCCACACCACGGTTCCAGCGATATCGAGCATCTCCCCTGACTCCGGCAGCGCGAACCGCAGATCCACATCATCGCCCGCACTCAGGGTCACGCCGGCCACAAAATCCTGCGCGCTAGTCCGCAACTTCACACCGCCTTCGCTCAGGTTCACCACCGTCGCCTCTCCAAACGGCTGCGTATGCGAACTGACCGACGCCAGAATCACCACCGGCTCCCGATGATGCTTTCTCCTCCGCGCCACCATCGCGCAGTATGCCGCCCGCAGGCAGCGTTCAATCTGCACCGCCGACGCCGGTTTGTGAATCAGAAAATGCACACCGGCCGCAAACGCCTGCCGCAGATCCAGCAGATCGCGCACAATCGCTACCAGCACGCAATCTTGATTCAGCTTCGATCCCCGCACTGCACACAGAAAGTCGGCGATACTGTCGATCGCCCGCCAGTCCACCACAATCACGTCGAAAGCGTTCGCCTCAATCGCCGCAACCGCCTCGTCGGAACTCCCAACGACCCGAGGCGTCACCTGCAGTTGATGTAACACGCTCCGGGTGATTCCCATAAACTGCACGTCCGCGCACAGCATCAGCGTATGCATCTCCAGCCTTGATCTTTTCGTGTTCTCCATCGCCGCTCTCCGTTGAACCGCTGCTACTGGTTCCATCGGCGGACATGTCCTTAAGTTGAATTCCCTCTCGGCACTGTGGAGAAAGGCTTGGTTACCTCGGTTCGGTGGGGGAATAAAGTTCGTCCGGGACTGCCCGCGCGGCTTCTAATGAGCACCCAACCGCGGCACGGCCGCCCCGATCGGGGCAGCCGCCATCGTCGCAGACAACGCGATCCGGCTGCCCGCCCAGGAATTCTCGTTTACTTGCTGCCAGTAATTTCGACACGCAGCTTGACGCCCACTTCTTTCAACGCTTCGTTCAGATAGCCGCGTAATCCCCAGGCATTGCCATAGTACGGGCGTACAGGGATCGAGCCAATTTCTTGGCCGGTCTTAGGATCGATGAAATGTATGGCCAGAATCAGATGATAATTGTTGTAATCCACGACTACGTCCGTGAACTTGACATAAAGATCGCAACCTTGGGCATCTTCATCGTCTTTGCTCTTGGCAAAAACCAGAGTGTGGCCTTCGAGGTTACTCGCAATTACATGAGAGTTGTTCAACCCCGAGATTACGTCGGCCCACTCTTGCTTGCTCGAATAGCCTTGGGGGATTGCTGCCCACGAATCCTCGTGCATATCCACCCAGCCGATAAAGATGCGATTCATCTTGCTCATATCGACGGTGGTTTCCTTGTTCAGATAACGCTTTACGGTGTGCCGTCCGGCCATGATCTGCCCCGGGAAGGCGAGGCAAAGCAGAAAAGCTGCCAGGGTAACGGTGAAACGTTTCATCTGGGATCTCCTTGTCTAATGGGGGAAACGGACTCATTGTACGCCTTCAAACCGCTCCGCTCCTCGCTTGCAAACTCGTTGCGCTCCGTAGGAAACTTGCTTATGAGGGTCTTATCCCGGTTCCTGGCGGCGGCCACCGACGTCGCCCACTTCCCCGCCCCGTCCATCCCCGAAGTCGCTTTCCTAGGCCGCTCCAACGTCGGCAAGTCCAGCGTGATCAACTCGCTCGTCGGTGCCAAGCTCGCCCGCACGAGTTCCACTCCCGGACGCACCCGCAGCATCAACTTCTTCGAAATTCGCTGGCCCGGAAAACCCAATCCCGAACTGATCTTCGCCGACCTGCCCGGCTATGGCTACGCCAAAGTTTCGCGCGAAGTCTCGCAGGAGTGGCCGAAGTTCATCGAACCCTACCTCAACGAGCGCCCCTCGTTGGCCCTCTGCGTCGCGCTCATCGATGTCAACGTCCCACCGCAGCAGACTGACCGCCAACTTCTCGACTTCCTCAGCGCCTCCGGACGCAATGTCCTCCTCGTGGCCACCAAAAGCGACCGCCTCTCGAATAACCAGCTCAACAACGTGCTCCGCACCCTCGCCAAGGAATATCCTTCGGCGCGTCTGCTCCCTTACTCGTCCAAAACCGGCGCCGGACGCGACGAACTCTGGAAGCATATCCGCCAGGTTGCACAAACTGCCTTCTCCCAATCCCCGGCAGCTCCCCTGTCGTAACGGATTCTTTGTTTTCGCGTGGGGATCGGCGCGTTCGG
>Ga0335081_10022164_pt1 | contig 10273 bp, 6 predicted proteins | sample Lox_Sample_35_FD_206713 | JGI IMG/M metagenome (GOLD analysis project Ga0335081, IMG submission 206713) | Soil microbial communities from Loxahatchee National Wildlife Refuge, Florida, United States - Lox_Sample_3.5 | ecosystem: Environmental > Terrestrial > Soil > Wetlands | place: USA: Florida...
CCGCTGGACGAGTTGGCGGAGCGGTTCCACTCTGGCGGCGACTTGCTGAAGGCTCTGAATCCGCAGGCGGATTTCTCAGCCGCCGGCACACAGTTGACCGTTCCAAACGTTTTAGTGATGCCCCCCGAAGGCGCCGGCGCGGCTGCGCAGGTAGTGGTATCGAAGTCGGAATGCTCGGTGCGGGCGTACGACAGGCAGGGCAAGCTGGTGGCGTTCTACGTGGCCACCATCGGCAGCACGCACGATCCGCTGCCACTGGGCGATTGGAAGATAGAGGGCGTGAAGCGCGATCCCGTCTTCCATTACGACGCCGCGTTGTTCTGGGACGCGAAGGACAAAAACGACCGGACGGAGATCAAGCCGGGGCCGCGCAACCCTGTGGGGCTGGTGTGGATCGATCTGTCCAAGGAGCATTACGGCATACACGGAACGCCGGACCCGTCACTCATCGGGCACACGTTTTCCCATGGCTGCATCCGGCTGACGAACTGGGACGCGCTGGAACTGGCGGGGATGGTGAAGCCGGGTATGGCGGCCGTACTGAAGGATTAAATTATGCGGGGGAGCATTTTTGCAGCGTTTGTGGTTGGGTTTGTAGCAGGGATGGCGGTGCTGGCAGGCGCGCTGTGGTTTACCGGCAGTCTGCGGTTGCCGCAGACGGTCAACGCCTCGCGTCCGCTGGCGGCGCCGGTGGATACCAGCATGCCGAATTTGAGCGCAGCTCCGAAACAGCCACCGATGACATCGCCCTCGCGGTTGCCCGAGGAGGCAAGGCAGGCGAAGCCGCCTGCCCCACCAAACGCGGCGGGAGAGGCTGAACGGTCCATCCCTGAGGCGAGCGCCGACCATCCTATGATTCCGCATGCCGGCGTGGCTGCCGGGCAGCTTGAAGACACATTTCACGATGTGCGCGACGGCCACCAGCACGGAGCCCTGGACATCCCGGCGGCACGCGGAACGCCGGTGCTGGCGGCGGTCGAAGGGAATGTAGCCAAGCTGTTCACCAGCAAACAAGGCGGACTGACGGTCTACCAGTTCGACGATTCGCAAAAATACTGCTACTACTATGCGCACCTGGACCGCTACGCCACAGGTCTGAAAGAGGGCACGCTGCTGCGCAAGGGGCAGGTGCTGGGATACGTCGGAACTACGGGCGATGCGCCGCCGAACGCGCCCCACCTGCATTTCGCGGTATTCCGGCTGGGTCCGGAGAAGTCGTGGTGGAAGGGCACGCCGGTGGACCCGCTGCCCCTGTTGCGGTAGCTTGGGTCAGGGACGCTTGTAGACGTTGCCGCCTTTCATCACGAAGACAACGCGCTGAAGCGCGGCAATGTCGTCCAGGGGATTGCCCGGGACGGCGACGATGTCGGCCAAAAAGCCGGCCTTTAAGGCACCGAGTCGATCCTGCCAGCCAAGCAGGGCCGCGCCGTTAAGAGTGCCGGCCTGAATGGCAGCCAGCGGCTGCATGCCGTATTTGACCATGAGCGCAAATTCGCGCGCCTGCGTGCCATGCGGGAACGGGCCGACATCGGAACCCATGGCGAACGGTATGCCAGCGGCCAATTGCTTACGAAACTCCGCCGCGTGCAGATCGAGCATCTGCCCTTCGCGCGCCGCGGCCGCCGGGCTTTTGGCGTGATCCCGGAAATATTCGACAATGGTGAAGGTCGGGACGGCGTAAATATGCCGGGTGCGCATAATCTGCATGGTCTCGTCGCTGAGCTGGAAGGCATGCTCGACGGAAATGACGCCCGCCCGCGCGGCGTAAAGCGTTCCCGGCTCGCCGGTGGCGTGCACGGCTACGTGCTTGCCTACCCGGGCCGCCTCATGCACCGCCGCCGCAAGTTCCTCCTCGGTGTATTGGTAGGGAGTCGAAAATTTGCCGCCGGCGATGGAATCGCGCCCGGTCTGATAGATCTTGATGAAATCGGCGCCCTCTTTGACCTGCTGGCGGATGACGGCGATCAACTCGGGAATGCTGTTTGCGCGGGTGGCATTGGGGAGCACGTGCTGGGCCGGGTTATAGCCGATGGCGTCTTCGTGCCCGCCCAGGATATCGATGGCGTTGCCGCTGATGCGCAAGCGCGGACCGGGGATGCGGCCGGCATTGATGGAATCCCGCACTGCGGTGTCGGCCGACCCGGCGCCCTCGGTGCCCATATCGCGCTCGGCGGTGAAGCCGGCCATCAGGTCGTCGCGCGCGGCCAGCACGGCGTAAATCGTGCGCTGCGGGACCGATTCCTCGACCGTCTGCAAATCTTCCGCGCCGGGATGGAGGAAAAGATGGACGTGGGCGTCGATGAGGCCCGGCAGCAGCGTGCAATCGCCCAAGTCGCTGACGGGCGCGCCGGCAGGGTGGCTGACCTCCGAACCAACTTCGGCGATGCGGTCGCCGCGCACCAACACCTCGCCGGGCGAGAGCACCCGGCCGGTTTCGACATCGAGCAGGCGGGCGGCGTGGAGAACTGCGGAAGGCTGCGCCGGCGCGGCGAAGGGGATAAGGAAAAAGAACGGGAGGAAGCGGCTCATGGGATTAGGAGTAGCACAAGTTGGAAGCGAACGAAGATCTTATCGCGGAGACGCGGAGGAGCGGAGGCCGCAGAGAAATCCTCTGTGAATTTCTCCGCACCTGGGCGCCTCCGCGATGAAAAGAAGCCATCGGCGGCGATTGCAGGTACAATACTCCCTAAATGACACTCCTCCGCATGCTTACCGTCGCGGCCCTGGCCGCGCCTGCCATGTTCGCTCAGTCCACGGCTTATTTCGGCACTTACACCCGGCCGAACAAAAGCAAAGGCATCTACGCTTACCAGTTCGATGGGGCCACGGGGAAGCTCAATTCCATCGGCCTCGCCGCGGAGACCCCCAGCCCGTCGTTCCTGGCGGTTCACCCCAACGGGCGGTTTCTCTACGCCGTGAACGAACAGGGGGAAGGCGGCGTGAGCGCCTTCGCCATCGACGACTCCACGCACCTGCTGAAGCCCCTCAATCATATAAGCTCGCGCGGCAACGGGCCGTGCCACGTGTCGCTCGATCGCACCGGCAAGTGGCTGTTCGTGGCGAACTACGGAAGCGGCAGCGTAGCGGCATATCCGGTGAATGGCGATGGCTCGCTGGGCGACTCCTCGGGATTCGACCAGCACGAGGGCAGCAGCGTGAACCCCGCGCGGCAGAAGGGGCCGCATGCGCATGAAGCCGTCGTCTCGCCGGACAATCGCTTTCTGCTGACGCCCGATCTCGGACTGGATAAAGTGATGGTATACAGCATCGACGCGGGCACGCTTCCGAAAAACGATCCGCCGTTTTTCAAGATCGCCCCTGGCTCAGGCCCGCGCCACCTGGCGTTTCACCCGAACGGCAAGTTCGCCTACGTGGTTACGGAAATGGGCATTACGGTAGTCGCCTGCCGTTACGACGCGCGGCGCGGGACGCTGGAAGAAGTGCAGACCGCCGATGCCGCGCCCGCCAACCGGGCGCCCACAATGAGCGGCGCGGAAATCGAAGTGCATCCCAACGGCAAGTTTCTGTATGCATCGGTGCGCGGCGACAACTCCATTGCGATCTTCCAGGTGGATCCGGGCACCGGAAAACTGACCGCCGCCGGGCGCGTCTCCACCGAAGGCAAGACGCCGCGCGCGTTTGCCATCGACCCCAGCGGCAAATTCCTGCTGGCGATGAATCAGGATTCCGATTCCGTGGTGGAGTTTCGTGTCGACGCGAAAACGGGCGCACTAACGAAAACCGGCGACGGGCTCAATATCCCCTCGCCGGTTTCGGTTGTGTTTGTGAAGTAGCGACTACCAGTGGATGCGGAGACCGAACTCCATGGTGCGTGGTTTATTCAACTGGCCGCCATAGGGGCTGTTGGTTCCGAGTACACCGAAGTCCTGCGGATCGGCGATATCCAGGTAGGGATCCTGGAACTGAACGTGGTTCAGCACGTTGTAGAACTGGAAGATGAGCTGGGCGCCCACGCGTCCTTCCTTCCAGACGCCGATGTCTTTGGAAACGGTAGCATCCAAGTTCCAGCTCGGCATGCCGCGAATGAGGCCGCCACCGCCGCAACTGGTGTCATAGCCCAGGATGCACGGCCGGAATTCGCTGAATACCTGGTCCGGGTTCTTGAACATGTTGACGCTATTACCACCGTTAGCGGCGTTGGAATTGACTCCCGCGCCGCTGGCAGTCGATTCCGAGACGTTCAGGTTGTAATTTGCCGAATTGCCGCCGGTAAACTTGGAGGCCAGAACAGCGCCGTCCAGGATCTGATTGTTATTGCCGTTAGTGCTGCCGGTGGCCGGATTCATCTCGCCGAACGATTCCGCATCGCCATTGTTCCCGTTGTAGACGCCCTCAACAGCACCGCTCTGGGCGGTGAAGATCGGCGAAACTACCCATCCACCGAGCAGGTGGCCGACGACGCCTTTCTGCGATTTGAACCACGGCGCCTGCCAATACAGTGCCAAGTTGTACAGGAACTTGTAGTCGAAGAACTGCGGCCCGTAGCTGGCCTGGATGTGCCAGGGGTCGAGCACGCTGTAGGAACTCGTAGCCTGCGACGAGTTGCCGGTGCCCAGCGCCCTGCCCCAGGTGAAATTGGAGCGTACGGTCACGCCATGCCAATCGTGCATGGTGAAGGAGAAATAGGCGGCGTTGTAATTGGCGAAACCGGTGGAGGTATCGTAATACGCCGCCGAGAGCTGTCCCGAAGGGATGGCGGCCGAAGGACTGCTCGGCATGGTGCGGCCCAGCGTCCAGGAGGAGGCGCCGTTCAGCGCGGCCCAGAGCTGGTAGACGTTTTGCCCCAAAAAGAAGCTGTTCATGCTGCTGTTGTTGGCGACGGCAGCCGTGCAGCTTGCATAGCCTTTGCAGAAGGATGAATTGGCGCCGCCCAGGGCCGATTCGAAGAATGGCTGCGGAGCGATGTTGACGGTGTTCGAACCGGCCGCCGCCACCGCCCAATACGTATTGGCGTATGCCTGCGCGAAACTCTGGCCGTTCAGAGTGGTCATATACGGAACGGCATCGATATCCTGCTGCTGCCATTCATGGCGGATGATGCGGCCGATGTAGCCGACTTCCAGCATGGCATGGGAAGACAATTCGCGCTGGATGCTGAGATTGAAATTGTCGGTGCGGGCTGGCCGGAAATTCGCGTCGAGCACCGAGCCGGAACCCGAAGCGGGACCCTGGACACCGGGTACATACGGCTGCGGCAGTGTCTGCGACGGCGCGGTTCCCAGGGGCGCCGAAAGGCCATCGGCGCCGATGCGGAAGGCGGTGCTAGGGTCAACGCCGCCATTGCCGAGGCACTGGCCGGTCATACTGGCGCCGATGCAGGAGACAGCCTGGCCCAGTCCGGTTCCGAGCAGCGGCACCAGCACCAGACCGACGCCGTTCAGGCGGCTGAAGATGCGGCTGTAGCCGCCACGGACGACGGTCTTGCCGTTGCCGAACATCTTTCCCATGATTCCGTCGCCATAGTGCGGATTCCACGCCATCGCCACGTGCGGAGCGATGCCGCCATAGAAGGGGTTATACGGATACTTGGTGCTGGCGCCGGTTACGTTCTTGACGGTTGCCCAGGCAACTGTGGGATTGTAAACCTGGCCTTGCAGCGCTGCCGCCTGACGGGCATTCAGGTAATCCGTCACGTTAATGGGATGGCCGCTGGTGTCGGTCAATTCCACCTGCTTGCCGTTCAGCTCATACGGCGGCATCTCCAACGTGTAACTCAGGCCGTAAGTGAGGGTGAAGCTTGGCTTCATGTGCCACGAGTCAGTGAAGTAGAGGTTGTAAGACGGGATGATGCTCTGGTCGAACATGTACGATCCCGGCGGTTGCAGGGTAAGTTGCGGTCCAGTACGCGTAAACAGGTCCTGCGGCTGATTTACGATACCGAGTATGTCGGAGTAGTACTGGTTCCACTTGGCGATCTGGCTGCTGGGAACCGCCGCCGGCCGCCACTGCGAAGAGAAAGTGATGCCCGGCATGGAAGAAGCACCGATCTGGTATACCGGCGCATTCATGATGCCCTGGCCGTTATCGTTGCGCAGGTGATAATCGAAATTGCGTTGGTATTGGCCGCCGAAGGTGATCAGGTGATTGCCTTTGATCTTCGTGACATCGTCGCGAATCATCTTGTCCTGGCCATCCCAGAAGCGCTGGCGCACATTCTGCGTATTCACGTTGTAAGGAATGAGTGCGCTCGAAGATTCGCCGCCGATTTCCAAAGCGCCGCCCAATCCGGGCAATTGCGGCGGAGCGGCCGAAGTGCCCCATTGCCAGAAGTTGCGCAGGTAACTGAAGCGGAAATCGTTGGTGGTAGTGGGCGTGATATTGGTGGTGAGACCCGACACCCAGTAGCTGGGCTGTAGCGGCCGGACCGCGCGGGCGGCGGGCGTACCTAGTGTGTCTCCCGGCAGAGCGCCGCCGATATCCACCTGTTGCGTGCCCAGCGTCACCAGCTTGTAGTCACGGTAACTGACCATGAAGCGATTCTTATCGTTGAAATCGTGATCGATGCGGCCCGTGTAATTGTTGGAAGTGATCGGCAATCCAATTACGCCCTGGTAGTTCAGGGTGTTGTAGTGATCGCCGCCGGTGGTGGTGTTGGGCAGCGGCATGTACTTGGACCAAAGCTGGCTGACAATCGGGTTGAACCCTAAGCCGCGCGGGTCGCACGAACCGGCGGGGCAGGTCGCCACGGGATAGGTTACACCACCAACGGTAACGGGAGAGTTGTTCAGATTGTAGGGAACATAGCCGGCCGAACCTTCATTGATGAACACGACGCCGGCGCGCAGCGTGGCAGTGGGCACGGCTCTGTTATAAATTGCCGATTGCGGGTAGCGGAAGCCCTCATAGTTAAAGAACGCGTACCATTTGCCGCCAAGCAGGTTCTTGGGAATAATCGGACCGCCAACCGCCGTGCCAAAGCGGTTGCTATGAGTAATGGGAAGCGGCGTGTAACCAAGGCTCCCCGAAGGCGTGTGGTTGTTGTCCCACGAGTTAGCCGCGCCTACGTCGCTGGAATAGTAATATTCATATGCCGAACCGTGGAAACCGTTGGTGCCGCGCTTGGTCACCATCTGCACCTGGCTGCCGGACGAACCGTTGAAGTCGGCCGTCTGGCCGCTGGTGGCGACCTTGAACTCCTCGATGCTCTCGACCGGAGTGGGCACGGTACCGGAGGGGGAACCAGCACCGGCCGTGGGGACGTTGGACGTGTAGCTGCCGGTATAGTCCATCATGCTGCCGTCCATGTCGTTGGAATTGTTGCCGCCGTCAAGTTGAAAGGTGTTCTGGTCGTACATCGCTCCCGCCACCGCGCCGCCCGGCGTCACGCCCGGCTGGAGCACGGCAAACGAGGAAGCATCGCGCCCGACATTCGGCATGAAGACCAGCGACTGCCCCGTAATGGTCTGTCCCACCGTGGCGTTCGTAACCTGCAACTCCGCGCCGGCAACAGCACTTACTTCGACCGTTGTCGAAGTGGAGCCGACTTCGAGGGGAGCATTGATGGTCAAAACCGTTCCGACCTGGACGTTCTGTCCGCCCGCCTGGAAGGTGGAAAACCCGGTCTTAGCCACACTCAGGTTGTAAATGCCGGGCGCCACGTTCACAATGGTGTAGCGGCCGGCGTCATTGCTGGCGGTTCTGAGAACCAGATTGGTGGAGACGTCCGTCAGTTTTACTTCGGCGCCTCCAACAGCAGCACCGGACTGGTCCGTGACTTGGCCCATAACCGTTCCGGTAGATGTGTTTTGAGCCCAGATTTGAGCCGCTGTGAGACTGAGCGCGGCCAAAGAAACAAACCACTTGCGACGCGTTCCCGCGGAAATCCGCTTCATGTATCCCCCTCGTGATGTAGAACCAACTCGGTCGAGACAGCGCGACCTAGATTGGGGGGATTTTACGGCTATTTGAAACAACTGTCAATGGTTAATTACTTTTGTTACCGCTTCAGCTCGGGAACTTACCCCAGCTTACGGGGCAGATCGGTCATCGGACCCATCCACTCGAGCTCGCGCTCGATGTCGCGATGGAGCATGTATTTGCGGCGTACGGCCTCAATCTTCTCGCCGCGGATTTCAATCCCGGCCGGGTCGTAGCAGCCGATTCCGAAATCGGAGCAGAAGCGCAAATAGCCGAGCCAGTCAGGGTTGATCCCCATGGTTTCCACGGCGACGCGGTCGGCGGCGACGAAATCGGTGGAAGCAATCGCGATGCGCGAAGCTACGGGCGTTCCGGATGCCGGTCCGTTGCCTTCCATGCCCTCATAACCATCAATCACGGCGGCGCCCCAAAATGGCTTCAGGACCTGGGCGGCCAGGAAGACGTTGTAATGGGTCTGGCGCAGTCCGTTATGCACTACGCGCTTGTCGTCCCATCGCTTTTCACCGGGAGGGCTATGCAGCGGCGCGCCCAGCGCCATGTTTTTTACCGAGAGCGTAGCCACCATAACGTTGTGCGTTTTCAGCATGGCGGCACAGAAAATGTAAGCGTCGGGATCGAATAGCCGAGCCGCGAAGCGCGCGGGCTTGGCGTGCAAGTCATAGTCCATCATCGCGACGGATTTGTATTTTGCTTCACGATTCAAGTCTATGAGTTCGACCTGCTGGGAGCGCCGGTCGCTCGCTACCCGGTTATAGCCGAAGTTATCGAAGCCTTGCAGGGTGTCGCCGGCGGAAGCTTCTGAGATATAAACGGGACCTTTGAAGCGGGGCCCCAGGTAATCGAGAATGCCGTGAAGCGCGTCGGCGTGCGTGGCCGCCAGTTGGTTGACGGTGGAAACGTTATTTACCTTGATGACCACCGACTTTTTCGTGCGCAGGACCGGGCGAATGCGATCGTCGATGGCGGTCAGCGCGGCGGCGATATTCTGACGGCGGTTCTCGCCGCGCATAAGTGCTACCGTGGACTTGGCAGGCGGAGCGGGCGATGGTTGCGCGAATAACGGGCGCAACGCGGGGGCCGCGGCCGTGAATTGCAGCAGTGCGCGGCGCGAAAAGCGGGTTGGCATTCTCAACCTCCGGGACTACAATGGGGATTTTAGCACTATATAGTCCGAAATTAGAGGAGGTCCAATGAGCCGTAGTTCTTCCCGCCGTAATTTCCTGGCCGCGGGGCTGGCGCTGCCCGCCGCAGCTTCCGCCGCGCGATCCTCCGATCAGGCGCCGCCGCAAACGCCCAAGCTGCCGGCACAACCGCCGGCCTTCCGCTACCGAACCCTCGGCAAAACCGGTCTGAAGGTGACCACTCTAGGCTTCGGCTGCATGATCACCTCCGATGGCAGCGTGGTGGAGCGGGCGGCCGATCTGGGCATTACGTACTTCGATACGGCCCGCGGATACCAGGGCGGCAACAACGAGCGGATGGTGGGCGCGGCACTCAAGCGCAAGCGCAAAGACCTGGTGCTTTCCACCAAAACCGAAGGCCACGGAAAGCAGGACTCGCTCGACCAGCTCGACACCAGCCTGAAAGAGCTCGGCACGGATTACGTCGATATCTGGTACCTGCACGGCAAGACCGCGCCGGCCATGGTGACTGACGACCTGATGGAGGCCCTGGCCGTTGCCAAGAAGGCCGGCAAGACGCGCTTTGTGGGCGTGAGCACGCACGGCGGCCAGGATGAGTTGATGCCGTGGCTGGCGAAGAATCCGAACATCGACGTGATCCTCACCAGCTACAACTTCACCATGCAGCCGTTCATGAATGGGGTGATCGAGGAAGCCGTGAAGGCCGGCAAAGGCATTGTCGCCATGAAGGTGATGGCCGGCGGCACGCGGCGCGGACGAGGCGGCAATCCGAACGCCGAAAAGCTCACGCGGCCGGGCGCCCTGGTTTCGGCGCTCAAGTGGGTGCTGCGCAATCCCAACGTCCACACCACCATTCCCAGCATGACCGATATGGATCAATTGGAAGATAACCTCAAGGCCATGTCGCAGCCGTTCGGCGATGCCGATGAGAAGATACTGGCGATGCATCTGGAACAGATCGCGCCCTACTATTGCCGCATGTGCGGCGAGTGCGCCGGCCAATGCCGGCAGAATCTTCCGGTGGCCGACGTGCTTCGTTTCCTCACTTATGCGGATGGCTACGGCCAGTTCGCGCTGGGCCGCGAACATTACCTGGAACTTCATCCGGCGCACGCTTCCGCAAAATGCGAAAACTGCCCCGGCTGCACGGTAGCTTGCCCTTACGGCGTGCGCGTAGCGGAGCGGATGGCGCGCGCGCAGGAGATGTTCGCATGAAGTTTATCGCAGGCCTG
>Ga0335081_10022165_pt1 | contig 10273 bp, 7 predicted proteins | sample Lox_Sample_35_FD_206713 | JGI IMG/M metagenome (GOLD analysis project Ga0335081, IMG submission 206713) | Soil microbial communities from Loxahatchee National Wildlife Refuge, Florida, United States - Lox_Sample_3.5 | ecosystem: Environmental > Terrestrial > Soil > Wetlands | place: USA: Florida...
GCATGAGGCGGCGGGCAGCGTTGGCGCGGTCGGCGGAAAGCTCCCAGTTGCTGTATTCCGAACTGCCGGCGTAAGGTTTGGAGTCCGTGTGACCTTCAATGGAAATCTGGTTGGGCAGCTTGCCTAACTCCTGGGCCAGCAAGACGAGCAGTTCCTTGCCGTTCTCGTTGGGCCCGGCGCTGCCCAGATCAAAGAACGTTCCGCTCTCGGTTTCCAGCATCTCAATGCGCAAACCTTCGGGCGTGACCGTCATCTCGATCTGGTTCTTGAGCTTGTCGAGGTTGTTCATCTGCCGGATGCGCCGCTCAATCTCATCTTTGAGTTTGGGCATGTCATCTTTGGTGAGGGAAAAAGTTTCTCCGCTACCGCTGATGTCGGTACCGACGTTCTTGGAGGTTCCCGAGGGGTCGCGAAAGTAGCCCGCCACAGCCTCCTGGATTTTCTTGCTGGTATTGAGCAGCCATAGGACGATGAACAAAGCCATCATGGCGGTGACGAAGTCGGCGTAAGCGACCTTCCATGCGCCACCGTGATGTCCTCCGTGGCCGGCTTTTTTCTTGACGACGATGACGGGACGATTTTGATTCATTCACAACCTCTCAGGCGGACGCGGCGGCGGCGGTTTCAGCGGGAGGTGGAGGTTCGGTGCTGGCAGCGCTGGCCGCGGTGCCGCGGCAGATGGCTTCCACTTCCTGGAACGACGGACGCACATGGCCGGGAATTGCCCGGCGCGCGAATTCCACTGCCATGATCGGAGCCGTGCCCTTCAGGAACGAAATCATCACCACCCGCAGCACGTGCAGATACGCGCGCTCATCGTCGGCCAGCTTAGCCATGTTGCTGGCGATCGGTCCCACCAGGCCGTAACAGAGCAGGATGCCCAGGAAAGTTCCGACCAGAGCGGCGGCTACTTTGTGCCCGATCTCCTCCGGCGGACCACCTAAGGCTCCCATGGTGATAACGACACCAAGCACCGCAGCTACGATCCCGAGACCGGGCAGCGAATCAGCGGCGGTGCTCAGGGAAGCGATGGGCTGGCTGGCCTCGTGGTGATGCACTTCGAGATCGAGATCGAGGAGCTGATCGAGCTCAAACGCCTCCACACCGCTCACCGCCATGCGCATGGTGTCGCAGAAGTAGTCGCGGATGTGGTGGTTCTGCAAGAAATGCGGATACTTGGAAAAGAGCGGGCTCTTGTCGGGGGTTTCGACGTCGTTTTCCAACGACATCAGCCCCTCGCGCCGCCCTTTGTTCAGCAGGTCATAGCTCATCTTGAGGGTTTCCAGGTAGCGCTGTTTGGTGAACTGCGATCCGGTAAAGACGCCGACGATGCCCCCGGCAATCTGTTTCAAAATGTGCAGCGGATTGGCAATGAGGATGGTGCCGGTGGCCGCCCCGCCAATGATGAGGAGTTCCGCGGGTTGGAGGAGAACTTTCACGTGACCGTGCTCGATGAGATAGCCGCCGAGCACCGCGCCGAAGACCACCACGATTCCGATAATCGCAAACATAGTGGCTCAGTTCCCGGGGGAGGAGACCCCTCCTGAGCCGGCTCCCGCCGCAGCGTGCGACCGCTGCGGTCGCCGGGGTTGTACCCGCTGGACTAAAGACTGAATCGTGTCTCCCGCTTGCGCCGTGGCATGCGCCATCAGGGTGGTGGCATTCAGGCGATCGCCCCACCACTGAATACTGGCGCTGGCCACCATCCGCTGAATACGCTCCTGCACTCTTTCGACGCCCAGGCCACCACAATTCGACAGGATGGCAAGGAACTGATCCTCGGCCCAGCGTCCGACGAAATCGTCGGGTCGGAGAGCATCACGCAAAGTGTCCGCCACCACCCGCGCCATGGCTTCAGACGCTTCCCGGCCATGAGTGGCTCGCAGGTGATCAAACTGGACGAGTTCCACGCAGAGAACGCTGAAGGGGATGTGGTATTCGGCGAGCCCGGCCAGGCTTTCGCGCAGATGGAACTGAAGGAATCCGCGATGCGCCACTCCGCTTTCATCCAGACAGCCGGGGGGAATCGGAGCGCGCTGATATCGGGTGTCTTCCCGGGTGCGCTGCTGCTCATCGAAAGTGCCAACAATGTAGACGATCGACCCGCGCACGTCACGAATGGGCGTAATGCGGAACAGAACCGGTACCGAGTGCCCCAGTTTGTGATGCAGCGACAGCCGCAGTTCCCGCGCCTTGCCATCTTTGCGCGCATCGCGGAAGGGGCAGGCCGTTCCGCAGAGCGAACAACTTTGCTCGTTGCACTGCAGCAGGATGCTGTCACTGCGGGAGTGTCCGATGACTTCGTGTCGCATATGGCCGGTGATGTGCTCTGCGCCCTGGTTCCAAAACAGAATCTTTCCCTTGTTATCCACCAGGTACACACCCACGGGCAGGCTATCCAGCACGGTCCGGAAGGTCTCCGGGTCGTGAATCTCTGACATCAGGCACCTCAAGGCTCTTGCGGTGCCATCGGCAAAAGTGGAGCGAACTTCACGGCGCCGGCCCGCCGTTGTTGCCTTCATCGAAACCATTGGCGATAAAGGGAAAGCCTGTCTGGCCGATGGAGATCAACAGGGCCCTCGTCATACGAGTCCGCGCTCTGCCACAGGAGCCAGAAAAAGCTATGTCCCGCTCGAACTGCCTCATCCACCGGATGGTTCACCTTCTGCCATCGTGGCGAAGCAGTCGATGCCGTGCAGCGGGGTGCATGGCTCTTCTTTGGGTGCTGGCTGTTCGCAGCTTCGGCCAGCAACCGGCCACCGATCTGAGCAATGCCAGCCTGGAGGACCTAGGCAAGATTCAGGTGTACAGCGCTTCCCGGCATTTACAGGAGGTCAAGCAGGCTCCCTCCGCGGTCACGATCATTACGGCAGATGAGATCCGGAAGTATGGTTACCGCACGCTGGCCGACATCCTGCGCAGCGTAAGCGGGTTTTATGTGACCTACGACCGCAATTACAGCTTCGTTGGGGTACGTGGCTTCGGACGTCTGGGAGACTGGAACAGCCGCATCCTGGTCCTGATCGACGGACACCGCACGAACAACAACGTCTTCGGGCAGGCCATGGTTGGGACCGAGTCCCTGATCGACGTGGACCTGATCGAGCGGGTGGAAATCGTGCGTGGCGCCAGTTCCTCGCTCTACGGGGCTAATGCCTTCTTCGCGGTGATCAACGTAATCACTCGCAAGGCTCCAAAGCTGAAAAACTTGGAGCTGTCGTTCGAGCCCGCCAGCTTTGGCAGCTACAAGGAGAGAGCCAGCTATGGCGGACAATACCGCGGGCTCGACTATATGCTCTCGGGCACGTTCTATAACAGCCAGGGGCAAACCTTGTTTTTCCCCGAGTTTGACACCTCAGCCACCAACGTCGGGATTACCCGCCACACCGACGACGAGAACTCGCAACACATCCTGGCCACGCTCAGCTACGGCGGGTTCACGTTGCAGGGGCTGTTCAGCGCGCGCGACAAAGGAACACCGACGGCCTATTTCGGCACCATCTTCAACGACCCGCGCACGCGCAACTTCGACGACCAGCAGTATTTCGATCTGAGCTATCAGCATGCTATCGGGGAAAAATGGCAGTTGGAGGCGCGGACCTCCTACGATCAGTCGCGCCTGCAGGCGCCTTTGGCCTATGCGGGCGGTCCGCAAGATGGCTTCTCGGAGGTCGAAACCTTCTCGGAGCGCGGCAATTGGTGGTCGGGAGAAGTGAAGTTGAGCGGAACGGTCTTCCACAAGCACCGGCTTACCGTCGGGTCGGAGGTCATCGACAATTTGCGGCAGGACCAGGGAGATTTTGTGCCGGTCGGCAACTCTTTTACTACCGACCTTGCCAGTTCGACCATCTGGGCGCTGTACGTGCAGGACGAATTTGCCATCACCCGCAAACTCAGTCTGAGCGCTGGAGTTCGTTATGACCGCTATTCGGATTTCGGCGGCACCACCAACCCCCGCCTCGGGCTGATCTATCAGCTGTTCGCGCCGACCACGCTGAAGCTGTTATATGGTCACGCCTTTCGCGCTCCCGACGTGTTTGAGATGTTCCCCGACCTAGGCGCACTCTACGACGACAATCCCCGGCTGAAGCCGGAGATCATCCGCAGTGAAGAGGTGATCGTCGAACAAAACCTCGGCCAGCATTTCAAACTGTCGGGCAATCTTTTCCGCAACGACATCGACGGCCTGATTTCATTGGTAGTCGATCCCAACGACGGGCACTTCGTTAACCAAAATTCCGGAAGCGATGTTGCCAAGGGTGCCGCGATCGAACTGGCGGTCCGCAGCCGAAGCGGCCTGGAAGGCCGGGTCAGCTACGACTTCACTCACGTGGTAGGCCGCCAGCCCGAACCCGTGCTGCCGAATTCCCCCCAACACCTGGGGAAAGCGAACCTCATTCTGCCGCTGCTCAAACAGCGCCTGTTTGCCGGCCTGGAAGAGCAGTACATGAGCTCACGCCTGACCTTGCTGCACAACCGGGTGGGTGGATTCGCGGTGTCCACCGTGACCTTGCTGGGGCATGCGTTTGGAAATCACATGGATTTGTCAGCCAGTGTCTACAACCTCCTCGATAGAAGATACTCCGATCCGGGCCGCCCCGAGGATCCCGAGGATGCAATCCAGCAGGACGGAAGAAGTTTCCGCGTCGGACTGACGACGAGGTTCTGAGGATGCAAAGCCTTTGGCAGCGGCATTCGGAACCAGCGGCGAGATCGCCACAGCGGAGAGGAGGGATCTGCCGGTGCTGTCTTCGCATCGCGGCGGCGCTGCTCTTCGCCGGGACGCTGTCGGCAACGGGCACGGCGCAGGACAGCGCAATTAGCGAATATCAGGTCAAAGCCGCATACCTGTACAACTTCACCAAATTTGTGGAGTGGCCCGCCGAGAGTTTCGCGAGTGCCTCCACCCCCTATCAAATTTGCATTCTCGGCAAAGACCCGTTTCGCGAGGCGCTGCAAGACCTCACTCGCGGCAAGGTGGTAAACGGGCGCGGTTTCCAGATTTTCGTTGGCGTGACGGATTCAGCGCAGGCCGCCAGATGCCACATTCTCTTCGTCAGCACACCCGCCAACAGGCAATTCCAGAGGATGCTGCAGGCGCTGCAGGGGCGAAGCGTCCTTATCGTAGGGGAAAGCGAAGGCTTCGCCCGACAAGGCGGAATGATCAACTTTGTGCTCGAAGGCAGTCGCGTGCTCTTCGAGGTAAACCGCAAGGCGGCGGAGCAGGCGGGACTGAAGATCAGCGCCAAGCTGCTGAGCGTGGCCAGACAAGTGATGGTATGAGGCGCAGATGAAGCATTTTCGGGACATGCCCATCCGCTCGAAATACATCGTGCTGTTCATGGCGATGAGCATCTTCAGCGCGTTAGTTGTGTCCGGTTGCATGGGAACCTACGATATGTTGGAGTTCAAGCGTGGCATGGAGAAGGATCTGGCGATTCTGGGTGATGTTCTGGCCAACAACAGCACCGCCGCCCTGATCTTTCATGATCCCGATGCGGCTCGAGAAGTGTTGCGGGCGTTGCGGGCGGAACCGGACGTCACCACAGCCTGCATCTACACCCAGGATGGCCGGATCTTTGCCAGGTACCTGCGGAATGCCAGCCCGGCAGGAATTTGCCCACCGGCTCCCAAAACGGAAAACAGCTACTTTACCGGCGACCACCTGGTTGAATTCCGGAAGATCTCGCTGGACGGAGAGATCGTGGGAACGCTCTATCTGGAATCCGATCTAGGCAGGCTGCATGCCCGCTTCCTGGGCTACAGCATCACTTTCGTACTGACGCTGGCCTCTACTTTTGGCTTGGCCTTTCTCATCGCTTCTCGTTTGCAAAGCCTGCTATCGCGTCCGGTGCTTGACCTGGTGCGAACTGCCCGCGAGGTTACCGACCAGGGGAACTACTCGATTCGGGCAGAGTATGTGAGTAGCAGTGAGTTCGGGCAGGTGGTCCGAGCTTTTAACAATATGCTGAACCAAGTCGAGCGGCGCGACGAGGAACTGCAGCGCCATCGCGAGAACCTGGAAGACGAAGTGGCGCGCCGTACCGAGGAGTTGCTGATACTAAACCGGCAATTCGCGAAAGCCACGCAAGCGGCAGAGGCCGCCAACCAGGCTAAGAGCGAATTCCTGGCCAATATGAGTCACGAGATTCGCACTCCCATCAACGGCATTCTGGGCATGACTGAGCTGACCCTGGGAACCGAGTTGACTCCGGATCAGCGTGATTGCCTGCTCATGGTGAAGAGTTCAGGCGAGTCTTTGCTGGGGATCGTGAACGACGTGCTCGATTTCTCCAAGATGGAAGCGGGGAAACTCGAACTGGAAGCGATTCCCTTCAACCTCTACACCAGCGTCGCCGAAACCATGAAAGCGTTGGCTCTGCGCGCTCATGAGAAGGGGTTGGAACTGGCGTATGACTTCGATCCTGAGGTTCCGGCGCAACTTTGCGGCGATCCCGGCCGTCTGCGACAGGTCCTGATGAATCTGGTGGGCAACGCCATCAAGTTCACGCATAGCGGCGAAGTGTTCATCGACATTCGCGTCGAGAAGAGAAGCCCAGCGGGTACGGAACTGCATTTCACAGTGAGCGACACAGGAGTGGGCATTCCCGCTGACAAACGTCCACTGCTGTTCCAGGCTTTCACCCAGGCGGACAGCAGCATCACGCGCAAGTACGGCGGGACGGGACTGGGCCTGGCGATCTGCACCCGCCTGGTGCATCTCATGGGAGGAGAAATCTGGCTGCAGAGCGAAGAAGGCCAAGGCAGCATATTTCATTTCACGGCGAAGTTCGCGGAAGCGACCACCGATAGTCTGCTGCCCGTGCCGGCGCAGCTTACGGCGCTGAAGGGCGTGGCGGTGCTGGTGGTCGATGACAATGAAACCAATCGCAGGATTCTCTCCGGCATGACGATGCAGTGGGGTATGCGGCCCTGGGCCGTGGAGAGCGGCCCAGCCGCGCTGGCCGCGATTGACGCCACCCAGCATAACGCCGACCCTTTCCGGGTACTGCTGATCGATGCCTGCATGCCTGGCATGGACGGGTTCGAGCTGGCGGAACAAATCCAGCAGGACCCGAAGCTGGCGGGCGCCACCGTCCTTATGTTGACTTCCTCCGATCAGCCCCAGCATGCCGAACGCTGCCGCCAACTGGGCATCGCCGCCTATTTGTTGAAGCCGGTTTCCAAGCACGACCTGCAAGCTGCGATCCTCGCGGTGCTGGGTGCGCGGCCGGCGCAGCACGGCGAAAAGACCCCGCTGGTGACGCAGAGCAGCCTGCGAGAGACGCCCCGCAGACTGCAAATTCTGGTCGCTGAAGACAACGCCGTCAACGAGGCCGTGATCGTTCGCGCGCTCCGCAGAATGGGCCATGCGCCGGTCGTGGCCCACAACGGCAAACAGGCGCTGGCGCTCGCCTCCGGCCGCCGCTTCGATGTGGTTTTCATGGATGTGCAGATGCCGGAGATGGACGGGTTGGCGGCGACAAGAGCCATCCGAGAGATGGAGAAACGTACGGATTCTCATTTGCCCATCTTTGCTATGACTGCGCACGCCATGAAGGGGGACCGCGAGCGCTGTCTGCAGGCAGGCATGGACGGTTACCTGTCGAAGCCCGTGCGCTTCAGCGACATCGAGAGCACCCTGGCAAGCGTGGCCGCAAGCCCGCAGGCATCGGGCGGGACAACAGCTCCGCCCTGGGACAAAGAACGCGCATTGCAACGGGTGGAGGGCGATCAGGACTTGCTCGTGGATATTTGCCGGATCTTTCTGGAGGAATCGCCGAAGCTGCTGGCCAACCTGCATGCTGCCATTGCCGCGAACGATCCCGATGGGGTGCAGAAGTCGGCACACAGTCTAAAAGGAGAGAGCAGCTATCTTCAAGCGGCAACAGTTTCAGAGACTGCCCGGCAGCTGGAGGTCATGGGCCGTGAGAAAAATCTGTCTCAATCTTCAGGTGTGCTGCAAATTCTGGAGCGCGAGCTGACCAAGCTGCGCGCCGCGGTGCAGAAGGAATTGGAGGTACGAAAGTGACCGAGTCTCAAGAAACCTACGAAGGAAAAGCAGGGTCTACGCCGGACCATGCCTCGCAGCTTGACTCGGTATTGATCGCCGAAGATGACCCCATTTTTCGCCGCGTGCTGCAGGGCTGGTTTCAAAAGTGGCAGTACCGAGTTACGGCTGTGGGAAACGGAGTCGACGCCTGGCAGGCTCTGCAAGGTGAGGACGCTCCGCAAATGGTGATCCTTGATTGGATGATGCCGGGCGTGGATGGCATCGAGTTGTGCCGCAAGATTCGTACTCGTTCCGATGGCCCGTATCGTTACGTGCTCCTGCTCACCGCCAGAGATGATCGCAAGGATGTCGTCACCGGTCTGAATGCGGGCGCCGACGACTACTTGACCAAGCCTTTCGACACCGAAGAGTTGCGCGCGCGGGTGCGGGCCGGAAGACGGATTCTCGAGCTGCAACAGGCGTTGCTCCGCGCTCGCGACGCGCTGCAATTTGAAGCGGCCCACGACCCCCTCACCGTGCTCTGGAACCGGGGAGCGATTCTGGCATTTCTGCAACGGGAACTCGACCGGCAGAGCCGAAACCATCTGCCGCTGGCTGTCCTGATGGCCGACCTGGACCACTTTAAGGAAGTCAACGATACCCACGGACATATGGTCGGCGACGCGGTACTGCAGGAAGTGGCACGGCGCCTGATGGCCGCGGTGCGCAGCTATGACTTGGTCGGGCGCTATGGCGGAGAAGAATTTCTGATCCTTCTTCCTGGGTGCGATCACGCCGATGTGATGGCCAGCGCCGAACGATTGCGGCGCACCATCGCCGATCGCCCGATCGAAACCAGTGCGGGTGCGATTGCCATGACACTCAGTCTGGGTTGCGTCTCCGCCCATGCGGACGAGGCTCCTCCCACTTATACGGCCTTGCTGCGCTCGGCGGACAGCGCTCTCTATCTCGCTAAGGCCGAAGGGCGCAACCGCGTCGCGGTAGCGCCGCGCAAGGTGCAGGCAAGCGCAGCGGGTAAGGGGTAGCTTTCCGTGCCATAACGGCCTCCTGGAGCCGAATTTGCCGATAGCACTCTTGGGGGTAGGGCTAGCACAGATGGGCTATTCCCGAAGGACAGGAGAAGAAGTACTGTAATGGGCGAGCAGTTCTGGGGGAGGGCTGCCCGGGCGTCCAGTGACTCGAAAGAGTCCGGACGCCTGTTTTATTTGGGCATGGTTGCGCCTCCGCAATTCTATTAATTCCTACCGTCTGTACGTCCCCATCACTTCTGCCTTACCCAGAATGTGGTTTTGCATCGCCTGTTCGACATCCTGTTTGCTGGATCCCGGCTTTAGATTGAGCATCCTGTCGAGGGCGTAGAGTTTGAAGAAATAGCGATGAGGCTTGCCGGGTGGCGGGCACGGGCCTCCGTAGCCGATTTTGCGGAAATCGTTGCGGCCTTGACGTCCTCCCGTGGGCACTTCGTCCACCTTGCTGACGCCTTCGGCGAGGGTCGCGGTAGGCCCGGGAAGATCATACAAGACCCAATGCGTCCACGTTCCCACGGGAGCATCGGGATCATCCGCGATCAGCGCGAAGCTCTGCGTCCCGGCGGGCGGACCTGTCCAGGTCAATTCCGGGGAAACGTCGGCGCCATCGCAGGTGAATTTCCGGGGTATTTCGCTGCCTTGACTAAAGCTTGGGCTGGAAATGCTGAACGGCATCTTGGCTGCTCCTTTCGCGTCGGGAATGGCATCGCCGTGGCGGCAGCTGGTCCCGACGGAGATGAGAACAAGAATGAGAATGACGATGATGAGGAGATTCGGCCGAGCATGCAACGAAGTGGGCGTCATTCCAATTCCGAAAAACCAGGCACACGCGGCACTCAAACATCAATATGTCGAGATGGTGAAATTCACGGTAATACGCGCTTCCGTCTCGACGGGCTGTCCTCCCTGGTAATAGGGTTTGAAATGCCATTGCCTCACCGCCTCCTGCGCCGCGGCGGAAAGGATGGCGGGACCGCTGATTACATGCAGATCCTCGATGTTTCCTGCCTTATCAATCAGCGCCTGCAAAACCACCGCGCCCTGCACCTTCATCTGCTTGGCCAGGAGCGGGTAGCTTGGAGTCACGGTGCGGGAGACCCTCTCGGCGGTGCGCGCGGACATGCTCACCTGCGCGGTAGTGGCGGGCACCGGGGGAGCCGCCGCCGGAGCCGCTGGGCCAGTGTCAGCGGGAGCGCCCGACTGCATGTCGACTTTCACGGAATTATTCCCA
>Ga0335081_10022167_pt1 | contig 10272 bp, 10 predicted proteins | sample Lox_Sample_35_FD_206713 | JGI IMG/M metagenome (GOLD analysis project Ga0335081, IMG submission 206713) | Soil microbial communities from Loxahatchee National Wildlife Refuge, Florida, United States - Lox_Sample_3.5 | ecosystem: Environmental > Terrestrial > Soil > Wetlands | place: USA...
CCCTCTTTTGAAAGGAGCGGGACCGTGCCCATTTCCTTGAGATACAGGCGGACAGGGTCATCGGTCTTCCCGACACCGACCTCCACCTCCTCTTCTTCGGCCTCCTCCTCAGCAATTTCATCAAGACCAGCGTCTTCGGGCTCGACGCCCTCCTCTACTTCATCCTCGGCAGGCTGGCGCACTTTGCCGTCATGTTGGGAGTCTGCAATATCAATGTCGATTTCACCGTCTCCGAACAGAGAGATAATGCTGTCGAGCTGTTCCGTGGAAACTTCTTCGTGGGGAATGGCATCGCCCGTCTCTTCGTAGGGCACATAATTCCGCTCTTTACCCGTTGTGATCGTTTTTTTTGGATCTCCTGTCTTGCCCCGCTTTGACATACTGGTGTGCTCCTCCTGCGTGATGCGCATTCACTTGCTCGCCATCACGAAATGTATCTAAAATTGCTCCTGCCGCTACCGTGGATGTCTATAAACCGGGAATCCGTCTGCCTGGCTTCCGACCTAACCGGTTCTGCTCCTCGATGAGCCTTGCGAGTTCAGCGCTGTCTCCGCTGACCTCCGCGTTCTTGATCGCCGTAATCAATGCCTTCATCCTCCGGGCATGGTTCTGCTGCTTGATTATGTCAACACAGTCCTGGCAGTGCTTGTGAGGATCGTGGTAATCCATTTCGAGCACGGAATAATGGGAAATCAGGCTGTTGAGTTCCTCGTCCCCGTCCTGGATAAGTGTCCCCATATCGAGCCTGCCGGTCTTTTCAAGAGCATCAAGAATCCTCTGCACCGCCCGCTGGAACAAAGGATCGGTAAAATCCTGCGGTTGAATCTGTTCTTGCAGGCTTCGAGCTATCTCTTCATCTTTCAGCATGAGGTGTATCAGTATCTCTTCGGCCTTGGGCCGGCGTGCCCGTGCAGGAACAGGAACGTCCCCCTTGGCTCCGCCAGACGCAGCACGCCGGGAGTGTGTCGGCATTTCCTGTCTGAGAACTGTCTCATTCAGGTCCAACGCCTCAGCTGTTTTTCTGATATAATGATCACGTTCGATGCCGCTCGGGATCTTTGCGATGAACCCGAGCATCTCTTCAGCTTTCTGCACCTTATCGTCAATCGAGGCAAGCGATCCGCTCTTTAGCACCTGCTCAAGTACAAAATCCATGAACTTAACCGACTTGCGCAGGCACGCAGCGAACGCATCGTGCCCATGCTTCTGCAAAAACGTGTCCGGATCGTCGCCATCGGGGAGTGAGACCACGTTCACCTTCATGCCGCTCGTCATAAAAAGATCAAATCCCCGAAGCGAGGCCTTGACTCCGGCCGGGTCGGGATCGAAGATCAGCACGAGCTTGTCGGAGAACCTCCGCATGAGCCGGAGGTGGCCCTCGGTGAGCGCCGTGCCGAGCGTTGCGACTGCGTTCCGCACGCCGTGCTGGTGGCAGGCGATCGCATCGAGGTATCCCTCGACGATGATAAAATATCCCTGCCTACGTCCGAACTCTTTTGCCATGTCCAAACAGTAGAGCGTGTTACTCTTGCTGTAGAGAGGCGTTTCCGATGAGTTCAGGTACTTGGGCAGGGAATCGTCCATCACCCTGCCGCCGAAAGCGATCACTTTCCCGGCAATATCACGGATCGGGAAGATGATCCTCCCCCGAAACCGGTCATAGTATCCCTCGCCCTCACTCCGCTTGACAATGAGCCCGGCTTTCTCCATCTGGCCAAAAGTATAGCCCTTCTGCTTAAGGTGCCGGAGCAGACCGTCCCACTCGGGCTTGACATAGCCCAGAGCAAAATCCTGCGCGATAGCGTCGGTCACACCCCGCTTCTGGAGATACGCCCGAGCCGCGCTTCCCGCAGGGCCTTCGAGCTCTTTTCTGAAATATTCTACGGCGTCGGTAACGATCTTGAGGAGAACATTTCGTTCGTCCTCGGACTTCTTGTCCTGACCGTGCGACCTGCTGTCTATTGGTAGAGAAATACCAGCACGGCCTGCGAGCGCCCTCACCGCATCGGGAAAGTTCAATCCCTCTTGAAGCTCGATAAACTTGAACACATCACCACCGGCACCGCACCCGAAGCAGTGAAATATCTGCTTATCCGGATTCACGCTGAATGACGGGGTCTTCTCCGCATGAAAGGGACAGAGCCCCGTATGGTTCTTGCCCGTCTTCTTCAGAGACACATATCCGGATACTAGATCAACAATATCGACGCTGTCCCTAACCCGACTTATGATATCTTCGGAGAACACGTTATTTTTTCAACTCCGCCACCGTTACTCCTGCGCCGCCCTCGGCAGGCTCACCAGAGCGAATGGACGCGATTAGGGGATGTTTTTTCAAAAAGTCCGTCACCGCGGCTTTGAGCGCCCCAGTCCCCAAACCATGAATGATGGTCACGACCGCGAGGTGGTTGAATCCTGACCGATCAATGAACCGGTCGACCTCTGCCAGCCCCTCGTCCACGTGAAGACCAATGATGTTCAACCGATCCACTGAGCCTTCTTCTTGGTGGAGTTCGGCCCCCCATCCAGGAGTTGAAACCGCATCTCTATGGCGCGGTTCAGAGCCTACCGGCATAACCTCTGCTGTGGAGAGCCTGATCTTCTTTCCGTTAACTTCGAGTTCGAGCATGCCTCGGTGCAAAGAAATCACCGTACCAGTCTTGCTGAGATTCGCTATCCGTACGGTGTCTCCAACGTGAATATCCTTGACAAACTCGGGATTAACTCGCTGCCCCGCGAAAGCGTCAGGCTCGAGCCTTTTGACGGACTCTTCAACCTCAGCGCTCATTTTTTTAACGTCGACCTGCCCAGGCGCTGCGATGCGGGACAGATCGCGAAGTTTCTGCCGGAGCAACGTCAATATTTCTTTCGCTTCCGTCTTAGCTCTTGATTTTACCTCTCGTGCTTCTTCCCGCGCGTTCCGGAGCGCCGCCGCTGCCTCGGCACGTTCCTGTTGTACTACCGCTAGTTCTTTTTCGTATGCCTGCCGCTCTGATGCCAAGAGCCGAGAATCGTTCTCTACCTGTACCAAAAGTTTCTCAAGACGTGCATCGTCCTGTCCCAGCCGGGCCCGCGCTTTTTGGATCACGACGTCTGGCACACCGAGCCGTGCAGCCATGTCCAGCCCGTAACTCCTACCCGGCCTGCCCGGTATGAGCCGGTACGTCGGTTTGAGCGTAGCCGGGTCAAACTCCATGGCGCCATTCGACGCACCACTCGTCTGGGAACCGAAGAGCTTGAGAGCATTGTGGTGCGTCGTCACTACAGTGATGCATCCGCGCTCGATCAGGCTCTCGAGTACTGCTGCGCCAAGCCCCGCGCCTTCGCCAGGATCCGTGCCAGAGCCGAGCTCATCCAGAAGGACCAGGGATCCCCTCTCCGCTTGCTGAAGAATCTCAGCAATCTGGCTCACGTGAGACGAGAACGTGCTCAGATCCTGCTCCAAGCTCTGTTCATCGCCGATGTCGGCAAACACTGAACCGAAACATGGAATCTCGCTCCCTTCGGCAGCAGTCACGGGTAGACCTGACTGAGCCATGAGGCAGAGGAGGCCAACGGTCTTGAGGATAACCGTCTTGCCGCCCGCGTTCGGCCCGCTTAGGATCAATACCCGTTTCTCACCGTCAAGAACAATGTCGTTCGGCGTAATGTCCGTATAAGGGGCACCGGCCTTGGACTTCCAAAGGAGCAACGGATGTCTAGCCGCTCGCAGCTGGATGTTTCCGCCTGCCGAGACTTCGGGTATAGAGCCATCATAATCCATGCAGAACCGGGCCCTGGCATACACGGCATCAATCAGGGCGAGCGTATGGATCGTTGTTTCGATCCGGTCAGCCTCTTGAGCCATGAGTGAGGTTAGCTCGCGCAAGAGGCGTTCAACTTCCTCGCGCTCATCCATGCGGAGTTCGGCAAGGCGGTTGTTCTGCTCCAATACATCAAGGGGCTCGACAAAGAGCGTAGCCCGCGAGCCCGACTGGCCGTGCACCACGCCCTTGAGGCTCTGCCTAAAATTGGGCTTAAGCGGCAGCACATACCGGTCATCGCGGACCGTGATCACCGGCTCCTGAATGACCTTCTGATAACCGCTGTTCTGAAGGATGCGGGACATGCGGTCAAGGATATCCTCTCGCATCCGTGTGACTTGTTTCCGGATTTTCCGAAGGGCTGAGCTGGCCGAGTCCTTGACCTCAGCCTTATCATCGATAGCATTAAGGACCGCGTCTTCTATTTGCTTGAGCGAATGGATGGCAGCCGCTTTGGCGCTCAGAAGCGGTGCGGCCAGCGCAGCTCCCTTGACTTTGTCTCCGAATTTTTGAAAAAAACTTTTGACCCGTCTGCCTGCACCAAGCGTGGTCGCTATATTCAAAAGCTCAGATGCGGAGAGCAAGCTGCCGCTCACCCCGAGTTTTTTGACCGCCTGAACGACATCGAGAATCCCGTCGAGTGGCGGCCTTTCACCGCTCTGCAATATTTGGGTAAACTCGTGGGCCTCCCTGAGCCGTATCTTGACGGTCTGAGCATCTGTGGACGGCTGCAGTTCCATGACGGCCGCTCTTCCCGCTTCCGATGCGGCATAAACAGCAACAATATTTTTTACCTTGTCAAATTCCAGCACCCTCAGGGTATGTTCATTCATACTGCGTCAGGTCTGCCGTTTAACCCGTCTAAATCCTGAGCACTCGAGCACTTGAAGCGGTGTGCGCTTTTCAATGGCATCGAGGAGCAGGTTTAAGCCAAGTGAATCGCTCGATATATGCCCGGCAATCACCACATGGAGATGATGTCTCTCCGCTTCCTTCCGGTGATCCTCGGACATGTGCATCCCCACGATGGTCCCCACGCCTGACTGGGACAGCCGCTCGATCGTTTCCTTCGATCCGGATGTGCCTCCTGTCATTTCCACGAATAGCTTTCCCGTACGCTGGTCGTCGGAACCGATGAGGATCCTCGGACCGGCGTTGTTCCTGATCGCCTCGCGGTACTCGGGGATTTCCTTCAGGAGTTTGACGACGTCTTTGAGCCTGGAAGGTGATTCTCGGTCAAACCGCGCCTGGAGATAGCTCGAAACCATATTATCCGCTGGAGTGTGAAGGCAGATATAGGGGATGTCAAGAAGACGCGCGGCGTCAACCGGCCGCGTGTGGTTCACCGGTAAGAGGCTCCGCTCGACCTCCTTCATCCTGCTGCTCAGTTGGTTCTCGGCGACATTGATGGGCACTCCGAACCTATTGAGGATATCGGCCTGCATCTTCATCACTTCATAAAAATTCGCATACGCGCGGCCTTCGGGGTGATGCGCAAGCACGAGGTCGATACCGGCGCCCTTCTGGTTCAGCCGGTCGGCAAGGAGCATTTCCGGCGTCTCCATGTCGATACCGATAAGGATTTTCTTCACGTTGCGGTCCGGATTCCCGTGCAGAACTCTGCTGTCGGCATAAGGGTTCTTGAGCCTCTCGGTATCGAAGGACTCTTTTTCGTCGGGTTTGAGCTCGTCGAACGCTTTGCGAGTTTCACTTAGTTCTTTTTCTACCGTTGCTCTTCCGCGTGGATCGGCATCAATGCCGAATTGTATGGCCAATTCGTAGAACTCTTGAAGTATCAACGCGCAAACTCCTAAAAAAAATCAGGGGGCCTTGTTCTTCATGGCCCCCTGCTCAGCCCTGTAGCTAAGAAAACATACGTAGTGTCTGAAACAGGTAGTTATCCCAGCGCATTTTTCACAAGCTCACTCACAAGCTTTCCGTCTGCGCGCCCTCCCACCATAGGGATAAGGGCCTTCATGACCTTACCCATATCCTTCGCGCCTTGTGCGCCGGTCTGGGATATGGCATCGTGAACCATAGCTTCGAGCTCTTCGCGGGCTAATTGCTGCGGCAGATACGTCTCCAGCACGACGACCTCGGCGGTTTCCTTATCCACGAGGTCCTGTCGGCCGCCCTTGGCAAACTGCTCAATCGAGTCCTTCCGCTGCTTGATGAGCGAACGCACGGTCTCCATCACCTCTTCTTCGGTGAGTGGTCTCCGTTTATCTATCTGTTTATTCTTTAGTGCTGCGTTCAGCATTCGCAGGGTAGAAACCTTATCTTTCGCGCCGGACTTGAGGGCCACTTTCGTATCAGCATCTATCTTCTCTCGTAATCCCATCCTTACCCTCTCCCCACAAAACTGATCGCATCACATACCATCAGCAGAGCGTGCCAGCGCAAGCCATTTAGCTCTGCCTGAAAATGCGCGCTGTTTTAGCCGCCTTTTTTCTTGCGGCCAACGCCTTCTTCTTACGCTTCACGCTCGGTTTTTCATAGTGTTCTCTTTTTTTGACCTCTGAAAGCACGCCTTCTTTTTCGATGCTTTTTTTAAATCTCCGGAGTGCGGCCTCAAAAGGCTCATTCTCTCGTAACCTTATACTCGGCACCCTCGCTACACCCCCCCTCATGTTGTACCTAATTGTAATATAAATACTTTTTTTGTAATTTTTCGACAAAAAACGCTGTGCATCTACAAAAATATAGGAGGCCGCTCTCATTTAAGTGATGGCGGCATAATCATTAAAATTAACAACTCCATCCCTGAATGTCAAGAGAAATTTAGGCTAAATTTCAGGTATTTTACAGAATACTGGTCTCCCCTCATGCTGGGGACGCCCCCTTTCTGTCAGCCCCGGTATGAGGCATTAATCTTGACATACTCGTACGACAGATCACAGGTCCAGATCGTGGAAGAAGCCTTTCCCTTGTGCAAATCAATAATGATCTGAATTTCTCGCTGTTTTAGTGCCAGCGCCGCATCACGGTCCGCAGCCTTTCCCTGGCCAAGGCCCTTTTCAACAAGCTTGGCTTTGCCGATATAAATATCCGTCCTAGCCTCTTCCATTTCCACGCCTGAATTGCCCAGGGCCGCCATGATCCTTCCCCAGTTGGCATCTTCACCGAATAGAGCGGCCTTTACCAGGCTGGATTTGGCAATAGCCATGGCGGCGCGTTTTGCCTCAACGGGACTTTTTGCACCACGCACTACCAGCTCTACAAATTTGGTAGCTCCCTCACCGTCGCGCACAACCCGTTTTGCAAGGGAAAGTGTCACTGTGTCCAAACATGCCTGAAATTTCCTCAGGTCCTTGCTACCGGTAGCTGGTCTCCTGTTGCCGGCCGCGCCGTTCGCCATGCAGAGGATCATATCGTTCGTGCTCGTGTCTCCGTCAACCGTAATATTGTTGAAGGACCGTTCCGTAGAGGTGAGCAGGGCCTTCTTGAGTATGGATGACGATATGTTTACATCGGTCACTATGAAGCAGAGCATGGTCGCGAGGTTCGGGTGAATCATGCCCGACCCCTTCGCGATGCCCGCAATCGTGACCGTCTTTCCTCCGATCTCCTCCTGCACGATTGACAGCTTGGGATAGATATCGGTGGTCATGATGGCCTCGGCCGCCTGCTCCCAGCCTGTAGTCGACAGCAGTCCAACCGCTGTCGCAATACCCGTCGCTATCTTTGGCATGGGCAGAAATTCGCCTATCACGCCGGTCGACGCCACATACACGGCATCAGGCTTTACGCCAAGCTCGCCCGCCGCGATCTCGGCCGTTGCGCGCGCATCGGCAAATCCGCGTTTTCCGGTGCAGGCATTGGCGCAGCCGCTGTTCGCTATGATAGCTCGCCCTTTTCCTGATTTAACCTTCGACGTGTTTAGGTGTATGCATGCCGCCTTCACCCGGTTCTTCGTAAAAACGCCGGCAACCGCTGCCTCGCGGTCGGAATAAATGATTGCCAGGTCCTTTTTCTCATTCTTCTTGATCCCACTGTGAATGCCCCATGCCTTGAAGCCCGGCACGGAAAAACTTTTTGTGTCTAAAATCCTCATATTAGTCTACCCCTGTCAGGTGTATTGTGAACGCGTTGCTATCACGGGAATAATCCTGCAAACTTAAGGCCCGAGGTCTCTTCAAACCCCATCATGAGGTTCATATTCTGGATCGCCTGGCCCGAGGCCCCCTTGACGAGATTATCGATCGCCGTGACCACGACCGAGCGTCCGGTACGGGGGTCCGCGATGATTCCGATGTCGCAGAAATTAGAACCCCGAACATTCCGCACGTTTGGGAACTGTCCCGCTGGAAGTACCCTGACAAATGGCTCATTCTTATAATATTCTCGATACAGAGAATGCAGCAGACCCGTATCTGTCTGCGTAGCCACCTTGGCGTAGATCGTGGTCAGAATGCCCCGGTTCATGGGAACAAGGTGTGGCGTGAATGAAAGCGTTATCTGTGTTGCCGCCAAGCCCGAAAGTTCCTGCTCAATCTCAGGTGTATGCCGATGCGTACCGACCTTGTAGGCCATGAATCCCTCGTTAACTTCGGGGTAATGGTGTGCGAGAGCGGGACTGCGGCCTGCACCCGAAACGCCAGACTTGGAATCAATGATGATGCTCTGCGGATCGATTATGTGCTTTTTCAGCAGCGGAGCTAGTCCTAGGATCGCGCCCGTGGGATAGCACCCTGGGTTCGCGACGAGAGACGCTTTTTTTATCTTCTCGCGGTGCAACTCCGGCAGACCATATACCGCGGTCTTGAGAAGCTCCGGGTACTGATGGCAATGCTCATACCACTTCTCGTATAGTGCTGGATCAGCGAGACGATAGTCGGCTGAAAGGTCTACGATTTTCTTCCCGAGCTTATGAAAACGAAATGCCGTCTCCTGGGCTGTCACATGCGGGAGTGCCAGAAACACAAAGTCTGCTTTCTTCGCGACCGTTTCAGGGTCAAGTGGCTCACAAACAAGCGCGGTCAGCCCCGCAAGATGGGGGAAAATGGAAGCAATGGGCTGGCCCGCCGATTTTTCCGATGTGATAGCGGTCACCAACACATCCGGATGGTTGATGAGAAGCCGCATGAGTTCGCCGCCTGTGTATCCGCTCGAACCGACGATGGCTATGTTTAGTTTTCCGTTACCCATGATGAGACCTGCTCTCATGCTCCTTGCAGAGAGCTTTGAAAAAAAATAAAGGGAAGGCATCTCTACCTTCCCTTCTTCTTAACAGGATCTGCAACGCAATGTCATACAGAATAGGTATATGATCCCTTATCTCTTCGAGAACTGGAACCGTGCCCGGGCTCCCTTTTGACCATACTTCTTACGTTCTTTGGCCCTTGGGTCACGGGTTAGAAGCCCTTCCTTTCGCAGCTTGCCCCGGGACTCAGCATCCACGACGAGGAGCGCTTTAGATATACCATGCCGGATGGCACCGGCTTGGCCTGAATTTCCGCCACCGAGCACGCTTACGAGCACATCAAACTTGTCCAGTGTTCCAGTAACTTCGAAAGGCTGGCGGATGATCATCTTGAGGACATCCCGGCCGAAATACTGGTCCATTGGCTTATCATTGATTGTTATTCTGCCGCTGCCGGGCATCATCCATACCCTAGCGATGGAATTTTTTCTCTTTCCCGTTGCGTAATATCTCGATACTGTTGCCGCTGACATTAAATCCTCCTCGCGAATCCCGTGCGTTACTCCTTACTTAACCTTCATTTCCACTGGCTGCTGTGCATTATGCGGATGCAGTTCGCCGGCATAGACCTTGAGCTTGCTCAGCATCTGCTTGCCGAGCCTGGTCTTGGGAAGCATACCCTCCACAGCCATCCTGATCACCTCTTCGGGCTTTGTTTTCATAAGCTTACCAGCAGTGACGGATTTAAGCCCGCCGGGATATCCCGAATGGCTATAGTACGTTTTCTGGTCGAGTTTCTTCCCGGTCAGATGCACTTTGTCTGCGTTCACGATAATCACAAAATCGCCCGTGTCCACATGGGTGGTGTAAATAGGTTTGGTCTTGCCTTTGAGCACCGAGGCAACGGCCGTCGCCAGCCTGCCAAGCGTCTTGCCGTTGGCATCAACGACAAACCATTTTCTTACGATATCTTCTTTTTTAGCCGAATACGTTGCCATAACCGCCCGCCTCATTGGTATTAAGTATATTTTTAAGAAAAGCGAATATAAACAATTTCATTTGATTTGTCAAGCGTTTTTGTGTAGAAAAAACACAATTAAGAAGTTAATGGTTTCCAGCATGAAACTACGTACATTAAAACCATTATATATCAATAGCTTGGCCATGCATATCCCTTGATGAAGTTTTATGAAAAATATAAACAAAAGGCGGTGATTTCTCACCGCCTTTTGTTTTAGCCCCTGGCCCGGAGATCACGGCTCATGGCCGTGGCTGTTTTCCTCTTGCCTGTCTTACGCCTTTTCTGTAGCAGCCTGCTTCTCCCGG
>Ga0335081_10022169_pt1 | contig 10272 bp, 7 predicted proteins | sample Lox_Sample_35_FD_206713 | JGI IMG/M metagenome (GOLD analysis project Ga0335081, IMG submission 206713) | Soil microbial communities from Loxahatchee National Wildlife Refuge, Florida, United States - Lox_Sample_3.5 | ecosystem: Environmental > Terrestrial > Soil > Wetlands | place: USA: Florida...
TGCCAGTATGCCGAACTGGTCAGCCGCCTGCCCAGCCTGCTCAGCCAGCTGGACTCCGCCTGCCGTTACCTCAGCGGCGATGACAGGCTCCGCGCCCGCGCGCTCTCCGCCGATGCCTACCATGTCGCGGCCGGGTTCCTGCTCAAGATCGGCGACCAGGGCCTGGCACACGTCGCCACCGAACGGAGCATGACGGCCGCGCTCGCCAGCCAGGATCCCCTCACCGTTGGCGCCAGCGCCCGGATCGTCACCCACACCCTGATGAGCTCGGGCCACCTGACCGCCGCTATCACCACCGCCCAGAACCACGCGGCACGACTGGACGGCGAGACCGGGATCACGACGCCGGAATCGCAGTCCGTGTACGGCTCGGTGCTGCTACGCGGCGCCCTTGCAGCTGCCCAGCACGACGACCGCGCCACCGCGCACGAAATGCTCGCCGAAGCAGCCGGCACCGCCTACCGCCTCGGCTCTGACGCGAACCTGCGTGGCACCGCCTTCGGCCCGGTCAATACGCAGATGCACCAGGTCAACGTGGCTGTCACCCTCGGCGACGCCGGAACTGCCATCGACCTGGCCCGCCAGATCGACCTGCGCGCGGTCGCCGTCACCGAACGGAAGGCCTCGCTGCTCATCGACGTGGCCCGGGCCTTCTTCCAGTGGGGCAAGTACGAGCATGCGCACGCCGCGCTCCGCGCCGCTGAAGACACCGCGCCGCAGGAGGTCGCCGCCCGCCCAGCTGTCGCCATCCTGGCCCGCGACCTGGCGACTCTGGCCCCGGCGAGCATCCGCCGGAACGCGGAGCAGTTCGCCAGCCGGATCGGCGCCCCGAGGTGACACCCGTACGCCGTGTCCTGACTATCGTGGCCTGCGGCGCCGGCCCGGCGGCCGCGATCAGCACCTGCGTCAAGCTGGCCCAGGACCGCGGCTGGACGGTCCAGGTCATCGCCACCCCGGCCGCGCTCGGGTTCTTCGACCAGCAGTCCATCGCTGACCAGGTCGGCAACCCAGTGCGCAGCCAGTACGCCAAACCCGGCGCACCCCGGTCCCTGGTTTCCGACGCCATCCTCGTCGCCCCGGCCACCTACAACACCATCAACAAGTGGGCCCAGGGCACCAGCGACACCTACGCCCTGGGCATCCTCGCCGAGGCCACCGGCCTGGGCGTCCCCATCGTGGTCCTGCCGTTCGTCAACACCGCCCTGGCCAGCCGCGCCCCGTTCCGCCGCAGCATCGAATCCCTGCGCGCCGAAGGCGTGCAGATCCTCCTCGGCCCCGGCGGCTTCCAGCCGCACCCGCCCCGCACCGGCGACAGCAAGATCGACAGCTATCCCTGGCATCTCGGTCTAGATGAAGCCGAACGGATGCTAGTTCCCGCACCCCCGAGCCCGTAACGCCCCCACCGCCAAGGCGCTGTCCCGGCACGAACCGGCACTTTCCGTATCAACTTTGAAGTTTTCTTTTCGCCTGCTCACTCCCCGTTTCTCGCCTTCCGGCACCCTCCTCCCCCGCTCGCCGCAAATGATCATGAACCGCTGATTGCTCACCCTGGTTCCTATGACGCAGACCGTTGCATTCACTGTAATGATCATGGGCAACCCCGCGGCCGCAGCACCCCCGCGGGAAAGCAGGCCGCCGTATTGGCCGTAGTCGTCACCATCGCCAAGGGCTACGACCTCGGCTACATCTGGAAAACCCAAGACCGCACAGCCGACCGGAGTATCGGCGGGTACTACATTGACGCCGCCCAGGCCGGCGAACCACACGGCCGCTGGTGGGGGCCCGGAGCCCAGGCCCTCGGCCTCACCCCCGGCCAGACCGTCCAGCGCCAGCCCTACGACGCGGCCTACCGGCAGACCGACCCGCGCACCGGCGCTAGGCTCGGCCGGCCCCGCGGCCGGTACCCGACATTCGCCGACCATCTCGCCCGGCTTACCGCTGCCGAGCCGCACGCCACTGCCGAGCGGCTCATCGAGCTCGAACGCGAAGCAGCCCAGGCCACCCGGCAGTCCGCCGCCTACTACGACGTGACCGTCTCCTTCCCCAAGTCCATCTCGGTGCTGCACGCCTCCCTGCGGGCGAACGAGCGCCGCGCCCGCCAGGGCGGCGACCAGCAGGCGGCCGCGTACTGGGCCGGGCGGGAGCAGGCGTTCGAGGAGGTGCTGCACCGGGCCAACCGGGCCGTGCTGGAGTACCTGCAGGCCTGGGCCGGGATCACCCGCACCGGCTATCACGGCACCCGGGTCGACGGGCGCGAGCCGGGCCGGTTCGAGCCCGCCGGGCTGATCGTGACGTCCTGGCTGCAGGGCGCCAGCCGGGACGGTGACCCGCAGGACCACGTCCACAACCAGATTGCCCGGATCACCCGGACCTTCCGCGACGGCAAGTGGCGCGCCCTGGACACGATGAGCGTGCGCGCGGTCCTGGGCGCGCTGCAGGCGGTCGCCGCGACCGCGGTGGAGTGCGAGCTGTCGCGCGAGTTCGGCGTGGCGTGGATCCCGCGCGCGGACGGCTGCGGCAATGAGATCCGCGGCGTGACGCAGGCGCAGCTAGACGCGTATTCCACGCGGACGGTGCAGGTGCGCGAGAAGGAACGCGAGCTGGCGCGGGCCTGGGAGCGCAAGCATGGCCGCGCGCCGACCTCGCGCGAGCTGCTGTACATCGCCAACGCCGCCACGCTTCAATCGCGCAACGGCAAGGACGCCGGCGCGATCGACTGGGACACGCTCGCGCAGCGGTGGGACGCCACCCTCGGCGGCGAACCCGCCGGCATCGCGCCGACAGTGTCGGACGCGCTCGGCCCCGGCGCACAAGCGGGCGAGCATCACGCGGGCCGGGCGCCGTCCGGACCGCCCACGCGCGAGGCCCAGGCCCGGGCATTGCCAAGGCCCTGACCTTGGTGTCGGCCCAGCATCCGGCCTGGACCCGGCACGACCTGCTCAAGCAGCTGGCCCTGGTCCTGCCGCCGGAGACCCGCCAGATGAACCCGGAAGAAGCGCAAGAGCTGCTGCTCGGCCTAGCTGAGGAGGCCCTGTCCCGCCGGTCCGGCGAGGTGGTGTGCCTGGAGGCGCCCGAGTGGCCGCCGCTGCCCGCAGCGCTACGCCGCGAGCTCGATGGGCGCAGCATCTACACCCGTCCGGGCGCCGCGCGGTACGCCACCGCCGCGCAACTGTCGATGGAGGAGCAGCTGGTCGGGCACGCGCAGACGCAAGGCGCGCCGCGCCTGCCAGGCGAGCTGACCGCGCGGCGCCTCGGCACCGATCCCGCACTGCTCGACGCGCAGTTGCGCGGCCGCGCGCGTGAAGCGTGCGAGCAATCCGCGCCACGCGGACTACGCATGGACCAGGCCGCCGCCATCTGGCACGCGCTCACCTCCACCCGCACCGTCGAGGTGATCACCGGCCCAGCTGGCACCGGCAAGACCCGCGTCCTCGCTACTGCCGCGCGGATCTGGGACGGCCCGGTGATCGGCACCGCCGCCTCCCAGAACGCCACCAACGAGCTCCGCGCGGCTGGCATCCAGGTCACCGCGAACACCACCCGCCTGCTCGCCGACCTCCAGCGCGGCCGCATCCCGCCCGGCTCCCTGATCCTGGCCGACGAAGGCTCCATGATCTCCCTCACCCACCTGGCCGCCCTCACCGAGTACGCCGCCCGCCACCGCTGCAAGCTGATCCTGGCCGGAGACCAGGAACAGCTCGCCGCCATCGAAGGCGGCGGCGCCATGACGCTGCTCGCGGACCGGCTCGGCTATGTCCAGCTCGCCGAGCCGGTCCGGTTCACCGCCGCCTGGGAACGCGCCGCCTCCCTGCGCCTCCGCGCCGGCGATGCCACCGCGCTGGATGAGTACGACCAGCACGGCCGCATCCGCGGCGCCCCGCCCGACCACGCCACCGATCAGGCCGCCCGCGCCTACCTCGCCACCTACCTGGCCGGGCGCAACGTCCTGCTGATGGCCGCGGACTGGGCCCGCTGCCGGGAACTGTCCGCCCGGATCCGCGAGGACCTGATCCACCTCGGCCTCGTCGACGACCGCCGGAGCATCCGGATCGCCGACGGCGCCGACGCCTCGGCCGGGGACCTGATCATCTGCCGGGCCAACGACCACCATCTCGACGCAGGCGAGCGGGGCCGGACGCTGGCCAACGGGGACGTCCTGCGGATCGAAGCCGTTACCCGCCGTGGCATCATGGTCCGCCGCCTCCTCGGCCCCGACCCGGCCACCGGTCAGCGCCGGTTCACCGACCGGGCCTTCGGGTACACCGGCTACCAGTCCGCCGACCTCGCCTACGCGATCACCGGCCACTCCGCCCAGGGCGCCTCCGTGCACACCGGCATCGCCCTGGTCACCGGCACCGAGGACCGGCAATGGCTGTACCCGGCCATGACCCGCGGCACCGATGCCAACCTCGCCTACGTCTTCACCACCCCGGCCCGGCCCGCCGACCTCCAGCCCGGGACCCGCTCCGCGCCTGAACTCGGCCGCTACGAGGGCATCCGGTACGAACGCCAGGGATTCCCAGTTTCCGAGCGCGCGTCGGCTCCAGGCGGGCTGGATCAGCGTAAGCCGGTCGCCGTGCTGGCCGACGTCCTGAGCCGCGACGGTGCCGAACTCTCCGCCACCAAAGTCCGGCGCCGTAACCTGGCCAGCGCCGACCACCTGGCAGTCCTGCACGCCATCTGGACCGCCGAAACCCAAGCCGCCCGCCACGACCACTACCGCCAGCTCATCGCCGCCGCGCTGCCGCCCGGGCACCGCGGCGAGCTCTCCCACCAGTGCCGCTGGCTGTATCGCACCCTGCACGCGGCCGAACTCGCCGGCCTGGACCCCGCCGACATCATCGCCTCGACCATCGCCTCCCGCGACCCGGCCGGATCCCGCGACATCGCCGCCGTCCTCGACGCGCGCATACGCCAGCGCGTCGATCCCCTGCTCCCCCAGTCGCAAGGCCCCTGGGCCAGGCGCGTTCCCCAGCTACCCGACCCTGACCGTCACGCTTACCTGACTGGTGTCGCGGCCCTGATGGACGACCGCACCCGGCGGCTCGGCCAGCACACCGCCCGGACCGTACCCGCCTGGGCCATCACCGCGCTCGGCCCGGTACCCGCCGACCCGGCCGCCCAGGAGGACTGGGAACGCAAGGCCGCCCCTATCGCGGCGTACCGCGAAATGTACGGATTCGACCATCCCGGCGACCCGATCGGCCCCGACCCCAGCCACCGAACCCCGGACCAGCGCGCCGCCTGGCATCATGCATTCCTCACCCTCGGCCGAGTCGACGGGCCCGACGTTCGGGCCATGCCCGACGGGCGGCTGTGGCTACTCCGCGACACCTACGCCGCCCAGACCGCCTGGGCGCCCCGCCACGTCGGCAAAGAACTGCGACTCTCCCGGCTCGGCGCCTTCGACGCCGCCCTGGGCGCCATCCGCGCCGACGCCGAACTCCGCCGCCGCCACCCCTATAAGAAGATTGAGCCGCTTCGCTCCGCCGAGCCCGCACCTGTCAGCGATACCGAACACGAACAGGCCGACTCTGCGCCCGGCCAGAAAATCAGTCAGGTTCGGCAAGAACTGTTCCGCGCCACGCTCCAAGACCGGCAGGCATTGAAGGCACCCACCGAAGATCCCAGCTGGAGCGGCCTCGACACCCTCTTCTCCACCCGCAGGACGCGCGAGCAGTCCGCCATCCTCCAGCCGCCCAAGCCAACCATCGCGCCTTCAACCAAGACCCTTGAGCGTGCCGTCGAGCACGATGTCGAGCCCGAGGCGGGAGGCTGACCTCACGACCATGCGTGGAAGCCGCAGTCAGCTGATCGCAAGAGGCAGGCGCGTCAAGCGGCAATGAGCGGGTGGGCCTTCGCCTGCTCATAGAGCGGCTCGGGGGCCAGGTCGATCCCGTCAGGCCACACGATGGTTCCCGCTTCCTGATCCACCCTGACCTCGGCCAAGTAGCCGCGATCATTCAGCGGCGCGAGGACGCCCGTCCACTGTTCGGCAGAGAAGTCGACATCCCCCGCCGCGCCGTCGCTGAAGAGCAGGCGGAGCACGTGCTCACCGACCACGGCTACACCTACGACGACTGGCAGGTAGTTCTCGCTCACGCTCTCAATGCTAGCCAGCGGCTCGATGGCGAGCAGCTGCTCGTTCCGCCGGCCCCGTTCCCAGTTGGCCATGATCTCCTCCTTCCGGAGGCTTGCCCATTCCCGGACGAACTGCAGAGCGCGGGGATCAGGGCTGCCGGCCAAGCACCTCCCCGTTCACCGAGACCGAGGCCCGCCTCCCGGAATGGTAGGCATGGGAGTGGGCCACCGGGTGATCGCGCTCGTTCCAGTACATGTAGATGACGACCCGTAGAACGCGCTGACACGCGGCATGGCCTGACGATAGCCGACTCGTTAGGTAAGACAGTCGGTTTCCAGCCAAGGCATTGCCTTGCAAGCGTTACAGGCAGTGAGTGTTTGCTGGCTCCAGGGGGAACTCCACGGGCCGCAGATCGCCGAATATTGGCTTCTCTCCATCGTGGAACGCTCAGCATCACGGAAGCGCAGATCCGCCAGTTAGGCGCGTGGAATGCGGCGAGGACAGGGGCGAGGTTGCCCAGACCGTTCTTCATGTTCGCCCACACGCATTCGCGGCCGCATCGACAGGCTGGGGCGGCACCGAGATGGTGCAATACCGGACGCGGTCAGGGGTCTTCGAAAACTACCGTGTGCTGTCCAATGTCAGACCGACAGCCATGTTCTGGCGCGTGCCCGGGGGGGAGCTAGGCCGCGGATTTGGAGGCGGGAGCAGCATAAGGTCGTGCCGGTTATGGAGCCCGGTCTTGCGGAGGATGCGCTGCACGTGAGTTGCGGCCGTTGCCGGGGCGATCTGAAGGGCCCGGCCTATCTCGCAGTCGGTAACGAGACCCTTGCGGATCAGATCAAGGACTTCCTGCTCCCGAGCCGTGAGCCTGGCTTGCTTGGCGTGCGCATCTGGAGGCAGCCGGTCGGTGAGCACTTCGACCATCGTGTGCGCGCGCCCTAGACGATCCCAGTAGTGGCGGCCGAGGATCACGGCGGCGCCTGCGACGAGGACGACCAGCGTTGCCTGAATCGCCGCCAACGGCCCCAGCAGCCAGTCAGCCCAATGGGACGCCAGCAAGCCGCTGTGGGCCGCCACCATCAACAGGTGGTGCAGCGACGCAATCATCAGCAGCAGGCAGACGGCGGCGCCACCAAGGCTCGATGCACGGAAGGGTCCGCGCGGGGCACGCCGTGCGGCGATGGCCAGGCCAACCGCAACTGTCGACAGCAGAACGATAGCGACTGCATCCATCACAATGATGTAGGCGTTCATGGTGAACCTCCCACCAGCTGGGCAGCAACCGGCTCGGCCCACCCGGCGCGCCCACCGCAGACCCCGCTATTTCCTATTTTTAGCTGCTGGCAGACCGTCATTAGGGTTATAGGTCCCGCGCGGTAAGGCCCTCCGTCACCCCAACGGCAACCCATCGGGCGTAGCCGCCACAAGCTCACCTTCGCCTGTGTTCCAGCGGATTTTCAAGATCGCAGCGTTGTCCGGTCGTGGCCTGGCTACTCCCGGCATGCCATACCGGCTGCCCGGTACCCGGCCTTACATGCGTTCCGGTACAGGTTTCATTGGTCTTTGGTACTGACATCAGCGGATCAGTGACACAGGCTGCTGACCACTGACGGGCCTGCCTGACCAGACTGGCGGGGATCGAGCCGGGCGACCGGTGGAGAGGGAGTATATGCCGTATCGCCATGACCGCCTTGGCAGCGATGTTCGCCGTGATGTTCGTCGGCCTCACTGGCTCAGCCGCGGTGGCGGCGCCGGTCGACTGCGTCCTACAGACCCATCGCGGGGCCTGCTACGAACCTATCTGGGTCCACGGCGTCCAGGTCACGATGACATTCCCCCAAGCGGCGAACCAGCTTCCCGGCTCCCGGAACACGAACGTCATGAACTTCTACGTCGTGGCACCGCAGACCGATACTCCGCAGGGGGCTCTTCCGTTCGGGCACGACCACGTCGTGCCCGCGATGCCGGGTGAGCCGGATACAGCGTCTACCTGCAGGGCTACCTCGTCCTGTGCAGCGCCGAAGGGCTCACGAGCGGCGCCTGCGAGGCGACCATCATCCAGTACGGCGGCGCCACGCTCGCACTGGCGAGGACGTCAACGGGCAGCCGCTGACCTCGGCCGAACCGATCGAATCCGCCGCGGACGCGGGGCTCGTCGTCCTACTCAACGCCGGGTCACCGTTTCTCGGAACGATCGGCCGGGTCAGGTAAGACCGAGCGTGCGACCTCCCAACCAACCTGCAGTGATCTGTGCGAGAGCAAGGAACAGCAATGACTGAAATCAGCATCCTCGATGGACGCCACGCGTACCGGCCTCAGGCGATCGGCCGGGTCTTCGGCTGGTTCTTCCTCGCCACGATCTTGACCTCGGTTCCGGCGTACTTCGTCGGCTACCACCAGATGCTGACCCACCCCGGCCTCATCACCGGGGCCGGGGCCAACCCCGCCCGCGGCATCGAAACCGCCGCGATGCTGGAGGTCTTCCTCATCATCTCCAACGTCGCCACCGCGGTGGTGGCGTACCCGGTCCTGAAGCGCGAGAGCGAGATGGGGGCGATCGGCTACGTGGCGGCCCGCCTCGTCGAGGCCACGTTCATCGCGATCGGGATCGTCAGCGCCCTCACGTTCGTGCTGATGCGGCAGGAAGCCACGGCCGCTTCTAATCCTGTTCTCGGGCACGTATTCGATTCGATCTACTACCGGGCATTCCTCGTCGGGCCCGGGTTCTTCGCGGGTCTCGCGAATGGAGTGATCCTGGGCTACCTGATGTACCGATCCGGGCTGGTGCCGCGAGGCATGACGTGGCTGGGTCTCATCGGCGGACCGCTCGTCATGATCACGGGCATCTTGGTCATGTACAACGCGATCGCGCGCGGCGGCGCGGTCCAATCCATCGCGACGCTGCCCGAGGGCCTGTGGGAGCTGTCGCTCAGCATCTACTGCATCGTGAAGGGATTCAGGGTTACTTCCCCGATCCTCCAGACGGTGACGCTGCCCGAGACCGAGAGCGCATTGCACGAGGCCTAGGCCCTTCCGATGACGGGACGGGCCAGTCGGCGGAGACGGCAGTGCACAGGCGGCGCGTTCCTTCGCCTGGCCGGGTTCCTCGCCGCCGCGCAACGCCGCTCGCAGCCCCTAGCCCCGGCACCGATGGTGATCCAGCCGAGCTCGGACGCGATCCGGATCCCGGCACCCGGGATGTCCGAGGGCCCGATCACCTCCCGCAGCGCCCGGCAGAACGGGCCGTATCCCGTCGCCTGGATGGCCGGGACCGAGGGGCCGGCCGCGGCCAGCGCCCGGACCGCGAGCCCGGCATCGGGCCACTCGATTACCGGCCCGGGCCCGAGCCGGTAATCGAGCCTCACAGCAGGTCGGGAGCGGGCGAAGAACCTGCTGCGGGCGGCGGGCAAGCTCGCGGGTCACAGGTCGAGGAGCGCTCCGGCCCACCAGGGCGGAGGGGCCGGTTGCGGATCGAGTGCGGGGCTGGTCTGCGAGGGTCCGTGCACGGGAGGCGCGGCATCGTTGACCTTCGCCTGGCGGGCGGTGACCGCCTCGTGGGTGACGTTGAAGACGGTCAGGTCCTGGGTCACCGTCACCGGCCCGGTGTAGCTGGCGCTGATCTCCTCGAAGACGGCATCGACGCCGGGGGTGATGTCCAGGTGCCACAGCGCTCCCATCCGGGGCCTGGCCAGATCCAGGATCTTGCCCATCTGCTCCGGGACCGTGTGCGCCAGCCGGGTGATCCGCTGCGCCGTCTCCAGCGGAAGCCCCTCGGCGCGCGCGACCACCGCCGGTGACTGGAAGCACTCATGGATCAGCAGGTCCGCGCCGGTGGCCGCCTCCACCACATGCTTGCAGGGGCGGGTGTCCCCGGAGAAGACCACCGTGAGCCCGGCGTAGCCGACGGCGTACCCGACCGCGCCGCTGAGCCCGTGGATGGCCGGGAAGCAGGAGATGGTCACGCCGTTGCGCTCGTAGATGGCCTCCGGGCGGTCGTAGGGGATCTCGTGCCCGGCCATCGCGAAGCCGGTGGTCGGGCGGACGCCGCGGACCGAGGCGGTGTCCCAGGCCATCGCCTTGCCCATGTGCTCGACGAAGGCGGCCAGCCCCAGCGCCGGGTCCTCGCTGCCGCCGCCCCAGATCTCCACCGGGTCGACCCGGCCCACCTTGGCCAGGCTCCCGATCAG
>Ga0335081_10022170_pt1 | contig 10272 bp, 8 predicted proteins | sample Lox_Sample_35_FD_206713 | JGI IMG/M metagenome (GOLD analysis project Ga0335081, IMG submission 206713) | Soil microbial communities from Loxahatchee National Wildlife Refuge, Florida, United States - Lox_Sample_3.5 | ecosystem: Environmental > Terrestrial > Soil > Wetlands | place: USA: Florida...
GACCAGGAGGTGAACTGCGAGGAGGTGTTCGCCCCGGTCACCACCGTCACGCCGTATCGTGCGTTCGACGACGCGCTCCGCGCGGTGAACGCGTCGCGGTACGGCCTCCAGGCGGGAATCTTCACCCGGGACATCGCGCGGCTCATGCGCGCCTGGGACCGCCTCGATGTCGGCGGCGTCATGGGAAACGAAGTGCCGACCTGGCGGGTGGACCGGATGCCCTACGGCGGCACGAAGGCGAGCGGCGTGGGCCGCGAAGGCGTGCGCTTCGCCATCGAGGAGATGACGGAACTCCGGCTGCTCACCCTCTCGCTCGAGTGATCGCGATGAACGCGCGAAACGTCCCGTGGTACCTGCGCCCGGTGTTCGTCATCGGCTTCCCGCAGATGTCGCACCGCCCGCCGCTGCCGCGGCGCTGGGCGCTGTACTGCGCCCTCGCCTATCTCATTCCCATCATCATGATCGAGATCCTCCCGCCCGGCGAGGACGGGCTGTACCGGGAGCTGTCGTGGCTGACCACCCTCGCGCCGGCGTTCATCCTCTCGCTCCACTACGGGATGCGCGGCGCGGTGACCGGTCTGATCGCCGGCACGGTGCTGTACGTCACCGTCCAGCTCGTCGAGCACCTGAACCTGATGCCCATCAACGCGTCCGTGGTCCTGCCCAGCTACGTGGCCTACGGCGCCCTGGCGTTCGCGGTGGGCTGGCTCTCGCAGCAGCTGCACGACTACTACCAGCGGCTGGTCAAGGCGGAGCGCCTCGCCGCGATCGGCGAGGTGGCCGTCACGATCCGGCACGAGGTGAACAACGCGCTTGCCGCCATCACGGGGGAGGCGGGACTCCTCAAGGCCGACGCGGGCCGGCTCCCGGCCGAGGACCGGCCGGGCGTGGACACGATTCTGGAAATGGCGAACCAGATCGCCGCCAACCTGCGGAAGTTGGAGACGCTCGAAGACGCTCCGACGACGGCCTATCTGGGCGACGTGAAGATGGTGGATCTCGCGACCGCGAGGCCGGCCGAAGGCGCCTAGCGCGTCGCGTCGATCTTCGCGGCCAGGTCGAAGTCCTTCGCGGTGAGCCCGCCCGCGCTGTGAGTCGACAGGACCATCGTGATGGTTGTGTAGCGGACGTCGATGTCGGGGTGGTGGTCCATCGCGTCCGCCGCCACCGCCACGCGGTCCACGAACCGGATCCCCTCGGCGAACTTCGCGAACGTGAAGACCCTCTGGATCGCGTCGCCCTCACGCCGCCACTCGGGCAGGGCCTGCAGGCGCCTGGTGATCTCGGAGTCGCTGAGCTTGGCCATGCGGGGTGCCCTCCCTCTCACGCCATCACGGCGTGCAGCATGAGGTAGACGATGGCCGCGATCACGGCCGCGGCCGGAATGGTCAGGATCCACGCCCACACGATGCGTCCTGCTACGCCCCACCGCACCGAGGAGATCCGCTGGGTCGCCCCGACGCCGCTGATGGCACCGGTGATGGTGTGCGTGGTCGAGACGGGGATACCGAAGTGCGATGCGATGAAGATCGAGATGGCCCCCGCGCTCTCGGCGCAGAACCCGCCGTAGGGACGCAGCTTGGTGATCCGCTGGCCCATCGTCCGCACGATCCGCCACCCGCCGGCCAGCGTGCCCAGGGCGATCGCAGCGTGCGCCCACAGGATCACCCAGATCGGGATCACGGCCATCGACGTGATGTGGAGGAAGCGGAGCGGGAAGTCCTTGAAGGCCGCCTGGGCGGAGAAGAGAAGGCCGACCACGATCCCCATGGTCTTCTGGGCGTCGTTGGTGCCGTGGCCCAGGCTGTAGGCCGCCGCCGAAACCAGCTGGAACTTGCGAAACCACGAGTCGATCTGCCGCGGGCGCGCGCGGCGAAACGTCCATCCGACACCCACCATCATGACGAGCCCGAGCGCGAACCCGATGAGCGGCGAGAGCACGATGAAGAGGATGGGATTGATCCAGCCCGACGGCACCAGCGCGCCGGCCCCCGCCTTGACGATGGCCGCCCCGGCGTAGCCGCCCATCAGCGCGTGCGAGGACGAGGACGGAATGCCGTAGATCCAGGTGATGACGTCCCACGCGATCGCTCCGATCAGCCCCGCCACGATCACCTGCGGATCGATCAGCTCGACATGGATGAGACCGCTGCCCATCGTCTTGGCGACCGCCGTGCCGAAACCGAAGGCGGCCACGAAATTGAAGAACGCCGCCCACACGACGGCCAGGGACGGCGACAGCACGCGGGTCGACACCACCGTGGCGATGGAATTGGCCGAGTCGTGAAAGCCGTTGACGAAATCGAAGGCGAACGCGACCAGAAGGATCGCGAGAACGAAGACGACCGTGCCGTTCACCGGCCTCAGGCGTGCTTCAGGGTGATGCTCTCGAGCACGTTCGCCACGTCCTCCGCCTGGTCCACGCAGCGCTCGAGGTTGTCGTAGATCTCCTTCCATTTGACCAGCTCGATCGCGTTCTTCTCCGTGTCGAACAGCTGGCCGAGCGACGTGTGATAGAGCGAGTCCGCCTCCTCCTCCAGCCGCTTCGCCTCGATGCACTGCGCCATCACTCCGTCCCGCTTGCGCAGGTCCTCGACCCCCACGGCCAGCGTCGCGAGGGCCCGCTGGATCACGTCCGTCAGCTTCTTCACCCCCTCGGGCGCCGGGCCCACCCGGTAGATCTGCGCGCGGCGCGCCACCCCGTCGATCACGTCGATGACGTCGTCCAGGTCGGAGGCCAGCCGGTAGATGTCCTCCCGGTCGATGGGGGTGATGAAAGTGCGGTCGAGCCGGTTCACCACCTCGTGGGTGATCTGGTCGCACTCGTGCTCCAGCCGCTTGATGTGCTCGGCGTGGTAGGGCGCACGGTCGGGCTCGCCAAACAACCCGACCAGGTGCTCAGCGGCCTCGCGGCTGCGGCGGGCCACCTGGATGAACAGATCGAAGAATTCCTCTTCGCGCGGCAACAAGCTGAATGGCACGACGGCTCCCCGGGTGAGAAAAGGCGCCAGAAGATAGCCGGCCTCGGACGAGGCGGCCAATGCGGAACCGCTCTCGGTACTTCGTGCCGTTCCGCGGATGACCTTGCGCTTCTTCGTCATCGGTTTATATTCGGTTTACGATACCGAATAAACACCGAATATAGTGTGGCGCGTGCAATGGAAGACGTTGTGATATCAGAAGTTGTTGCTGGCGACACCAAGACCGAGCAATCCGTCGGTGAGCGCTGTCCGGACTGCGGGAACCTCACGGTGCGCGCCTCCGGCTGCCTGCACTGCCCGGTCTGCGGCTGGGGGCGGTGCGGGTGAGCCGGGTCCTGCTGGATCAGCGGCGCCGCGGCACCCGCTTCGTGCATCTCCCGATCCGGTCCATCCTGAACTCGCCGCAGCAGACCGGGATGGGCTTCTGGTCGTTGAATCCGTACGTCGGGTGCGAGTTCGGCTGCACCTATTGCTACGCCCGCTTCGTCCATCGCTACGTGGTCGAGCGCGGGGAAGCCGGGGCGCCGGCGGCGTGGGCCGACGACGAGTTCGAGCGGCAGGTCTTCGTCAAGCGCGAAGCCCCCGACATCCTGGCGCTCACCCTCAAGCCGTCCCGCCTGCAGGGCGCGGCCATCGTCATCGGTACCGCGACGGATCCCTACCAGCCGGCCGAGCGGCAGTTCCGGCTCACGCGGCGGATCCTGGAGCGGCTCGCGCAGTTCCACGGCCTCAACGTCAGCGTCATCACCAAGTCGCCGCTGGTGGCGCGGGACCTCGACGTCCTGGCGCGCCTGACCGAGCGGGGCCGGGTCACCGTCTACTGCTCGCTCATCAGCGTGGACGTGCCGCTCATCCGCAAGCTCGAGGCGCGCTCGCCGATGCCGCCCGTGCGCCTGAAGGCGTTGGAGAAACTGACGCGGGGCGGCATCCGCGCGGGGGTGATGCTGGCGCCCGTCCTGCCGGGCATCACCGACGGCGTTCCGCAGCTCCTGGCCCTGATGCGGGCCGCCCGGGCCGCGGGGGCGGCGTTCGTGCACGCCGATCCGCTCCGGCTCTATCCGGCGGTGCGCGCGACGTTCCTCGCCGCCGTCGCGCGGCACTATCCGGCGCTGCTCGCGCGCTACGAGCGCGCGTTCGACGCGCGCGGCCGCATCACGGCGACCTATGCCCGCGCCCTCGAGCGGCGGGTGGAGCGACTCAAGCGCCGGACCGGATTCACCGCGTACGAGCGGGAGCGCGGCCCCGCGGAGCCCCTCCAGTGGGCCCTGCCGCTCTAGTGCGATGGCCCTGCCGAACCTGCAGCTCGCGTTTCCCGAGCGGCTCCAGCGGCTCGTTCCCGGCTCGCGCCGTGGCCTCGCGTTCGGCATCCCCGCGCTCGACGCGGCGCTCCCTTCGGGGATCCCGCGCGGGCAGATCACGGCGCTGACCGCGCCGCTGGGGAGCGGCGGCACGACGCTCCTTCTCGCCCTCGCCGCCACCACGCTCGCCGCCGACGAAGGCGTGGTGATCGTGGACGCCGAGCGCTCGCTCGCCCCGCAGGCCGCCGTCCATCTCGCCGCCCTCGGCCCCTTCTGGGTCGTCCGGCCCCGGACGGACGAGAACGCCTGGTGGTGCGCCGACGTGCTGCTCAGGACCGGCGCCTTCGGTCTGGTGATCGTGGACCGCTCGCCGGCGCCGCCGCGCCGCGTCGCCGTGCGGCTGCAGCGGCTGGCGCACGACAAGGACTGCGCACTGGTGATGCGCGTTGCGCAGACGCACGTGATGCCGGTTGCACAGACGGCAAGACGGCAAGGTGGCAGCGGTTTTCAGCTGCCAGGGTACGGAGCGGCGGTGGTGCTCGAAGTCGAGGCACCGGCCCGCGGGTCGGGCTTCGTGCCCGCGCTCGCCGGCTGGGGCGGCGTGTGGCCGGCGCCGCGTCGGCTTCGCGTCACCACGCTCAAGGGCGGCGCGCCTCGCGCCGCGGAGGTGGTCGTTGGCTCTCCCCTGCCGGATCGCCTGCGTCCGCATTGGGCGGTTCGCGATCGGCGCACTCCGGAGCGCGCCGACCGGCGACCCCAGCGCAAGTCGCGGAAATAGCGCCGCGGCGGACGCCAAGAGCGGCGGGGCCGCCGAGCGCGCCGCCGTCGCCGTGGCCGACGTGCGCGGCAAGCCGCGCGTCACCGCCACCAGCCGCGAGGCCGAGCGCCGCGGCATCGCGGTGGGCATGGCGCTGGCGGAGGCGAAGGCCCTGGACACCGACCTCGTCGTGCTGCTCCGGGACGACGAGCGCATCGCGCGCGCCGCCCTCGAGGTCACCACCGCGCTGCTGGCAGCGAGCCCGCGCGTGTCGTGGGCGGGGATGGGGCGGCCCCTGCCCTCCGGCCGCCTGGCGAGCTGGCCGGGTGGAGCGGGGATATGGTGGGCGGATGCGGCGGGCCTCGGCAGCGAGGCGAAGCTCGCCGAACGGCTCCTCGCGATCGTGTCCGGTTTCGGCTTCGGCCCCGCGCGCGCCGGGATCGCGGGCTCCGCCGTCGCCGCCTACGCGGCGACCTACGGCGGACGCAGCACACGGACACACGGGCGCCCCGCGGTCCGGCCCCGGATCGTCCCACCCGGTGGCGACGCCCTCTACCTCGCGCCCTTCCCCGTCACGCTCCTCGACCTGGGCGACGATCTCGCCGAGACCTTGCGCGGCCTCGGTCTCACGACGCTCGGCCAGCTCGCCGCCCTGGACGCCGACGAGGTGGATGCGCGTTTCGGCCCCGAGGGGCTCGCCGCGCACCGCCTGGCCCGTGGCATCGACGCGCGCGGGCCCAGTGTTCCCCGCGACGACGCATTGCCGGTGGTCGAAGTCGAGCTCGGCGGGCCCGTCGCCACCGCCGAGCCGCTGCTCTTCGTCCTCAAGGGCGCACTCGCCACGCTGGGCGAGGCGCTCCGGGCCAGGGGACTCGCCGCGCGCGAGCTCACGCTCGCGCTCACGCTCGACGACGGCGGCACGGCCGAGCGCGCGGTCCGGCCCGCGCGTCCGACTTCGCACGCCGACACGCTGTTCGATCACTGCCGCGGCGCGCTCGAGGGCTGGCAGCTCCCGGAGCCCGCCACCGGCTTGATCCTGCGCGCCGCCCTCACCGTCCCGGCCGCAGGCGAGCAGGGTGACCTGCTGGCCCCACGCTGGGCGGATCCCGCCGCCCTCGCGGCCGCCTTCGACCGGATCCGCGGCAGCGAGGGCCCGGACGCGGTCGCCGTCCCCGAAGCACGCGACGCGCACCTGCCCGCGGACGCGGGCGCCTGGCGGGCGGCCGCCGGCGGGGAGGCGCTGGTCCGCGGCGCCGGCGGGACGGCGGCCGCGGCGTGCGACGCCGCGCTCCGTCTCCTGGGCTCGCCCGTGCCCATCCACGTCCGCCTCGGCCGCGAGGGCCTGGCCGCGTTCCGGTACGACGATCGCTGGCACGACGTCACGGGCTGGTCCGGCCCCGAGCGCCTCGCGCCGCGCTGGTGGCTCGGCGACGGCGCCGCCCGCGACTACTACGCCACGCGCACCGCCGATGGCGCGCTCTGGCTGCTCTATCGCACCGCCGGCGGCGAGTGGCTCCTCGAGGGCTGGGTCGATTGATGGCGGCGCGCAGCGACTACGTCGAGCTGCACTGCCACAGCGGCTTCTCGCTCCTCGACGGCGCCTCGAATCCGGAGGCGCTGATCGAGCGCGCCGCGGCGATCGGCATGGGCGCCGTCGCGCTCACCGACCACGACGACCTCGGCGGCGCGGTGCGCTGGGCGGAGGCGGGCGGGGAGCACGGGGTCGAGGCGATCATCGGTCTCGAGCTGACGGTGGGCGACGCCGACGCACGCGCGGAGGCGCGGACGCGCGGACACACGGGGGAAACGGCCCTGCGCGGCCGCGCCGCCGTGCGGCCGTGCGCCCCGGTATCCCATCTCACCCTTCTCGCGATGGATCAGACCGGCTACCGCAACCTCTCCCGCCTCGTCACGGTGGCCCGCGGCGGCGAGCGCGGCGCGCCGGCTGCGACGTGGGAGGCGGTGGACCGCCACGCCGCCGGTCTCTTCTGTCTCACCGGCTGCCCCTTCGGCGAGATCCCTCGCCGGCTCGCCGCCGGCGACGAGGCCGGGGCGCGCGAGCGGCTGGGGCGGCTCGCGGAGACGTTCGGCGGATCCCTCGCCGTCGAGTGCTGGGATCACGCCCTGGCCTCCGAGCGCGCGGTCGTGCCGAAACTGATCGCACTCGCCGGCTCGCTCGACCTCCCATGGCTCGTCACCAACGACGTGCACTACGCGACGCCGCACGGGCGGCTCGTGCACGACGTCCTCACCTGTCTGCGCCACCAGACCACGCTGGACGAGGCGGGCACCCTCCTCAGGCCGAACGGCGAGTGGTATCTGAAGCGGCCCGAGAAGATCGCCCACCGCTGGCGCCACTACCCCGAAGGCATTCTCGCCTCGCGCGCGGTCGCCGAACGCTGCGCCTTCCGGATGGCGGCCCTCACACCGACCCTTCCCGCCTTCCCGACGCCTCCCGGCGTCACGGCCGACGCGTACCTCGCCTCGCTGGTCGCGGCGGGCGCACGCGAGCGCTACGGCGCGCGCCTGACGGTGCGGCACCGCGAGCAGCTCCGCCATGAGCTGGACGTCATCCGCCGGCTGGGGCTGGCCGGCTATTTCCTCATCGTCTGGGACATCGTCCGCGAGGCCAACCGGCTCGGCGTGCTCGCGCAGGGGCGCGGCTCCGCCGCCAACTCCGCCGTCTGCTACTGCCTCGGCATCACCGCGGTGGACCCGATCGGGATGGAGCTCCTGTTCGAGCGCTTTCTCTCCGAGGACCGGCGCGAAGCCCCCGACATCGACATCGATTTCGCACATCAGGACCGCGAGGACGTGCTCCAGTACGTGTACCGTCGCTACGGGCGCGACCACGCGGCGATGGTGTGCGAAGCGATCACCTACCGCGGCCGCGCCGCCGTGCGCGACGCCGCCCGCGTCCTCGGCTTCTCCGTGCAGCAGGCCGAGAAGCTCGCCGACGAAGCGGATCGCGACGGGGCGCGCGAGACGGGGGAGAAGCTGCGCGAGGGCGGAGCGGCGGCGGCCGATCTCGACCCCTCGGATCATCGCGTGCGGATGCTGGCCGAGGTGGTGCGCGGACTCCACCAGCTGCCGCGGCACCGTTCGATCCACGTCGGCGGCTTCGTCCTCACGGCCGAGCCGCTCGCCGACGTCGTCCCGATCGAGCCGGCCGCCATGCCGGAGCGCACCGTGATCCAGTGGGACAAGGACGATCTCGGCCCGGTGCGCCTGATCAAGATCGATCTCCTGGGTCTCGGCATGCTCTCGATGATCCAGGAGGCCATCCGGCTGGTGCGAGTCCACCGCGGCGTCACGATCGACCTCGCCCGGCTCCCGATGACGGACCCCGCAGTGTACGACATGCTCTGCCGCGCCGATACCATCGGCGTCTTCCAGGTGGAGTCGCGCGCGCAAATGAACACGCTCCCGCGCCTGGCGCCGCGCACCTTCTACGACCTCGTCGTCGAGGTCGCCCTGATCCGCCCGGGCCCCATCCAGGGCGAGATGGTGCACCCGTACTTGCGGCGGCGCGCCGGACTCGAGCCGGTCACCTATCCGCACCCCTCGCTCGAGCCGATTCTCGAGCGCACACTCGGCGTGCCGCTCTTTCAGGAGCAGGGGATGCAGGTGGCCGTGGCGGCCGCGGGCTTCACGCCGGGCGAGGCGGACGAATTGCGCCGCGCGATGGGCCACAAGCGCTCGCACGAGCGGATGGCCAGGATTTGCGACAAGCTCGTGGCGGGGATGGCGAGGAACGGCATCGAGCCGGACGTGGCGCGCCGCATCTTCAACCAGATTTCCGCCTTCGCCGACTACGGCTTCCCCGAGAGCCACGCCGCCAGCTTCGCGCTGCTGGTCTACGCCTCGGCGTACCTCAAGCTCTACCATCCCGCCGAATTCGTCTGCGCCCTCCTCAACGCCCAGCCGATGGGCTTCTACGCGCCCGGGACGCTCGTCGAGGACGCCAAACGGCACGGCGTGGAGGTCCGCGGCGTGGACGTGATGCGCAGTGACTGGGACTGCACGCTCGAAAAGACGGTTCCCAGACGACAAGACGGCGAAGTCGTCAGTGGTTGCCCGGCGCCAGTGCAAGAGGGCAGAACCCGCTCAACCTCGGCCTCCGAGCGCCTCGCGCTGCGCATCGGGTTCCGCTACGTGGCCGGCCTGGGCGCGAAGGCGAAGGAGAGCCTGGAGCCGTTGCTCGGGGGCGCGCGGCCCGCCTCGCTCGAAGCCTGGGTGCGGGACAGCGGCCTGACCGTCACCCAGCTGCGCACGCTGGCCGAAGCCGGGGCGTTCGACGGTCTCTGGCCGAACCGCCGCTCCGCGCTCTGGGAAGTGCTGAAGCATGCCCGCGGCTCCGCCGGTCCCCTGGCGCCGGTAGCTGCGGACCGCCGGAAGGCGCCGGTGCCGCCGCTGACACCGGTCGAGCTCACCGAGGCCGACTACCGCGTGACCGGGCTCTCCTCCGCGGGGCACCCCATGCGCCACCTGCGGGCCGCCGTGGCCGCGATGGGCGCCATCCCGGCCGCCGAGCTCGCGCACCGCCGGGACGGCGACTGGGTCTCGGTGGCCGGCCTCACCATCTGCCGCCAGCGGCCGGCCACGGCGAAGGGCTTTTGCTTCGTGACGCTGGAAGACGAGACGGGCCTCGCCAACGTGGTGATCACGCCGAAACTCTACGAGGCCAGCAAGCGGCTGGTCAGGAGGTCCCCGTTGCTCGTGGTGAGCGGCGTGCTGCAGGAGGAGCAGGGCGTGCTCAACATCCGGGCCAGGCGGTTCGCCGCGCCGCACCCCGGGGCGGGCGCGGCGTTCGTCACCTCACACGACTTTCGCTGACGCGCCGGACGTTCCGGCGAGCACCGCCGGGAGCGAAACGCCGCGCGTCGCGAACACCCGCTCGACGGCCTCTCCGACCTTGTTGTTCGGCGTGGACGCCCCGGCAGTGACGCCGACCACGCATCTGCCCGCGGGCAGCCAATCGCGCACCACCGCCTCCTGCTGGCTGCCCACCGGCTTGTGCCGAATGGTGCCTGTCGCGGGGTCTATGCAAGCCGCATCCTCGACGTGGTAGGTGGGCCGCCGCTCCGCGCAGAGCGCGGCGAGGTGGTTGGTGTTGCTCGAATTGTATCCGCCGATCACCACCACGAGGTCCACCGAATCCTTCAGCAGCCTGAGCACGGCATCCTGCCGGTCCTGGGTGGCCGAGCAGATCGTGTCGAAGCTGCGAAAATGCTCC
>Ga0335081_10022171_pt1 | contig 10272 bp, 10 predicted proteins | sample Lox_Sample_35_FD_206713 | JGI IMG/M metagenome (GOLD analysis project Ga0335081, IMG submission 206713) | Soil microbial communities from Loxahatchee National Wildlife Refuge, Florida, United States - Lox_Sample_3.5 | ecosystem: Environmental > Terrestrial > Soil > Wetlands | place: USA...
GGTGGTCGCGCTCGGAGCCTGGGCCCCCGGGATGTCCACCATCTACGACGCGGTCACCCCGGCCGAACGCGACGCCCTGGCCGCCCTGGGCGTATGCGCCGAACTGGCCGGCGTGTTCATCGGCGAGGACGGCAGGCCCGTGCCCACGCCGCTGGACAGCCGGATGATCGTCACGCCCGGCCAGGCGCTCGAGCGGATCCCGTTCGTCCTGTCCGTCGCCTATGACGTTGCCAAAAGCCCTGCGGTCTGCGCCGCGATCCGAGGAGGGCTTGTCCATGGCCTGGTCACCCACGCGAGTCTCGCCCGAGCGCTCCTCAGTGCTAGCCCCTAACGACCTGGGGCTCAGCCCGAGGCCACTACCCGGCGGCACCGCCAACCGCGGCCTGGTCGTCCGGGTCGGCGACACCGTGCGGCGGCCGACCGCGCCGTGCTGGCCCGCGACCCACGCCCTGCTCGCCCACCTGGCCAGGGCCGGCTTCGACGGCGCTCCGCGGGTGCTGGCGGCCGGCCCCGCCACCGAGACCCTGACCTACATCGAGGGCCAGGCCGCCGTCCCGCCCCTGGCCGAGAACACGCTCACCGACGCCGCCCTGGTCAGCGTGGCCGACCTGCTCCGCCGCTACCATCTCGCCGCGGCCTCCTTCGACCCGTCCGGGTACCAGTGGCCGCGGCCCATCCCGGCCCAGTTCCGGACCGGCCTGGTCAGCCACAACGACGCCCACCCGGCCAACCTGGTCTTCCGCGACGGCCGGGCCGTGGCCCTGATCGACTTCGACTGGGCCGGGCCGGGCAGCGCCATCTGGGACTTCGCCGCGGCCGCGCGCTACTGGGCACCGCTGCAGGACGAGGCGGACATCACCGACAGCCGCCAGGGCCGCGCGCTGGAGCGGTTCCGGATCTTGCTGCAGGCCAGCGAACTGCGCCGGGCCGACCGACGTCGCCTGGCCGAGGCCGTCGTGGCCAACCACGACTGGACCTACGCGATCGTCACCGAGGCGGCCGGCGCCGGCCACCAGGGCTTCGCCGACCACTGGCGCGCCGTGGCCGAACCGGCCGCGCGAGCCCGCCTCTGGTGCCAGCGCCACCAGCGCGACCTGCTAGCCGCGGCCCGCTGAGTTGGTCTGGCCGCCTGCGGCGGCGGGCCTCAGCAGGATGCCGCGGACGAACGCGGCCTGCCCGGCGTGCTGCAGGCAGTCGGAGATGACGCTGACCAGCCGGACGCCGAGGGTCACCGGCGGGTCCCACCGCTCGTCCACCACCCGCGACAGGTCCGCGTCGGTGATGCCGGACACCAGCGCCACGGTCTGCTCGTGCACCGCGTCATGGTAGGAGGTGAGCAGGTCGCCCGAGACCCGGACCAAGGCCACCTGTCCCGGGCTGTGACCGTAGCCGATCGCGCCCGGCTCGAACGGCAGCCCGAAGCGCTCCATGAAACGCGGCCACACCTGGCCCGTCCCGAACGCGCCGGCCACGTGATCGTCCTGGACCCGGGCCAGGTGCCAGCACAGCCACGCGATCGAGTTCGCGTCCTGATCCAGCCGCGCGGCCAGCTGGCCATCGGACAGACCGTCGACCGCCTCATGCACGGTCTCCTGCACCCGCCCGAAGGCGTCCGTCAACAGCTCGGCACTGGTCATCAAAAACAGAATTTATCCGAACGGGCCATCCTGCGTGTCTCCGGACCGCCCCTCCGCTACCCAGAATCCGGAACGCCCACGGTGACACGCCGCCCCACCTGGCCCGAGCCCGGGCTGGTCGCCGCACGGGCCAGCGCGAGGTACCGTTCCGACCGTGTCAGCAGGCGGCCCCGAGCCGGAGGAGCTTCCCTCGGTCACTGAACTGCTCGCGGCCGCCGTCGCCGGCATCGGCGGCGAGGAACGGTCCGGTCAGGTCGCGATGGCCGAGGCGGTGCAGCATGCCATCGAGTCCGGGGAGCACCTGGCCGTCCAGGCCGGGACCGGCACCGGGAAGTCGCTGGCCTACCTGGTCCCGGCCATCAGGTACGCGGTGGCCGCCCGCACCACCGTGGTGGTGGCCACGGCCACGATCGCCCTGCAGCGCCAGCTCATCGACCGTGACCTGCCGCGCCTGATCACCGCGGTGGCGCCGCTGCTGGGCCAGGAGCCGGCCTTCGCCATCCTCAAGGGCCGCCGTAACTACCTGTGCCTGCAGCGGCAAAAGGGCGGCCCGGCCGATGACCCGCAGGACGCGCTGTTCGAACCGGTGGACACTGGTCCCGCCTCGCCGCTCGGCCGCCAGGTCAAGCGGCTGCACGAGTGGGCCGAGCAGACCACGACGGGGGACCGGGACGAGCTGGTCCCCGGCGTGCCGGAAGCGGCCTGGCGCCAGGTCTCGGTCGGCGCGCAGGAGTGCATCGGCGCCCAGCGCTGCCCGTTCGGCTCGCGGTGCTTCGCGGAGAAGGCCCGGGAGGCGGCGGCCAAGGCGCACATCGTCGTCACCAACCACGCGCTGATGGCCATCGACGCGACCGCCGACATCGACGTGCTGCCCGGGCATGACGTGGTGATCATCGACGAGGCCCACGACCTGGTGGACCGGGTCACCTCGGCCACGACGGGGGAGCTGTCCGGTCTCATGGTCGATACCGCCGGCCGGCGCGCCGGCCGGCTGACCGAACCGGCCGCGGCAGAAGGCGGTGCGCCGGCCGTGGCCGACCAGCTGCGCCAGGCCGCCGCCGCGCTTACCATCGACTTGGGCGACGCCCCGGCCGGCCGGATGGACGTGCTGTCCGACGAGCTGGCCGCGACGCTCCGGTCGGTGCACGACGCGGCCAAGGCGTGCACGGACGCGATCACGGCCAGCGCCCCGGGTATGGAGGAGGACCCCCAGCGCCTGTCCGCGGCCCGGATGACCCTCGCTTCCCTCGATGACCTGCAACGAACCGCCAGCCGGGTCGCGGCCGTCTTCGAGGAGCCGATCGCCGGCCGCCGTGAGGTCGTCTGGCTGGACCGGCCGTTCGTCGAGGACGCCCGGCGGCCGCCCACGCTGCGGGTGGCGCCGTTGGAGGTCGGCCCCGTGCTGCGGGAGCGCCTGTTCGGCGAGCGCACCGTCACCCTGACCTCGGCCACCCTCGCCCTCGGCGGCTCCTTCAACCCCTTGGCCAGCCAGTGGGGGCTGAATCTCCCCGGCGCAGACCAGCTGTCCTGGACCGGCCTGGACGTCGGCTCCCCGTTCGACCATCCGCGCAGCGGCATCTTGTACGTGGCCCGGCACCTGCCGCCGCCCGGCCGGGACCAGCTGGCCGAGGCCTACCTGACCGAGCTCGAGGAGCTCATCGACGCCGCGGGCGGGCGCACGCTCGGGCTGTTCTCGTCCATGCGGGCGGCGGTCCAGGCGGCCGGCGCCCTGCGCGAGCGCATCGCGTATCCGCTGCTCTGCCAGGGCGATGACGTCACGGCCCAGCTGGTCAGGCAGTTCGCCGAGGACGAGCCGACCTGCCTGTTCGGCACGCTGTCCCTGTGGCAGGGCGTGGACGTGCCGGGATCCGCGCTGCGGCTGGTCGTCATCGACCGGATCCCGTTCCCGCGGCCCGATGACCCGCTGGCCTCGGCCCGGCAGCGCGCGGTGGCGGCGCGCGGCGGCAATGGGTTCATGACGGTGGCGGCGGCCCATGCCGCGCTGCTGCTGGCCCAGGGCGCCGGACGGCTGCTGCGCACGATGACCGACCGCGGCGTGGTCGCGGTGCTCGATCCGCGGCTGGTCACAGCGCGTTACGGCGATTACCTCCGCGCGTCGCTGCCGCCGTTCTGGACGACCACCGACCCCGCGCTGGTCCGGGCCGCGCTGCGCCGCCTTTCCGCCACGGATGCCTGATCGGGGCATTAACCCCCTTACCGGTACATTAAGACCAGCGCCTGGTGCGGATACGACGCGCGATGCTGGGTAACATTTTGGGAACTACAGGGTGTGTTTTATCCGTTGGGCAGGGGACTGGCTTACCCAGTCGCAGCGGGAGGTCGGGCATGCCGCCCACGAGGAGCAGAGCGCCGCGCGAGGGTAAGCGGCACGTGCTCCGCTGGGTTGCGGTCGGGGCGGTCGTCATCCTCGCCGCGGGCACGCTGGCCGGCTACCTGAAGTACCGCGCCGTCTACGACAGCATCACCCGGGTGAACGTACCGGGGTCCGAACTCGGCCAGCGCCCGACGGATTACAGCACCGCCTCGGAGAACATCCTGGTCTACGGCGATGACAGCCGGAAGGGCCTGGACGCGCACCAGCAGTACATCCTGCACACCGGCGACGACCAGACCGACAACACCGACACCATCATGGTGATCCATCTCTCGCCCGGTCACCATGAGGTGACCGTGATGAGCATCCCGCGCGACACCATGGTGCCGCAGTACGAGTGCGACGCCGGCCCAGGCTACCCGGGCCAGCAAGCCGATCCCAACAGCTACGTGCAGATCAACTCGCTGCTGGCGGCCGGCGGTCCGGTGTGCCTGTGGAAGACCGTCGAGCAGCAGACCGGCATCTACATCAGCCATTTCATCGGGATCGGCATGCTCGGCTTCGTCAAGGTGGTCAACGACCTCGGCGGCGTCAACGTCTGCGTCCCGTTCAACGTCGACGATCCGGTGTCCGGCCTCACCCTGCCCGCCGGCGAGAACCACATCGACGGGATCCAGGCCCTGGCCTTCTGGCGGACCCGCGAGGACATCGGCACCGGGTCGGACCTGGAACGGATCCAGCGGGACCAGTTCATGTCCGCGCAGGTGGTGAAGGGCGTGCTGAGCAGCGGGCTGCTGTCGAACCCGCTCCGGCTGCTCTCGGTGGTCACCGACGCCGCCGCCTCGATGACCACCGACAGCGGCATGAGCGTCTCGGACCTGGTGGGCATCGCCGAGAGCCTGCGCAACGTATCCAGCAAGAACGTCCAGTTCATCACCGTGCCCAACCAGGCCTGGCCGCAGGACCCCACCGCCCGCGTCCAGTTCGCCCAGCCGCAGGCCGACGAGGTGTTCTCCGCCATCGCCCACGACGTGACCGTGCCCAAGGTCAAGGTCGCGCCCTCGGTCACGCCGTCATCCGGGGGAGCGCAGGTACTCACCACCACCAGCCCGTCCAACGTCAAGGTCGAGGTCCTGAACGGCTCCGGTGTGGCCGGCATCGCCGAGCAGGCGGCGGTCGGGCTGACCAGCCGGGGCTTCGACGTGGCCGGCACCGGCAACGCCGCCAGCTTCGCGTACACCAACTCAGTGATCGAGTACGCGTCGGCCGCGGACCTGGCCGCGGTCAACACGCTCGAGCAGCAGCTGACAAACGTCACCGACCTGCAGGACAGCAGCCTGACGCCGGGCACCGTCGAGCTGATCCTCGGCTCAGATTTCACCAGCCTGGCTCCGGTAACCCAGTCGTCCGCGACGCCCACCCCTAGTGCCTCGGCCACCGCCAGCGCGTCGGCCACCGCCAGCGCTTCCGCTACCGCCAGCGCGTCGGCCACCGCCAGCGCGTCCGGCTCCGTCGCGAACCTGGCCCAGGCCAACAACGGCATTACCGCCGCGGCCAGCTGCGCCAGCGACAGCTCAGCCTTCGCCGGCCCGGACAGTCCCTGAGCCCGGGCCCTGAACACGGTCCCTGAGCCCGGGCCCTGAGCCCGACCCCGATCAGCGCGGCACGATGGCGCTGACGTCCGCGACCGCTTCTGGCAGCCTGCGCATGCTGGTGATGCGGCGCTCGGCCAGCTTGGCCGGATGCCCGGTGCCGTCCCGGTCCACCCAGACCTTGCGCACGCCCATCCGGGCCGCGGGCAGCATGTCGTGCACCCAGCTGTTAGCCACGTGGATCCAGTTTGCCGCGGTCACCGAGACCTGGTCGGCGAACGTGCGGAAGTGCCCGAGATCCGGCTTGTAGCTGCCCACCTGCTGCGCCGTCACCACCAGGTCGAACGGCACCGGCAGGCGCGGCCGGGTGGTGGCGAACAGGTCGTCGTCGCAGTTGGTCAAGATGGCCAGCCGCCAGCCCTCGCCCCGCAGCGCGGCCAGCGCGGGCCCCGCGTCCTCGAACACGGGCATGTCCGGCCAGGCCCGGACGAACGTCCTCTCGCCGCCGTCGGGCAGGGTGATCCCCTCGTGCCGGGCCGCCGAGGCCAGCCCCGCGGTCAGCACCTCCCGGTACGGCATCCAGCCCGGGCCCGCTTCCAGCTCGAGCTCGGCCTGGTGGTAAGCGCTCAGCAGCCGGCCCGCGTCACGCCCCACGACCTTCTCCAGCGGCCCGCCCATGCCGGTGTTCCAGTCCGCGATCGTCCCGTAGCAGTCGAACGTCAGCCACCTGTCCGCCACCGCCCACCTCCACTCGCCGGTCCGTCCAGCATCCTATTTCTCATTAACCTCTGCTGGCCGCTCACTCGGCTCGGAAGCATTGCGGGCCGCCGCGCGTCCCGGTCTGGCGCAGCCAGGCGTACACCTCACTCCGGTTATTCACGGGTTGTGCCCCGTGGCTTGTTCAACGGCCGCCAGTTCGTCTTGGTCGAGCTACGTTCCATGTAGGCCCTCCGAGACGCGCTAACCTTCGAGTAACAGCTTTGCCGTATTTCCGAAGACCGAGTAAAGGATACCCAGCGGATTATTGAGTGCTTGAAGCAGGTTCCATCGGCACCGCACCACGGCGCGGCCCACCTCAGCACCCAGGCTCAGTCCGTTGTACAGATCACGGGAGAATGCGTAGGCCACCAGCGCAGGTATCGCGTCACGGGGCCCGACCACCGCCCGGCACCCCGCCTCGGCCAGGTCGAAAGCCGTGTTGACCAGCGGGGGCTGCAGTCCGCCTTGTGCGTAGCAGGCACTGAACACGACCAGGGGACCGCAGGAGTCCAGTGCCTTGCGTTTCAGTTGCTTGGTCGCGAGCACCACATCGGCGCTGGTAAGTTCCGCAGTCCTGGACTCATAGGAAAATTTCACGCTCAGGTTTCTGCTGAGCTCCTTGTACGACTTCGCGTGGGCATGGATATGTGTGATACCGGGCAAAACGTACGAGCTTGAGTCCGGCAGGGGCATGGCAGCTGGATTCAGTAGGCAACGTTGCCGCGGGAACGTCTCATCATGCCGCGGCCCGCGGGGCCGGGCAAGAGCGACTTGTTTGGTGATGACCCGATCGAGTAAGTGCCGCCGTTTCCGCGTCCAATCAGGCGCACGGGATATCCTCGCCGAATCGCGGCCTCGGTTTCTATCCGCGGCCCGGGGCGCGCAGTCGCGCCACCGAGTCCAACAGCAGTTCCACGAGCTCAGTAAAGCGGATGTCGGGGTCGCCGAAAATCACCGAGCCCGCCTCGACGGCCAGCGGCGCGTTCTCCTCGCCGATCAACTCGGCCCGGCGGCCGGGGGAGTAGCGCTCGTCGCCGGCCGCGATCGCCTGGCTGACCGCCTGCTCCTCGACGCAGAAGCCGACGGTGAAGTCGTGCACTAGGACCAGGGCCCGGGTGGCGTCGGGCAGCGTGAAGCCCTGGCGGACGAGGTTGCCGAAGGTGACCTCCTGCCGCCGGACCACGTCCGGGTCGGTCAGCGTCGTCCCGGTGAACGCCTTGGCCCCGTCGCGGTGGCCGAGCAGTTCCGCCCGCACGGTGACGGCGTAGGTCCGGAGCACCTCGCGCCAGGGCAGGTCGGCGGGCAGCCCGGCCATCACCTCACCGATCTGCCGCCATATCTGGGTGGCCATCTCGTCCAGCAGTGCCTGCTTGTTCCGCACGTGCCAGTAGAGCGCGGGGGCCTGGACGCCCAGCCGGGACGCCAGTGCGCGCACCGTGAGGCCGTCCATCCCCGCCTCGTCCAGCAGGTCGAAGGCCGCCTGCACGATGGCGGCCTTGGTCAGTCCGGCGGGCATAGCTTGACAGCTTAACAGCGTTAAGGGATGCTGGACCCTGCACTTAACAACGTTAAGGAGGTTGGGATGAAGGCGGCAGTCCTGCACTCAGCGGAGTCGGTTCCGGTCTACGGCGACTTCGCCGAGCCCGCGGCCGGCCCGGACCGCCAGATCGTGGATCTGGTCGCCGCCGGCATCCACCACGTCACCCGGTCGGTGGCCGCGGGCCGGCATTACGGCAGCGGCGGGGCCTACCCGCTCATCCCCGGCCTCAACGCGGTGGCCCGCACGGCCGACGGCCAGCTGGTCTTCACCTCCTCCGCGCCGCCGCCGTACGGGACCTTCGCCGAGCGCATCGCCTCGCCCGACGCGATGCGGTTCCCGCTGCCGGACGGAGCATCGCCCGAGGCCGCCGCCGCCGGCGTCAACCCCGGCATGGCCTCCTGGCTGCCGCTCAAGGCCCGGCAGGCGGCGGCCGGGAAGCTGGCCACCGTACTGGTCCTGGGCGTCACCGGAATGTCCGGCTTCCTCGCCGCGCAGAACGCCCGCCTGCTCGGCGCCGTCCGCGTCGTCGGCGCCGGCCGCAGCCGGCCGGGCCTGGACCGCGCCGCCGCGGCGGGCGCGGAAACCGTCGCCCTCACCGGCGACCGCGAAGCCGACGCCCAGGCCCTGGCCACCGCCCTCGACGGGGACTCACCCGGCCTGGTGCTCGACTTCGTGTGGGGGCCTGTCGCCGAAACGGCCTTCCAGGCCCTCGGCCGCCGGGGCCTCAGCGAGGACACCGCCGACATCTCCTACATCCAGATCGGCGCGCTCGCCGGCGCCGAGGCCGCCGTGCCCTCCTCGCTGCTGCGCAGCCGGAAGCTGACCATCTCCGGCAGCGGGGCGGGCTCGGTTCCGGCGGCCGAGATCAAGGCGCAGATCCCGGCCTACCTTAAGCTCATCGCCGACAGCTCGGTCCAGGTGCCGTTCCGCACCTTCCCGTTGTCCGACGTGGCCGCGGCCTGGACCGCCTCCGCCGAGTCCGGCCCGCGTGTGGTCCTGGTCCGGGACTGAGCCGGTACTGTACCGGTCGTGATCGATACGGTGGCCTGGGTGCGGCTGGAGAACGGCAGGATCTTGTGCGCGCGGCCGCGCGCGAAGGACATCTTCTACGTCCCCGGCGGGAAGCGCGAGGGCGCCGAAACCGATCTGCAGACCCTGGTGCGCGAGATCACCGAGGAACTCACGGTCATCCTGCTCCCCGAGACGGTGCGGCACGTGGCCACCTACCAAGCCGCCGAGGTACGGATGAGCTGCTACACCGCCGACTACCAGGGCAACCTCGCGGCCAGCAGCGAGATCGACGAGCTCGCCTGGTTCTCCTACGCCGACCGCGGCCGGGTCCCCCCCGTTGACCAGCTGCTCTTTGACGATCTCAAGGCATCCGGGAGCCTGCGCTGACCCGCCCGGCGGGGCCTGACCGGGATACTGGTGGCATGCGCATCATCCTGGAAACACCGCGGCTGAGGCTGCGCGAGTTCACCGAGGACGACGTAGACAACCTGTTTGACCTGAACAGCGATCCAGAGGTGATGCGCTACCTCACCGGCGGCAGGCCGACGCCCCGCGAGGTGATCCAGGACGAGCTCATTCCGTTCCACCTAGCCGTCTACGGCCGGCTCGACCGGCTCGGCACCTGGGCGGCCGAGTCCACCGCCACCGGAGAGTTCCTGGGCTGGTTCCACTTCCGCCCCGGCCCGGGCACCGACCTGGCCAACATCGACCTCGGCTACCGGTTGCGCCGATCCGCGTGGAACCAGGGCTACGCCACCGAGGGGTCGCGCGCCCTGATCAGCATGGGATTTACCGAGCTGGGCGTCGAGCGGGTGTTCGCGCTCACGATGACGGTCAACACCGCATCCCGGCGGGTCATGGAGAAATGCGGCCTGACGCTGGTGCGCACCATCGCGTACCAGGGAGCCGACGTCATCGAGGGCGCCGAGCAGGGCGAGGTCGAGTACGCCCTGACCAAGCCCGAATGGCAGGCGCGCGCCGCCGGCGATGCCCGCGACTAGCTCCGGATGCCGATATACGTGACTGGGCGGAGCCAGAGGCGGCTGACCAAGTCGGTGTCGATAGACCATGGTGACCCGCCCTGGCGCGTCCGGCCCCCGGCCGTGCCCGCCACAGCCGCCACAGACCGCTGCGTGCGTCTCATTATCGTGGTGGATACGGGCTCCGTGGTCGATCCGGGGGACTGGGTGAGCGTTCCAAAGTAGGGTGCGTTCGCGGCGTGTCCGGGGTCTGTGATGTGGCCTGATGCCCTGGGTTCCCGCCGTGTCGTGTCCCTCCGGGCGGGATTGCCGTGATCATGAAGGATCTGCTACTCCCTGGAGTAGCAGATCCTTCGCGATCATGGAAACCAGGCGCGGGCGCGGGGCTGGGAGCCCGCCGGGCCTCGGCGAGGCCGCC
>Ga0335081_10022176_pt1 | contig 10270 bp, 5 predicted proteins | sample Lox_Sample_35_FD_206713 | JGI IMG/M metagenome (GOLD analysis project Ga0335081, IMG submission 206713) | Soil microbial communities from Loxahatchee National Wildlife Refuge, Florida, United States - Lox_Sample_3.5 | ecosystem: Environmental > Terrestrial > Soil > Wetlands | place: USA: Florida...
GGCGAGTACGGCTTGGAGTGGACCAGGCGGATGCCCAGCACGCCGCAGGTGCGGGCCAGCCAGGCGTTCGCAAAAGGCGCGCCGTTGTCGCAATAGAACACCTCTGGCAGGCCACGGCGGGTGATGGCGCAGCGCAGCAGGTCCTGGCAGGCGCGGGCGTTTTCGTGGGCGAAGAACCGGCCGTCGACCAGCAGCCGGGAATGATCATCCACGATCAAAAACAGGCGCGCCCGGACCGAGCCCTCCGCACGGGGCCAGGGCACCCAGGGGCCCACCAGCACGTCGGTGATCCACCGCTCGTTGGGGCGGGCGGCCTCGTACCGGCCGTAGGACTTCGGCTCGGCGGCCAGCGCCTCGCGGTGCAGCCCGGCGCGGCGCAGCTGGGCCCGGATGGTCCGCTCGGCGACGGCTATCCCGTGCCGGTGGAACAGGATCGAGGCGATCTGGGCGGCGGAGCGGCCCGGCAGTTCCAGCCGCAGCGCGGCGGCCTCGGCGAACAGCTCCGGCTGGGCGCGCACCGTCCCGGCGTCGGCCCGCTCCGCGGGCTTGAGGGCCTCCAGGCCCCCGGCCCGCCACGCCCGCAGCCAGCGGTCGATCGTGCCACGTGCATAGCGGCGGGCCGACCCGTCGGGATGGGTGTGGGCACGCGCAGCGATCTGGCGGGCTAGCGCGCCGCGCTCCGCGGCGGTCAGCCGGTCATTCGCCGCCTCGGCGATCACTGCCCAGCGGTGCAGCGCTATCTCTTCCTGCCCCTTGCGGTCCATGGTTCCTCCGTTCATGGCGGTTTTGATGGGACAGGAGGCATGAAACGCCGTCTGCCGACGATGAGCCAGGGCGAGGTTGTGTTGGCCGCGATCAGCCTCCCGCCGCTCACCGACGACGCGAACCGCCATACGCCCACCGCGAGCCAGCCCGGCAGGCCAGCGGCAGCCGCAAATGCCGCCCCGACTGCCGCCAGCGCGAACCGGCCCGCCTCCCCAGCCGGGCGGACCGGCTCCCCGCCCAGCTCTACGGCCAGCGCTGCGAACGCCACGCCCAGCTCGCCGCCGCGGCCCACAAACCGCCGGACCCAGCCCCGTGCCGTGGTGTGCGGGACGCCGGCCCGGGCGGCCGCGGGCCGGACCCCGCACGCGCCGCCGGCCACCTGCCCGATCACCGTGCCGACCGTCTCGGCCACGTCCAGCCGCCACGCCAGCACGAACGCCGGCAGCAGCGCATGGCTCACCCGGCACGGGGCGCAGCGCAGCCTCGGCACGAAGATCTTCCGGCAGCGGCCCGCCGCCCGGACATGACGCCAGTAACCCGACCAGAACACCAGCGGCCCGGCGCACGACGGGCAGTCCGGGCGGGGGAACTTCACGCCACGGCCGGCCGCCACATAGGCATCGACCGCAAGCGGGCACGGCCATACCATGGCCACGGGCGACTCACCGCCTCAGATCCCTCCCCGCGACCGTGGCGAAACGAGGCGAGGAGGGATCCCTCACGTTCAAGGGGGACGGCAAGATCCTGGCCCGCTCAGGGGCAGCCTGGCAGGGACATCGTCAAAGAGCACGGCCGGACACCCGGCAGCGATGCTCAGGAAGTCGGGCCGTCAACACCAGCTCGCTGCTTCGGATCGGCTGAGACAACCGGGCTCTCGCTTCAGATCAACCGAAAGTGCTTCACATCGGCTGAGAACTGACAACACACCCCGAACACGATGACCCGCTGACCAGCTACCTACCACTGTCAGTGTCAGTCCTCATCCAAGGTGAGGCATGATCATGGCCCTACCAGGGCTGCTGCAGATTGAGCGAGAAGACACGGGCGGATCTTTCTCATCCAAGTTGCTGTCTGCGGGCCCGGGCCTATGGTCGGTTGCTTCATCTTGGATGAGAAAGTCAAGAGTCCGCAGCACGCTGGTTGACGGAGTGCGAGGCAAGCTCTTCGCCGGGCCGCGTGTTGCGCTTCGTGGCCGGTCCTCGAAGTCGCTGATGCGCTGCATGCGCTATGCCGCCACGGTCGCAACGCTCAGCAACGCCACACGCTCTACTGCCTCAAGTCGAGTAAGAAACCCGAGGTCGTGCCTCAACTGGAGCGAGAAGTGGCCCACTTGCCTCAACTTGGATGAGAACGCCGCAGGTTGAGTGAGAACTGACAGTCAGCATCAGCACAGGCCAGACCGCCAGCCACCCAGTCTGCCGCAGGCGGCATGTTCAAACCGGCACGCCACAACGCCGGAAACGGCTGCCATCGAGTGCCCCCTGCGGGCAGCACATGCCGGACGATGGGGCTCACCACGACGGTCGAACCACGGTCAAATGATCTCCGACTGATCCACAAAGGCTTGAGATCATGGCCCTGACCTGCAATTTTGCGTGGAGCTGAGGGGATTTGAACCCCTGACCCCCTCGATGCGAAGAAGGTGCCGATCTGCGCCAAACAGGTCCGCCTGATGGTGATCCCTGCCGGTCGCGCGTGCGTCATCCTTTATGCGGCCCGGAATCGGCGGCGCCGGCATCCCCCCGGCCGCGCCCACGCCGCACCGCCGCGAATCGGTTTGCCCCGCCGGGCGAGTGTCGATGAGCCGCGGCAGAAGCCAGCGAGGGAGCTGCCCGCCCACGCTCGTGACGCGGCTGGCGACATCTATCCCCGCTTGGCGACGTAGCTCCCACGGCCCGGCACCGTGCGGACGGCACCTTGGTCGCGCAGGTATGCGATGGCGCGCCTGGCGGTGGTGCGTGCCACGCCGAAAACGTCCATAAGGTCCTTCTCCGAGGGCAGCGGCTGGCCCTCTGCGGGGTTTCCCAAGTCGATGCGCGCGAGTAGCCACGCCGCTATCTGCCGGTGTGGCGGCAGCTCGGCGCGGTAATCGATCTTCGGCGCGTCCACGTGATCAAGGTATCTGGCCAGCAACGATACGCTCACGAGAGATACGGTCCGATACGTATCGCTACGGTTCGTAGGATGAGACCCATGACGGGAACGAGACGGCCGACGCAGCGCCCGGAACGCCGAACCGGCCGCAAGCGAACTCACCTCCCGAGGAGGCGGCAAGCCGTGGGCAGATCATCACCCGGGCCAAACGATGCCGGGTGGCTGGTGATGGGTCCGGCTCGCTGAGCCCATTGCCGGCATTGTGGTGTGCAGGATCGCTGGCCCGGATGTGCTGACCCGGGCGGAGGCGGCGCAGGTGCTCGGCATGCATCCCAGCACGGTGTCTCGCTGGGCCGATAGCGGGCTGCTGCCCCACATTCGCACGCCATCGGGTGAGCGCCGCTACCGCAGGGGCGACGTGGAAGAGTTGCTCAACCGGCGCCGCCCCTGCGAGCTGGATCGAGCGTGAAGGCAGCTTAAGGGGCTGAGCCGTCAGCAGGGGGCCGCCGGCCCGCCAATCGGACTTCATAGCCGCTTATGCCGGTGGACCGGGGTGCTGTGGCGCACTGCGGACCAGGGCGGCGGGATCGACGCGCGCGCCCGCACGGCGGCGGCCGCCCACGCGATGCCCGCGGCTGCCGCCTCGCCGGGGGTGCGGCCGGCCGCGACCTGGTAGAGGAACCCGGCGGCGAAGGCGTCTCCGGCGCCGGTGGTATCGACGGCGGTGACCGGTTCCGCGGGGTAGGCAGCCGAACCGTCGCGGTCGTGCACGACCACGCCGGCGGCGCCTTTGGTGACCACGACCGCGCGCAGCGCCCGGGCCGCGGCGCAGACGCGGCCCCCGGGATCGTGACCGCCGTACTGGTCTTCGGATCCGATCACATAGCTGGCTGGCAGGCTGGCGGCCAGCAGCGGCGGCGGAACGGTGGCGACAATGGCGCCGCAGGCGATGAGCCCGGTCATCGCGGGGAGGAATGCATCGTGCCAGGCGGCGAAGTAGACCACGTCGCCGGCGCGGACCTGCGAGGCCGGGACCGGGACGGTGTGCAGAAGGTCGGGGTGCACGCCGATGATGGTGCGTTCTCCGGACGGTTCGACCAGGATGACAACCTCGGAGGTGTGAGCGCCGCGCACGTGCACGAAGCGCGTGTCAACGCCGGACGCGGCGAGTACCGCCAGCAGCCGGGCGCCGGGCTCGTCATCGCCGACGTAGCCGGCCATGTGCACCCCGGCACCGGTGCTGGCCAGCGCGATCGCCGTATTGGCGCCCGCACCTCCGGGCCGTCCGCGAACGCCGCCGGCTTGCACGAAGCCGCCGCTGGGCGGCAGGCGGGGCACGTCAAGCACGCGGTCCCACGCGATCGGGCCAATCACCCAGAAGTCAGCCATACGCGGCGCGCCTCAGCTCGCGCAGGCCGACGGCGAGGCGGTCCAGCTCCGCGGCAGGCGGCAGTATGACGTGATCAAGCCATCCGATCGTTAGGTCGGCGCTGCGGCAGCCCAGAATGCCTCCCGTGATCGCCGCCACGGTGTCGGTGTCCCCGCCCAGGCTGACCGCGTACCGCATCGCCCCGTCCAGGTCATCCCCGCACGCCGCCAGCACATGCACGACCGCGGCGAGGGTCTGCGCGGCATTCAGCGCCACCCCGGCCGGGCCCGGCCGCCAGCTTCCGTCCGCAGCGGCCCGCGCAGTCTGCAGCCAAACGGCTGCCGCGGGGCACACGCCCAGCGCCTGTTCGAGTTCGGCGAGCGCGACGGTGATCAGTTCTGCTGCGGGGCAGCCCTCCACCGCGTAGGAGGCCATGGCGGCGACCGCGCACGCGGCGGCCGATGCTACCGGCGCGCCGTGGGTTACCCGGGTCAGCCGGGTGACCACCTCGCGGCGCCGGCCGGCGCGGGTGGCGGGGATCGCCCACCCCGCGGGCAGGATCCGCATCAACGCCCCGTTGGTATCCCCGCTGGTGGCGTGGATCTGCCCGCTGGCGCGGTAGCGGGCGACCGCGGCGCTGGTGGTGGGCCCGGCGCCACGTATCGCGGGCAGCTCCCGCGACAGCTCATCCAGGAACTCCCGCTCACCGGCCCGGCCGCTGGTGGCCAGCAGGTGGCGGGCGACCAGCAGCAGCTGCGCGGTGTCATCGGAGGTGGCGCCCCGCGGCCAGCCGCCACGCGCGGGCACCGCGGTCACCTGATCGGGGTCGATCTGGTCTGGCGGCCGTCCCTCCCACGGCACGCCGAGGGCATCCCCGGCGGCGAACGCGGCCAGGCCGGCGCCGAACCGCCCGGCCGGCGGCACATCCTGGCCGGGGAACAGCCGGTACAGGACGCGGAACCCGCCGGTTTCGATCGCGGTGCGCGCCTGGTCAGCGTGCACGACCGCGTCTGCGCAGCGGTCCTGCCGGCCTGCGATGCGGGCCAGGGTGAGCTGCGCGAAGGCCACATCATAGGGAGTGCCGTGGCGCCGGAACCCGTCCAGCGCCTGATTGGTGAGCTGGGCGGCGTCATCCAGCCGCTGCTGGGCGATCTTGCAGTCTGCCCGCGCGTGGGTGATTTTCGCGGCGAGCAGATGCTCGCCCAGGCCGCCGGCGGCCTGGGCCGCCTCGTCGAGAGCGCGTTCGGCCTCGCCGGTCCGGCCAAGCCCGCAGTAGGCCTTGCTGATGCCGTGCAGCGACTGCGCCGCCCCGCGCAAGTCCTGCGCGGCCTGACGGATCCTCAGCGCCTGCTGCTGGCGCCGCAGCGCGGCCGGCCAGTCACCAGTGGCCTCGCTGATCAGCGCCGCGTTTTGTAGCAGCGCCGCCAGCAGCGTCTGGTCTTGGTCCGGCTCGGGCATGCCCTGCAGGGCGGTGAGCGCCTGGCCGACCAGCCCCGTGGCAGCCTGCACGTTGCCGGAGAAGTATTCGATCTCCCCTAGCAGGTTGTCCCACCGGCAGATCCTGGTGCGGTCCGCGGCGGCGCGCGCCATCTCCAGCCCGTCGGCCGCGTGCAGGCGGGCATCGCCGAAACGCCCCAGATACAGCTCGATCTCCGCCAGCCGGAACAAGAAGCCCTCCCGCGCCGGCCCGGCCACCTGGCCGAGCGCGGCGCTCGCGAGAGCCTCCGCACCGGCGAAGTCGCCGCGCACGAACGCCAGCTCGGCCCGCAGCAACGTGGCGTGCGCCGACCCGCCAGGCAGCGAGTCCACCAGCGCCTCCGCCTCCCCCCACAGGCCCAGCCCAATGTCGGCGCGGGCGACCCGGTAGGTGAACCGGCTGCGGTCGGCTTCACCGGCGGGCAGACCGGCCAGCAAGGTGATCAGCGCCCGGCACCGGTCGTAGCGGCCAGCGGCCAGGCACTGGTCCATGGTCGCCACCCACCCGGCGGCTGCGGCTGCCGGGTCGAGCTGACCGCCGTGGTAGATCTGCTCCAGCCGCGCGGTGAAGTCACCGCGCGCGGCCAGGGCCCGGTACCGCTGCTCCAGCGTCTGGTGGGCGCGGCGGATGCCGTCCGGCCGCGCGCTGCCAAGCGCCCGGCGCAGCAGCTGGTGCATCGTGTAGGGATCCTCGTGCGCCCGGTCCGGGCCGGCGGTGCTGCCAGGGGTCGGCGAGATGAACGAGAACGCGGCCAGCCGGGCGAAGTCGCTGCGCTCATGCCGGAAACCCAGCTGCTCGCCCAGATAGCCGAACGTGCGGTAGGTGAACGACCGGCACGCGCTCAGCGCCAGGATGGCGTACTCCACCTCCGGCGGCACCCACGCCAGCAGCCGCCGCGCCAGCTCAAGCTCCTTGCCCGCCAGCCCCCGCGACTGGGCGAACGACGCCGGGTCAAGCCGCCCGCCGCGGCGGTTGGCTGCCAGCGCCACATCCGCGCACAGGCCAAGGAAATACGGGTGCACCTCACACGCGCCCACCGACGCGTACCGCGTCAGCGCCAGCCGCAGCGCCGGGTCATCGACACCGGCGTTGTCCAGGTACGCCAGCCCATCGGCGGTGGCCAGGTGGCCCACCGGCGACCACTCCACAAAGGCATCCGGGATCGCCGCGACCGGAGCGCCGGCCCACGGCGGCCGGGTCCGCCCGGCCACCACCGCCACCACCCCCGCCTCCAGCGGCAGATGACCCAGCAGGCTGCGCAGCCATTCATCACGCATCAGATAATCGGCGTGCAGCAGGGTGCCGGGATCGGCGATCGCCTCGCCGAAAAACGCCTCATGGGTGTCGAACAGCAACACCACCCGGCGGTGCCTGGCCTGCTCCCCCACCGCCCCGCCCAGGTCCGCGGCGAACAGCCGGGGCAGCTGATAAACCAGGTCCGGCTCCGGCGCCAGCGACAAGATCTCCTGCGCATCAGCCTTCGGCAGCCGGCGCTGCACCCGGCGCCGGGTAAACACATCATCCAGCCGCTGATCCAGCGCACCGAATAGGTCCTGGCCCACCTGCATCACCTGCACCGGCAACAGCGCATCCGCCAAGTCCAGCGCGATCCCGATCTCGCCGCGCGGGAACAGCTCCGGCAACCGCCGGTCCAGATCAAACCCCAGCTTGTGCAGGTAGGTGACCGCCGCGAAATCAAACCGCGGCGTCGCGATCCGGTACCGGGCCAGCTGCTGCTTGACCATGAACAACGCCGAAAAGCACTCCTGCGGCCGCATCTCCCCCACCGGGCGGGCGCCGAAATCGATCCGCGCCACCGGCACCTTCGCGGCCTTAGCTACCCCGCCCAGCGCGGCCGGCAGGGCCGCCTCGGTCAGCCGCCGGACCCGCTCCCACTCCCCCGCCGGCAGCCGCACACAACACCGCGCCGCCAGATACCGCAACAGCAGCGACTTGCCGTTACCCCCCAGGCCATACAGGTACAGCAGCCGCCGCGGCGGCGGATCATCATTCAGCAGCGACACGAAACGCGCGATGACCTCATACCGGTCGCAGAACAACTCCAGCGACCGGTCATACGCCACCGCCGGCTGCGCCCCGCCGGTCTCCTCAAAGATCGACACCAGTGCCCGCCCGCCCCGGCTCGCGGTCGCGCGTGGCCGGCTCGCATTCGGTTACTTCCCAAACACATACCAAACTGCAGATGCGCGCGACACCCCGTTTCGTCCCGATCCCACCCAGCGCCCGGCCATCGCCGGGCTGGCCGCCAACGGCTCAGCCAGTCGTGCGCACACCCACAGCAGCGCGGGACAGGCAGGTGATCCAGGCGGTCAATCCGGTGGCCAGCCGATCCACCGGGATCCCAGGGACCGTGACCGTGACCGCGGCCGGGCCGCCGCTGAACTCCCTCCTGCCTCCTCCGGCACACAGGTCCCCGAAAGGCGGTGTATGGCCTGGCAGTGCCGCATCACTGGCTTGGGCGCGCCGCACTCCGCTGAGCACGGCGTGGTCAATCCACACCCAGGCTCCGATCGCCCGGGGTGCCGCTGCATGCCAGTCCCGCGTGCTTGGCACCAGGTCCCGAGGTCTCCTCCCGCCAGCCAACGGCCAGCAAATGGCCAAACGCCGGCCACCACATCCGGCGGTCAGGCCGTGACCTGGTGGTTCCTGGTTAGCAGCGGGGGCGAGATTTGAGATTCCGCGACATCTGGGTAATGAGCACAGGCCGACATGGTTCATACTTTTTACCGCGAAGATCTTCCGGCCTGACCCGCGATTTCCCCGCAAGCCGCGAACGCACGGCCGAAATGCCCTACGACCGGGTGCGGCACTGTCATGGTGAAGCGGGAACGCGCACTGCAGCTGGCGGAGCGAGTCGTGCACGGGCTGGCCGGGCACCAGCACCAGTGGCCACTGACCCTGGTGAAGGAGCTGTACCTCTTCGGTTCACTTGCGCGCGGCGCGACCGAGCCACACGACGTGGACATCGACGTTGAGCACGATATCGACCAGCGCTGGGCCGTGCACTTCGCCGACTGCTTCGCGTACGGGCGGGACCATTTCAGCCTGATGAAAAACCCCCTGACCGGCGGCAAACGAGGATGCCAATTCACGTTCAACTTCCGCCGCGAGGCCGACAACTTCGCCATGACGCTGCTATGGCGCAAAGGCGATCCGCTAGCGGTCGCGCTGAAACGCCTGCACGCGATCCAGCCCGACCCATCCCAAGGGCGAGCGCCCCGCGATGCCATGCTGCCGCAGTTCGACGGCCTCGACCGCTGGATCCCGCGACCTGTGCGGGAGGCCATCTCCGCGGCGGTCACCGGCGGCGCCATCACCGTGCAGCACCTGGTCCTCCCCGACAGCGAGGTGACCAACCCGCGCGCCCTCGAGCACCTGGCCAGCAGGTGGACACCATCGAGCCCGCTGCACCGGGCTGCCCGCGCTGTGGTCGCCGACTGGGAGCGACGCGGCATCGACCCCTGCCACGGCCACCTCCGGGCAAGCAACAGGCCGTAAAGCGCCCATTGTCCGTTCCGCTCGGAACCGAGGCAAGGCGCGTCCCTGACCTGTGTGCCTCGGATCGAGCGGGACTTTGAGCGTGCAGGTTGTCCCGCCGATCATGAGGTAAGTCATGGAATCCGCCGCCGCGACGGAGCCAGAGCCGGAACCTCGTTTGGGACTACCTCGGATCAGGCGGGAACCAGTGGACTGGCCAACAGCCGTGCATCAGATCCCGCGGGACAACGCACCGGATACCTCGGATCAAGCGGGACTGCCTCACTTCAATCGGGTTCGGACACCCATGGCCGGACCGGGCCGCCTGTTCATCGAGCGCCGCATACACGCTCGTCCAGCGTGCCATCGAAGGACCCTGCGTGCCGCCGTATACCGCCAATCCACGCCCAGAACGGCGGTCAGATGACGGTCAAACGATCTTCACGGGATCTGACGAGAGCGAGAACAACGCTCTGACCTGAAGGTTTGCGTGGAGCTACGGGGATTCGAACCCCGGACCTCTTGCATGCCATGTTTCTTGAGCACGTCCACCTGCGTCGCATCGGATCGGAAGCCAATAGGCCAGATGGTCCGGCGGATTGGCCACAGCCACGACACGATGATCGTCTCCGCGACCCACGCCGGCGAGAGGTGTGGCCGCGCATGAACCCCGGACGACTCGCCGGCGTTCATACGCCACCCAGAAAACCCGGATCGCCGTGCCGAAGAGGTTCGCCGGCTCGTGGGCGTTGCTGTCGGCTGGTGCCTGTTCCAGCCAACCAATCACCAACAAATGATCTTCATGCTCGGCCCGAGGTGGCTCTGACCTGCGGTTTTGGGTGGAGCTGAGGGGATTTGAACCCCTGACCCCCTCGATGCGAAGAAGGTTCCGATTGTGCCAAACAGGTACACCAGATGGTGATAGGCTAACCGTCCTTTATGCAGCCCGGAATCGGAAGCGCCGGGATTCCTTCGACCGCGCCCACGCCGCACCGACGCGGATCGGCTTGCCCCGCCGGCAGGGAGCTGCGCGCCCACACTCGTGACGCCGCTGGTGACATCTACCC
>Ga0335081_10022178_pt1 | contig 10270 bp, 8 predicted proteins | sample Lox_Sample_35_FD_206713 | JGI IMG/M metagenome (GOLD analysis project Ga0335081, IMG submission 206713) | Soil microbial communities from Loxahatchee National Wildlife Refuge, Florida, United States - Lox_Sample_3.5 | ecosystem: Environmental > Terrestrial > Soil > Wetlands | place: USA: Florida...
CTAGAATGCAAGGTTTTTCTAACCATGGAGCGGCGATTACGCAATAACCAAGGCCACCTGAAGGAGCAGCTACATCTCACCATCTTGCAACCCTGGGAGTATTGGGAGCTGCTGAGGCCGCTTGCAGCACTTTTTATTTAGAGCCAGCCGCACAACGTCAATTGTCCTTTCCGCCTTCTGTGAGAATAATGGAACGGCAGAACGCAACTCGAGGAGAGTGCAATGCAGAAGAGCCATTTGTGGACCATCGCCCTGATCGTCTTCACCGCTTTCACAGCAGTCGCGGCCGCGCAGGACAAGAAGCCGCTCAGCCCTCCCGGGCAGGCCACGCTGACCTTCGCCGACGGCAAGACCGTCACCATCGACTACAGCCGTCCGTCGATGCGCAACCGAAAGATCTTCGGCGGTCTCGTGCCTTATGACCAGGTCTGGCGCACGGGCGCGAATGCCGCCACCAGTCTCAAGACCAATGCCAACCTTCTGATCGGCGGCACCGCCGTTCCGGCGGGCAGCTACACGGTATACACGCTTCCGGGTATGAGCAGTTGGCAGCTCATCATCAGCAAGCAGACCGGGCAGTGGGGCACGGAGTACAACCAAGGCCAGGACTTGGCGCGCATTCCGATGAAGGTTACACAACGGCCGTCCGGCCTGGAACTCTTTACCATTTCCTTCGACAAGACCGGCGGCGATTTCGCCGTGCTCAAGTTGGAATGGGAGAACACGATCGCCAGCGTGGATGTGAAGGAGCAGAAGTAATCGCGGTCGGCGGTGGGTGGAGCACGTCTTTCATGGGCTGCGGAAAGATTCGAAAAGCAGATCCCTCGCGGGCTGAAGCCCGCTCGGGATGACAATCAATAATGGGGGCCTCAATAATGGCGGCCTCATTTCGGCGCAGCTAAAGCTGCGCCCCTTCAAAGAGTCGGAGACGCCGCATCAGGAACGACGTCACCCGTCGCAGGCGCACTTCTCGCCGCGTAGGCCTTGCACGCCTTCGCGCGCGATGATCGGTACCATGACGAGCGCGGCGGCAGCATCGGCCCACCACCATCCGAGCAGAGAATGCAGCAGCAATCCCAGGAGCAGAATGGCCGAGAGCCAGGCGCAGAAGTCGGCCTGGCGCGAATCGGAATGCAGAGCGCCGCTACTAAGCTGTGCCGCAATGCGGCGCTTGGCGCGCGCGAGCAAAGGCATGACAATTACGGCCGCAACCGCGATCAGAATGCCGGGAAGGCTGCGCTCAGGCTGGGTCTTGGCCCACAACGCGCGGGCCGACTCGAAGGCAACATAAACCGCCAGCAACAGGAAACAAACGCCAACTAGCCGCTGCGCCCTTCGCTCCCTGCGCTGCGGGTCATGCTCCGCGCGGAAGCGCCAGAGCAGCACGCTCGCGGACGCGGTCTCGATGACCGAGTCGAGCCCGAAGCCCACAAGCGCTACGCTGCCTGAGAACACGCCCGCGAGCAGCGCCACCGCGGCTTCCAACGTATTCCAGGCGATGGTCAGATACTCCAGCCGGCGGCCACGCGCCACCAGCGCTCCTCGTTCCAGCGTTCCCGAGGCATTGGCAAGTGTCCCCACAAGCTTCATCGCTGAATATAAGTATAGGCCGGAGCTTATCTCTCGCCGACCACACAATTCTTGACCGTTTTTCAGCGCAAATGCATCGGCGACCGCATTCGAGGCATCATTGAGTTTGGTTGCAGGAATCCTAACTTCTGCAAGAATGGAAAGGATATGCGCCCAACCATGTGCGATGTGTTCTCGCTCCCCAGGCCCGGCGGACTTTTGCCACCCGCGCTACTTTCTTTCCACACGCGTGTTACGACAGAAAGCACTGTTCGCACCGCCTGATCCTGCTCATGCTTCAGCACATCACTTTGATGATTTCAGGATCTGTAACCCTCCTGGCCGCGCTGTCTCTCGGCATCGGCATTCTCGTCTACTTTGGCCTTCATCATGGGCAGAAGATACGGGCACTCGCGGGCAGCCGCTCCCACCTGCTCTCCGTCGGCGCGCTGATGGTGTTGCTGGTGGGCATCGTGCAGTTCTATCAGTCCGGCGATGCGGAGGCGGATGACGATTTCCTCCGGCCCGCGCCACATGCGCGCAGCGTCACGCAAGACTCGCTTGCGGCCGCCGGCCTGGCGGTGGTTGCGACGTATCACAATGACAATGCTCGCACCGGCCAGAGCGTGATTGAGACCATTCTCACGCCCGACAACGTCAATGCCGCACAGTTCGGAAAGCTGTATTCGTTTCCGGTGGATGGCTACGTGTACGCGCAGCCGCTCTACATGCCGCAGGTTGCGATTCCGGGAAATGGGATCCACAACGTTGTGATTGTCGCCACGCAGCACGACAGCGTTTACGCTTTCGACAGCGATTCCCCTATGCCTGCGCCGCTGTGGAAGGCGAATTTTCTGAATGCCGAGGCCGGTGTGACCACGCTTTCGCCCGCCGACGTGGGAGCGAGCGACATCCTGCCGGAGATCGGCATCACCAGCACTCCGGTGATCGACGTTGCCAGCCACACGCTTTACGTGGTGGCCGCCACCAAGGAGAATGGCGCGTTCTATCATCGCTTGCACGCGCTCGACCTAGCCTCGGGCGCGGAGAAGTTCGCCGGGCCTCGCACCATCCAAGCCTCGTATCCCGGCACCGCGCAGGACGGCCACGACGGCGTGCTGACGTTCTCATCGCGCTATCAACTACAGCGTGCGGCTCTGCTGCTTGCGAAGGGCAAAGTGTATGTCGCCTTCGCCTCGAACGCCGATTCCGGCCTGTATCACGGATGGGTGATTGCCTACGATGCGACCACGCTGCGCCAGACCGGCGCCTGGGTGTCCACTCCCGACGGATATCAAGGCGGCATCTGGATGAGCGGCTGCGGGGTCTCCGCCGACAACGATGGCAACCTCTATCTGTCGGTCGCGAATGGGCCCTTCGATGCTTACGGCGAGCAGCCGGGAGCGAACTTCAGCGACAGTGTTGTCAAGCTGAAGCCGGGCGCGCGCGGAATTACATTGGCGGACTTTTTCACTCCCTACAACCAAGCCAAGATGGCGGAGGAGGACCTCGACTTGGGCTCGGCGGGCGTGCTCCTGCTACCGGAAGAAGTCGGCTCCCATCCGCCCCTAGCCGTGACCAGCGGCAAGAATGGCCACATCTATGTGCTGAATCGCGACCGCCTCGGAGGCTATAACGAAGCGAGAGGCAATCCCCAAGCGATACAGGAAGTGAAGGGACAACTGAAGCAGCAAATGGGGACGCCGGCCTACTGGAACGGGCGCGTGTACTTCGGTGCGGGAACCAGTCCGCAGAAAGATGGCATCAAGGCTTTCGCGGTCCGGAATGGCGTACTGTCGGCCTCGCCTGTATCGCAGAGCGCCGCTATTTATCAACTCACTCGCAGCACGGTAAGCGTATCCGCGAACGGCAACAGCAACGGCATCGTTTGGGCGGTGGACAACGACGCCTACTACAACCCGCAGCAGGGCCCGGCGGTGTTGCACGCCTACGACGCGAAAAATCTGGCGCGCGAGTTGTACAACTCGAACCAGCGCTTGGCGCGCGACAATCCAGGGCAATCTTCGAAATTCACCGTGCCGACAGTTGCCAACGGCAAGGTCTTCGTCGCCGGCGCAAACCAACTGAGCGTTTACGGGCTTTTGCCGCGTGCAAGCAATTAGCCGGACAACGTGGGTCCGGTCATCCCCGACTGTGGCGATATTGCAGAAAGGCGTGCCAGACTGCGGCGCACGACCGCATTCAGAGTGGCATCATAAACGTCAAGGTCTCCTGATGCGATTTCGCAGTGTCTTTCCGTGTGCGCTCGCAATCCTTCTCTGCCATGCCGCTCCGCTGGCGGCGCAGAACGCGGCCCCCGCGCCATCCCAGCATCGCGCGACCAGCACACCGTACACCGGCGATCTGTCGATCTTCGAGACGCCCGGGCGCGATGAGCGACTGCACATCGACCGGGTGATGGACATCCTTGCGATTGCTCCCGGCAAGGCGGTCGCCGATGTCGGCGCGGGCTCGGGATGGTTCACGGTGCGCGCCGCCAAGCGTGTCGGCAACACGGGGAAAGTCTATGCCGTGGACATTAATCCGGCAGCGATCCAGCACATTGACGAACGAGTTCAGAAGGAGCACTTGAACAACATCAAAACCGTTCTCAGCGAAGCGGACAATCCGGAGCTTCCGCCGGATTCTGTCGATGCGGTGTTGCTGCTTAAGACCTATCACGAGGTTGCCGAGCCCGTTGCCCTGTTGCGCAACCTAAGAACTGCGCTCAGGCCCGGCGCGCGTGTGGGCATCATCGATCGCGACGGCAACGGCGAAGACCACGGCGTCCATAAGCAGGTCGTGCTCCACGAGGCCGATAAGGCGGGCTACCGCTTGCTGGAGGAGCACGACGACCTCGTCAAAGGTGACAAGATGGACTACTTCCTCGTGCTCGGGACCAGGTAATTGCGCTGCCTCTATTTTCTTTGCTTCCGGGGCATGACGACGTAGAATGGCGGCGCATGAGCACGCCTGCGCCTGCGCCCGAGTTAGACCTCACCGATCCGGTCTTCGCCCGTCTCCAGAAGCAGATTGACTGGTATGACGACAAGAGCATGTTCAACCAGCGCAGGTTCAGGTGGATTAAGGTTACGGAGATTGTGGCTGCGGCGGTGATTCCATTTCTGTCCGCGCTCAAACTCCCTAATGTCGGGTGGCTAGGTTACGTCACCGCCGGTCTGGGCGTTCTCATCACCGTGCTCGAGGGCCTGCTCCATCTCAATCAGTATCAGCAGAACTGGATCACCTACCGCTCCACATGCGAGCAGTTGAAGCACGAGAAGTATGTCTTCCTGGGAAACGCGGCCCCCTACGCGAGCGGGGACGCTGCCGAGAAGCGCGCGCTGCTGGCAGAACGGGTGGAGTCGCTGGTGTCACAGGAACACGCTAAGTGGGCATCCGTCCAGCAGCAGACAGATAGTAAGAACAAGTAGGCGGCGCCACTCTGGTGGATGGTTCCAATTCGCTCGATCTTCATAAGTCTCTGATCTGCGTGCCAAGCTTGCTACGCAAAGCCTTCGAGGCTTTATAGTAAGCAGGGTTAGCGCCTTATGTTTACCGGCACACGAAAATGGGTGCTTTGCGGCCTCGGTCTGCTGCTGGTGGCGGCGTGTGTGGCGTTTGTGCTCACGCGCTCCTCGGAGCGGCCCTTACTGGCGCGCAACCGTGTAGCAGCAGCTCCGAAGCCGAAGCTTGTCGATCGACACCCCTTGGAAACCGCCAACAGCCTGGCGATGTTGGCCAGCACCGCCGAAGAACAGCAGCTCGCCGAGCAGGCAGTCCGAATTGCCGACCAGGAAGTTGACCTTGCCTTTGCCTCGGCGTTGCGACAAGCTCAGACCAATCCTCCGCCGCGGGACGGCGACATCAAGCAGCTCACGGACCGCATTCAGCGGTTAGAGTCGCGCCTGAAGGTTGCGCAACAGCAGGCAGTGCGGCTGACGAAGCCGGCTGCTTCCGGCAACGACGATGCGCAACGGCAACTGGAGATGGCGCAAGCCCGAGTGGCTCTGCTTCAGGATGCCCTCGACGATGCCAAACAGGAGTTGGTGCGCCGCGGCGGCGATCCGCAAGCGGAGATCAGGCAGGAGCTCGAAGAACATGAAGCGACGCAGCATGGCCAGAAGCCGGCGTCGAGCTCAAAGAGCGCTTCGTTGACCATCGAGAGCGACCTGCTATCGCAGTTGCGCGAATGGCGGCGGCTTCGCGACAGCGGCAGGCGGCTCCTGGACGCGCAACAGGAGACAACGGCTGCCGCCCAAACCCTCACCCGCAAACACCAGGCGTTAGAGAAGGGCCTGCCGGACACCTTAGATACGGCCGACGAGTCTTCCGAGAGCAGCGCCCCGAGCGATGAGGACCAGCGAGCTACGGCCCTGGCGAACCTGCACAGCCTCTCGGACCGGGCGAAGACACTGGCCGCCTACAACCGCCGCATCCAGGCCGAACAGCAGCTCGCGGAGATCTACGGCCAGTGGGCCGAGATCGTCAACGTGCAGATTCGCGCCGCATTGCACGCCATCCTGCGCTCGCTGCTTTGGATATTGCTGGCGCTGATCGGGATCGTCGTCGCCGAAGGGCTGGTTGAGCGCTTCTACATGAGCGTCGGCCCCGACCGGCGCCGCCTGGGCACCATGCGCCTGGTGCTGCGCTTCGTCTCGCAGCTCATTGGAGTGCTGGTGATCCTGTTGGTGCTGTTTGGCCCGCCCACGCAGCTTTCCACCGTGCTGGCCCTGGCGGGCGCGGGACTTACCGTGGCGCTGAAGGATTTCATCGTGGCCTTCTTCGGCTGGTTCGTCCTGATGGGCCGCCACGGTATTCGCCGTGGCGATTGGGTGGAGATCAACGGCATCGGAGGCGAAGTCGTCGAGGTTGGACTGCTGCGCACCATTCTGCTCGAAACCGGAAGCTGGAACGATGCTGGCCATCCCACCGGGCGCACGGTATCGTTCGTCAACACCTTTGCCGTCGAGGGCCACTACTTCAACTTCACCACCGCCGGGCAGTGGCTGTGGGACGAACTGGACGTGCTGATTTCCGCCGGCGAAGACCCTTATGAGCTGACCAATTCCGTGCTCAAGCTGGTCACCGAGGAGACCCGCGAAGACGCCGCGCGCGCCGAAGAAGAGTGGCGCAAAGTGACCCACGGATCGGTGGTGCAGTCATTTTCGGCGCTGCCGGCGATCAACGTGCGGCCTACCAATCTAGGGGTGAACCTGGTGGTGCGATACGTGGTCAGCGCGCACAACCGGTATCCCGTGCGCACGCGGCTCTACGAGGCCATCGTGGCACTGCTGCACCGCAGGAAAGGCGCTGCGGCAACGGAGCCTGCGGCTTCGAGTGGGTAGCTTGGGACTTGTGCATCGCGCAGGGTTAGGCCAGCGTACTGGCCAGCAACTCCACGGGATGCAAGACCTCGCGGCCCATGCCCGCCCACAACTGTTCATGGCAGGACGTGCCGCTGGCGACTAGCGTGCGCGGGCCGCCCTCCTGCTCGGCCGTTCGCACCTGGGCAAACAGATCTTCGCCGACGGCCATGCTGAGCTCGTAATACTCGCGCTTATATCCGAAGCTGCCGGCCATCCCGCAACACTCGACCGAGGACGTGACCACGTCGAAGCCTGCGGCGCGCAGGACATCGACGGTTTCGTCCGCTGCGTTGCACGTCCTCTGCTGGCAATGGGGGTGGTAGAAGACGCGTGTGCCGTGCGGCGAGCGCCGGGCGGGGAAGATCTGCGACAGGGCCATCTGTTTACCTGGTTGCCCCGTTCCGGCCATCTGTTGGGCAGGGCGGGGCTGGGCCATGGACCACACCACCTGTAGCGGTTCCAAAAAGTTGCCTTTGGCGAACGCGGCCCAGGTATCGCCATCCAGCAGATGCTTATAGTCGGACCGCAGCATCGCGAGCACGCTCGGCTCCAGCACGCAGATGAGCGATCCCTTCGCGATGTGGGGCAGTAGCATGGCCGCCGTTGCCTTCCCCTGCCGGTGCGCGGTCGCAATCATCCCCTGTGAGAGGGCCGCACGCCCGTCGGGCAGCGCCGGAGTCAACTCGACTTGATAGCCAGCCGCGCGCAGTACTTTCAGCGTTGCCATGCCTCGTTCCGGCGAACCGTAGTTCGTGAAGACGTCGGCGAACATCAGCACCGGTGGTAATCCGGGTCTGCTCTTGTTTGACCCATCGCGCCGCGGCTCCTCGCGATACAACTGCTCCCAAGTCTTTCGTGGGAGGGCCGGGAGCTTTCGGCGATGGTCGAGCCCGACGACGTTCTCCATCAGGCTGCGCACAATCGGCAGACGCGTCATGGCGTTCGACAGCGACGAAAAGCGAGTGGCGCCGCGCGCCATGACGTGGTAGTTCGCAAAAAACTGCTTTTGCAGCGGGGCGACGCGGTCTTCCGCGGCGCTGCCCGTCATCGCGCCAAACGCGGACTTCGCAACCGAGGTGGGCTGCTCGAAGTTCATGCGCTGCCGCAGGTTCTCGTTGAGCCACGGGATATCGATCCGCACCGGACACTGGTTCACGCAGCGCGAGCAGCCGGTACACAGCTCGCTGAAGCGCGCGTTGAACAGCTTGCCGGTGCCCGCCTCCCAGGAGCCGCCGATGCCGCCGGAGTAGGTCTCGCCGCCGAAGGCGTGGCCGCCGACGGTCTGGAAATTGGCGCAGGAATTCAGGCAGGCGCTACAACGGATGCAGTACAGCGCCTCGCGCAACACCGGGTCCTCGCGCATGTGGCCGCGGCCATTGTCGATCAGCACCATATGGAATTCGCGTGGCTTGGCCATTTTGCCCGGCGCAGCAAACGACGGCGCCTTCAGCGGCGGATGAAAGATGCTGACGTACGAGGTCAGGGGCTGCCCTGTCCCACTGCGTGGGAGTAGTTCGATGAACGTGCCGAAATCGGCGCGCGAGGGCACCACCTTCTCGATGCCGGCGATGGCGATGTGCAGCGGCGGCAGGATCGTGGTCATGCGAATGTTGCCTTCGCTCTCCACCAGCATCAGCGAGCCGCTGTCGGCGGCGATGAGGTTCGCGCCCGAGATGCCCGCATCGGCGGCGATGAACTGCTGGCGCAGCTTCTCGCGCGCAAACACCGTCAGCTCCTCGCCGGTGTCGAGCGGCAGGCCGGTGGTGAATTTGCGCTTGAACAGCGCTGTGATGCGCTGGCGCGAGTAGTGCAGCGCGGGGGCGATGATATGCGACGGCTGCTCGTCGGCCACTTGCAGGATGAATTCCGCCAGGTCGGTTTCGGCGACGGTTATGCCCGCGGCTTCCAGCGCGTGGTTCAGCCGGGTCTCTTCGGAAGTGATGCTCTTGCCCTTCACCACCAGTCGCGCTTGGTGGCGCAGCAGTACGTCGCGAATGTACTGGTTGGCGTCGGCTGCCGTCTTCGCAAGATAGAAATGCCCGCCGTTGGCGCGCACGCTGGCCTCAAGTTGCCGCAGCAACGCCGGCAAATTGGCGATCGCGTTTTCCTTGATCTGGCGGGCGCGGTCCTTCAACTCGTCGTAGTCGGCGAGGCGTGCGGTGGCGGCGTAGCGGTTGCGGTTGAAGGTCTGGGTGTTGTGGCGCACGGCCGGGCTCTGCACCGCCAGCGTCATGCGGATGGCGTCCAACAGCGCCTTCTTGCCGCTCTTGTTCGCCACTTGGCGCGGATTGATGTCCGCCGGATTGGCGGCAGTCGGCATATTCATCTCAACACGATGACGTGCAATCTGTGCGGCCCGTGCACACCGCGCACCAGCGGCCCCATGTCAGCCGTGGCGCTGGGCCCGGTGACGAAGACAAAGTCACGCTCCAGACCGCGCCCGTCGAGAACGTCAGTTCGGAACAGATCGCGCGGCTGAGGCACGATGCGCTCGGCAGCGACGACCGCGACCTGTAGCGGGGCCAGCAAGCTCACCATGCCCGTGCGCTCGTAGCTGATGTCGATGCAAACCGACCCAGTGCTGGCCACGGCGGCGAAGGCCTCGGTCACACCGGCGGCGCTGTTGATCATCTCTTCGGGAGTGGCATCCACGCGAACGCGCGGATCGCCTGCGAATTCCGCGAACAAACTGGCCGGAAGCTCGCGCGCCGGAGCGTAGAGAATTCTGGGAGCATCGCCCACGGCCTGGAGAATTGCATCGGCCAAGGCTTTCGGGGAACGCTCGATGACCTGTACCGTAGCGACCGCTTCAATGGCCGCCCTGGTGAAGTCTTCCAGCAGCGTCGATTGCCCAATGGCCGGCTGCATAAAGGTCGAGCTTACACCCAAAGGCGAAGGAGATCACGCGATTCGTCGCAAGATTGCGCTTCGGACACTTCTGGAGGGCGAGGTAACGGTTGAGTCCGCAGCCTTACTTCTTGATCAGAGTTTCTTCTAACTGGATTCTCTTGCCGGCGCTGACCTCGACCGTCTTGTCCAGTGTCGCGTAGCCCTCCAACTCCAGCTTGATCTCGTAGCTCCCCGGATTCAAGGCGAATTCCACCGGTGTCGGCTTTGAAATGACCTGGGATCCCACCGTGACCTTGGCGCCTTTGGGTTTGGTTTCGATGCGGATGCGGCCCATGTTCTCCGCTGTGCCGCCGAAGATCTTTTTGAAGCCGCCGATGGGCCTGATCTCTTTGGTCTCGCCTAGTTTGGCCAGCGTCGCAGAAACTGTCACCGTATCGCTAGCGGCTTTCAAATTCGTGTTGGTAGTCGAATCGAGGTATCCG
>Ga0335081_10022179_pt1 | contig 10270 bp, 10 predicted proteins | sample Lox_Sample_35_FD_206713 | JGI IMG/M metagenome (GOLD analysis project Ga0335081, IMG submission 206713) | Soil microbial communities from Loxahatchee National Wildlife Refuge, Florida, United States - Lox_Sample_3.5 | ecosystem: Environmental > Terrestrial > Soil > Wetlands | place: USA...
CGGCGCCGCCCTCCTCGCGGTGGGGGTGGCGGAGTTCGGGAGCGGCAGCCTGGGGCCCGTCGCCTGCCGGTGGTGCAACCCGCCCGGCCTCGACGCGAGCGTGCGGCGGGCGCTCGTCTGGGGAGATCCCGGCCTCGCCGAGGTGGCCTCGGACGTCCTCCTCTTGGCGGTGCCGGCGGGATTCGCCGCCTACGACCTCCTGGAGGTGCGCGCGGGCGGGGGCGGGGGCGGGCGCGTGGCCGCCGACTGGCTGGTGGTGGCGGAGGCGGTGGCGGTGGCCGGCTTTCTCACCGAGGCGGCCAAGTACGCGACCGCCCGGGAGCGTCCCGACGCCTACTACGGCCGAGCGAGCGGCCGCGACGAGGAGCTCTCCTTCGCGAGCCTCCACGCCTCGGCGGCCTTCGCGGCGGCGGCCGCCGGCGGCACGGTGGCGAGGCTGCGCGGCTACGCCGGCTGGCCCTTCGTGTACGCGGCGGGCTTCACCGGCGCCGCGCTCACCGGGTACCTCCGCATCGCCGCCGACAAGCACTGGCTGAGCGACGTCCTCTCGGGCGCCGCGGCGGGCACCGCCGTCGGCGTTCTCGTGCCCTGGCTTCACCGCGACGGGAGGGACCCGAAAGCGCTCCGCCTCGTCCCCTGGCCGGGCGGGCTCGCGCTCGCGGGCCGGTTCTAGGCGAGGGGGTCGCGGGCCCGCGCCCGGCTACAGGCGGGCGGCGAGCCTCGACAGGGAGGCGAGGTCGTGGACGTCGCGCTCGAGGCGCGGCACGGCGACCAGGCGGGCCCGGGTCTTCCTCTCCATGCGGGACACCTCGGCGGCGTCGGCGCGCGCCAGGGTCTCGTGCTCCTCGAGGGTGCGGGCCAGGCGGGCGGCGAGGCCGTCGGGGCCCGGGCGGGCTCCCGGGAAGTGCGCGGCGACCGCCTCGGCGAGGGCGCTCGCCGGAGGGGTCGGGCCGCCGCCCGGCCACAGGGCGGGGGTCACCCGGTTCACCACCACCCCGGCGATGGGCATGGCGTCGGCCCGCAGCCGCTCGAAGAAGTAGAGGCCCTCGTCCACCGAGGCGGGGGTGGCGCTCGAGACCACCACGAAGCCCACCTCGGGCTGGGCCAGCAGGGCGCGCACCGCGGCCGCCCGGTTCTTGAAGCCGTCGTACATGCTCTGGAAGCTGGCCATGAGCTCGGCGAGCTCGGTCAACACCTCGGTCCCGGTGAAGCGGGCCAGGGTCTTCGCCACGTAGCTGCTGCCGAGGTGGAAGAGCCGCAGGCCGAGCTTGCCGGCCGAGAGGGCCGGCGCCAGGAGGGCCTGGGCGGTCTCGTTGCCGAGGAAGTCGAGGAGGCGCCCGGGCGCCTCCAGGAAGTCCAGGGCGTGCGCGGTGGGCGGGGTGTCGAGCACGATGAGGTCGTAGTCGCGCTCGGTGGCGAGCTCGTAGAGCTTCTCCATGGCCATGTACTCCTGCGACCCGGCCAGGGCGCTCGAGAGCTGCTGGTAGACCCGGTTCCGGTAGATGCGATCGCGGCCGGCCTGGTCGGGGGCGTGGCGCGCCACGAGGTCGTCCCAGGTGCGCTTCACGTCGAGCATCATGGCGAAGAGCTGGCCGCCCGGCGCGAGCCCGGCCAGGGCCAGCTTCTCCTCGGGGACGCGCGACTCGCGGTTGCCGAGCGAGGCGAGTCCGAGGGCGTTGGCGAGGCGCCGCGCCGGGTCGATGGTGCAGACGAGGACCTTCCCGCCCTCGAGCGCCCGCCCGAGGGCCAGGGCGGCGGCGAGGGAGGTCTTCCCGACCCCCCCCGAGCCGACCAGGACCGCGATGCGGCGGCCGGCCAGGGCGTCCCGGATGGCGCCCATCAGGCGGGCCCTCCGCTCGAGGCCGCCCGGGCGGCGGCCGGGTGGCGCGCCAGGGCCTCCTCGAGCCAGAGGGCGACCTCCTCGACGGCCTTGAGGTCCCAGGCCTCGCGCGCGATGAGCGGGATCTCGACGGTCGGCAGGTCGATGGCCGCCCGGGCGCGGGCGAGGTACCCCATGGCGAGCTCCGCCCGCACCCCCTGCAGCCAGGCCGCCCTTGCGGCCGGGCCGAGCGGAGGGGGCGCCTCGCGGACCGCCTCGAGGCGGCCGAGCTCCTCGGCGGAGAACCGCTCCCGCGGGAGCGCGTTCACGACGAGGGCGCCGCGGGGCATGCCGAGCACCTCGCGCACCGCCTGGTCGAGGTCGATGGCCTCATTGACCGGCATCTCCTCCGGGAGGGTGACGACGGCGACCGCGGTGACGGCCGGGTCGACGAGCAGGGCCTGCATCCACTGCGCGTCACGGCGGAGCGGGCCGGGCGGGACGGTGTCGAGGAGCACCCGCGGGACGCGCAGGAGCTGCACCGCGTGCCCGGTCGCCGGCGCGTCGAGCACCACCAGGTCCCAGCGGGGTCGCCCGCCCTCCTCGAACCGCACCTCGTGCAGGATCTTGCCCAGCATGACGAGCTCGGAGAGCGAGGGGACGGCGCGGAGGAAGAAGCGCACCAGCCGGTTCTCGAAGACCGCGTCGTAGATGGCCCGGTAGCGCAGCACCATGAGCCCGTACTCGCGCAGCGCCGCCCGCGGGGTGACGTTCAGGGTGGAGAGGCCGGCCAGCACCTCGCGGGCACTCGGGCCGGCCGGAGGGCCGCCGAGGAGCGGGGCCACCCGCTCCTGCGCGTTCACCTCGCAGACCAGCACGCGCTTGCCCTGGCGCACCGCGACGAGCGCCAGCGCGGCGGCGATCGTCGACCTCCCGACCCCGCCCTTCCCCGTGACGACGACCAGGCGTCGGTCGAGAAGCGCGGGCCCTGGCACGGCGCTTGACAAGCTAGCGAGCACGGGGTGAGAAGTCCACTCATGATGATCGAGGATCTCTTCAAGAACCCGCTCCTGCGGCGCGCCCTTTCGGCCGGCGAGGAGCGGATGGGCAAGCTCGTCACCCAGCTCGCCTCGAGCGAGCGGGTCATGCAGGGCGTGCAGTCGGTGCTCTCCTCGGCGCTCTCCGCCAAGTCGAGCTTCGACCGCGGGGTGAAGACCGCCCTGCAGGCGGTGAGGCTGCCCACCACCGAGGAGGTGGAGGAGCTCCGGCACAAGCTCGGCGAGCTGGAGGTCATGCTGGACGGCCTCGCCGACCGCCTCGCTTCCCGCGCCGAGCCCGGCGAGAAGCCGGGTCCGGGGCGGCCGCCGGCCTAGAGCGAGAGATCCCGAGCAGGCGGCCCCATGCGGCGCATCGCGTTCATGAACGAGAAGGGCGGCACCTGCAAGACCACCCTGTGCGTCAACCTGGGGGCATGGCTCGCGCGGCGGCGCGGCCAGCGCGTCCTCCTCGCCGACCTCGACACCCAGGGCCACGCCGGCAAGTCGCTCGGCGTCGACGTGCGCACGGTGGCGCCCACCGTGAAGGACCTGCTCCTCGGCCGGGCCCCGCTGGAGGCGGTCCTGCGCGCCACCGCGGTGCCGCGGCTCGACCTCTTGCCGGCCAACAAGGAGCTCGCCGCCTTCCCGGTGGAGGCGGCCGCCCTCCCCGACCGGGAGGAGAAGCTGCTCGCCGCGGTGGAGGCCTTGCCGAAGGACCGCTGGGACCTCGTCCTCTTCGACGCCCCGCCCTCGGTCTCGCTCGTCACCGACAACCTGCTGCGCGCCGCGACCGAGGTGGTGCTCCCGGTGGCGCTCACCTACCTCGCCCTCGACGGCTGCGCCGAGATCATGGAGAGCCTGGAGCGCCTGTCGAGGGAGAGGGGCCGCGCCCCCCGGGTGACCCTCATCGTGCCCGCGCTCTACCGCAGGACCCAGCTCGCCGACGAGATCCTGGCGAAGCTGAAGGCCCGCTTCCCGTCCGAGATGGCGGGGACCGTCCTCGGCTGGTCGGTGAAGGTCGACGAGGCGCAGAGCCACGGCCTCACCGTCTTCGAGTACGCCCCCTCCTCCGGGGGGGCCCACGCGCTCGCCGCGCTGGCGGACGAGCTCCTCGCCCGCGCGCCGGCCGAGGCGGACTCCGAGACGGCCGCGGTGTAGCGGCCCGCCCCTCCGGCTTAGGCCTCAGGGCCCCTTCAGCTCGTCGATCTTCTTCTCGAGCTCGGCGATGCGGTCGGAGAGCCTGGAGAGCTCGCGCCGCATCTCGCTGGCGTTGCTCATGCTCTCGAGCGCGGTGCGCACCCGCTCGTCGATGCGGCGCTGGAACTGGGTCACCGCCTCCTGCGAGGCCGCCACCATCTCCTTGGCCCGGTCGCTCGTCTGCAGGCCGGTCTTGAGGAGGGTCTGCACACCCTGCTCGGCCGCCTGCCGCACCGCCTCCACCCGCCCGCGCAGCTCGATCTGCGTCTCCTCCACGATCTGCGCGGCGCGCTCCCCGCCCTGGCGGATGAGGGCCTTCAGCGTGCGCAGGCTCATCTTGGAAGTCTTCTTCTCCTCCTCGAAGATGATCTGCGCCAAGGTCACGCTGGTGAGGTCCTCCTTGGTGCGGTTGTCGATGATCTTGACCTCGACCCCCGCCTTCACCATCTCGCCGATCTCGTCGAGGGTGACGTAGCGCGACTCGACGGTGTCGTAGAGCTTGCGGTTGGTGTAGCGCTTGATGATCTTCGCTTCACGGGCTGCCTCGACGCCCTGCTGAGGCTCGGCACCGGGAGTCTGCTCTTCGGCCATGGAAGGCGGCCCCAAGGAAGTGTGCGCTGGAGAGGAGTTCATTCTCGAAACTGCCTCGCTTGGTTGTCAAGGACATACCGGTGTACGCTCCTCCTCGCCAGCGTGGTTTTCCCCGAGGGATGATCGTCACCTGCGCCAGCTGCCGGACCCGATTTCGGGTCGCCGAGGAGAAGGTTGGACCCAAGGGGGCCCGGATCCGCTGCGGGCGGTGCCAGTCGGTCTTCGTGGTTAGGCCGCCCGAGACCCGGGGGACGGAGCCTGCCGCCCCGGCGCAGAAGGCCCCGCCGCAGGCCTGGGCGGAAACGCCGGCGCCGCCGCGGCCGAAGGCGGTGCCGTTCGTACCGGCCCTCGAGGTGAGCGAGGACGATCCCTTCGCGCCGAAGAGGCGCCCGCCGCCGCCGCCCGACCCCTTTGCCCCCGCAGCGGCCCCTTTGCGGGGCCTGCCGGCCCATCCGTTCGATGCCCCCAAGTCGCCCACCCCCGAGCCGGCGCTCGACACCAGCGGCGCGAAATCGCTGTGGGATCCCTTCGACGTCGAGGACCGGCCGCCGCCCGCCCCGGGCGGCACCACCGTCGAGCCCGCGCTGCGGGAGAAGCTCCCGCCGGTGGAGGGCCTCGGCGGAGCCGAGGGCACGAGCTCCTTCGGCCTCTCGCTCGAGGAGATGGCCCCGCCGCCCCGCACCTCGCTCTCCGACCTCCTCGGCCCGGCCGGCGGCCCCACCCTGGGCGCGACGCTCCCCATCAAGGCCGCCCCGCCCCCCCCGCTGCCGCGGCCGGTGCCGGAGAGCGGGGCGGAGCGGGCGCCGCCCGCCGAGAGCTCGACGGCGCTGGTGGAGGTCCCGCGGAGCGCCCTTGAGGTGCCCTCGGCCGCGGGCCTGCCCGCCCCCGCCTCCGGGGAGACGCCCGCCCCTGCGCCGGTCCCGGCGGCGCCGGCCGCGGAAGCCGCGCCCCCGCCCCCGCGCGCCAGGGCGACGACGGCCCTCGCGAACGCCCTCTCGCTCGCCCTGCTCCTCGCGCTGGCGGCGCTGCTCTCCCTCGCCTGGCGCGGCAGCCTCGGCCCCAAGGTGCGCGCGCTGGTCGGGCACCCGGGCGCCGCCCCGGTGGTCGAGGCCACTCACTTGCGGGCCGGCCCCTACGAGACCGCCGACGGCTCGTCGGTGCTCCTCGTGCGCGGCGAGGTGGTGGCCCACCGGAGCCTGGGGAGCAAGGTGGAGGTGCGGGTCGAGCTCCTCGAGCGCGGCCAGGTGGCGGCGAGCGCGACGGCGCTGGCCGGAGCGGAGCCCACCGCCGAGGAGGTTCACGGAGCGAGCACCCCGGAGGCGCTGGCCGCCTTGCGCCGCGCGCTCGACGCGCGGGCGGCGCAGGGCCTCTCGGCCGGGAAGAGCCTTCCCTTCGCGGTGGTGTTTCCCCAGCCCTGGCCCGCCCCGCGGCGGCTCGAGCTGCAGGTGGTGGCCGAGCCGGTACCCTCGGCCGCGCCATGAGCGATTGGCCGAGGGCGCGCGCCGGCCGGCTGGCCCGCAGGCTCCGCGCCCTCGAGGAGGGGGCCATCCGGACCCGCGCCGCCGCCCGGGCGCTGGCGCGCGGGCGGGCCGAGCAGGCGGCCCTGCTGCTCGTCCGGGCGCTCGACCTGGCGGGCGAGGGCGAGGTGGTGCTGGCCGCCGCCCTCTGCGAGGCCCTGCTCACCCCCGGCCCCGACCTCGACTACGAGCGGCTGAGCGCCATCTACGCGGCGGCGGTCGAGGGCGGCCACGAGGAGGTGAAGAACCTCCTCGTGGCGCCCCGCCCGCGCCGCGCCTTCGAGGAGCCGCGCGACAAGGCCGACCCCCGGCTCGCCCACCTCTCGCTGGGACACAAGAAGGCGCTCGCCCGCGCCCACCGCGACCCGGACTTCCTGGCCCGGCTGGCGGCCGAGGGCGACCCCACGGTGGTGCGGGAGCTCTTGCGGAACCCTCGGCTCACCGAGGAGCTCGTGGTCCGCATCGCCGCGCGCCGCCCGTGCCGGCCGGAGACGCTGCGCCATCTCCACGACGACCCGCGCTGGCGAACCCGGCCGGCGGTGGCGCGGGCCATCGCCATGAACCCCTTCGCCGCCCCGGAGCTCGTGACGAAGCTCCTGCCGCGCCTCGGCGCGGCCGTCCTCGCCAAGGTGGGGGCGGACGGCTCGCTGCACCCGCTCGTGCGCTCGCTCGCGACGCGCCTGCTCTCGGCGCGGCGGGCGGGGGAGGGAGGGACCCTGGCCGGCGGGGAGGACTAGGCGTCCTCCTCCGGGGGGGCGCCCTTCGACGCGCTCCCCGCGACCTGACCGGACTCCACCTTCTTCGGCGTCACGTCGATGGCGTCGTCCTCCCGGGTGGCCTTCCTGAAGTTGCGGATGCCCCGCCCGAGCGCATCCCCCAGCTGAGGGATCTTGTTGGCGCCGAAGACGAGCACCACCACCACCAGGATGACGAGCACCTCGGATGGTCGCAGTCCCATGCAGCCCATCTTATCCTCCACCGGAAGGCCTCGCCAGGGAGGAGCCGATGGGGGGAACGGAGCGTCCACTCGTCCTCGGCCACCGCGGGGCGAGCGCGGAGGCGCCCGAGAACACGCTCTCGGCCTTTCGCCTCGCCCTCGCGGAGGGCGCCGACGGCGTCGAGCTCGACGTCTGGCGCTGCGGCAGCGGGGAGATCGTGGTCCACCACGACGCCGACACCGGACGGACCGCCGGCCGGGCGCTCTCGCTCGCCGGCTCGAGCCTGCGGGCGCTGCGCGAGCTCGACGTGGGCGCCCGCCAGGGCGAGCGCTACCGGGGGGAGCGCATCCCGCTCCTCGAGGAGGTGCTCGAGGCCTTCCCGGGGGCGGTGGTCAACGTCGAGATGAAGTCCGGCCGCCTCCCCGACCTCGGCCTCGCGAGCGCGCTCGCCGACCTCCTGCGCCGCCGCGGGGACGAGGAGCGCTGCCTCGTCTCCTCCTTCGATCCCGTGCTCCTGGCGGCGGTCCGGGTGCGAGCGCCCTGGTGCCGGACCGGCTGGCTCGTCGCCGCCGAGGGGCGCTGGCGCCTGCGCGAGCTCCTCGGGACGAGGTTCCTCAGGCCGCGGGCGATCCACCCCGAGAGCGCGCTCGTCACCCCGGCGCGCGCGGAGCGGTGGCGGCGGATGGGACTCGACGTGAACGTCTGGACGGTGGACCGGCCGGAGGAGGCCCTGCGACTGAGGGGCCTGGGGGTGGCGGCCCTCATCACCAACCGGCCCGCGGCGCTGCGCGCGGCGCTCGGCCCGGAGCGGCGCTAGAGCGTCCGTCGGCCTCAAGGGTAGGGGCGGACCGGCCCGAGCTGCTCGGCGAGCTTGTCGGGGCTGATGGCCGGGAGGCGGCAGGCGCCGTTCTCGCAGACGTAGGCGGTCGGCTGGCCGCCCACCGCCACCCGCCCGCGCGCCACCGGCGCGAGGCGGGCGAGGCGCTCGAGGGCCTCGCCCTCGGCGGCGCCGGTGAGGGCCCGGTTGGGGAAGAAGGTGCGGCGCACCACCTCGTGCAGGGCCTCCGGGCGGTCGCCCGGGCGCCAGACCAGGACCACCTCGCGCGGGCTGTCGGTGTAGGCGTCGAGGGCGAGGAGCATCTCGGTGAGCGCCACCGGCTGCTCGCGCAGGCTGGGGGCGTAGAAGCGGAGCGCGCGCTCGGCCACCTTGCGGAAGCGGGCGTCCCCGGTGAAGGCCTCGAGGCGCAGCGCGTTCAGGAGTGCGACCGAGGCCCCCGAGGGCTCGGCGCCGTCGTGGGTCGGCTTCTCGCGGGCGATGAGGCCTTCCTGGTCCTCGCCCGCCACCCACCAGCCGCCGCGGGGGTCGGCGAAGTGGCGCTCGGTCTCGCTCGCCATCCCGAGGGCCTCCTCGAGCCAGCGGGGCTCGAAGGTGGCCTCGTGGAGGTCCAGGAGCCCCTGGGCGAGGAAGGCGTGGTCCTGCAGGTAGCCGGGTGGGCCGGGCCGCCCCTGCACGTGGGTCCGGGCGAGCCGTCCGGCGGGGCGCATGCGGTCGAGGACGAAGCGGGCCGCCCGCGCGGCCGCCTCGAGGTAGCGCGACTCGGCGAGCACCGCGCCGCCGGAGGCGAGGGCCGAGATCATGAGCCCGTTCCAGGCGGCGAGGACCTTCTCGTCGCGCAGGGGCCAGGGCCTGCTCGCGCGCGCCTGGTAGAGCGTCGAGCGGGCCTGCTCGAGGGACCGCCAGGTCGCCTCGTCGGGCGAGCGCACCCACAGGATGTTCCGGCCCTCGAAGTTCCCCTCGCTCGTCACCCCGTAGTAGGCGGAGAAGCGCTCGGCCTCGGCGCCGAGGAGGTCCTTCACCTCGCCCTCGTCCCACAGGAAGAAGCGCCCCTCCTCGCCCTCGGAGTCGGCGTCGGTGGCGGAGAAGAAGGCCCCCTCGGGGGAGGTCATCTCGCGCAGCACGTAGTCGAGGGTCTGCCGGGCCACCCGGGCGAGGTCCTCGCGCCCCGTCACCTGGTAGGCCTCGAGATAGGCGACGGCGAGGAGCGCATTGTCGTAGAGCATCTTCTCGAAGTGCGGGACGAGCCAGGCGCCGTCGGTCGAGTAGCGGTGGAAACCGCCCCCGATCTGGTCCATGAGGCCCCCGGCCGCCATGCGCTCCAGGGTGAAGATCGCCATCTCGAGCGAGGTGGGGTCTTTCGTCCGCCGGTGATGGCGGAGGAGGAGCCGCAAGGGCAGGTTGGAGGGGAACTTGGGGGCGCGGTTCACCCCTCCGTGCACCTCGTCGAAGACGCCCTCGAAGAAGCGCACCGCCGCCAGGATGGGCTCGCTGCCGGGGAGGTCGCCCTCCGCCTCTCCCCCCTCGCTCGCCAGCGCCACCTTGAGCGCGCCGACCATGGCCTGCGAGGCCTGCTCGACGCGCGGTGGCTCGCGCTCCCACACCGCCGCGATGTCGCGCAACAGCGAGAGGAAGCCCCGCGAGGCTCCGCGGTCGCCGTCGCGGGCCGGGAAGTAGGTCCCGCCGAAGAAGGGGCGCCGCTCGGCGTCCAGGAACACGCTCATGGGCCAGCCGCCCGCGCCGGTGAGCGCCTGCACCGCCGCCATGTAGACCGCATCCACGTCGGGCCGCTCCTCGCGGTCGACCTTGATCGCCACGTAGTGCTCGTTCAGGCAGCGCGCGATCTCCTCGTCCTCGAAAGACTCCTCCTCCATGACGTGGCACCAGTGGCAGGTCGAGTAGCCGACCGAGAGGAACACCGGCCGCCGGCTGCGCCGCGCCTCGGCGAACGCCTCGTCGGACCAGGGCCACCAGGCGACCGGGTTGTGCGCGTGCTGCAGGAGGTAGGGGCTCGTCTCGAGGATGAGGCGGTTCGTGAAGCGGGGGCGGCCCTCCTCGAGGTGGCGCGAGCGGGGCCGGTAGGAAGGTCCCCTCTCGAGGACCGCGGCGTCGAGCCGTCTCTTGAGCTCTGGCGCAAAGGCGGGAGCCCCGGGCAGGGAAGTCTCGGTCACGGGTGGTACATAACGCCGGGGGGCCTCCCGCCGCCCGGGCGCGCCCCAAAGGTCAGCGCCGGTCGTCGGCCGGGTCGAGGGCCCTCGCGATGCGCTCCTCGATGGCGAGCCGCATCGCGCGCGCCGTCTCGACCGCGTCGGCCAGGGCCTGCTCGACCTGCGGCG
>Ga0335081_10022180_pt1 | contig 10270 bp, 7 predicted proteins | sample Lox_Sample_35_FD_206713 | JGI IMG/M metagenome (GOLD analysis project Ga0335081, IMG submission 206713) | Soil microbial communities from Loxahatchee National Wildlife Refuge, Florida, United States - Lox_Sample_3.5 | ecosystem: Environmental > Terrestrial > Soil > Wetlands | place: USA: Florida...
CGCGTTGGACGCCGCGGGCTCTCTGCTGGCACTTCGGGAACAACTCCACCAGGAGGCCGGCTTCACCCTCACCGGCCTCGACGGCAAGAGTTACTCGCTTTCCGCCCTGCGCGGCCACGTGGTGCTGCTGAACTTCTGGGCCACCTGGTGCCCGCCCTGCCGCAAGGAAATGCCCGACATGGAAAAGCTCTATCAGCGCTTCCAGCCGCAGGGTCTCATTGTGCTGGCGGTGTCCGACGAAGAGCGCGAAACCGTGGAAGCGTTCGAAAAGAAGCAGAAATACACATTTCCGATCCTGCTGGACCCCGACCGCAAGGTGAACACGACCTTCAACGTGGAGGGCATTCCCAAGAGCTTCGTGTTCGACCGGGAAGGCCACCTGGCGGCGCAATCCATCGACATGCGCACCGAGCGGCAATTTCTGGAGATGCTGAAGAGGGCGGGGGTGGAAACTCAGTAGTGACAGCGGTAGTTGCAGCTCTGGTGTTCCACTTGATCGGCTTGACGCCTACCGTGCTGAGATTGAGCAAGAATGGAAATCCCGTTTAAAGGAGAAGAGCCATGGCCGAACTAGATCGCACCAAATACTTGCGAATCGCTTTGCTCCTCGTGGGTTTGATCTTCATCATTGGGATCTACCCGCTCACCATCATCTGGCCGTCCGGCTGGGCGTGGCACACCGGCGGTCACTCGGATTACCTCCAGATGATTCTGGGGATTTACGCGACGCTCGGCGTATTCCTGGTAGTGGCATCCCGGAACCCCCTCGCACATCTAAGCCTCATCTGGTTCACGGTGTGGTCCAGCGTTGTGCATGGCGGGATCATGGCGGCGCAATCGCTCGCGAACACCGAGCACATGGGACACCTTTGGGGCGATGTGCTTGCCCTGTTTCTCGTGGCGGCCATCCTGGCGATTCTGACGCCGCGAGGCGCGGCAGCGAAACCTGCCTAGCCTGGAAAGTCGCCAAACCGGCAGGTGAGAATCTCTGGCCTTGACCGGCCTTACGGTCGATCTGACTCGTGTAGCGCCCGCAAGAACCGTCGAGCGTTGGCCGGCGAGCGAAGGAGGTGCGCCGTTTCAATGAGCCCGGTGAGTTCAGAGAGTGGAAGCAAAGCTACGGAGTCCGCTCCCCTGCGGCGGATGATGGCCACCTCGCGATTCTCCGCGACCCGGTCCAGTAAGGCGGTGAGATTAGCGCGCAAGCTCGTGTAGCTGATTTCGAAAGCCATTCCGTCCGTCTTGCGGCGCTTACGCTGGGCCGCGATCGGAGCGGCTAGCTCGTGACCTGCGCGAGCAGATTTGCGAGTATTCTCCCGGTTTCCCGTGACGACAGCTCTTCTTTCAACCACGCGACGAACGCCTCTTCCGTGTACAGCTCTTGGAACTCTTCACCTCTCGGAACGGTTATCGGATAGGGCTCGATCTCATGCTGGACCGTGAAGAGCTCGTATGTGTAATTGTTCAGGCCCGGAACGACGAGATTGAACCGGTGCCGAAACGCGCCACCACGCATCACGGAGGGCCGTCCGGCGTCTGTCTCCACGACAGCTTCAATGAGGTTCTTTGTCTTGGCGCCGAGCAGCGAAGCCTGCTCGCGCAGGATCGCTACAGGAGGCCGCTCCGCGGGCGTCGGTATACTACCCCAAAGATCGGTTCGTGCAGCTATCAGGAAGCCTCATTCAGAATTCTACCTCGAACAAGAGCGGCAGGTGGTCTGAGCCGTTCTTCCGATCCGGTCGTCCATCCGATCGAACCAACGAACGAGACCCTACTGCCTTGACGATGTTGAGCGTGGTCGGATCGAAGCGCTCTGCGACCTCGGGACGGAGCAGAACCTGATCGAAAATATTCCAGCAATAATTCACATGTTCTGCGGCATCGTGGAAGTACGATCCAGAGGCGTCGCTGGCCGCGTCGCCTAAGTGGCTCCACATCGGATTGTCGAAGAACCGGTAGTCTTGGCCGTGGACTTTCCGCGTCACCCGAGACGCCAGTCGGCGCGACATCACTGAGTTCAGCCCCTTCGCACTGACGAGTCCGGTTTCAAAAGGGGTTCATGTTGAAGTCACCGACGAGGATCGTCCGGCGGTGGCCGACCTTCTGCTCAGCGATTTCGACCCGTTCCGCCAGTGTCACCAATCATACTTCTGGCTTTCTTCCGAGGGGCGCGGCTTGCTGTAGGAACTCACGTGCAAACCGGGTGAAGACCACGATTCGGGTGCCGAGGCCGGAGGCCAAATGAAACCCTTCCCCAGGCCTCTGGTTCAGCACCCTGAGCATTTCGTTGGGATCGGCTGCGCATTCAGCCAATACGATAACGTCAAGCCGGTGAGTCTCTGCCAACTCGGCAATCAGGCCGCCGAGCGGCTTCCGATTGATGTTCCAAAACAGGAATCTGGTTACAGGCAAAGCACAGTCCGTGATGGGAAAAGCAAATCTACCACAGAGCGCCTCGCCCTGGTGCTACTTCTGCCCCGTCGCCAGCACCGTCTCAAAATGCGGCGCCTCCGGCTCCCGGTACACCACCGCCGTCTCCACCTCGCGAAAGCCCGCGTCCTTGAGATACCGCTCGAGCTCCAGCTCCGTGAAGCCCAGCCACAGGTCGGCGTACATCTCGCGCGCCTCTTCGAAATGGTGGCGGTTCAGGTCCAGAATGGCAATCCGCCCGCCGGGCTTCAGAATCCGCCGCGCTTCGGCGATCGCCCGTTCGGGATGGATGGAATGGTGCAGGGCCTGGCTTAGAAACGCCAGGTCCACCGTCCCGCTGCGGATCGGCACGTCCTCCAGGTCGCCCAGCCGGTACTCCAGGTTGCCGATGCCGTGCTTCCTGGCCAGCTCCGCGCCGAACTCCACCATCTTCTCGGAATTGTCGATGGCGATCACCCGCTTGGCCCGCTGCGCCATCAGTTGCGAGATGGTCCCCTCCCCCGCCCCCAGATCCGCGATCGCCATGGGCGGCATCAGCTTGAGCAGCGCCTCCGCAATCCCCTTCCACGAGCGGCCCGGCACGTATTGCCGTCCGAACTTGCCCGCCAGCTCGTCGAAATAGCGCCGCATCCGGTCCTGCCGCTTGCGCAGCGCCAGGCGCAGCGCCTGCCGGTCCTCGGAAGCCTGGGGAATTTCGCGCGCGGCCTGCCGCAGCAGGTCCATCAGCTCCGCCGGGGCCTTCAGGCGATAGAACGCGTTCTTGCCCGTGCGCCGGTCGTCCACCAGGCCGGCCTGCTTCAACTGCGCCAGGTGAGTGGAAATCTGGCTCTGGCCCTTCGCCAGGATCTCCTGCAACTCCGCCACCGAGAGCTCTTCCTGCTCGAGCAACAGCAGCAGCCGCAGCCGGTTGGGGTCGGCCGCCAGGCGCAGGGATTTGAGGATTGACGCCATAGCTGTAATAGTCTAATATCAATGTATCAAGATTTCTTGATGCGAGGGTAAATATGGGCACTACTACGTTGAACCAAACCGCCGTGGACTACAAGGTGGCCGATCTTTCGCTGGCCGATTGGGGCCGCAAGGAGATTTCCGTCGCCGAGCACGAAATGCCCGGCCTGATGGCCATTCGCCGCAAGTACGCCCCGGCGAAGCCGCTGGCCGGCGTGCGCGTCACCGGTTCGCTGCACATGACCATCCAGACCGCGGTGCTGATCGAGACCCTGGCCGATCTCGGGGCTTCGGTGCGCTGGGCGAGCTGCAACATCTTCTCCACCCAGGACCACGCCGCGGCCGCCATCGCCGCCTCCGGCGTCCCGGTCTTCGCGTGGAAAGGCGAGACGCTGGAAGACTACTGGTGGTGCACGTACCAGGCCCTGAGTCATCCCGACGGCCTCGGCCCGCAGTTGGTGGTGGACGATGGCGGCGACGCCACCCTGCTCATCCACAAAGGGTACGAGCTGGAAGAAGGCAGCGACTGGGTCCACACCCCCTCCGCCAGCCACGAGGAGAAGGTCATCAAGGACCTGCTGAAGCAGGTTCACGCCGAGACTCCGCGCCGCTGGCACGAAATCGTCAAGGGCTGGCGCGGCGTCTCCGAAGAGACCACCACCGGCGTGCATCGCTTATATAAGATGCAGGAGGCCGGCAAGCTGCTGGTTCCCGCCATCAACGTCAACGACTCGGTGACCAAATCGAAATTCGACAACCTCTACGGGTGCCGCGAGTCGCTGGCCGACGGCATCAAGCGCGCCACCGACGTCATGATGGCCGGCAAGGTCGCGGTGGTGTGCGGCTACGGCGATGTGGGCAAGGGGTCGGCGCACTCCCTGCGCGGCATGGGCGCGCGGGTGATCGTCACCGAGATCGACCCCATCAACGCGCTGCAAGCCGCCATGGAGGGCTTCGAGGTCACCACCATCGAAGACACCCTGGGCCGCGGCGATATCTACGTCACCTGCACGGGCAACTGCGAGATCATCACGCTGGAACACATGCGGCGGATGAAGGACCAGGCCATCGTGTGCAACATCGGCCACTTCGATAACGAGATCCAGGTGGACCGCCTGAACGCCTCCGACGCCGTCCGGACCAACATCAAGCCGCAGGTGGACATGTACACCTTCCTCGGAGGCCGCAGTATCTTCATCCTGGCTGAGGGGCGCCTGGTGAACCTGGGCTGCGCCACCGGCCACCCCAGCTTCGTAATGAGCAACAGCTTCTCCAACCAGACCCTGGCGCAGCTCGACCTGTGGAGAAACCGCGATACGTACAAGCCCGGCGTCTACACGCTGCCCAAGCGGCTCGACGAGGAAGTGGCCCGCCTGCACCTGGAAAAGATCGGCGCCAAGCTGACGGTGCTCACCGCCAAACAGGCCGAGTATCTCGGGGTACCCGTCGAAGGCCCCTACAAGCCGGACCATTACCGGTATTGAAGCGCGCGCATGCTAAATTGAGGAGATTGCACCCAGGAGCTTGCCAGATATGCAACGACACCTGTTCACTTCCGAATCCGTCACCGAAGGCCATCCCGACAAGATCGCCGACCAGATATCCGATGCCGTCCTGGACGCCGTCCTGGCGGACGACCCCAACGGCCGCGTAGCCTGCGAGGTCCTGGTGACCACCGGCACGTGTATCGTGGCCGGTGAGATCACCACCACGACATACGTCGACGTCCCCCGCATCGCCCGCGGCACCATCGACTATGTCGGCTACAACGACGCCACTTACGGATTCGATGCGCATACCTGCGGCGTGCACAATTTGATCCAGGCACAATCACCGGATATCGCCATGGGTGTGGATCCCGGCGGCGCCGGCGACCAGGGCCTGATGTTCGGCTTCGCCTGCGACGAGACCCCCGAGCTGATGCCGCTCCCCATCATGATGGCGCACAAGCTGGTGCACCGCCTCTCCGAAACCCGCCGCGACGGCAGCCTCGACTTCCTGAGACCCGACGGCAAGAGCCAGGTATCGGTGGAGTACGCCGACGGCAAGCCGCGGCGCATCGAGGCCGTGGTGATCTCCACCCAGCACTGCCCCGAAATTTCCACCGAGGAACTCCGTCTCGAAGTGAAGAAGCACGTCATCGATGCGGTGATCCCCTCCCACATGGTCGATTCGCAGACCAAGTACCACATCAACCCCACGGGCCGCTTCGTGGTGGGCGGGCCGCACGGCGACACCGGACTGACAGGACGCAAGATCATCGTCGACACCTACGGCGGCATGGGCCGTCACGGCGGCGGCGCTTTTTCCGGCAAAGACCCCACCAAGGTGGATCGCTCGGCCTGCTACATGGCCCGCTACATCGCCAAGAACCTGGTGGCCTCGGGGCTGACCACACGCTGCGAAGTGCAGCTTGCCTACGCCATCGGCGTGGCCGAGCCAGTTTCCGTGATGGTCAACTCGTTCGGCACCGGCGTGGTTCCCGACAGCCGCTTCACCGAGCTGGTGCGCGAGAATTTTACCCTGACCCCGCGGGCCATCATCGATCACCTCAAGCTGCGCCGCCCCATCTACCGTAAGACAGCCGCCTTCGGCCACTTCGGCCGCACCGAAGACACCTTCACCTGGGAAGCCACCGACAAGGCGGAAGCACTGAAAGAGCAGGCGGCTGTGGCCCACACCACCGCGAAGTAGGTTTGGCGTGGCCGGCGCTTTCGCGCCGCGACCCCGCGTTGCCATCACCCACCCGCCGTTACATACTAGCTTCATTGGAAGGAGCGCGTCTTGATCGGGACATGCGTCTCCCATTACCGCATTCTCGAAAAGCTCGGCTCGGGCGGCATGGGGGAGGTGTTTGCCGCGGAGGATACGCACCTGGGCCGGCGAGTGGCCATCAAGTTCCCCATCCTCAAGTCGGACGGCAGCGACCATCGCGTCCGCTTTCTCAAGGAGGCGCGCGCCGCGTCGCAGCTCGATCACCCCAATATCGCCCGCATCTACGACTACGGCGAAGCGCCCGATGGCCGCCCTTTTCTGGTGATGGAGCTGGTCAAGGGAACCTCTCTGCGCCAGGTTCTGAGGGACGGACCGCTGCCCCCGGCCAGCAGCATTGGCATTGTCGAAGGCGTGCTGCGAGGGTTGCGCGAAGCGCACCGCACCGGCCTCATTCACCGCGATATCAAGCCCGCCAACGTCATGCTCGCGGAATCGGGTGACGTGAAAGTGCTCGATTTCGGGCTGGCGAAACCCATCCTCGATCCCCCCACCGGCGAAATATCCGAGGCCGCCACCATCGAGCTGGGGCCCACCCATCCCGGAGTGGTGCGCGGCACGCCCGAATACATGTCTCCCGAGCAGGCCCGCGGCGGCATCCTCGATGGGCGCAGCGACCTCTTTTCCACCGGCCTGGTGCTCTACGAGTGCCTGACCGGGCGTCCGGCGTTTTCCGGGGGAACCGGCCACGAAGTGCTCGACAAAGTGATTCACGCGGATCCACCGCCGCCTTCGTCTTACCTCACCTCCATACCCGCGTCGCTGGACCACATCACCGCCAAGGCTCTCGCCAAGGACCCGGCGCAGCGATATCAGAACGCGGGCGAGATGCTGGACGACCTGGCCTCCGCGGCGGCGGCCCTCTCCCGTTCGGCCTCGCTCAGCGTGCGGACCGCAGTGGCGGGGCTGGTCGGGTCGAGGCGCCGGCTCCTGTGGGTGGGTATTCCTGCGCTGGCGTTGGCGGTGCTGGCAGGTTGGCTGTTGTGGCGGAGTGGCTCCCCCGAGCCTTCGCCGGCGGCCATGGGGTGGTATCAGCGAGGCGCCGTGGCGCTGCGCGACGGCACCTACTACCGCGCGCAGAAGGCCCTCGAACAGGCCGTAGCCCTGGACCCCGGCTTCTCGCTGGCCCACGCGCGCCTGGCCGAGGCCCGCAGCGAGCTGGACGACTCCGAAGGCGCCAACCAGGAAATGCTGGCCGCCTTGCCGACGCGTTCCAGCCGGGCTCCGCGAGGTGTTGCGGCCCTCTACGTGGATGCCATCCACCGCACCCTACAGCGGGACTTTCCGGGCGCGATCCGCGGCTATGCCGACCTGGCGGGCCGGGTGTCGCAAGCGGAGAAGTCCGCGGTGCTGGTCGACCTGGGCCGCGCCTACGAGAAGGCCGACCAGAGCCCCAAAGCCCTGGAGACCTACCGCGAGGCCATCCGGCTCGATCCCCAGAGCGCCGCGGCCCACCTTCGCGCGGCCATTCTCATGGGCCGCCAGCGTATGCCGGAAGGGACTGCCGAGTTCGCCCGGGCGGAATCGCTCTACCATGCGCTCAGCAATACCGAGGGACAGGCGGAGGTTCTGTACCAGCGTGGCAGGCTGGCCAGCGCGGGTCCTGACGACCTTCCGGCGGCTCGCAGGGATCTTGAAGAAGCCATACAACTCACCCGCACCATCGGCAGCGAATATCAGGAGATCGCGGCCACTCTCCAGTTGAGCATCGTGGCCATCCTGGAGGGGAACCCGGAGCAGGCCGAAAAGGATGCCTCCTCCGCGGTCGCGAGGGCTCGCCGCGACGGCATGGTGTACCTGGCGGCGCGGGGGCTCATAGACCTGGGTAGCGCCCAGTTCCGGAAGGGTGAATACGAGCGCGCCGCCGCAAATTTTCAGGAGGCTCGGGACGTCTCCCGCCGGTTCCACATGCTGCGCAATGAGGCCGCGGCTTTGTTTTCGCTGGCCAGCCTTCACCAGCAGCAGGGCGCTTCCGATGCGGCCGTGACGGAGATCGGACCGGCTCTGGATTTCTATCGTCAGTCAGGGTTTCGGCACGAGGAACTGCAGTGCCTGATCGTAATCGCGCGCTCTTACCGCGACCAGGGCAAGGACGCTGAAGCGCTGGCCGCGTTCGAAAAAGGGGCGACCCTCGCTCAGGCCCTGGATGACCAGACCGTGGTGGCGCTTTCCGAACAGGGCATTGGCTCGGTGCTCTACCAGCAGGACCGTCTGCCGGAAGCTCTGGTGCACTATGAGCGGTACTACGAGGCCGCCAGCCGCCGCAAGAACCGCGAAGGCATCGGACGCGGGCTCGTGGGCCGCGCCAACATCCTTTGGCGCTTGGGGCGTTACCCCGAGGCCGAGGCGGTCCTGAAGGAAGCGGATACGTTGGCCGGCCCACCCGGCAACCCCAGCCCCCTGGCGGCCTTGATCGCCGAGCGCCGCGCGGGAATGGCACTGAGTCGCGGTCAGCTTCGGGAAGCCGTCGCGCAGGCCCGCCGATCCTACGAATCGACGACCACGCCCGCCCCCAACCGCGCCTATTCCCAGTGCCTGGCCGGCCTCGCCCTGGCTCGGGCCGGCTCTGCCAGAGAGGGCAAGCAGCTCTGCGACGAAGGATTGACGGCGCTCATCGCACTGAAGGAGGAGAATTCCGTGGCGGACGGCAGGCTGGCCATGGCCGAGACCCTCATCCTCGCCGGAGAACCGCAGGCGGCCCAGGAGCAGATTCGTCTGGCGTTGCAGGTGATCGACGCGGGCGGTCACAGAGAGTCCGGCTGGCGTGCCTGGGCGCTTGCGGCGCGCGCCTGCCGCTGGGCCGGCGACCGCGCCCAGGCACGCGACGCCGCTAAGAAGGCATCTGCCTATCTGTCCGATCTCCAAGCCGCCTGGAAGGCTGATTTCGATCGCTACATTCAGCGCCCCGACTTGCAGGCTCTGCAAAGAGACCTCCAGGAATAACTCCGACGGTCGCCATCTATCAGAAAGCCCGCAAAAAGAGGTTGCGTTCCATAGCATTGTGGCATATCGTTATTGACACCCGGAGGACTTATGACAAAGCAGCAGGTTGCCGCCACGGTCGGGATCGCAGCGGTGGTATCGGCCGCAGTCGTGTACGGTGTGCCGTTGGTCCAGAAGATTCTGCAGGACAAATCTGGCGACGATGAACCGATCATCATGTCGGGCGGTTCGATGTACATTGGGAACCACCCAGGCGGAACTCTGGCGAACTATCAGATCAATGCGGACCACGGCGCCCACAGGCTGGCGCATTCCGACCAGAGTCTCTATGTAAAAAGGGTCGATGTTACCGACAGCAATGACAACACCACGTCTTATCCCGCCTCCGGGCAGCTCACCGCCGCAGACACAGTGAAAATTGATCTGACCTACTGTAGACTTGTCGCCAGCGGCGGCAACCTCGATTGTGACCAGACAGCGACGGAAACGGTGACTTTCCAGACCGTAACAGGCAGTCAGGGACTGGTGATCACATCTACCGCAGGGGATCTGGATCAATCGACTCACCTGCTTCCGAATCTGTGGATGCATCGACGACGACATCGGAAGATCAAGAACATCACGACCACTATCGGTACTCAGCAGCCCGATTCCAAGAATTGCCTGCCCGACGGCGAGTGCTCGATTGTGATCCACTACTGCACTCTGGCCAAAGACTGCACGCTGAAGTAGAGGCGTGGCGCACGCACTCGTACGTGCCGCGTGCACACTCTCCAGAAAACCGGCTGACCCGTAAAGGCCGAGATGTAGTAGCCGGGCATGCCCGGCCACTACCCGGAGCGGCGCACAGCCGCACCGTTTTCTGCCGCCGGAGACGTTCCCTCCAGGGACCGGCTCCCGCTCGTGTGGACGCCAAGCGCGGGACGGGTGTCGGCAAGCGTGCCGACACAGCACGCAGGAGTGCGTGCGCCACGGCTTGCGCTCAAACAGGCCTCTATTCGATTCGCCCGGCCGCCTGATCCACGAACCACTCCGCTTCCCGCGCCCCAAGCTGCGCCGGATACCGCTTCGGCTCGTACGGCCCCTGGAGCACCGCCCGCAGTGCATCCGTCTTGTCGGCCCCTGCCACCAGCATCACCGTGTGCTGCGCGGCCAGCAGCACACCGGGCAGCAGCGT
>Ga0335081_10022181_pt1 | contig 10270 bp, 7 predicted proteins | sample Lox_Sample_35_FD_206713 | JGI IMG/M metagenome (GOLD analysis project Ga0335081, IMG submission 206713) | Soil microbial communities from Loxahatchee National Wildlife Refuge, Florida, United States - Lox_Sample_3.5 | ecosystem: Environmental > Terrestrial > Soil > Wetlands | place: USA: Florida...
ACGCCCAGTGCAAGGCGTCGCGGCGCGCCCGCCTGACCAGACGTCGCTGGTCGTCGAGACCGGGCGCCGCGGACGACAGGGGCATCCGGCCGGTCATACCGTCATCACTCGCACGGCGGGATGAATCTCGCGCTTGGGAACGAGGGCCGGCCAGAAGGCGACGATCTCCTCCACCTTGGGGCGGCCGCCCGCGAACCCCGTGACGGACGGCGGGCCGTTGAGGATCAGCGGCGCCAGCTCCCTCGTGAACCGCTCGACCGGCGTCCGGTCGGCCGCGCGAACGCCGACGCGCAGCTGGACCTCGGGAAGGTCGGGCCCCGGCTCCCCGGCGAGGCGGCCGTGGGTCGCGTTGACGCCGACGTACTCGGTGAGGATCTCGTCGAAGCCAAGCCCGAGCCGCTCCAGCCGGGCGCGCAGCACGCGATCGGCTTCCCGCGCCTTGGCGTACGCGTCCGGCCAGACGTACACGAGCGTGCCCACCGCCTTGAAGCCCGCCTCGTAGGCGAGAGAGACCTTCAGCAGGTCGGTCGCCGGCCGGCCCCGGATTCCGCTCACCCGCACGCGGTCGGCGCCGGCCGGCTCGAGCCGGATCGTCGTGAAATCCGCCACGCAGTCGGGAGTGATGTAGTCGCGCGGGTCCCCCATCTCGTACAGGAGCTGCTCCGCCACGCTCGGCACGGAGACGGCGCCGCCCGTGCCGGGGTGCTTCGTCACGACGAAGGTGCCGTCCGCTTCCGCCTCGACGATCGGGTACCCGACGTCCTCGAGCGCCGGGACATCCGGCCACCCGCCCATGAAGTTGCCGCCGGAGCATTGCGCGCCACACTCGATGATGTGGCCTGCGATCGTTCCCGCCGCCATGCGGTCCCAGTCGTCGGCCCGCCAATCGAAAGCCTGGATCAGCGGCGCCAGGGTCAGCCCCGTGTCCGTCACCCGTCCGGCGATCACCACCTGCGCCCCGCCGCGCAGCGCCTCGACGACGGGGGCGGCGCCGAGATAGGCGTTGGCGGACACGACCCGGGAGCGCACCTCGCTCAGCGGCCGCCCCGTTTCCATGTCGGCGAGCGCGATTCCCTTGGCCAGCAGCTCGTCGAGGCGGGGCAGGATGTCGTCGCCGGTGACCACTCCCAGCCGCAGCTTCCCGCCCAGGCCCAGCTCCCGGGCCTCGCGGGCCACCGCGTCTGCGCACGCCTGCGGATTCACGCCGCCGGCGTTGGTCGTGACCCGGATCCCGCGCTCGACCACCCTGGGCAGCATGCGCCGCATCAGCGGCACCACGTCCCTGGCGTAGCCCAGGCGCGCGTCCCGGGCCTTCTGCTTCTGCAGAATGGACATCGTCACTTCGGCGAGGTAGTCCAGCATCAGGTAGTCGATGAGACCGCCCTCGACCTGACGGATCGGCGCCTCGAGCCAGTCGCCCCAGAAGCCCTGACCGGACGCGATGCGGAGAGTCACGGGGATGAGATACGCAGAATTCGGGACAGTTGCGAGACGCCAAGTCGCGAGTGGTCGCGAGAGGTGAGTGAAGCGGTCAACGGAGCGCCCACCGTCACGGCTCCCGGACCGCGATCAAGCGCTCGATCGAGACCCAGTCGCTGTCGGTGCCGGCGACTTTGACGCGCACCACGTCCCACCAGTCGGCGGACGGCGCGAGCGATGCGAACGGGGGGATCCGGACCGCGGCCGTGCCGTGGGACGGGATCCGCAGGACGGCGCGGGCGAGCGGCCTCGCCGGTCCCGTGAACGCCAGCCGGACCGACGTCGTGAAGCTGGCGGGCGGCTCGAGATGCGCGAAGGCGGGGAACAGCTCGACGGTGACGGGATACCCGGCGGGACGCCTGGGCGGAAGGTCCACCGTCACGCGGTCGAAGGCGTAGTTCATCGCCCCCTGGCCCAGCTGCGCGCCGGCGCTGTCGTACAGGAGGATGCCGAAGTCCGTCACGCTGTTCCAGAACTCGGGCGTGAGCTGCACCTCGACGACGGCGCCGGTCGCCCACGCCGGCGCGTCGAAGGTGCGGCGATACGGCCCGCCCCGTTCGACGGTGGCTTCCCACCCGGTCTCGATCCCGATCTGGTCGATGCTCGTCGTGAGCGACGTGTCGTTCGACGCCGGCGAGTAGAGGGTGACGGCCCGGCGCTCCCCGGTCGAGTCCACCCGCGCGATGGAGATGTCGGGCACGCTGGCGCCGAAGTCGAAGTGCAGCTCCCTGCCCGGGGCCGCCTGCACGACCGCCTCCCAGACCCCCGGCTGGATGTCGTTGGCGGTGACGGCGAGGACGCCCTGCGTCCCGTTCTCGCCCCCGAGGTCGCGCCGGTCCTTCGTGCGCGAGGGCCGGCCGCCGGGCTCGAAGAGATACAGGTAGGCCCGCTCGCTGGTGTCGGCCACCGCCAAGCGCACCGACAGGTCGGCCGCTCCGACCGGCACGCTGACGAAGTAGCGGTAGGCATGGTCGGGGAGGAGCTTCCGCGCCGAGGCCGTCACCGTCCGCCACTGGCCGCTGTCGGGCACGATGATTTCGCTCACCAGCCGGAAGGCCGTGCCCGCCGCCGTGTCGGACGCCGCCACGGCATTCACCACGCCCACGTAGCGGCCAGGGCGGCTCAGGCGGGCCGCATCGTACCGCACCTCGACGTCGGCCGTGCCTCCTGGGCCCAGCAGGAGCGTCGTGCGCGGGAGCCGGAGCCAGGGCTGATCCACGGAGAGGCGATACAGCGTCGGCGAGGCGTCTCCCGCCGGCGTCTCGGCCAGGCGCGCGACGGCGAAGTGCTGGACGGTGTCCTGCGGACCGAGCAGCCCCCAGCGGCGGTAGGCGGCGCTGGGCGCCGCCCCCGGACGCAGCGGCGCCACCGGCTCGCCGGGAAGCGACGAGGGGTCCGCCGGCGTGGACGGATGCGGCACCGGCACGGCCCGCACCCGGAAGCGCGAGGCCGCGTGCCCCTCCGCGAGCCAGTCGTACGCGGCCGCGACGCGCGGCACGCCGTACCCCTGGTCGAGGGCCGACTCGCCGCTCAGCGGCGCGGCGGTGGCGCGCAGGGCCTGCACCAGCTGCGCCGCGGTCACCTCACGATGCTCGTCCCACATCGCCGAGAGCAGCAGCGCGACGAGACCGGCGGCATGGGGCGACGCCATGGAGGTCCCCAGCTTGATCTCGTCGCCGGTGCTCCAGCGCGGCACCGTCGAATACGCCATGCCCGGCGTCACGATGTCCGGCTTGTCGAGGGCGCCGCCGCGCGATGACCACCACCCCATCACGTCGGGGCTGGGCGCCCCGAACTCGGGGATGCTGAACGCGCCCGGGTAGGTCGCGCCGACCGTCAGCGCCAGCTCCGCCGAGGCGGGGAGGCCCATCGTCCTGTCACCGGGGCCGTCGTTGCCGGCGCTGATGGCGAAGACGACGTCCGGGTGCGCGAGCAGGAACCCGTTCACCAGGGAGTCCATCGCCGCGGCGCCCGGCTGCTCGTTCCCGATGCCGAAGGACATGTTGAGCACCACCGGGAGCCCGCGCCGCGCGGCGAAGGCGGCGGCGTACTCCATCGCGCGAAGCATCGAGCCGGTCGTGGACAGGCCGCCGCGCGCATCGTCCGCGATCTTGAGCCCGATGATCTGCGCACCCGGTGCGACGCCGTCGAAGCCGTGCACGCCGTAGAGGTCGTGGCCCGCCGCGATCCCGGCCACATGCGTGCCGTGCCCGTCCGTGTCGAGGACCAGGGAGAGCCGGGGGCGCCCCGCGGCGTCCGTCGCCAGGTTCACCGCCCCGGCGATGGGCCCGCTGCCCGGTGCGCCCGCCGGGAGCCGGAAGGTGAAGGTCTGCGCCCGCTCGAGGTAGTCCGCGATCGGCGTCTCGTCCGCCAGCGAGCCGTCGGCGTTGGTGTCGATGAACGCCACCCAACCCGACGGCGTGCGCACCACGACGACGCCGTAGCGATCCCGATTGGTGCCGTTGCCGTTGAAGTCGGCCGCCGGTGCGTCGCCGAAGGGGAGCTCCCGGATCACGCCGCCGTACCAGTCGTCGCCGACCGCAACCGCGCGAACGGCGTCGGCGCCGCGCAGCACGAGGCCGCCGGGGAGCGCGATCGCGCCGTCCGCGCCGGGGCGCACCGGCGCGAGCGGAATGTCGCCCTCCCCCGAGAAGTTGCGCAGATCGAGGATCTTCACCTGCCCCGCGCTCGTGGTCTGCAGGCCGGGCACGCTGGGATCGATGCCGCTGTCGAGGATCGCGATGAGCGTCCCCCGGCCGTCCCAGGTCGGATGGGCCTGGCGCCAGGACGGCACGCCGGTGCCGGCGAGCGGCAGGAGCCCGAGCCGGAACGCGACCAGGGGCGGGGCGACCGGCTCCCTGGCCTTGGGCAGGGCGTCGGCCGGCGCCGGAGGGGGTGCCAGCGGCAGGGGTGCCGCGGCGGCGGGAGCGGATGGCGCGGGCTTCGGCGCGGCGGGCGCGGGCGGAGGAACGCCCGGCGCGCACGCGGCGAGGAGTCCCAGCGCGGCCGCCATCCCGGCGCAGCGTGCGTGCGGCATCAGGCGAGGCTGGGCGGCAGGACGAAAGGCCCCAGGTGCGGTCCCGGATCGGTGGAAACGACGCGAAGCGCGAAGGCGAGCTGGGCCCGCAGCTCCTCGGGCGGGACGATCGCATCCACGTAGCCACGCGCGGCGGCGAAGCGCGCGTCCAGCCAGTGCTCGTAGTCCGCGCGCATCTTGTCCACCGCCTCCTTCAGCTCGGCCGACGGGCCCCCTGCCCGCTGGGCCTTCTCCAGCTCCGGGCCGTGGACGGCCTGGACGGCGGACTCCCCTTCCATCACGCCCATCCGGCCGGTCGGCAGGGAGAAGATGAAGTCCGGATCGAAGCCCTGGCCGGCCATCGCGTAGTAGCCGGCTCCCGACGCGTGATTGACCGTGAGGACCAGCTTCGGCACCGTGGCGGTCGCCATCGCCTCCACGAACTCGGCACCCGCCCGGATGATGCCCGAGCTCTCCGCCTCCTGCCCGACCATGAAGCCGGCGACGTCCTGCACGAAGAGAATCGGGATGCGCTCGCGGTTCGCCGTCTCGATGAAGTACGCGACCTTCTCGGCCGACTCCGTGTAGATGATGCCCCCGATGCGCGGCGCTTCGCCGGGCTTGCCCTTGATGAGGCGCCGCTCGTTGGCGATCACGGCGACGATGCGCCCGTCGATGGCGGCGTGCGCGCAGATCATCTCCTGGGCGATGTCCTTCTGGAACTCGTCGAGCTGTCCCCCGTCCACGACGCAGGCCAGCAGCTCGCGCGCCTCGTACGACATGCGGTGGTCGGAGGGGAGAAGCTCGTAGAGGTCGGCGGCCGGACGCCGCGGCGGCCGGCTCACCCGCTGCGGCGCGAGCCGCGACGGCTCCGAGCGCGGCAGCCGGGCGACGGCCTCGCGCAGCATCCCCAGGCACTCCTTGTCGTCCTTGGCGATGTAGTGCGCGACGCCGCTGGTGCCGGTGTGCATGCGGGCGCCGCCCAGCGCCTCGCGCTCCACCACCTGCCCGGTCGCTCCCTTCACGAGGTTCGGTCCTCCGAGCCCCATGAAGCTGGTGCCGTCCACCATCAGGATGACGTCGGAGAGCGCCGGAAGGTACGCGCCGCCCGCCACGCACGATCCCATCACCGCCGAAAGCTGCGGCACCTTGAGGTAGCGCCGCATCAGCGAGTTGTAGTAGAAGATGCGGCCGGCACCGTACTGGCCGGGGAACACGCCGCCCTGATAGGGCAGGTTCACGCCGCCGGAGTCCACCAGGTAGACGATGGGGATCCGCTGGCGCATCGCGATCTCCTGCGCGCGCAGGATCTTCTTGATCGTCTCCGGCCACCAGGAGCCGGCCTTCACCGTCGCGTCGTTGGCCACGACCACCACTTCGCGCCCCACCACGGAGCCGACGCCCGTGATGACGCCGGCCCCGGGCGCCTGCCCGTCGTACTGGTCGTACGCGACCAGCAGCCCGATTTCGAGCCACGGCGCATCCTGGTCGGTGAGCAGGGCGACCCGCTCCCGCGCCGTCAGCTTCCCGTCGGCGTGCTGCTTCGCGATTTTGTCGGTCCCGCCGCCGAGGCGCAGCCTGTCGGCCAGCGTCCGGTACTCGTCGCTGAGCGTCTTGAGCCGGGAGGGATGCGAGGCCACTACGGCCTCAGGTGTTCGAGGGCCCAGGCGCGGATGTAGGCGACCAGCTCCGAGGTCGGCGTGCCGGGGCCGAACAGGCGGCCCACGCCGCGTGCCTGGAGCGCCTCCATGTCCTCGCGCGGGATGATGCCCCCGCCGGTGACGAGGACGTCGCCGCGCCCCGCCTCCCGCAGCAGCTCGACGACCCTGGGAAACAGGGTGAGCTGGGCGCCGGAGAGGATGGACAGTCCCACCACGTCGACGTCTTCCTGGACCGCGGCGGCGGCCACCATCTCCGGGGTCTGGTGGAGGCCCGTGTAGATGACCTCCATCCCGGCGTCCCGCAGCGCCGCCGCCACGACCTTCGCCCCGCGGTCGTGCCCGTCGAGGCCCGGCTTGGCCACGAGGACGCGGATCGGCCGCGGGAGCGACGCGGCGGAGTTGGATGGCGCCATAGCGCGCGGAACCTACCCGTGGCCCAGCGACGATACAAGCGTGCGGCAGAACGACGGCACGTCGGGCGCGGTGCGGCACCCGCGATCGCCGTAGCGGCCGAGCGGGTCGAGAAGCACTGGCTCCAGTCCGGCCCGCCGCGCGCCCACCACGTCCACCGGGTACAGGTCGCCGACGTACATCGCGTCGGCGGCGTCGACGCCGGCGCGGCGCAGCGCGATGCGGAAGATCTCCGGGTCCGGTTTCTCCACGCCCACGACACCGCTGTCCACGACGAACTCGAGCGAGCCGGCGAGACCGACCGTCGTGAGGAGGCCGGAGACCGTGCCGTCGGAATTCGAGATGCACGCCACGACGAGCCCGAGCGCGCGCAGCGACCCCAGAGCCTGCGCGGCGCCCGGCTGGACGATCGTCCAGAGGTTGGCGCGCCGGTGCTCGGCGCGGATCGCCGGCGCGGCCAGGCGCAGCTCGTCCGCCGTGTAGCCCAGCGATGTGAGCACGCCCGCGAAGTGCAGCTGCCAGCGCGACTGGTCGGTCAGGGGCGCTTCGGCCGCCATCGCCGCTTCCACGGCCGCCCTGCCCGCGTACTCGGCCTCGGCCAGCGCGGCGACGGACGGCGCGCGGCCCACCGCGCTGAGCATCGCCGCGGCCACGCGCGCGTAATCGGGGTGCACGAGGGTGCCGCCCGCGTCGAAGAAGACCGCCCGCAGCACCGCTAGCGGGACGTGCGGAAGCGCAGGACGGCGGCCAGGCGGTCGAAGCGCCGCGCCTCGGTGCCGCGCACGACGGCGACCCGCGCGCGCTGCCGCAGCGCGTCTTCGATGGCGTCGTCGAGCAGGTCGGCGATCGGGAGCGCATCTCCTTCGCCGCGCCCGCTCGAGGGCGTCTCGGTGAGCCGGCCGCTCCCGGAGCAGCGAAAGCCGGGCACGGTCGCGTCGGCGTCGACGATCAGCGTCCGCACCTGGCCGCGGCCCAGGGCCCGCAGCGTCGGCTCCACCGATTCCGTCGTCCATCCGGTGCCGCGCCGCGACACCAGCTCGGCCACCGCCTCGGCGGAACCGCGCGCCGCCGCATCGGCCAGCAGCTCCATGGCGCGCGCGCGGATCTCGCTGCCCGAAGCCGTCCGCGGGGCCAGGCGCAGGACCCCGAGCACTTGCGCGCGCAGGGCCGGACTCAGGTGTGGCAGCAGCGCGCTGGCATCCACCCCGATGCCGCCGATCACCAGGCCGTCGTAGGCCTTCGACCGGAGGTGCGCCGCGGCCGCCTCCGCCACGTACGCGAAGTGGCGGTGCCGCTCCTCGCGGATCCGGTTGTGGAAGTGGTACTCGCCGACCCCGGGCGAGGCGCCGCGCTCCGGATGGAACCGGCGCGCGCGCGTCGTGTCGAGAGCGGCGATGCCGTCCAGCTCGGTCACGCCCTCGAGCCCGACGTCGAAGAAGCGGGCCGAGCGCCGGTCCGCGATCGCCGCCAGCAGCCGGCTCCCCGCTTCCGTGAGCGCCACCAGCTCGCCCACGACGGGCGTGCGGTCCACCATCACCCGGCTCTTGAGCACGTACGGGAGCGGGACCGCGCGGAAGAAGGCGTCCGCGGCGAAGACGGCGACGCCCCGTCCACCGGACAGATGCGAGGGATCCCGGAAGTACGTCTCGATGCGCTCCAGCTCGCGGATCACCTTCTCGCGGTCCTTGCGCGAGAATCCGAGAATCTCCAGGCGCTCGGCCGCGAGGCGCAGACGGTTCTTGAGCTTGATCCGGTACTTCTCGCCGGCGCGGTCCGCCGGCTCGAGCTTCTGATAGCAGGAAACGACCCACCCCCGGCGGTCGCCCAGCGTCAGCAGCTCGGCGAGGATGCCCGGCACGCCGGCGTCGGACGTCTCGGCCCGCGGGGGGCCGCCGGAAGGCCGGCGGGCGGCCGGCCGCGGGCTAGAAGAAGACGGGCTCGCGATACGAGCCATAGACACGCTCCAGCGCTTCGCGGATCTCGAACAGCGTCGCGTAGGCGCGCGCCGCGTCGAGCATCGGCGGAATGACGTTCTCCTCGCGGCGTGCCGCCTCCGACAGGGCGTCCAGCCGCCGCTCGACCAGGTCGCCCGCGCGGCGCGCGCGGAGGCTCCGCAGCCGCTCCGCCTGCTCGCGGGCGGCCTCCTCCCCGATCTTGAGCAGGGGAATCGGCACCACGGGCTCCTCCACGACGAACTCGTTGACGCCCACGATCACCCGCCGCCGCTCCTCCACCGCGCGCTGATCGCGGAAAGCCGACTGCGCGATCTGCCGCTGGAAGTACCCGGTCTCGATCCCCCGCACGACGCCCCCGAGGCGCTCGATCTCCGCGAAGGTCGCCTCCGCCTCGTCCTCGAGGCGCCGCGTGAGCGCCTCCACGTACCAGGAGCCCCCGAGCGGGTCGATCACGTCCGCCACCCCGCTCTCGTGCGCCAGCACCTGCTGCGTGCGCAGCGCCAGCTGCACGGCCTCCTCGGTCGGGAGCGCCAGCGTCTCGTCCATCGAGTTGGTGTGCAGCGACTGCGTGCCCCCGAGCACGGCCGCCAGCGCCTGGTAGGCCACCCGCACCACGTTGTTCATCGGCTGCTGGGCCGTCAGGGTGACGCCGGCCGTCTGCGAATGGAACCGCATCTTCAGCGCCGCTTCCGACGTCGCGCCGTAACGCTCCCGCAGGTGGCGCGCCCAGATGCGCCGCGCCGCACGCAGCTTCGCGATCTCCTCGAAGAAATCGTTGTGGATGTCCCAGAAGAAGCTGAGCCGGGGCACGAAGGCGTCGGGATCCAGCCCCCGGGCGATGCCGCGCTCCACGTACGTGAAGCCGTTGGCCAGCGTGAACGCGAGCTCCTGCGCCGCCGTCGCCCCCGCCTCGCGGATGTGGTAGCCGGAGATCGAGATGGTGTTCCACTTCGGCGCGTGGACCGTGCCCCACTCGAACAGATCCACGATGATCTTCAGCGCCGGCTCCACGCCGTAGATCCAGGCGTGCTGCGCCATGTACTCCTTCAGGATGTCGTTCTGCACGGTGCCGCGCAGCCGCTCGCTCGCCACGCCCTGGCGCTCCGCCGCCGCCACGTAGAAGCAGAAGAGCATCGCCGCCGGGCCGTTGATGGTCATCGAGGTGGACACCTGGTCGAGCGGGATCCCCTCGAACAGCGTCTCCATGTCGGCCGGGCTGGAGATGGCGACTCCGCACTTCCCCACCTCGCCGAGCGAGCGCGGGTGATCGGAGTCGTAGCCCATCAGCGTCGGGAAGTCGAACGCCACGGACAGGCCCGTCTGCCCGCGGCCGAGCAGGAACTTGTACCGCTCGTTGGTCTGCCGGGCCGTGCCGAATCCGGAGAACTGCCGCATCGTCCAGAGGCGGCCCCGGTAGCCCGTGGCGTGGATGCCCCGCGTATACGGATACTCGCCCGGCTGCCCCAGCTCGGTCGCGTAGTCCAGGTCGGGCACGTCCAGCGGCGTGTAGACCGGCTGCTCCCGCAGAGCCCGCTCCACCACGTCGGCGTCGAACGCGCTCATCGCATGCCTCCGTCCCGCTTCCGGATGCGCTCCACGACGCCCGCGGCGGCCTCGTAGGGGCTGCGGCGGCCCGCGATCACGTCCGCCAGCGCCTCGTCCACGGCAGCCTTGGGGCCCGTGTCGGACCACACCCAGCGGCGCAGCGCCCGCTCCAGGACATCGCGCGTCCGCAGCTCGAGCCTGCG
>Ga0335081_10022182_pt1 | contig 10270 bp, 6 predicted proteins | sample Lox_Sample_35_FD_206713 | JGI IMG/M metagenome (GOLD analysis project Ga0335081, IMG submission 206713) | Soil microbial communities from Loxahatchee National Wildlife Refuge, Florida, United States - Lox_Sample_3.5 | ecosystem: Environmental > Terrestrial > Soil > Wetlands | place: USA: Florida...
CCAACCGGCGTATGCGAAGTTCGCAAAATTTGTGCGCGAAGATTACGCCCCCCATGGCCGCCTCGATCCCGGCGAATGGGCGCTTCCCGACGGCGAGGCGCGCTATCGCCTCGCGGTAAAGTACCAGACCACAACCGAGGTCAGCGCCGATCAAATCCATCAACTCGGTTTGAAGAGCGTGGCCGACATCGAGAGCCAGATGTTGGAGATCGCCCAGCGCCAGGGATTCAAGGATCTCAAATCGTTCAATGAGCACATCCATCAAGACCCCGCTGTGCACGCCAAGTCAGGCCAACAGTTGCTCGATCTCTATGCTCATTATCGCGACCAGATGAACCAGAAGCTGCCGCAATTATTCGGGCGGCTACCCAAGAACAAGCTGATCGTGGTTCCCATGGAGGCCTATCGCAGTCCCGACGGCGTTCCTGCCGACTATTCGCCGGGCGCCGGCGACGGTTCCCGCCCCGGCCGCATCAATGTCAACGAATACGCCCCGGAGAAGCGCCTGCTGCTCAACGTCGAGGCCATCGCCTATCACGAAGGCGTCCCCGGACATCACTTGCAGTTTTCCATCGCCCAGGAACTCACCGATCTGCCGCCCTTCCGCAAGTTCAACCTCGATGTCAATGCCTACACTGAAGGCTGGGCATTCTATTCGGAGCGGCTGGGAAAAGAAGTCGGCTTCTATCAGGATCCGTACAGCGATTACGGACGCCTGCAGAACGAAATGTGGCGCGCCGTCCGCTGGGTGGTCGATACCGGCGTGCATTCCCAACACTGGACCCGCCAGCAGATGATCGACTTCTTCCACGAGCACACCGCCATGGACGATCAGAACATCGAAACCGAGGTGGACCGCTATATCGCCTGGCCCGCCCAGGCGCTCTCCTACAAGATGGGACAGATGAAGATTCTCGAGCTGCGCGCGAAAGCTCAGAAAGAGCTGGGAGCAAAGTTTGATATCCGCGAATTCCACGACGCCGTGCTGGATCAGGGACCGCTCCCGCTGGATGTGCTGGAAACCAAGATCAATGAATGGATTCAGCAGAAGAAGAGTGATCTTGCGAGGTAACCCTGTGGACAGTATCCAAGGGAAAAGGGGGCCATTTCGGCCCCCTGTGGATGATTGTTCCGTTCTTTCTCAGAACGAGAATTTAGCCGTCAACGCTATGCTGCGTGCATTGCTGGCAAATGCAGCCGCAGGGTTGTTGAAGTTTTTGTTGCCGGGATTCACAAAGGCCTTGTAACCGTCGCCGACTGAAGCGAACCCGCTCACGTCGTTGACGCCAAGTCCGAAGCCCGGATTGCTGCCCGGAATGAACTGAGGGTGATTGATGATATTGGCAAATTGTGCTCCGAACCTGAATTTGATTCTTTCCGTGATGTCCAGGTTCTTGTACACGGCCATGTCAATGTTGTTCGTACCGGGTGTTTGGAGTGTATTTCGGCCTAGATTGGACAATGCTCCTACACCAGTTTGAATGAATTGAGCGTTTGGATTGTTGGCAACGTAAGCCACAACGTCCCCGGCATTTGGTCCGGCAGTTGCGGTGAGCGCAGTTACACCAGTCCCAACCCCGCGCTGTCCCGCTGGGTTGATGATGGCTCGATCTCCCGCAGAGTCGCCGTTCAAATTGGCATCCCGATTCGCCTGGACGGTGACCCACTGCCCAGACTCGTAGGTATAAATCGGGCTGAACTGCCAATTGCCCACGACGTTCTTCATCAGCCAGCTGCCGTTCTTGAAATACGGCAGGTCATACACCAGGGCCAACGTGAATCGTTGCGCTCGGTCGAGCGCTGAGTTTGCCTTTTCGGATGCGCCGAAGTTCAAGAAATCCTGCGGACGGCGCGGGGTTATGTCGCTGGTGTGGAAGTCCGCAGTGCTGTTGTCGATGGCGTGACTCCAGGTATAAGCCGCCTGGAACATCAAACCATCCGTCATTCGTCGCGTGAGGCTGGTTTCAAGCCCATGGTAGGTTGACCAGCCTCCGGGAATGAACGCTGTTATGAACGGGAAGCACGGAGCACCAAATTGCGTGCCCTTGCTGTTAAGCGGTCCAGAGCAGCCGAAACCCGCATTCTCGAACGCTCCCCCCAGGGTAGCGAATGGGTCGCCGCCTTCCAGGGTGCTCAGTCCCAGCGGAAGCGAATTCAGGGTCGCCTGGCTCGGTGCTGTGAGGAAAGTCGGAAGGGATCGCTGCGGGGTCACAAGCGACTGCAATGTGAGGATGTTTTGCAGGTTGAGATGAACCCCTCGCGTTCCCACGTAGTTGATTTCGGCAGTGTAGTCCTTGCCGAATGAATGCTGAATGCCAAGGTTCCAGTTGATCGAATATGGATCCTTGACGTCCGGCGGTATCCAGGTAGAGGTGTTGGCTCGAGCCGTAGCCTGATCCAGGATGGTAACGCCGCTGCCACCACCGCCCGACAAGCCGCCTCCGCCAAGGAAGTTCGGCGTCGGGTTTTGTGCGGTGTCGACGTTATTGGTCGATCCGACCTGCGGCGGTACCTGCAGAACGCCGATGTTGTCGTATAAGACGTCATACGCCATTCCAAAGCCGCCGCGGATTGAGGTGTTTCCGCTGTCGCCAGGAGAATATGCGAACCCAATTCGAGGAGCCCAGTTGTTCTTGGGAGCCCGCGGATTGGAGAAAACCAACGGCTGGTTTACCTGCGGAACGATCAGGTTGGGAGTGTTCGCCAGGGCGTTCAAACTTTGGCGATTTTCGCCCAACGGCGTTGTCGTGTACTCATATCGCACTCCCAGATCCAGGCTTAAGTGGTGATTGACTCGCCAGTTGTCGCTCGCGTACCAGTAAATCGCGCTCTGGTTGCCGTAGTACGTGGTGGAACCGGTGCTGCGCTGACCGAAAAAGTCCGGCGAGAAATCTTCTAGGAACATCTGCGTTTCGTTGTATTCGTAATCGCCGCGGGAACGCTGCGTGAAGCTCTGCGGCGAAATGTACCAGCGGTACTCCCCGCCGAACTTGAACGTATGGTTTCCTCGCGTCAGGCTGACGTTGTCAACAAATCCGTAAAAGTTCTGGATCGTCGACTGCGGAGCGTTCGGATCGGGCCCAATGTTCAGCCCATTTCCCAGATCAAATAACGTGAGGTTCGGAAACACATCCAGCCCGGGATAGGAAAAATTGCCCGCGGTTGTCAGGTTCGCGAAGCGATTGAACCCGAACCGGAACTCGTTAGTGATGGTTGGGGAGAAGGTGTGATATTCGCTGATGTTGAGCAGGTCGAAGGTGTTCTTGAGCGGGACGAAAAATGCTCCGAGTTGGGCGGCATTGTCCAGAAAGGGCTGGTGGTTGTAGACAAAGCGTCCGCGAATCTGGTCTTTGCTGGAGATGTTGTAATCCACGCTTTGAACATAGTTGGTATAGCTCTGCCATGAGGGCGGCACGATCGAGACGTTCCCTACTTCCACTGTTCCAGCCAGGCAGCTTCCATTCGCCGGAGCGGAGAAGGGACTGATCTGCACTCCATTGCTTTGCCCGGCATAGGGAATGCAGCCTGTAGCTTTCGTGGCGGCAGGTACGAATTTATGGAAGATTCCCAGATTCGTCGCGCTGACACCCGGGTCGGCTGCGATTGCAGCCAAACCCGCGGCCGTCGGCGCTTGCACCGCGCCACCGCCGGAGGAGATAAACCCGATCGGGTTACGTTCGAAATCTGTGAAGAAAAAAAGCTTGTCCTTGATGATCGGGCCGCCGAAGGTAGCGCCGAACCGGTTGTTGTCGAGCCGCGGATTCGACGTCAACCCCTGCTGGACCCAGAGTTCATCGACCGCATTCAGGTTGCGATTTCTGAAGTATTCATACACCGTACCGTGAAAGCTGTTGGTGCCGCTTTTCACGATCGTGTTGAACTGGCCGCCGGAGGAATGGCCATATTCGCTGTTAAACTGATTGGAAAGCAGGCTGAAGCTCTCCACTGCATCCGACGGTACGATCGCCAACGCTCCGGTCGTAGTCTTGGCGTTATTATCGACCCCTTCGACAGTAAAGTTATTGTCGCGCGGACGCTGTCCACCAACCGAAGGTCCCGTTCCCATACCCATGGAGCTGGCATTTGTGACACCCGGGCTGAGCAGCGATAAGTTAAGCACGCCACCTCCAACGCCACCGTTGGACGTGATCCCTAAGTCTAGCGAGAGTTGATCGTTGTAGTTAACTTGCAATTGGGCCGTCGTGGTATCAACCGGCGGAGCGGCTCCGCTCACTTCGACAGTCGTCGATTGGGTTCCCATCTGAAGCTTCAGATTCGCGGTATTCGCTTTGTTAAGTTCTACCGGAACATTTTCCGTCACCGTGGTTTGAAATCCCGGAGCCGTCACAGATAGCCGATACGTGCCTACGGGAAGATTTGAAAACAGGTATTCGCCATTCGACTTCGTGGTCACTCTAGCCGTCTGACCAGTGCTCAGATTTACGGCATCGACCGTAGCAGCGTTTACAACTGCTCCAGCCGGGTCAAATACGACACCTGTCAAGTTGCCGCTCACCGCTTGCCCAAATGCGGGCAATGTGAACGTAAGCCACATCACCAGGACCAACGCAAATGCAGACACTACTCCTCTTGATACAGTCCACTTCATTTAAAGATCTCCTAAAAGAAGGCTGCTCTTGTGGGATCGCGCACGAACGACCTGAAGATCAGACCTGGAATTTTGCAGGACGCGATGTCTATTGCAGGTATTGCGCCACATTGGAAAGTGTCGATAAGGCGTTTACTCGGAATGGTTTGACAGGGCTAAGACATTGTCTTAATTATGCATTTCGGGACTTAACATTGTCTTAATTATGCATTTCTGGACTCGAACAACTTAGAGTCTATGGTTCATGTTTGTTGTGAGGTTACCTGCCGCGCGTATGGCTTTGGGTCATTACAGGTAGGCGTGTAGAAATGCATGCAGCCTGGGCGGCGTGTGGGCCCAAAGCGCTCGGAGTAGATCAGGAGAATTGTCGTCGCGTAGATTCGCGGATCCGGGGGCGTGAAGAGATCTCGCGACCAACCCAAATCAAATCGCATGCTCATCTCTGTCACAACAATTGTTATGTAGTTGTTAAACGCGTTGGCTGGCTTCTCACGGTCGTTTCGGAAGGAATTGACGCTGATCATTATCCTATGCGCCCGGGTGAATCAATCGCACGATCCAGAACGCCACTGCGGCCACGAACGCGGCTGCCGGAATGGTCAGAATCCAGGCCCAGACAATGCGTGCCGCCACTCCCCAACGCACGGCGGAGAGGCGATGTACCGCGCCAACACCGACGATTGCTCCGGTAATCGTGTGCGTCGTGCTCACCGGAATTCCGGCCAGCGCCGTGGAGAACAACGTGATCGCTCCCGCGGATTCCGCGCAGAACCCGCCCACCGGCTTGATCTTGGTGATGCGCGCTCCCATCGTATGGACAATGCGCCACCCGCCGAAATAGGTCCCCAGCGCAATCGACGCATGCGCCGCCAGGATAATCGGCCAATGAAATTTTCCCCAATTGCCCGCCACTTCCGCTGAAGTCAGGAAGTGCGCCCCGTATAGCGCGCTGGCCACGATCCCCATGGTCTTCTGCGCGTCGTTGCCGCCATGTCCCAGACTGTAGGCCGCCGCCGAGAGCAGTTGCAGCTTGCGAAACCAAGCATCGATTCGCTGTGGGGCTTTGTTTCGCAGCAGCCAGAAAACGCCAATCATGAAAGCCAGGCCCAGAATCAGTCCCATCACCGGCGCCACCACGATAAAGATCAGGGTTTTGTACCAGCCTTCGGCAATGATGACATGCCATCCCGAGCGCATGATGGCAGCTCCGGCGTAGCCGCCAATTAAAGCGTGCGAGGATGAGGTGGGTAGTCCCCACCACCATGTCAGCACGTCCCATACGATTGCACCGAGTAACCCCGTGATCACGACATATTGGGTCACCGAATCAACGTGAATCATTCCTGCACCGATCGTCTTCGCCACCGCCGTTCCGAGAAGAAAGGCTGCTACGAAATTGAAAAACGCGGCCCAAAGTACCGCCAGTTTCGGGGATAAAACGCGGGTCGAGACCACCGTCGCAATACTGTTGGCTGCGTCGTGAAATCCGTTGAGAAAATCGAAAGTCAACGCAAACAGTACTGTGATGATCAACAGCAGCAGGTTGGAGTTCACCAGGGTTCCTGTCGGCTAGCTTGTTTCACAAATAGGTTTTGGGAAGGCACGGCTTCAGCCGTGCCGCTCGGAGTCGCCGTCGATGCGGCCTTACCGCTCAGGGAGCAACTCCCATCAACCCCTAACGTTCGTTCAAACCCGCTCCAGAATCTATGATCACGTATTTTTCAACACAACGCTTTCCAGTACATTGGCGACGTCTTCGGCTTTATCGGTAGCCCGTTCGAGAAATTCGAGCAATTCTTTGATTTTGATCAGGTTGATCGGATCTTTCTCGCATTCAAACAGCTTTGCAATCGCGTGCTGCGAAACTTGGTCGGCTTCGTTCTCCAGTCGATTGATCTCAACGCAGTGGACGAGAATATTCCCGTTTTTCTGGATAAGAGATACGGCTTTCTGCAGTTCCTGGCTCTGCATTAGGATGATTCTGGCCAGTTCTCCGGCGGCCGCAGGCGGATCTGTTATCCCGTACATCCCGATGCGCGCAACCGCCGCATTGATGAAGTCGAGAACATCGTCGAGCTTGGAAGCCAGTTGATGGATGTCTTCCCGGTCGAAAGGGGTGATAAATGTCTGGTTCAGTTTCGTGAGGATGGCATGCGTCAGTTCGTCGCCCTCGCGTTCGATGCGGTGGATCTCTTCGATTTTTCTTTCGACGTCCTGGTAGTCGGCGAACAACTCAACCAGCATGCGGGCGCCGGTGATGAGATTCTCCGACATCGCGGAGAACATCGAAAAGAAACTCGTATCCCTGGGAATAAGGCGGACCATTTTGGCTAGCGCCACGCTGTTCGGTTTACAGTGACGTTCGGAGCAGGCAACTATCTCACGCGAGCGCGAACCCCGTCAATGACGTGCGTCGAGGCGATTCAAGAGTGGGAAGTGTTGCGAAGTCTTCCGAAGGATAGCGTTTCCGCGATACCGCCAAAGCCGCGTCTACTCAGTGCTTCGACGATGGACGACGACCGCCGGTCGGCGAGGTGTCCCCAGCCGAACTATCATGAACAAGGCAAGTACAATGAGCGCGCCAATCCCGATTGGCTGCAGAAAACTGACGAAAAGCTGAGTCAAGCTCATTCCCGCATTGTGCGCCTGTCTCGAAGACCCGGCGACGTTACTATCAGGCTAGTCCCTTGGTGCTGAGCCATCAGCAATCAGCACTCAGCATTCAGCCAGTGAATGCCTCGCCTGTTCCTGGCTGACTGTTAGCTGCTCACTGCGCACTGACCACTGACCACTGACCACTGACCACTGACCACTGACCACTGACCACTGACCACTGCCTTTACATCACCTCACTGCGCTTCCTGAGAAATGCCGGCACGTCCAGATCATCCGGCGTGTAGGCCGGCCCGCGCAGTCCATCCAGCGAGATGACTTCTGCCTGGGCTTGCGCGGCTTGCACGACGGGCGCCGCTGCCTCAAAAACAGCCGTCGGCGCGTCTGGCCGGAACGCCGGTTCCGGCTCGAATACCGGCTCCGGCTCCACTTCCGGCTCCGGGAAGTGTTGCCGCTCGCGAGATACGATCACCGGGTCGAAAGTCTCGCGCTGCCGTGAACGCCGCATGTCCGATTCTTTGAAGCCGGTGGCGATGACGGTGATCTTCACCGCGTCTTTCATCTTCTCGTCGAGCACCGCGCCAAAAATGATGTTAGCGTCTTCGTGCGCCGCGCCTTGAATGATGGTGCACGCCTGCTGCACTTCGGCGAGCTTCAGCGAGCTGGAGCCGGTGATGTTGATCAGGATGCCGCGCGCTCCGTCGATGGCGCCCGCTTCGAGCAGCGGCGACGCAATCGCGCGCTGCGCCGCTTCGGTGGTGCGGCGCTCCCCGCCAGCGGTCGCCGTCCCCATAACGGCATACCCCATGCCTGCCATGATCGCCTTCACATCGGCGAAGTCGCGGTTGATGATGCCGGGAATCGTGATGATGTCGGAAATTCCCTGCACGCCCTGCCGCAAAATGTCGTCGGCGACGCGGAACGATTCGAAGAAGCCGGCATTCTCGGCGACCGCCAGCAGCTTCTCGTTAGGAATGACGATGGTCGTGTCCACCGAATCCATCAGCTCGGAAATGCCACGCTCCGCCTGCTGCATGCGGCGCTTGCCCTCGAAGGCGAACGGCTTGGTTACTACGGCGACCGTGAGCGCACCCATCTCGCTGGCCAGCGACGCGATGATCGGGGCAGCACCAGTGCCCGTGCCCCCGCCGAGGCCTGCGGTGACAAACACCATGTCGGCGCCCTCCAGCGCTTCGATGATCTTGTCGGAATCCTCCAGCGCGGCTTTGCGTCCGATTTCCGGGTTGGCGCCCGCGCCGAGCCCGTTCGTGAGCTTCACCCCCAACTGGATCTTGGTGGCGGCGCGCGACATCCGCAGGGCCTGCAGGTCGGTGTTGGCCACGATGAACTCAATGTGTTCCATGCCGGAGTCAATCATGCGATTGACCGCGTTGTTGCCGCCGCCGCCCACGCCAATCACCTTGATGCGCGCGTCATTGCGGAATTCTTCATTAAAGCTGATGCGGAGACCGTTGTCTTTGCCATTGTCGTTGCTCATCGTGCACCTCGAAAAATCCGTAGTTGGGAGTTCGTAGTTCGGAGTTCGCATCAGACGTTTGCACCGGGACGCGAACTCCGAACTCCGAGCTACTAACTACGCCGTAAACAGCGCCTTCATGCGCGAGCTCCAGCCCGGATCCTGCAGGCCGCGGGCCAAGCGCGCGCGATGTCCGTAATAAACCATTCCCAGCGCGGTCGCGAATTCAGGCTCCGCCAGCAGCGCCGGCATTTTCGCCATCGGCGTAGGCCACGCCAGCCGCGCCGACTTGCGCAGCACCGACTCCGCCACATCCAGAATCCCCGGCAGGCGCGACGCTCCCCCGGTCAGCACCAAACCCGCGACGCAGTGGTCCACCACTCCCGCCTGCCGCAGGTTGTCGCGCACCAGTTCGAAAAGTTCGCGCGCCCGCGGCTCCAGAATTTCGCCCACCATACGTTGCGACATCAAGCGCGACGGCCGATCGCCCACGGACGGCACTTCCACTTCATTCCCCTCAGGAATCAGCGTGACCACCGCGTTGCCGAAATTCTTCTTCAGTGCCTCCGCGTCGGCAAATGGGGTGCACATGCCAACCGAGAGATCGGCGGTAAAGTGATCGCCTCCCACCGGAATGACCGCGCTGTGGGCCACCGCTCCCTGCTGAAAGACAATCAGGTCGCACGACCCGGCGCCGAGATCGAGCAGGCAAATGCCCAGGTCCCGCTCGTCCGACCGCAAGACCGAATCGGCGCAGGCCAGCGGCTCGAAAATCGTGTCGTCCACATGCACTCCCGCCTTGTTCACGGCAGTGACCACGTTCTGCACCGCGCTCGATGGTGCGGTCACGATGTGGACGCGAACTTCCAGGCGCCCGGCCATCATGCCCGTGGGGTCCTGCACCCCGGGCTGATCGTCGAGAATGAATTCCTGCGGCAGCAGGTGCAGAATGTCCCGGTCCGCGGGCAGTGGGATGGTGCGCGCCTTCTCCACCGCTTGCCGGATTTCCTCGCGCCCGATCTCCCGTGAGCGATTGCCGAACGTCAGGCCCCCATGGCTGTTGACGCCGCGAACCTGCGCACCGGCTATGCCGACGATTGCATGTTCCACCGGGATTCCCGCCACATCTTCGGCCTGTTCCACCGCCTTCTGAATGCTGGCCACCGCCTTGTCGAGCTCGGTGATGACGCCTTTGCGCAGCCCTCGCGATTCGCTGATGCCGTGGCCGCGATAACGCAGCCCATGGTCGCTCATCTCGGCGACCAGCACGCACGTCTTGGCGCTGCCAACGTCGATTGCAACCACGAATTTAGGCGTATGGTTTGCCATGCTATTGCTGCTGCGTGCGCTCCTTTGGAATCGCGGGACTGGGCTTCTTCTGACTTGTATTGACGGATGCCGGCGCGGCAACCGCGGGCGGCCCGAAAGTAGGCGCCGCCTTAGTCGTTGCTGTGGCCGGCGACTTGTCTAAATCGGATGTGACTTTCACCGAAGTTGAAGGCTGCGAAGTCTTGCTCGGGACGGCCGGCGTCGTTCCCGGCTGCGCGGGGATCTTTGCTGTCGTTTGGCCC
>Ga0335081_10022183_pt1 | contig 10269 bp, 7 predicted proteins | sample Lox_Sample_35_FD_206713 | JGI IMG/M metagenome (GOLD analysis project Ga0335081, IMG submission 206713) | Soil microbial communities from Loxahatchee National Wildlife Refuge, Florida, United States - Lox_Sample_3.5 | ecosystem: Environmental > Terrestrial > Soil > Wetlands | place: USA: Florida...
TTCGATCCTGCGAATGGAACGCTCAGTCAGGAACCTCAGACCGTGGCCAAAGGGGTGGTCAACGACGCTGCCACCTGGCACATGGACGCCTCGGCCTCCGATGCGGGCTTGCTGATTTTCGGCAGCGGCGGCACCGGGGATTGGCAATTGCTCTGGATGGACCGGAATACGAAACAAGTTTCCACGATCGCGGACAAGCTTACCAACCTGCAGGCAGCCGAGCTTTCCCCGCGTGGCGATCGCATCGCTCTTCAAATCGACCAGGGACAGAATGACATCTGGGTGCTGGACCTGGCACGGGGCGTGCGCACCCGGCTCACCTTCGGACCGGTCTCGAACATGTTTCCCATCTGGTCACCCGACGCGAAATGGATCGTGTACACCTCTGACCGCAATGGTCGTTCCAACCTCTGCCGCAAACTTTCTGACGGCAGCGGCGCGGAGGAAGTCCTGCTGAGCGAGGAACAAATCATGATCGCCAGAGATTGGTCTCGCGACGGCAAATACATCATCTACGAGCGCGGGCCTGTTGGAGGCAACGAAATCTGGGCTCTGCCTCTCCAGGGCGATCGTAAACCCCGTCTAGTCATCCCGCGTGCCGCGAACGCGTTCAGCGTGCTGGGACAACTTTCCCCGGACGGCCATTGGCTTACCTATACATCGAACGAATCGGGCGCTCCGCAGGTGTATGTAGTGGCCTTCGGCAGCGGACAAGGCAAGTGGCAGGTCTCGGCCAACGGCGGCGCGCAATCGAAATGGAGCAGCGACGGCAAAGAGCTCTACTACATGGACATGACCTATAACCTCTACGCGGTGCCGGTGAACGAAGTGGGTGGTGCTCTGCAGTTCGGCACGGCGCAAATGCTGGTCAGCAACTGGTCGGCGCCGCAGGTCTTCTACGACATCAGCCCTGACGGCAAGAGAATCCTTCTCGACCGCGTGGCACAGCAGGTGAGCTCTTCGGTAACAGCTGTAACGAACTTCCCGGCGGCGCTGAAGAAGTAGGCGGCGGGATCGCTGGAGAATTGGCCTTCGCGCTGAACACTATCGCCTGCCACTGCCCAGGCTATCTCCACACGAATGTGGTTACGGAATCCGCAGCCAGAGCAACGTCAGCAATCTGGCTTGCCAGTTGGAGGGTCGCCGTTCGTGCCGGTCCGGGGTTCGTTACGACCACAACCTTCTGCCCGTCAGGGTTGGCAAAGGCAATGTGGCCCACATCCGTCAAAGTGCTGGCCGAGTCGAAACGCACGGCGCCGCGCCGGACTGCACGTGAAAAATGCGCGAAGGCCCAATACTGCCCCGAGCGCGCAATTTCTTTCGTCTGGGAGTGGATCGTGACCAGGCCCCCGCAGTTGAACGGCCCAATATTCGGCCGGCCCTTTTCGTCGAGGGCGAGGTTCCATCCCGTCACGGAACGGCACCAATTCCGCATGGCGTCGGTGAACGTGCCCGCCCACTTTGCCCAATCGGTCTGATAGTCGGGCGCGTCGTAGCTCGGGCCGCCTTCGGTCCAATAGAGCCGCGCGTCGGGATACGCGTCGTGCACCTTGCTCATCATGTCGGGCGTGCCGACGTAGCCGTGGAACGCGACATCGTTCGAGTACTTGCGCAGGTCCGGGTCCTCGAGTTCGTCGACCGCCCGGCCCCACAGGTTATAGTTGTGGTCGAGAATCCAGATCTTCGTCGAAACGCCATTTTTCTCGAGCAGCGGACCAAGGTGGTTTTTCACAAAACCGATCTCGTATTCCTGCGCCCATATGCAGGCCGACATTCGCGCGTCCTGATCGGTGTCCACTTCGTTCTGCACCGTCAGCGCCTGCACCGGGACGCCTTCCGCCGCATAGGCCTGGAGGAACTTCAGCAAGTATTGCGCGTAGGCGCCAAAATAACGCTGCCGCATCGATCCGCCCAGCATCGAACCGCCGGCCTTCATCCATCCCGGAGGACTCCAAGGCGAGGAGAACAGAAACAGGTCCGGATTCTCTTTTCGTGCCAGCCGCAGTACCGGCAGAACATTCGTCCGGTCGTGCGCGATCGAGAAGCGCTTCATGTCGGGATCGGAATCGCCTTCGTCGTAACTGAAAAGTTCAGTGGAGTAATCGCTCGCTCCGACGCACGTCCGGCAAACGTTCAAGCCCATCTCCGAAGGATGGAAGAGTTCGTGAAACAGTTGGTCGCGTGCCGTGCCCGGAAGTTGCTGGAATGTGAAACAGGCTGCGTCGGTGAAAGCAGCGCCGAAGCCAAGCACATCCTGGAATTTTTTGCTGGGGTCGAGCGAGATGACGTTACCGCCCGCCGCTTCGCCCGCTCGCCACGCCAGCGACGGCGCTGAGGCATAGCGCATGCTGCCACTGGTAACGCGAACGGCGATTTCGCCAGATGCGGGACTACCGACAGAGCTTGATGGCGTTGCCCTAGTCAGCTTGCTCGTCAGCAAGCTTCCTGCGGCCCCTCCTGTGAACTTGAGGAAATCACGTCTTGTAGGATTCCGGAACATTTGTTTCGTTGAAGCCGAGCATTGCATCGCTCGCACTCTCCGGGGTCGGCAGGCGCTAACGCGGGGAGCGCATCCATTCCTTAAATGGATCTGGGGATGGCTGCAGCCGCCCGGGATTCATAATGTTGGCCGGATCCAATCCCTGTTTGATGGCTGCCACCGCCTTTACTCCGAGCGGGGAAATATCCGCCGCCAGCCACGGGAGATGCTCTGTGCCTACGGCATGGTGATGCGAGACGGTAGCGCCGCAGTCCATAAACGATTGTTGCGCCGCGCGCTTGACACGGAGATATTGCGGAATCTCACCTCCCGGTTTCTGCTTGAAGCCGAACGTGAAGTAGAGACTGGCTCCGGTATGGTAGGTGTGACTGATATGGCATCCGGCCCACGGCTGCGTTCCGTCTTCGGCAATGCTGGCGCGAATGACGCCGATGGTGGCGCGATAGAGCGGTAGCATGTTGCTCCACACCGTCGAGGTCTCGCTGACGTCGGTAGTGACATCGCGATCCAGCAGAAAATCGCGGATGTGGGGGAAATCGTACTTTGTCGCTTCAAACGATTTGCCTGCTTTGGCGCCGAGGTTGACCGCGCCATGTTTGCGATAGATGGCCTTCACCTGGCTGAGGTGGCGGACGACTTCGCCCTGGGGTCCCTCGAAAGCAGCCAACATCAGGCAGGCCTGCGGCAGAGCAAAGCCTTTAATGCGGAGATAACTTTTGAACAGGCGACTGATGGCATTTGATACGGTCGAAGCCGGAGGCCTGAACGCGAGCGACAGCGCAGTCTTGTCAGGATCGTTGAAGCGCACCATCGCGGGCATGCATTCCTGCCGCACACACTCGTGGATAGCCTCAATGCCGCCTTCAAATTCCGGAAAAAGAAAGCTCGGAACCACGCGCAATTCCGGTCGCAGATGAACACGCATCGTGGCTTCGGTGATCACTCCTAGCGTTCCCTCGCTGCCCGCGCAGAGGTGTTTCATATCAATGCCGGCTGCGGACTTGGGAACGACACGAGTCGTCAACACGCCTTCGGTGGTGACCATGCGCAGGGCGACGACCATGTCTTCGATCTTGCCGTACTTGTCGCTCTGCATCCCGGCGGAACGGGTGGCGATCCAGCCTCCGAGTGTGGAATGCATAAACGAATCGGGGAAGTGGCCGAGGGTTACGCCCTTGGCGTTTAACTGCTCTTCCAGATCCGGACCGAAAATTCCTGCTTCAATCCGCGCCGTGCAGGATCGCGGGTCCACTTCCAGCACCCGCCGCATGCGCCGCATGTCGAGTGAGAGCGCCGTGCGTGTCGCATCGGTGCGCTCAACGCAGCCCGAAATATTCGATCCTCCGCCGAAAGGAATCACCATCACGTCGTATTCGGCGGCAGCGCGAAGCGTCAGGCAAACGTCGCGCTCGCTTTGCGGGTAGACGACCAGATCGGGTGCGCCTCCGGCGTAGCCGCGTCGCAGGCGAAACAGGTCGCGGAATCCCTTGCCATAGGCGTGGATCACGCGCTCTTTCGGATCGTCACAGACTTGAGTAGGTCCAAGGAAGGAACGCAGCTTCAGCAGAAAGCGTTCATCGATGCGCGCTTCGGGCAGATCCAGGGCGTCAAGCTTCCACTCCCGGGGGCTGAAATCATCGCCCTCAACGTCGAGCACAGTTTTTGCGTAAGGCCAGAAGGCGGGATGTGCCTGGTGATGGAATTCGATCTCTTCGTTTCCCCAGCCCCACCATTTCATATGTCTGGGCTCGTAGGCCATGTTTCATCCCTCATTTCCGGAGATTATTGCCGGTCTGCCTGGCGGACTCTTGTGCCGGCCCCGCGGAACCCCTGGGCCGAGTGTGGCGCCGGTTCGCGCCGAGCACTTCGTTCGATGTTAACCCTTTTCGCGAGACCCAGCTACCAATTCTTGATCGCGATCGGCGAGGCTGAGAAGGCGGATGTTCTCGGAAAGCTGCTCGACGACCGAGCGGCGCCAATTTCGGATTCCTTCTCTGCTGCCGGGCAGCGCATTCGCGGCAAGGGGCTGTCCGAAGCGAACTGTGACGTGTCCGGGCCGCGGCACCGATTGGCCCTTAGGTAAAACCCGGTGCGTTCCTTCGACGTACGCGGGCACCAGGGGCACGCCCAGTTCGCTGCAAAACAGGCCTGCGCCGCTTTTGAACTCCTGCATTTCGCCGTCGAGCGAGCGAGTACCCTCGGGGTAGAGAATCAAGCCACCTCCCGTTTGCTCGAGGAAGCGGCGGCATCTCTCCAGACTTTCAGACAGCGAGTGCGCCCCGGGCTTGCGCTCAATGGGGATGACATTCATCAGGGGCGAGACCACCCAGTGCACTCTTCGCGTTTCAAAGAAATAATCGCTGGCGCCCAGCAGCGCCAGCTCGCGAAAACTGCGCCCGCTGGCCGTCATCAGCGCGGCGCTGTCGGCGTGGCTGGTGTGATTGCTGCAAAGCAGGAACGGTCCGCTGGGCAGATGCTGACGGCCTTCCACCGTCAGCGAGCAGTAGCAACTAAAGAACATCCGGCAGAAGCCCTCAAACATGGCACTGCCGATTGCCGGCGCCCGGGGCGGTTCCTCTGGTTTGAACAAGCCATTCATTCCGGTCAGTATATATATCAGATATTGACTATTTTGGAATGGCTTTTAATCTTTTCGTCGCGCTTCTCGATTACTCGGCGGATGCGCTCGAAGGCCCAGTCGATCTCTTCGCGCGCGATGGTCAGCGGCGGAGCGATGCGCAGCACTTTATCGTGGGTCTCCTTGCATAGAATGCCTTCTTCTTTCAAGGCTTCGCAATAGGGGCGCGCTGCCGTGTGCAACTCGATGCCAATCCAGAGCCCGAGGCCACGAACTTCTTTCAGATCGGGACTGCGCAGTGTTTTCAAGCGGTTCAGGAAATGGGCCCCCAGTTCGGCGGAGCGCTCGACCAGTTTCTCTTCGATCAGAACGCGGAGCGCCGTCCGCGCCACCGCGCAGGCCAACGGATTGCCGCCGAATGTGCTGCCATGGTCGCCGGGGTGGAACACGCCCAAGACTTCCCTCGATGCGAGCACGGCCGACACGGGATAAAAGCCGCCGGCGAGCGCCTTGCCGATGATCAGCACGTCTGGCTCGATACCTTCGTGCATGTAGGCGAACAGCTTGCCGGTCCTGCCCAGGCCGGATTGAATTTCGTCGCACATCAACAGGACTCGGCGCTCGCGGCAGATCGAGGCAGCTTCTTTCAAGAATCCCGCCGGCGGAATAATGATTCCCGCTTCGCCTTGAATCGGCTCGACAAGGAACGCGCAGGTATTGGGTGTGATTGCGTCGCGCAGCGCCGCGGCATCGCCATAAGGGATGATTTTGAAGCCCGGGGTGAACGGGCCGAAGCCGTCGCGATACTGCTGATCGCTGGAAAAGCTGACAATGGTTACGGTGCGTCCATGAAAATTATTGGCGCAGACGATGATTTCCGCTTTGCCTTCTGAAATGCTTTTGACCTTATATCCCCACTTGCGAGCGGCTTTCACCGCGGTCTCGACAGCCTCGGCCCCGGAATTCATGGGCAGCGCCATGCCGAAGCCCGTCAATTTATGCAATTCCTCGTAGAGCAGCGGCAACTGGTCGTTGCGGAAAGCGCGCGAGGTGAGCGTGACTTTGTGGGCTTGCTCGATCAGGGTCTTCAGAATCTTGGGATGGCAATGGCCCTGGTTTACGGCCGAATATGCCGCCAGGCAATCGAGATAGCGCTCGCCATCAGCGTCGTAAACCCAGACACCTTCGGCCCGCTCGATCACCACGTCGAGGGGATGGTAGTTGTGAGCGCCAAAGCTTTCCTCCAGCGCGATGAGTTGCTCCGCGTGACTAGTTTCCATTACGGGCATGCGTTCTCCTGGTCTTTTCATCATGAAGGATCAGCTTCCAAGAGCATGGTCAGCAGCGCCATGCGCACGTACAGGCCGTTGGCCGCCTGCTTGAAGTAAAGCGCCCGCGGGTCGTCGTCCACGGTTTTGTCGAGTTCCACGGTGCGAGGCAGAGGATGCAGAATCAGCGCATCGCTCTTCATCTTTGCAAGCACTGAAGAATTGATTGCATAACGGTGCAGTTCCAGCCGGTCGCGCACGCGGTCGGGACGAATGCGCGTCTGGTAGACGACATCCACCTCCCGGATCACGCGGTCGATGTCGGATTCCACCTCATAGCTGACGTCGTGCTCGTCGAGATATTCGAGAATGTCGGGCTTCATCTGCAGTTCTGGCGGGCTAACAAGGAAGATTTTCACGCGCTCGAACTTCGCCAGCAGATAAGCCAGCGAGCGCGCCGTGCGCCCTTTGTCGAGTTCGCCGATGATTGCAACGCTCAGCCCGTCCAGCGGCCGCTCGCGATAGATCGTGTACAAATCCAGCAAGGCTTGCGTGGGGTGCTGGCCGCCTTCGCCATCGCCGGCGTTGATCACCGGCACGGGCGAAACCTGTGCTGCACGCTGGGCACCGCCCGCCTGCGGATGGCGGACAACAATGACGTCGGAATAGCTGCCGATGATGCGAATCGTATCTTCGATCCGCTCCGCTTCGATCTCCGATGAAAATGCGCCTGCCTGCTCCGTGGAAAGAACTCTTCCGCCCAGGCGATGCATGGCCGCCTCAAAACAAAAGCGCGTGCGCGTGGAGGGCTGGTAGAAGAGCGTGGTCAGAATCTTGTGCTGGTAGTCAAGCGAGCCGCCGCGAGCCACCACGCGCTCCATCCCGCGGGAGCGGTTGAACAGTTCCATCAGAAGGGGAACGGTAAACTGCTGCGACTCGACCAGGTGTCGCGGTCTTGCCGAGACATTCGTCGCCCGCTCTTTGGCGGCGGGCGCGGGGGAGAAAGTGGTGTCCATCGTTAGCGTCCTCCTACGGGCACTGCGAGGTGCGTCGGCTGGTCGCCCGCTTCTGGTTTGTCATCGGGAACAATGTGAGTACCCGCGCGTCCCGCGATCGCTTCACACAGATGCGTATAGGAAGTGATGACCACTTCTTTGCCGCCGGCCCGCAGGAAGTGTAACGCCGACTCGACCTTCGGGCCCATATTACCGGGCGGAAAGTGTCCAGCGGCGTAGTGGTCTTCGAGCTGTGAGGCGGTTACTTCTAGCAGGGGCCGCTGGGTTGGCTTCTTGTAGTCGAGATAGACGTAGTCCGTGTCGGTTGAGATTGCGAACAGGTCTACAGCGAGTTGCGAAGCAAGCAAGGCCGAGGCGCGGTCTTTATCAATGACGGCTTCCACGCCGCGCAGGCCACCGTTCTCGCGCACCACTGGAATACCGCCACCTCCGCAGGCGACCACAAGCGTTCCCTGGCCGACCAGCGAACGAATCACATCCAGTTCGACAATCTCAATCGGTTCGGGCGACGGGACCACGCGCCGGTAGCCGCGGGCGGCGTCTTCCACGATTTCCCATCCCATCGCGCGCTTGCGTTCTTCCGCCTGCACGCGCGAATAGAATGGCCCGATCGGTTTGGTGGGATGCTGCATGGCGGGATCGTTGGCCGACACGATGGTCTGCGTCACCAGGCTGACCACCGGCACGCGCACACCCGCGGCCGCAAGTTCATCCTGCAGGGATTGCGCGAGCAAGTATCCAATCTCGCCTTGGCTGGCCGCGCCGCACACGTCGAGCGTCTGGCCCGGGACTTGATCGGCCGCGCGCTCCGAGCGCAGCAGTTGTGCGCCCACCTGCGGGCCATTGCCGTGAGTGACGACCAGGTGATAACCCTCGCGAATAAGGCCGACGATCGCCGCTGCCGTGCGGCGAGCATTGGCGAGTTGCTCGACGATCGTCCCCTTCTCCCCGGCCCGGATCAGGGAGTTGCCGCCCACGGCGATGAGCATGGTCTTCACGTCAGTTGCCAGTGGTCAGTGGCCAAGTGCCAGTGCAGCCGGAGAAACTTCCGAATTTCGTTTACGGGTTTCATCAATCGCACTGGGTGGCGCAGCTCTTTCAGCGCTGCGATGACCGCTCCTTTTTTGCGGACTTTAGCCCCTGCGGTTTGCAGGGCCTAAAGGCCATTTCTCTTAGCGCTCTGACGCGGCCCTCAAGGGCCGCTCTTCCACGTTCATCCCAAACGTCGAGGAAATGCGCAGAGTCTTTCCATCTACACGCTCGCTGTCATCTCCTGGAACGGCAGCGCCTCGGGCACTTCCCGGTATTGCATAAGTTCCAGCAGAATCGCTTTCTGCGCGTGCAGCCGGTTCTCCGCCTGCTGATACACCACCGAGTGCGGCGAATCGATCACTTCATCGGTCACTTCTTCGCCTCGATGGGCCGGCAGGCAGTGCATGAACAGCGCATCGAATTTCGCGTGGCCGAGTAGTTCGGTATTCACCTGGAACGGGGCAAAAATCTTCCGCCGTTCTTCAGCCTCGGCTTCCTGACCCATGCTCGCCCACGCATCGGTGTAGACGACGTCAGCTTCGCTGACCGCTTCTTTCGGGTCGTGTGTGAGCGTGCATGTTCCGCCCGTCTTGGCGCCGCGCTGCAGCGCCCACTCCACCGCTGCGGGCTTCGGTTCGTATCCCTCGGGAGTTGCCACCCAAACGTGCGCTCCCACTTGTGCCCCGGCGAACATCAGGGAATGGCAGACGTTGTTGCCGTCGCCGACGTACGCCACTTTCAGCCCGGCCGCTTCGCCCTTCAATTCCTGAATCGTGAGATAGTCCGCCATGGCCTGGCAGGGATGGCTGTAGTCGGTCAGGCCGTTGATGATGGGAATGCTGGTGTACTCCGCGAAGCGCTCCACAATCTCGTGCGCGAAGGTGCGGATCATGATGGCCTGCACCATGCGCTCCAGGTTCTTGGCCACGTCGTACACCGATTCGCGCTTGCCCAGGTTGATCTCAGCAGGAGAGAGGTACAGCGAGAACCCGCCCAGTTGCTGGATACCGACGTCGAACGAAACGCGGGTCCGCAGAGATGGCTTTTCGAAAATCATCGCCAGCGTTTTTCCCTTGAGCGCGCCCGTGTGAGCCGAAGGGTGCGCCTTCATTTCGCGAGCGAGATCGAGCAGATAGCGGATTTCCTCCGGCGAAAAATCTTTGATGGAAACAAAATTATGACGGCCCATAAGGTCTTCCATTTCTCCGAGCAGAAGTTCCGCGCTGCCCGGGGTGAAGGTGGCTGGAGCATTTGCCACAAATCGGGTTGTAAGGGAATGCAGTTCCGGGGATGATCTTCCGTTGACCCTGCCGCTCGCTGTAGATCATTGAGAACACGGCAAAATCCCAACCCTTATGCTCGCCGCAAGCGCCCGAACGGGCAGTGAAAGGCGTCACCAGAGAGGGTGATATTGGTCACGTTTCGGTGTAAGTGATCAGAAGGATGCGGGTTAGAGGGGTCGCCAGGCTCGTGCGAGGGGCACAAGCCGATCCCAGAAACACAGCCGGGTGTGCGGCCCGTCACAGACGATACGCTTTCTCGGACATAGGTTTATTCTGTTTATCCTGCGAACGCAGACTCGGTTTGCTCACGCACCGGGTGCAGACCCGGGGCGCATCCGGCCGCGGCCTACCTTCGCGGCGAACAAGTGAAGAGGAGGTAACCCCATGCCCCTCGAGACCCCAGAATTCCACACTTCACTCCAGAAGTTGCTGGTTGGTCTGATTCTGATTCTTGTTCCTCTCACCGTTCTCGGATTCTACGTCGCGTGGCAGGGCGATAACCACATGCGGCAGATGAACGGCGAGAACTTTCGCGCTCTCACGCTGACCTCGGCTGAATCCACGTCGGACTTCATCGCGACCTGTGTGCGGG
>Ga0335081_10022184_pt1 | contig 10269 bp, 11 predicted proteins | sample Lox_Sample_35_FD_206713 | JGI IMG/M metagenome (GOLD analysis project Ga0335081, IMG submission 206713) | Soil microbial communities from Loxahatchee National Wildlife Refuge, Florida, United States - Lox_Sample_3.5 | ecosystem: Environmental > Terrestrial > Soil > Wetlands | place: USA...
CTCAGGAGGTGACTGCCGATGCGTCCAGCCTCGCCGACGAACTCAACAAGTCGGGCCACGTGGCCGTTTACGGCATTCACTTCGATACTGGCAAGGCCACAATTCAAGCGGATTCGGAGAGCATCCTGAGCGAGATTGTGAAGATGCTGCAGCAGAATCCCGATATCAAGCTGAGCGTGGAAGGACACACGGATAATGTAGGCTCCCCTGCCAGCAATCAGAGTCTTTCAGAAAAGCGGGCGCAGGCCGTGGTGGCATGGCTCACTTCGCACGGTATCCCCGCTTCGCGGTTGAAGGCCAAAGGCTGGGGACAGACGAAGCCGGTGGCCGACAACTCGACCGACGACGGAAAAGCCAAAAACCGCCGGGTCGAACTGGTAAAAATGTAAACGAACCTGATCTCCCTATCAAACATCTATAATGGGGAACGAGTTTCCGACTGCCGGAGCCTGTGGCATACCTGGTTGCGGCGGCGAGGAGAGTAGGCAGGCAGGAAGCCGCTCTACAACTCCAAGGGTTCGGATGGAAACGTCCGCGCCTCCCGGTTCCGCGAGGAGCCATTGGAAAGGAAATGCTCACCGGGTCGTTCCCGCCTGTGCAGTTTCCATTTCAGGGCCCTTTAGAGATCGAGAACAAGGATTTAGCAATTAGCACTTGGCATTTAGCCCCAATGTTCAGCCTTTGCCGGGACGGCTTCCGCTAAGTGCTAATTGCCAACTGCTAATGGCCATTCTTACCGACAAATTCGGTCGAGCGATCACGGACCTTCGGATCTCAGTCACTGATCGTTGCAACTACAAGTGTGTTTATTGCCGGACCGGAAATGAAGGCGCGCTTTATGGCGACCTGCCATTCGCTGACTATCTGCGGATGGCGCAGATCTTCGCTGGATTGGGAATTAAGAAAGTGCGCCTCACCGGCGGCGAGCCTTTGTTACGTGGCGGATTGGTCGATTTCGTTCGTGATCTCGCGCAACTCCGCGATCTCAATGGCGATCCTCTCGACTTGGCGTTGACCACGAACGGACACCTGCTTGCTGACATGGCGCTGTCGCTAAAGCAAGCGGGTCTGAATCGCGTTACCGTCAGCATGGACGCTGTTGATCCCGATCGCTTCGCCCGCATCACTCGTGTGCCGAACGGATTCGACAATGTTCTTGCTGGTATTCGCGCCGCCCGCCGTGCGGGTCTATGGCCAGTTAAGGTGAATTGTGTTCTGATGCGCGGCTTCAACGAAGATCAGATTATTCCCTTCGGTATGTTCGCTCGGGAAGAAGGCGTGATCGTCCGTTTCATTGAATTCATGCCTCTGGAAGAAGACCGCGTCTGGTCGCCGTCAACCGTGGTTTCGTTGGATGAGATTGTGCAGCGCATGGCGGAGTACCGTCCGCTGGTCGAGATTCCGCATGGCCGCAGCGAGACAGCGCGACGCTATCGCTTTGATGACGGCATTGGAGAGATCGGAATTATCGCGCCGGTGTCGCATCCCTTCTGCGGGCACTGCAGCCGAATTCGAATCACCTCCGACGGCAAAATTCGAACCTGTCTGTTCTCCGTCTGGGACCACGATCTGCATGAACTCATGCGGCGTGGAGCATCGGACGAAGAGTTGGTCGACTTCATTTGCGATGTAGTGCAGAAAAAAGAAGAGCGGCACCACATCGGCGAAGCGGATTTTGTGCCGGCGTCGCGGACGATGGTGCACATTGGAGGATAAAACCGCCACGGATTTGCGCGGAGCGACACTGATCATGCCCGTTTGTCATTCCGAGCCGTCCGCTGCCGCTTTGGCGGCGAGGACGTGGCGAAGAACCTGGTTTTCTTCATTTTTGACATCGGCTGCCTTGCTGATGCTGGCGTTCCCAGCGGTGACTATCAACGCCCAGTCCAACCACCTCGGTTTCGACCGCAACGACTATCCCGGCGACGCGAGCCTGAAGGCGCTACACCAGACTTTTTCGTTTTCGGGATACTGGCTGAACAACCCTCCGGGCGAGAAGACGAACACCTGGATCGGAAAGCGCAAAGTGGTCGAGTCTGCCGGGTTCGGTTTCCTGGTGCTGTTCAACGGACGGTTGTACGCCGAACTGAAGACGGTTTCACAGGCGAAGTTGCTTGGAGAGGCGGATGCTCAGGCAGCAGTTAAAACGGCTAGGCGCGAGGGCTTCCTGGCGGGGACCATTATCTTTCTTGACCAGGAGCAGGGCGGGCGTATGTTGCCCGAGCAGAAAGCCTATATCTACACTTGGGTGGATGCGGTGACGGCGGCAGGTTTCCGCGCGGGTATTTACTGTTCGGGCATTCCGGCTCCGGAAGAGGGTGGCGGCAGCATTGTCACCGCTGATGACATACGGCAGAACTCGGCTGGACGCAAGGTCGTTTTTTTCATCACCAACGACGCATGCCCTCCGTCGCCAGGCTGTGCCTTTCCCAAGGCGTCGCCCGGTCCGACCGACAGCGGAGTTCATTTCGCCGATATTTGGCAGTTCGCGCAGTCCCCGAAGCGCCACGATTTTGCCGCAGGCTGCCACCACTATTCGGCGGACGGCGAGTGTTACCCGCCAGGCTTGGATACTCTGAGACTACACGTAGACGTCGACACCGCGACCAGCGCCGACCCTTCCAGCGGTAGAACTCACTAATCGTTTTCAAACCCCATGCAGAATGAAAATTGTTGTTATCGGCGGCGGTCCAGGTGCAGGCAAGACTGCGGTCATCGAAGAACTGGCCCGCCGCGGTTACGGGATCGTCCCGGAGATCGCACGTCAAATTATCCAGGAACAGGTGCAAAGCGGGGGCGCAGCCGTGCCCTGGGGAGATACCAGACTCTACACCCAGCTGATGCTGTCCCGTTCGGTCGAGTCTTTTCATCAGCAGAACGGCGTGTCCGAGATGACCTTTCTCGATCGTGGCATTCCTGACGTCCTGTGCTACGCGAGGATCATCGGCTTGCCCGACGTGCGCGAGATTGAGTCCGCTTGCCGCGCCTACCGCTACAACCGGCGTGTCTTTCTGCTTCCGCCGTGGAAAGAAATTTACCGGACCGACTTAGAACGCAAGCAGACTTTTGCTGAGGCGGTGCAAGTCTACGAAACCATGATCTGCGTTTAAAAAGATTGTGGGTACGAAGTCCGTGAAGTTCCTGCTGCACCTCTTTCCGCACGAGCCGACTTCATCCTCGCCAACCTCTAGACGTTAGTTATGGCAAACTCAAAGGCCTGCTATTGCGCTGCGCACCGTCTAGGGTGCACAATACTTGCAGGTTACTTAGGCGCGCGGCGGGGTGACTTTGGGTGAGAAAATACTTGCCACCTCCCGCGAATCTGAGCATCCTACTAGTTGTGAAGAATTGCTGACGGCTTCAACATCCCCGCCGGTTGGGCGTTTTTGGACGCAGTGAACCGACTGGAGCCGCTGAGAGCTTTCAACATCCCCGTTCCAGACTGAGCGAAACGCGTGCCCGGCACGCTGGCTTGGCGCTGGGGCTGAAGGCGAGAAAGAAGATGGCTACTGCGACTGCAGCTTGCAGTTTAGAAAATTATCTGGTTCTGCCCGACCGCACGATGGACGAGCGTATCGCGGCGGCGCGCGAGGCACTTGGACGCGATTGCGTAGTCCTTGGCCATCATTACCAGCGCGACGAAGTGATCCGTTTCGCCGATTTTCGCGGTGATTCTTACAAACTTTCCCAACAGGCGGCTGCCGCCTCCGGCAAGTACATCGTCTTTTGCGGCGTGCACTTCATGGCAGAGAGCGCGGATGTTCTCAGCCGTTCTGGCCAAGTCACCGTCCTTCCCGATCTAAACGCTGGCTGTTCCATGGCCGACATGGCAGAGATTACCCAGGTGGAAGATTGCTGGGAGCACCTGGTCGCCGCCGGCCTGACCGACGACTCCGGCAGCCGCATTACCCCGATCACCTACATGAACTCTTCCGCCGCAATCAAGGCGTTTTGTGGGGAACGGGGCGGCGTGGTTTGCACTTCATCAAACGCGGCGGGCGCATTCCGCTGGGGTTTTGAAAAGACTTCCAAGCTCTTGTTCCTTCCCGACCAGCATCTCGGCCGAAACACCGGATACGCATTGGGCATTCCCCTCAACGAACTGGTCGTCTGGGACCCTTATCTGATTAATGGCGGCCTCACTCCCGAGCGCCTGCGCGCGGCCAAAGTCATTCTGTGGAAGGGACACTGTTCAGTGCATCAGCGGTTTCTGCCCGAGCATGTGGACAACGTGCGAGCCAAATTTCCGGGCATTCGCGTGATTGTTCATCCCGAGTGCCGCTGGGAAGTCTGCCAGAAAGCAGACGGCATCGGCTCGACCGAAGGCCTGCTGAAGATGATTGAGGATGCTCCCTCGGGGACGACGTTTGCTGTTGGCACCGAGATTCATCTCGTGAACCGCATGGGCAAGGATTTCATGGCCCAGGGAAAGAAAGTCATTACCCTGAATGACTCCGGTTGCCTGTGCACGACCATGTTCCGTATTTCGCCGCAGCACCTCTGCTGGGCTCTCGAAAACCTCGCCGACGGCAGCGTCGTCAATCAGATCAAAGTGAAGGACGACGTGAAGTACTGGGCGAGGGTGGCGCTGGACCGGATGTTGGAGATTTCTTGAAAACCGTCCTAGGTTGTAGTCGTAGGTCGTCGGCTAGAACCCCGTCGTTAGCCGTTGGTCGTTGGCCAAAAGACCTGTAGGGGGCAGGTGTCCTCACTGCCCCGCGGAGCTCAAAAGCGAAATCCAATGACCGCGTCGGAACTCGAGTGTCATGGTCCTTGTTTGCCCAACGACCAACGACTAACGGCTAACGACCAGCGACCGCAGTGCTAGAATATTTTCATACCCCTATGGCCGACCGCACTTTTACTCTTGCTGAAGCTCAAACCCTGTTGCCGGTCCTGGAGTCGCTTCTGCGCACAGCCATCGACGGCAAGAAGCTGATTGAATCGGTCGACGCGGAGCTGCAGGAGCTTGCTCATCGGGTTTTTCTGCAGGGTGGACTTTCGGTGGACATCGTTCACATGGCGCGTCGGAAGGCCGAGCGGGAAAAGTCCATTCAACGGGTAAAAGACGCAATGGCTGAAATCGATGCCGCCGGTGTGCAGGTGAAAGATCTTGATATCGGTCTGCTGGATTTTCCTTGCGAGGTCGACGGCCGAACCGTCCTGCTCTGCTGGAAGTTAGGCGAGAAGGGGATCACCCATTGGCACGGAGTAAGCGAAGGCTTCGCGGGACGCAAGCCGATTGACGAACGCATTGCCAAAGCCAAGCGGTCGCATTGATCGCATCTTGGCCAGTTTTTCTTCGCAAGCCTCCCCCACAGCAGCGTTCTTCCTAGCGTTGGGGTCGGGCGGCTCTGCTACAATCTTAAGCGTCAATCGACAATAACCGACCAGGGGACGTGCTCCGGAGTTTAGGGTTAAGATGCTGAAGCGAAAGAAGAAATTTCAAGTTTTGGCGGGCTTTACGTGTCTGTTGATTGCCGCCTTGGGGGTTGGTTGCAGCGGCTTTTTCGTCAATCCGACGCTCACCTCGGTCACAGTCGGGCCTCAGGCCTCGATTCAGCAGGGAAAGACCGTGCAAATGACCGCTGTCGGGACCTACGATGACGGCAGCCAAAAGACCCTCACCAACGTGTTCTGGAGCAGTTCCGACACCACCATCGCTACCATCAGCGATGCTGGTCTGGTAACTGGGCTCACCCCCGGCGATGCCACGATAACTGGATCTTCCGGTACGCAGAGCGGAACCAACACCGTGACGGTTACTCTTGCGGGCTTGACCGCAATTACCGTAAATCCGCCGAATACGACCATCACTGCCGGCGATGGTCAGACTTTCACTGCGACCGGTACCGCCAGCGGGAAGCAGGTGGACATTACCGATCAAGTGACCTGGTCTGTGTCCAACGACCTGAATGGTACGGTTAGCATTGACACCAGCGGGAATTTGACGACGGAGACCACTTCGGTGACGGCGCAGACCACGATACAGGTGATTGCGACCGATCCGTCAACTGGGATTACAGGCAAAACGAATTTGACGATTAATCCGCCGATCTAAGCGACTCACGCCACTATGTCTGACATTCGCTGCATCGGTATCTGTACCGGGGGTGGCGACGCCCCTGGCTTGAATGCCGTCATTCGCGCGGCGGTCAAGTCCGCCATCCTCAAATACAAGTGGAAAGTCATCGGCATTCCTGATGGCTTCGACGGCCTGATCTGGCCGGAGAAAGCTCGCGAACTCACTCTCAAAGATGTCAGCGGCATTCTGCCGCGCGGCGGCACCATCCTCGGCACGACCAACCGAGGCAATCCGTTTCGTTACAAAACGCTGGAAAATGGCGTCGAAGTCATCCGCGACATCTCCGACGAGATCATCGCCAACAAGCGGAAGCTCGGCATCAACGCTGTGATCAGCATCGGCGGCGACGGTTCGCAGACCATCGCGCAGGAGCTGTTCGAAAAGGGCATGAAGATCGTGGGCGTTCCCAAGACCATCGACAACGATCTCTCGGCCACCGAAATTACCTTCGGCTTCGATACCGCGCTGTACACCGCAACCGACGCGATCGACAAAATCCATACCACGGCGGAATCGCATCACCGCGTGATGGTGATCGAAGTCATGGGTCGCGACGCCGGATGGATTGCCTTGGAGGCGGGGATCGCCGGCGGCGCCCACGTCATTCTCATTCCGGAGATTCCGTTTACCCTGCAGCGCCTGTGCGAGTACATCAGCGAGCGCGAAGGCTATGGCAAGCGGTTCACGATTGTGGTTGTGGCCGAGGGAGTTAAGCTGCCGACGGAATTGCGCCAGCTTTCCCGTGGCGGCTCGGTTGGAAATCTTATTGGAGACGGCATCGCCTTGATGGCGCACAAAGAAGTGCGCGTCAGCGTGTTAGGCCACATCCAGCGCGGGGGATCGCCTTCACCCTTCGATCGAATCCTGGGGACTCGCTTCGGAGTCGCTGCCGTTGAGCTGGTGGCGCGAAAAGAATTCGGCAATATGGTCTGCCTGCGCAACGCTTCCATTCAGACCGTGAAAATCGCCGACGCTATCGGCAAATTGAAGATGGTCGATCCCCAGGGCGAGATGGTGCGCACCGCCCGGGCGGTCGGCATCTGCTTCGGGGACTGAAGACGAGTAACTAAGGGCTGGTAGCTTGTAGGTAGGAAGGTCGGCTCAGGATTGTGTACAGGGTGATCCCTGCATTCTTCCTTGCCGTTGGCCTGCGCTATAGTGTTAGTTATCCGTTGAAACCTTCTCGCCAGCTCCGTGCTTTCTTGTGCCTTGCGGTAATGATGTTCATCTTGGGCTGTAATCGCGGGCACAAATTTCAGGAAATTGCCTATGTTTCCGCCCCGCAGGTCGTTCTGCGTGATCGGGTTGCAGCCGTATTCAATAAAGCCGGTACAGTAAAGAACGGTGACCGCGTCCAGATTCTGGAACGGGACCGCCGTTTCGCCCGGGTGCGCACCGCGAGTGGTACAGAAGGCTGGATGGAGCAGCGCTACCTGGCCAGCCAGCAAATCTATGATCAATTTCAGAAGCTGGTGCAGTCGGAGCAGTCCGATCCGGTGCAGGCCACCGGCACAACGCGCAACGATACCAACATCCACGTTGAGCCGGGTCGGGACACAGAGCATCTCTACCAGCTCACGCAAGGTACGAAGCTTTCCATTCTCAAGCGTGCCACCGCCGAAAAGAGTCTTCCCGGGGCGCCGCCGAAGCCAGTTCAAGGCGCGGCTGCACCGACTACCCAGGGGATACTGGAAGACTGGTGGCTGGTTCGCGATCCGCAGAACCACGTCGGATGGGTTCTCTCGCGCCTCGTAGATCTCGACGTCCCATTGGAAATCGCGCAGTATGCCGAGGGACAGCGTATCGTCGCCTGTTTTGTGCTCAACGAAGTACAGGACGCCGACAAGAAAGTGCCGCAATATCTGGTTCTGCTTACTGAGCCCAAGGACGGCATGACATTCGACTACAACCAAGTGCGGGTATTCACCTGGAATGTCAAGAAGCACCGCTATGAGACCGCCTACCGCGAGCGCAACTTGAACGGGATTCTGCCGGTAACAGTGACTACTGAGAATTTCGACAAAGAGGGAACCCTGCCAGTCTTTGTGGTGCACGTGAAGGATGACGAAGGCAACGTCTCCGACCGCAAGTACAAGTTGAACACACCGATTGTGCGCCGCGTGCTGGCTCCGGGAGAAGAACCGTCAAAACCGGCAGCCAGGAAGAAGCACCGCGGATGAGCAATCAGGGCAATCTTTGAATTCGGGGCAGGGGCGGCAGTTCGCGGCCTTCGTCTAGTGCGCCGCGCCAGCGGTTAAGAGACGCAACCAGCGTTTCGAGATCGAACACTTGCCATCTTCCCGGATCTTCCGCTAAGTTCCGGATTGCCCGTTCGAGCACCGATTTCATGCCAACGCGATTGCCGGTCGAGTAGTGGTGGAAGGCTACCGCGATCTGCACTACGCCTTGCAGGAATTTCTTTTCGTGAGCCGGTGCGGCGCGCCAGACGTCTTCCAGGACCTCGTGGGCGTCGAAAAACTCGCCACGATTGAACAACTCTATGCCGCGAAAGTAATTGTCCAGTTCCATTCCTTATGAGACCACAAAAAAACCTCGCGCCGGAGCGCGAGGTGCGAGAAGCGGGCCGATACTACCGCCCGAAAATCACATAGTGATAGCTGGTCGCCATGAAAAACAGTAAGGGGACTGACAGGAAGAAGTTTGTCCGCGAAGCCAGAAAAGCCTGCCGTGCGAGCGCCGCGCCATCAGCGGGCGGCGTCCCGGCAAGGGTTCCTTTGATGATCTTTTTCTGATTGCGCCAGATGATCCCCCAGACGTTGAACAGCATAATGATTCCGAAGCCGCCGCCCACGCCGATTGAAAGCACATGGTTGTCGTCCCGTCCGACGGGTGTGTAATTTACGAACAGCCAGCCGCCGATTACTACCACGACCAGCGTAATTACCCCCAGCACGTAACCGCTGGGCGCCTTCGAGATTGCCAAGAAAAGAATTGCCCAGGCCACGATCCAGATCAGGAAGAACAAGCCAATCGTGCTTGCCGGGCTGACACCCTGGAGAGCGGCATCGGGCTCCACATACATGTGTTGCCAATAGAAGAAGCCAAGGAGCACGGTCACCAAAGCGCTCCAGCGGAACCACTGCAACGCAGGCAGTGTCATGTATTGGAACACTTTTGGCTTCATCGCCGCGTCCACTTGCTTCATGAAAGGGACGTTGACCAAGTTGAAGAAATACAGCAGTCCGATCCAAGTGATACCGGCCAGAAAATGAAACCAGCGCAGGATGAGCGCGAGAGCTTCATTGCCGGTGTGGGTAGGCATGACCCAAACCGCGAGTGACATCAGCTGATGCATGTTGTTCCTCCCGACGCAATTTCGCCGGACAGCAGACCCGGCGGTACGGCCGACAACGTGAATGCAGGCCCGTCCGCGAGGCTCACGTTGAGCACAACAGGACCTGACAGGTAACCTGTTACTTTGTGCGGCGGAGGAATGTTTGCACTTTGCGCCGCTTATGTCAACCGCATGTCTAAGCGCGTCTTGACGCTTGAAAAGTCGCAGGCAACGCCGTATTGTACGGGGTACTGATTGTGGATGTGCGGCTCCTGCGCCACCAACCGCGCAACCAGGCTTTCCCCCTTTCCCAGGAGTGCAGTTGCCCTGGGTTGAAGCTTCGTGTGCACCGTCGAGCGTCCTCCATGAGAGGGCGAAGGAGATCGGCAATGGAAACTAAGCCGGCGCAAAACATCCAGGACTCTTTTCTGAATACGGCACGCAAAGAAAAGATCAACACCACGATTTATCTGCTGAGCGGAGTCAAACTGACCGGGCGCATCCGGTCTTTCGACAAGTATTCGGTTGTGCTCGAGACGAACAATCAGGAGCAACTGATTTTCAAGCACGCAATCTCTACTGTGGCGCTGGGCCGGGCAGCGGCGCACGGCCATAGCGACAGACCGAGCGTCGTTCCCTCGTCGGGTTCGTCCCACGACACAACTGCAATGTCGAACGCCTCCGGTACAGAGGGGTAGGGAAAACTTCTGTTGCGTAGTCCGAAAGTTCCAGCTTCGCGCGGAAACTCCTCGGCGGCTCGCGGCCCGGGCTTGAAAACCACGCGCGGTGTTCCGGCGGAACGTGCTTTTCTTGTCGGAATTGACTACCGCCGTGCGTCTGGAAGCTCCAAAGCTCCGTCCGAGAAGGCCGTGATACCCGCCGGCGCGCG
>Ga0335081_10022185_pt1 | contig 10269 bp, 8 predicted proteins | sample Lox_Sample_35_FD_206713 | JGI IMG/M metagenome (GOLD analysis project Ga0335081, IMG submission 206713) | Soil microbial communities from Loxahatchee National Wildlife Refuge, Florida, United States - Lox_Sample_3.5 | ecosystem: Environmental > Terrestrial > Soil > Wetlands | place: USA: Florida...
TCGCTCCGGCCTGATGGACGAGCGAATGAAGGAGTTCTTGGATTTCCATAGCTCAAGGGTCCTCAAGCGGAAGCACGGGTGTCAAGATTTCGGCAATGCAGCGGGTCGGTTTGGAGACAAATCTCTAAAGATAGACTTGGCGCAGGGGCACGATGAAATCCACGCCGGGAACCGTTTTGCGGCTGAGCCTGTCGTCGTTCGTGACAAAAAGGTTGCATCCCGCCGACGACGCGCAGGACAGTTGAATGGCATCCGGCGCGCGTAAGGTTCGGTCCTGTCGAAGATGCGCGTAAACCCGTGCACCCTGGCGATCGAAGGGAATGACATGGACACCGGGCCCACTCAAGAATTTCTCGTATCGTTCCACCCACTCCTGCCGGCCACCCTCGATCGGTTTCACCAGAACTTCCCCAAGGGTCAACGTGGAGGTGAGCAGTTCGTCGCGCCGCTCTAGCATACGGCTCAGCAGCCGGTTCACCGATCGAAATGCCTCGCCAGATCCTTCAAGCAGGTAGATGAACAGGTTCGTATCCCAGAAGATTCGGCTCACGCCCAGCCCTCACGCAATTGGCGAACGTATTCATCGGGGTCTACTCCCTTGAAGATCTCGCGTCCCATCCCGGCAAGTTCCCGAATGCCGCGCAGCCAAGAATCTGGCCCTCCGCTGGCGAACTCCTTTTGATACCAATCCAGCAGGTAACGGTATTTGGGTGGCAATGCTTCGCGCTCCGGAGTGATCCGGCCATGTCGTTTCGGATCAGCATCGTCGCCCTCGCGATACAGTCGTCGCGTCGATTTACCAGTCGCATACAACATGCGCAATGTCGCCGGCTTGGGTGGTCGGTTGGCCACGCAGTGCCACGATGCATGGACACCGACGCCGGGCCGCAACTCACCGGTTAGGTTTTCCAAGCGGGCTCGCTGAATGATTTCCTGAACGGTAAAGTCCTCGCGATCGGGCTGTTCCCGGTGCAGCAGCGCAGTGGCAATCCAAGTTTCGTCCGCGACCCGGATCGTCGTCGCGCCAGCTGTTTTCATAATTCAATAATACATTTGATTACTTGAGAAATCAATTTCAGGAGGGTATACCGCTAGAAGGCTGAAACGTTCGGGAGCCTGAGAACAACGATGCAACCTACGCCGTATCCGACTTCTTCCGGATCTTGATATCCAGCCGCTTGATTTTCTGGTTCAGCGTCGAGAGCGGCACGTGCAGGCTTTCGGCGGCTTCCGTCTGGCTCCAGTTGAATTGCTCCAGGCGCTCCAGAATCACGCGGCGTTCGAAATCGTTGCAGATTTCAAACAGCGAGGCGTCGGCGGAAAGCGGCGCGCCTTCACTGCGCGGCAGGCGCACGCCGTTGGCTTCGAGCAGGGGATCGGGCAGCACATCAATCGGAACGGAAGCGTCGGTGGCGAGCACCACCGCGCGCTCCACCACATTCTCCAGCTCGCGGACATTGCCCGGCCAGGTGTGCTCCATCAACACCTGCATGGCCTCAGGCTGGAACTGCAGCACGGAGCGCTTGGTTGTCGGGTCCAGGAACTTGCTGTTCTCGCGGCAGTAGTACGTGAAGAAATGATCCACCAGCAGCGGGATGTCTTCCTTGCGCTCGCGTAAAGGCGGCAACGGGATGCTGATCACGTTGAGCCGGTAATAGAGATCCTCGCGGAACTTTCCCTCCTTCACTAATTGAAAGAGGTCAGCATTCGTAGCCGCCAGAATGCGCACATCTACGCGAATCGTTTCGGTCGCGCCCAGCGGCGTGAATTCCTTCTCCTGAATCACGCGCAGCAGCTTGATCTGGGTCTCGGGGCCGATGGTGCCGATTTCGTCGAAGAAGATGGTGCCGTGGTCGGCCACCTCGAAATAGCCCTTTTTCGATTGCACGGCGCTCGTGAATGCGCCCTTGACGTGCCCGAACAGCGTCGATTCGAGCAGCTCCGGCGGGAGCGAGCCGCTGTTGACGGCCACGAACAGGTGATCGGCGCGCGGCGAATTGGCGTGGATCGCCTTGGCCACCAGTTCCTTTCCGGTGCCCGTGTCGCCGGTGATCAGGATGGTGGCGCGGCTGGAGGCAACCTGCGCCACCAGGTCGAGCATCTTCACCATGCGGTCGCTCTTTCCGATGATGTTCGGAAAACTGTAGCGCTGCTTGAGGGCGCGCTTGAGGTGCGTGTTCTCGTATTCGAGCCGGCGCTGCGAGATCATGCGCTCGATCTCGATGACCAGCTTTTCGTTGTCCCAGGGCTTGGAGAAATAGTCGGTGGCGCCGGACTTCAGCGCGTCCACCGCGGCCTCGACCGAGCCGTACGCCGTGATCATGGCGATGGGGGTGTCGCGGTCGCGCTCCCGAACCTCGCGCAGCACTTCCATGCCGGAACGGTCCGGCATCATCAGATCGAGCAGCACCAGGTCGTAACCGCGCGTCTCCAGCTTGTGCAGCCCTTCGGTAGCATTCTGCGCCTGGTCGACCGAATACCCTTCCAAGCCGAGCAGTGTTTCGAGACTCTCGCGGATATCCGCCTCGTCATCGATTACTAAAACTCTGCCCTTGGTGTCGGAGGCGTTGCGTGCGGGCGCAGTCACTTCAAGCGGCATTTACAGGCGTCCTGGCTGCGGCCGCGCGGGCGAAAGGCAGATCGATGCGGAAGCGCGCACCCCCGCTTCGCCGGTTTGAAACCTCGATCGAGCCTCCGTGCTCCTGAATGATCCCGTAAGTGACGGAAAGCCCCAGTCCCGTGCCTTTGCGCGCGCCCTTGGTGGTGAAGAAGGGATCGTAGATGCGGTGCATATGCTCGAGAGGAATTCCCGGACCGCTGTCGGCCACTTCGATCCGCGCACCCGATTCATCCGACCATGTCCTCACTTCCAGCGTACCGCCGCTCGACATCGCGTCGCGGGCATTCAAGAACAAGTTGAGGAGCACCTGCTGCAGCTTTCCGGTATTGCCGTTTACCATCGCCAGAGCAGGCGCGAGCTCCGTTTTCACCTGGATGCCCGACTTCTGAAGTTGGTGCTCCAGCAGCGAGAGCGTTTCTTGAATCACGCGGTTGAGATCCACCTGGCCGAAGGAGGTCGTCGAAGTGCGCGAAAAATTCAGCAGGGAATTGACAATCTCGCTGGCGCGGAAGGTTTGCTTGGCGATCTTGTCGAGGATCATGGATTTCTGCGAGTCATCGGCCACCTGCTTGGCGAGCATCTGCGCGTATGTCGAGATCACCGCCAGAGGCGTGTTCACTTCGTGCGCGACGCCTGCAGCCAGCAGCCCGATACTGCTCAATTTGTCGGCCTGCACCAGCCGCTGCTCAAGTTCGGCGCGGTCGGTCACATCGTCGAAAATGATCAGGCGGCCGATCTGCTGCTGGTCTTTCGATACCAGGGGCGCGATCGCCAGGTTCAGAGTGGCCTCCCGGCGGCGCGCGCCGCTGCCGTTACCATTACCGTTGCCGTTCACGTGCTGCGGCTTGAGGACGAATTTGTAGATGTTGTGAACTCCGGTCTCGCCGCGCACACGGTCGAACTGTTCCACCAGGTCACCGGGGAACAGCTCGGAAAGGCGCTTGCCCACGGCGTGTTCGCGGTGAATGCCGGTGAGCAGCTCGATCTGGCTGTTCCAGCTCTCGACGCGGTCCTCCAGATCGGCCGCCAGGATTCCCACGTTGATGGATTCGACGATGTTCTCGCTGAATTCCTTCAGGCGCTCGTACTCCTCAACTTTAAGCTGCAGCGAACGGTAGAGTTGCGCATTTTCAATGGCGATCCCGACATATCCGGCGAGCGTGACCAGCAATTCCACGTCAACGCTCGACAAGTAGTCGCCGGTGACCGTCCGGCTTACACCCAGGTACGCGATGGTGCGCCCGCGAACGGCACAGGGGAGGTAGTACGTCAGGTCCAACTCACCGATGGTCTTGCGTACGGAAGAGGGCCAGGATCGGGAGACCGCATCGAGCTGGTGCCGCGTCCGCTCGAAGAACAGATACGGCTCGGGGAGCTTCCAGTGCAAGAAGCTGAGATCCAGGTCGGCGCGATCCACGCTCGCCAGGCGAGGATTCGGACCCATGGTGTGTTTGAGCCGGAACCGGTTTCCTTCCGGCCCGTCCTCCGCCAGGAAGAAGGCCAGATGCTTGATCGAAAGTGTATGCAGCAGGCGCTCGCCCACCGAGGCCAACATCGTATCCAGGTCGGTCTCGGAGCTTAATTCGCGCGCCGACTCGATCAGCGTCCGCCGGTAGTCGTACTGATCGCGATAGAAATGCTTGTCCAGCCGTTCCTGGATCCAGTTGCGGATCGGTTGAAACAGGAAGGCCGCAATCAGCATTACCGTAATCAGCCCGACGTTGCCCAGATCTTTGAAGTTCTTCTCCACCATGCTGCCCAGAGAGAAGACGATCCCGTAGAACGCCGCCAGCACGCACAGCGTCGCCAGAGTGTACGCATAGCCGCGGCGGAAGATGATGTCGACGTCCATCAGCCGGTAGCGCACGATGGCGTAGGCCAGGGTCAACGGAATCAGCGCCATCGACAGCACCGACAAACCCAAATACTGATTCGGAATGGCGCCCAAGGCGTACGGCAGGATGTACAGCAAAGCGAACGGCAGGATGCCGCAAATGGTTCCGTTGCGCAGCCACTTCAACTGCTGGCGGACGATGGTGTCTTCCGCTTTACGATATTCCAGGCTTAGCACAATGGCGCCAATGGCATACGGCGCCGCCGAGACCACTACCCAGACGCGGTCCAAAAGCCACCGGAGTTCCAGCAGCGGAATCGCGATCGACAGCACGCCCGAGGCAAACGCGGTGTACAGGAGGAACACCAGCAGCGCGGGCAGGTATACCAATGCCACACCCAGGCGCGCGTACAACCACTTGCGGCGCTCCGGAAACGTGAGGCAGAAGTGCAGGAAAACCGCGGGCGCAAGCAATCCCGCGGCCACGTTTCCGAAATAGATGATCTTGTCGAAACTGTCGAGCCGGCCGGTGTAGTGGAAACAGAAAAATACAAACGAGGCCAGGCAGAGAATGTAGAAATGCTGGGCCTTATGTGCGCTCCCGCGGCGGAAGTAGACAAACAGGCCAATCATCAGATACGCCGCGCCGACCAGATACTGGTAGATCCGCGCGCGATCGACCGGCACTTCGCCCACGATCACATTGACGTCAAACTCGACGCCGCCGCGCGAGACGAAATATACCGACTTCTTCCAGGAGCCGATCCCACTCAGAACCTGGGTCACCTCGACCGCGCGCTGGATCGGCAGACCGTTGATCATTTTCAAACGGTCGCCGGTGCGCAGCCCGGCCTTGGCGCCCTCGCTCGACGCCGGTACGGTAAGCGCCTCGACTCCGCCGTTCCGATCGACCCAGATCACACCGTCTTCGGGCAACCGAAACCGCTGCTGCTGCTGGAAATTGATGAGCGCAGCCACACTGGCGCCCAGGGTCAGGATCGTAAGGATCGCGGTCGACAGTTGGAACTTAAGTTCCTGAAACATGGCCCTTGCCTTCGGGTGGCCGAGCGAGACGATGCGCCGCGGCCGAGACTGCACGTTACGGGCCGCACAAAAGATTGCTTTCTTCTTTCAGAGTAGCCGATTTTTCTAGTACTTACAAGCTAAGCCCCACCCCCCATATCCGCATTTTGGGAGAGCCACACTACCGAGAAGTGTATTCTGAAACCTGATTGCCGATGGAAAAGAAGCTGTTACCGAAGGGTAGTATCACACAGTAACTATAGTACTCTGCCGACCCCCCGGCCCCTGCTGTACACTGAGTACGATCATCCGCGCGGCCACCCTCGCTTTACCGCCATCACGCAACCACAGCCGTTCGGATGAGAAGGAGTCTCGCAAGGCACCACGATGAGGATTACGCTTGCATCGGCCCTGTTGGCAGTTCTCGCCGGCCTGTTGTCCGCGGCAGAGGAAGGCCGGACGAATGCGCCGGTCGAAGCTGCCAGTGCGGCAGCCCCGGTCAGCGACCCGGCCCAGCTCGCCAAGCCCAATGCTTTGGGCGAAAAAATCTTGGGCGGAGCGCCCATCGATTCAAATACTTATGTGGTCGGAGCGGAAGATGTACTTGCCATTTCGGTGTGGCACGAGCCGGAGCTGACCCGCCTGGTAACGGTTCGCCCCGATGGCAAAATCACATTGCCGCTGGTCAATGAACTCCCCGCCGCCGGCCTCACCGCCGCGCAGCTCTCCGAATCCATCGCCCAAGCCCTGCTGAAATACATGAATGCGCCCGAGGTCAACGTCTCGGTGCAGCAGGTGAACAGCAAGAAATACTACATCCAAGGCGAGGTATTAAAACCAGGATCGTATCCGCTGGTGGTGCCTACCACCGTAATGGAAGGGCTAGCCAATGCGGGTGGCTTTAAAGATTTTGCCAATACCAAGAAGATCGCCATCCTGCGCGGCAGTGAGCGCCTCAAGTTCAACTACAAGGAAGTGCGGAACGGCAAGCGCCTGGAGCAGAACATCCTGCTGCAGCCGGGCGATCAAATCATCGTTCCCTGAGCAACCGGAATGGCTGCGGCTGACAATTACGTGAACGTTTCCCGGCGCCCGCCGGACGTCGAAGATTACATCGACATGTTGCGCCGGTATCGCTCCTGGATTATCGGCCCCACCTTTGCCGGGTTGGTGGTTTCGGTTGTGGTTGGGTTCCTGTGGCCCGACACCTTTATCTCCAATGCCTTGATGCGGATCACGCCGCAGCAGGTTCCCGAGCGGCTGGTGCCCAGCGCCATCAATTCGCAGATGGCCGAGCGGCTTACGGCCATGCAGCAGGAGATCCTCAGCCGCACCAGTCTCTCGGAGTTGATCCAGCGGCCTGCCCTAAACCTCTACCCGCGTGATCGCCAGCGCCTCCCCATGGAAGACGTGCTCGAGCAGATGCGCAAGGACATCTCCATCTCGATGCTCGACGTGGCTACGCAGGGAACCAACCGCGGTTTGGCCTCCGCTTTCGTGATCCGGTTTAAGTACACCGACAAGTACAAAGCGCAGGCCGTTGTCCGGGAGTTGGTCAGCAAGTTTACCGAGCAGAACGTCGTTGTGCAGCGCAACCAGGCGACCCTCACCACCAGCTTTCTGAACGACGAGTGGAAAACCGCTAAGGAGAATCTGGATCGCCTGGACTCGGAGCTGGCGCGGTTCAAAAGCGAGAATCAGGGCCGCCTGCCCGAGCAATTCCAGTCCACTGTGGCCTCTCTCAATTCGCTGCAGCAGCAATTGGGAGCCATGAACGAATCCCTGAACCGCAACCAGCAGGAAAAGATGCTGCTCGAGACGCAGCTCCAGAATCTCAAGACGCAACTGGCTTATTTCAGTTCGACAGCGCAAGAAACCAGCGGCAACCAGTTGGTGCAGAACGAGCGGCTCATCAATTTGAACAAGATGATCCTGGATGCCAAAGCGCAACTGGCCGCAGCGCTCGAGATCTACACCGAGGACTATCCGGAGATCAAGAATTTCCGGGCAAAATTAGCCACGCTGGAAAAGGAGCGTGACAGCCTGGAAAAGCAGGACCAGGCCAGGCAGCAGGAGAACGCCGCCGCCGTTCAACCCAAGAACGTCAATCCGCAGGTGGCCAAGTCCATTGAGGACACCAAGAGCGCCATGGCGGTGCTCGAGACGCAGATTCAGGGCAAGAATTCGGATATCGAAGAGCGCGTGCGCCAGCAGAAGGAAATCAACAAGTCCATCGCGCAATACCAGGCGCGGATCGAAGCCAGTCCCCTAATTGAACAGAAGTACGCTGGGTTGCAGCGCGAATACCAGATCGCCAAGGATAACTTCGACGACAAGGCCAAGCGCCGGCAGATCTCCGAGACGTCACAGAATCTGGAGGAACGCAAAGCCGGAGAGAACCTGGATGTCCTCGACCCGGCTTCGCTGCCGGAACAGCCGGCCGAGCCCAACCGGCTGGCCATTGCCGGTATCGGCACCGCTGCCGGGCTGTTCTTGGGAATTGTACTGGCGGGCGCGAAGGAAATGAAGAATACCTCCCTCAAGAACCTGAAGGATGTTCGCGTGTACACCAACCTGCCGGTGTTGAGCAGTATTCCGTTACTGGAGAATGCGTTGTTGGTGCGGAGAAAGCGGCGCCTGTTCTGGCTGGCGTGGTCGAGCGCCATTATCATCGGGACCATCGCCATGAGCGGATCGATGCTGTATTACTTTTCCAGCCGCACGTAAGGAAGCAAGAAGCCAATGAGCCGAGTACACGATGCGTTGCGGCGGGCCGAAAGCCAGGGGTTGCCCCTCGAGCCGCCTTCGGTCATTACCACCCCCGAGCCACTGCCACGCGACCTCTCCAACGGCCATCGGAACGGAGGAGGCGGGGGACACGTTTCGCGGGCCATGGCCCAAGGGAAGTCCGGCTCGCACAAAACTCCGCTGAATCCGGAGATGCTGGCGGAAGTGCAGGTGGTTCCTTTTCAACCGGCTCTCGAATCGCACCTGCTCGATCTGGATAACAACCCCGAAACGCCCGCCGAGGAGTTTCGCACGCTGCGCACGCGCTTGAACCATCTGGCGACGTTGCAGCCGCTCCACAGCATCATCGTCACCAGCCCGTCGCCGGCCGAAGGCAAGACCTTCACCGCGGTGAATCTGGCGCTGGCTGAGTCGCAGCTCTCCGAGAACCTGGTTCTGCTGGGCGATTTCGACCTGCGCCGCCCCATCGTTCACAACCTGTTCCAGATCGACCGCACCCCCGGCCTCTCCGACTATCTGACTGGCGAATGCACCTTCACGCAGGCGTTGCGCAAGGTGGACGGCACCAACCTCTATCTACTGCCGGCGGGATCGACGGTGAAGAATCCACTCGAGCTGCTCAACATGCGGCAAGCCAAGCGGCTGTTCGAAGATCTGCCAAGCTGCTTCAACTGGGCCATCTTCGATACGCCGCCGCTGCTCTTCTCGGCCGATGCCAACCTGCTGGCGACGCTTGCGGACGGCACCATCCTGGTGGTGAAGATCGGTTCGACGACGTTTGACAACGTGACCCGCGCGATGCAATCGCTGTGCGAGAACAATGTGCTGGGAATCGTGGCCAACGGCGCGCGCGCCTCGGAACTGTACAGCAAGTACACCTACTACTACTCGAAGGCCGATTAGTTGCGGCTGCAGCTCGGCCTTCCCAAGGCCGGAGCGTGCACCGCTCCTTTGAGCCGTGGATCGGTAATCGGCACTGGTGTGCGGCGATGATCAGAATTGGGTCACAATCAGACGCGGCGCTTGCGAAGGGAGTGCCTGATGGTACGCTTCGGCAATGTGCAGGCTGCCCAGGCGTCCCTGTGCATGGGCGCGCATACAAAGCACCGTCACCCTCGACCATTCGACCAGTTCACCAGCTTCTTCGAGAATCTCTTTAGTGAGAGTGCCGCTGCGCAGCAGTTCTTTGAGGCCGGCGATGTACCCATTCCAAAGGCGCTCGGCTAATTGATACTCTCCGGAAGCCACCGCCTGACGAATTGGTTCGGTAGTTGGATTTGGCATCGTCATCCCTGCGCGTACATTTGGTTACTGGTCTGCTGCGCCTGGAACATACTGGTCAAGTAGGAATACTGCTGTTCCATGGAGGCGATCATGGCATCGGAAGCCGCCATCTGATTGGTCAGCTGGGTTTGCATGGCGTCCACCTGGTCCTGCTTGGTCGTGATCTGAGTACCGATGTTGGTGATCTGGTTCTGCAGATCGGTCTGGCTCGTCGGGATCAGACCGGCAGTGGGATCGAGCAGGTTCGTAAGCGCGGCGCTGGCAGCGCCCAGAAACCCAGTGCCGGTGGCGGCAGATGTCCCTGGAATGGCAGTCGGATCGGGGGCCGTGCCCAGGTACGAATCCACCCCCACGGTATTGCTAAAAGCCGCCAACAGGAAATTCGTTGACGTGTAGGTGAGATGGCCATCCGGACCTAAGTCCAGCCCTAAATCGTGCAGCGTAGCGACCGATCCGCCGGCACCGTAGAGCGAGATGTTGCTCAAGGCCTCCTGGAGCTGCGTCAAAATCGGCTGCCCCTGCAGCGGTCCCGCCAACTGGCCGCGCTGTCCGTCAATCTCATCGACGCAGGCATTGTACGCATCGGCGAACGACGATAACGCGGTGTTCAGCGCGCTCGACGACTGCGTCACAGTCACCGAAACCGGGTTCCCGCTGTTAGTGCCGAGCAGGTTCAGCGTCACCCCGTTCGCAACTTGGATCGATGAAGAATTGCTGTAAGCGGGAGCGGCTCCATCCAGAGAGTATTCCGCCTGGGCGC
>Ga0335081_10022187_pt1 | contig 10269 bp, 14 predicted proteins | sample Lox_Sample_35_FD_206713 | JGI IMG/M metagenome (GOLD analysis project Ga0335081, IMG submission 206713) | Soil microbial communities from Loxahatchee National Wildlife Refuge, Florida, United States - Lox_Sample_3.5 | ecosystem: Environmental > Terrestrial > Soil > Wetlands | place: USA...
ATGTCGAGGATGCTGTCGACGGCCACGCCCGCCATGCCGACGTCGCCGGCGACCCGAGGATTGTCCGAATCGTAGCCGCGGTGAGTGGCCAGGTCGAAGGCGATGCTGAGGCCCTTCTGACCGGCCGAATCGACACACGCGGCTATTCGTGCTGACCCTGGGCTACAGCCGAAAAACGGTTCGCCTGCTGGTGTTCCACTCCAGTTCGCAGGTTTGGGCGGAATTACACGAGAAGGCCTTCCGGGGCTTGGGCGGCGTAACCCGCGTGGTGGTTCTGGATAATCTGCGCGAGGGTGTTCTCAAGCCCGACATCTACCATCCCGCACTCAATCCGCTCTACCGCGATGTGCTGTCGCATTACGGCTCGGTGGCACTGCCCTAAGCCCCACCAGCTTGGGTGGGGCTTGTTGTCGTTCGCGTCGCGGCACCCTTTATTTCAGCGATGGGACTTGAATTGCTGTACTCTCTTCCGTGTACCAACAATCCCCTTGGAGGTACTGGTCACACTTAGTCGTGATCCTCCAGCACCATCCACCATGGGGCCCATTTGAGTCGATCAACTCTGCCCGAACAAACTGACAACGAATTTGGTTTGGGGCGAGAGTGGAGGCGTGCGGGCTGGAGGGATAGGCGCAGTCGCGCTCCATCCGGCGTTGGCTTTTCGCCACGCCGCGATTCTGTGTTGCCGAGTCTGTCCACCTCGCGATGGGTGGTGACAGCTCGGGTCTGCCGCGATCCGGTAGAGTAGGGCTAGTCGTGCCTCCCGACAACCCCGCAGCCGGTGCGGCGAAAGTTGCGGCGGTGCAGATGGTGGCCCACAAGGCAACGATCGCCATCGGTGGGCGAAATAGCTTGCTAACAGTATTCTGCATTTCTAATCTCCTTTTTGAAAAGATCGCCGCGCGATTGCCTGTGCGCTCGCGGTGGGATCTCTTGGGATCGGTTGTAATGCAGTTCGTGTGTGCTGCCAAAAAGACGGGCACGACAGATCTATACGCTAGACAGCGACGGTGGAAGACACTAGGTGCCGGGCCGTCGCCGGACACTGTTCGCGGTTTAGTTTCCGCGGTGTGTCCGCACCGGCCGATGTAGGTTAGTATGGTTTTGCTGCCGTCACAGCGGGTGTTGTGGTCGAACCATCTAGTTGCTTCGCGTCCTGGTCAGAGCGACCTGAAGTGGTGGTCGTAGTACGCCGTCATGTCGGCGGTTTTGGACCTACGTCACAGGGATTTTAGCCCGACGATTTCCCAATCTACGAATGGCTTGCCGAGAGAAGTTAGTCCCCCTACTGTAAGTACTGCGGTATATACGCGACGTCAATTTGCCGGTAGGTTCACCGGCGGTAGCCCCGAATTGCTCCCGGGGACGAGGATTCTCGGAATTTCCAAGAACGATCCCTGATATTCCTGATATTCTGTCAAACCTGCCAGCGCGCCGTGTTGACCTATGCAGCCGCGCCAGCCGAGAGTTCAGGGTAAAGGATGTGTTAATACAGAACATAAACTGGTCTTCGCTTGAGGATGCGAGGTGCAAACGACCCTTCGAGTAACGCGCAAGTTTTGCAGATCGCGATTGCGGCGACCACAATGACCCGGCCTGGGATGGCCTCTTCTCGAAAATCAATCAAATCAACGAGCGCCCTCGATCTACCATCAACATTGCTTTTTGGCGAGCGAATCAGGGGCTGAACAACGCTACCGGCCACGATGCCCTTGAAGGTATCAAGTCCTGACTCGCCGTTTGCTAATGGATCGGCTGGGAATTTTGGTGCAGAATAGGACCGTTCGTCATAAATTTTATGCCAATGCAGCGCAATCCACGGGGCGCGAGCCTCCTAGACCGAGTGCGTCAGCAGAAAGAACGCCGCGCCCTGGAGCAGGCCAAGCGAGTCCCCTGGAAGCACCTGGCTGAAACCGCCGAAGAATATACTGACTGGCAGGTGTTCACGCTTTGGTTGCGGGCCCTCGTCGACGCGGCGGGGAGCATCCCGGCCATCGTCGAGCGAGAGATGGAATCCCGAACGCCTCAACTGCTTGGCCGTATCCGTCCGGACGTCACCGCGGCCGCGAAGAATCAGAATGGTGGTGGAACCAGGATCTGGCAGGATGTCAGCCTCTGGGCGGAGATGAACGTCTTTATCGGCCCGAGGCGAGCCGGTTGGCTGGAGGCTGTCCGTCATTTTTCTTCGATGTCGCTGCGCTCCATGAAGGCGTGGTCACATTGGGAAGACGTCGACCGGCAGTGGCGCGCTGCCGCGCCGCAGAGCTTTCCCGTTTACGCGGAGTGGCAACGTGAAGTGGCAGCCGTGGCCCGGCTGTCGAACCCCGACAGCATAGCGCAGCATGTTCTTGACTCCGTTCGTGCGTTGGGCGGCGCGGAATGGAGCAAGCTTCTGCACTCCTTTTCGGACCTGATGGCATTTTCTTTGTGGCTTGAATTGGTCCTCGACATTGAAGGTTCGACCTCTGGACTCGTATCCAATGAGTTGGCGGCTAGGTACTCCGGATTCCGCGCCCCTAGCGCCACCGAATCCAAGGTGCTTGTTCGCGCTCTTAATGAGTGGATGTTCAAACAGGCCCTCCCTTTTGCCGATCGGGAAAAAATGCTTGCAGTGCTCAGCTTCCACACCAGCCACCACCCGGCATATCACGCCATGCGGAACTACGCGCTGCATTGTCGCGAGGTCTGGCGCGACGAATACCCAGATCACCGACCTTCCTTTGAAGAATGGCGAAACGCTGCAGATGCATACTTCGAACACTAGGATGAACGGCACTGAGCCTTGAACTGTCAATTTGCCTCGGACAGGCTGCCAGCCGTGACGGTTGAGCCATCATCACCGTCGGTGTTCTCCTCGCCGCGGCCGAGATCCGTCGAGGTATTATCGCCCCTTCGAAGAGGACGCCGGGGCTTCCTTTGGCGACCAATACCGTCCAAAATCTCGCGGACATTCTTCTTGAAGATTGCCGACTCCGGGCAAGGAAATCCAAGATCGATGAGAAAAATCTGGTCCTCTCTTGGGAGGCTCTCGAATGGAATCCGATTTGAGTGAATACGCAGAAACTGTCCAAGGCATTCCTCGGTTATTCTGCGGTTCACCGTTTCGAGCCAGCCACGTTCCTTCCATCGGCGGATCTGTCGCGGTGTCACCCGGAGGAGGGCTGCAAGGCTATTCGCGGTGAAGACCGCGAACCCATGAATTTCGTGTACCTCATAATCAAGTCGCGCAATCTTGGCGCGCACGGCTTTCACGCTGTGACCGGTCCGGATCGCTATTGATTCTATCGTTGCGTCGGCACCGAGAGCCCCCAGTAAGGCAGTAGTTTGGGACTCCGTCCAGCGTTTTGCTTCTCTCATTTCGGGCTTCCGTCGCTTCAGTTCCGTAGAGATTCCCAATTTGGCCATGCGATACTCAACCGCTTTGCGCACGCTGTCGGCGCTGGTCGCAGACTCCGCCGGTCGGCCTTCCCGGATTTTACGACCAACAATGCGTTTCGCTCTCGCCGCACCCCATTTCGCACACAGGTCAGCCAGAAGTTTGTCGGTCTCCGGAGTCCATTCGTAGTTGCTTCCACCTTTTGGCCGGCCGGGCCGCCCCCCCTTGCGCCGCGGCTCCAATAGCGGATCGAGCGTCGCCGCGAGGTTGCCCCTTTTCTTCGGCGTATGATTTGGCTCGCTATCACCTTCCGAACGCGGTCTCGCCTGAATTCCCTCTGGATCGTGCATCCTGTCCTTCCAACGGCGAAGGTCCGGCACTGCCTGACGTGTGCCAAAGTTGCTCCGCCCGGGTTCCGAAATGGCGCGTCTAGTCGAATAAGCATTCTGCCGGAGAAAAAGGCAGGTTGCGCTAGGCTCGATTGGAGACATAGATCACAGAACCAAGCTTTCGTCACTGGGCGCCCCCCGGCAACGAGTCCGGCGGCCTGTGGCACGCCATCTAAATGTGATCTACCGCGCTTTTCATAGGCCACACGCCCATAGAGTGGGCGAAAACTTACCTCATTCCCGGGGCATGGCCTAAAATCCCGGCATTCATTCGGGCTTTTTGCCTTCGTCAGTGCTTATTTGTAAAGAGGGGTATGGTCCTTCTAGAAGTAATAGGAAGACCTTGTCCGGAACTGGTTTGAACAATGAGGGAGCCTGACACGCGGCGAGTAACCCCGAATCGTTTACCGCCGTTCTGGATATTGGCTAGGGATTCACGGGGCCGACCGATCGATCCTCGCGTTGTCGCCGTCGCTGAGCGGCTTTGGCCCTGGGCATATAGGCATGTCGAACGGGAACTCCATGATCCGGCCGACGCCGCACGACTTGTGGAGAGAGTCGCTCTTGAGGTCTCTGCGCGGCTGCGGGACGAACCAAGCGTCGGCCAGAATCTCGCAGGCTATTTCATCACCGCCTTTCACCGCCAGGTGCGCCAACAATTCTTAAAGGAACGCCGTGTGACGTACGAGGGACTCGTGGGGGAATTGGAGGTGAACCATCACCTTAAGGCACCGGATTGGGAGGCAGCGATGGAGCGGGAGCTGTGCTTGAAGGTCCTAATTGACCAACTGCCACATCAATCGCGTCACATGCTTCACTACCGGATTCTGGGGTTCTCCTGGAATGAGATTGGTCGTGCGCTTCGCATCTCGGCGAAGCAAGCGAGATCTCGATTTTATTACGAACTGAACAAGGTACACACGAAGCTGTTTAGAACAAGAACACACCGTGCCGGGCACTTTGAGGAGTCAGACTGATGGGTCAAAAACGCACACGGGACCTTCCTGCCCGCCAGGCCGAGAAGCGGCTCGTCAAAATGGCTGCTGAGGCCGCCAGGAAGGACTGCCCGAATCCAGAACGAATCGGCTGTCCCAGTTCTGACGCCGTGGACGCAATCGTTGGACGGCGCCTTTCGTTTCCGGATTTTGATAACGTCATCGATCATATTGCAACGTGTGGCCCATGTCTTGAGGAATACAATCGTCAACGGCGCCGTTATCGCCTTCGTAATATAGGCACGGTTGCATTGGCTTGTGCAGGACTGCTGATCCTAGCGCTCTTCTGGAGATACAGCCCGAGGCTCCCGCACCCCAAAACGCCTCTAGCTAAAGAGGTGTCTGCACCCGTGCTTACTGCGATGCTTGACTACAGAAGTTGGACTGCCGAGCGCTCTGGCCAGGGGCCACGGCGCTCCGAGAGTCCGCATCTGACCCGAGCGCAGCTCGACCTCACCGTGAGGCTGCCAATCGGCACTGAAGATGGAGTCTATACGGTCCAATTCCGGAGCCAGAATGGCCAACTCGTGGCCGAGGCAGTTGGGAGCGCGACTTGGGACGGGATGGCGGAGGCCCTAAGGATTAGAACCGACCTGCACAATGTTCCGGCTGGCGCCTACACAGTCGCCATTCGGTCCGCGAACTCATCATTCCGCCTTTACCCGCTCGTTTTGGAGTGAACCTATGATTCGATTTATTCTACTTCCCATCCTAGTTTTATTGACGGTGGGACTCCTACCGTTACGGCCACAGAACCTGCGGCCTCCACATGAAATATTAGAACATGCCCTCTACCTCGCCGATCTCTACAACTGGGACGATGCAGGCAACGATTTTGCTGAGGCCGAAAAACGATTCGTTGCCGCTGGCGACCAAAGGAACGCCTTGTATGCCAAGCTGGGCAAAATCCGTTCGACCGTCGACCAGCGAGCATTCCCGGCAACTTCGGCACAGCTCGCTTCTGATTTAGAAGACAATCCTCTGCTGCAAACAGACAAACAACTCCGTCTGTTCTGTCTGATCGTGAAAGGCGACATTGACGGCGAAATTGATGCCGGAGCGATGCGCGAGGACTGGCAAGAAGTTCAGGATCTTGCACGTGAACTGGGGAACGAGAAATGGCAGTACCGCGCCCTCGCTCAACTCGGTGTGGCCGCCTTCTACGATGGCGACCTCGCAACTGCCGGAAAGAATGTGGCCACAGCCCTGGCCGCGGCCACCAAATACGGTGACGTTGGAGCCCAGGTTCGTTTTTTGACATCTCTCGGGATCGGGCTGCGCGAGGCCCGCATGAGCGAAGAGGCGCTAACGTATTTCCACAAGGCCCTCAGAATTGCCAACACCATTCCCGAGATCGGTTACCCTTTCCTGACTAAAGAAGCGCTCCTCGAATGCCTGATCGACGCCAAACGGGTCGAATCTGCCCAGAAGTTGGCCGATGAGATTCTGGCACAGGCACACCAGCGACACCGGCTTCAAGCCGAGGCAATTGTTTTGACACTCGAAGCTCATATGGCGACGCAGCGACACGACGACGCCGCAGCATTGCAGACCCTTCAAAAATCGATGGCACTGTCTGAACCCGGCGGTTTTGTTATGCAATTGCTCGACGCCCTCCAACGTTTTGAATCATTGGATCGCCGGTTCCAGGCACGCTCGCGGCTATCGAACTCGCATCAGAACGGAAATAGCAAGCCATCAATTGCATCAGCTGTTTGAACAAGGTCGGTGGGTGCTGATCTGTATTCGCTCACAGCTCGCGCTCCAGCGCCCTGAATTGCCATCCCTCAAACGCGCGGGCCAAATGCAGCGCGCATTCTCCCTCAGTGCGGGGATTGTGCGCCGCTCGGCTACCGCCCGCCATAGAGTTGTCGCCAGTGCCACGATTTTTGGCGGAACGCCAAAGGATGCCTTACAAATAGGCATGAGTCCAAAGCACCTCCCCCAAACCGATTCCCCGCGCGGAGGCACCGTGGGAGTGATGCCTCTCGATGAACTTCCCCTCACGGTCCGCGAAGCTGCTGTGTACTTGGGTGTCAGTGTTCAAACAGTGTATCTTTGGGTAGAGCGAAAGCAGATTCCCCATCTCCGCGTGATGGGCCGCAATATCCGGTTCCTCAAGTCGGATCTTGAGCCCTTCCGCGCAACATTCAAGCAGGAGGTGGGAATTGCCAAGACCGAGTAAACACGATGGCTCCATCTATCCCCGTAACGACGGCAAGGTCCTATGGATGGTCTATCGAGACCGGAATGGAAAGCGCATCCGGGAATCAACAAACACAGACGACTGGCAGGAGGCCCAACGGAAACTTCGGGAACGGCTCCAGGCCAGGGACGACAAGGTTTTGGAGGTCGTCCGGAAAGGAGAGCAACTACGATTCGGGGTTTGGGTCGATTTCTTCCTCGAGAACTATTCGAAGCCCCCAATCCGCGCCGAGAAGACGCACGAAGCAAATGACCGCGCGGGCGGACACCTCAAAGAGGCGTTCGGGGAGCGATCGATTCGTGAGATCACGGCTGATGATATTGAGCAGTACCTCCGGCGACGCCTTCAATGTCGGGTTCAAATCAAAACCGCGGCCGGTATCGTCCAAAAGGAACGACTCAAACCAGCTACAGTGCATCAGGAACTGCGGGTACTTCGCCGGATGCTGAATGTCGCTGTCCGTAAGAAATTGCTTCCCGCCAATCCATGTAACGGAGTGGAATTTCCGGTCAAGGTGAAGGGGTTGTTCCGCCCTCACTACATGCCGTGGTCCGAGCAGCAGCGCATCGAATTCCAGGCGCCCGAGTACTTGCGGAACGTGATCCGAATCATCACCGAGACCGGACTTCGCGTCTACAAGGAACTGATGCCGATGAAGAAGGAGCAAGTCGATCTGGAGAACGCCGTGGCCTGGATTCCTGATTCGAAGACCCCGAACGGGGTTGCTGAGGTGCCCTTAACGGAGATGGCTCTCGAGGCTTTTCGTGATCAGATTCGAATCTCAGGCACCGGCCCCTGGCTCTTTCCCAATGAGGAGAGCTCGACCGGATACCAGAAGAGTCTGAAAACGGCTTGGCGCCTGACCTTGAAAAGGGCAAAGGTGCCATATTTTCGGATCTACGATCTCCGTTCCACGTACGCCACTCGCCTCAGCGCGGGAGGCGTGGCCGACGAGTGGGTGACGCAACTGCTGCGGCAGGGGGATGCGAAGGTGTTCAAGAAGTACTCGCAAATGAAGCTTCAGATGAAGCGGGAGGCGCTAAAGAAGATCAATCGGAAAGCGAACGAAGGCCACCTGGGTTTTGACACGGAGAGGGCCAACTGATGGGGTTTTGTCACGGTTTTGCCACGGTCGAGGCGTTTCAGACTCGATTCGGGCGGCCGCGGCAGTTTCCAAAATTTCGAAAGTGGTTTAAAATCAGAAGAAGTTCCCACATCGGGCGCGTAGCTCAGCTGGTTAGAGCGCCTGCTTCACACGCAGGAGGTCACAGGTTCGAGTCCTGTCGCGCCCACCATTAACTCCATTAAAATCAAACATTTGGCGCTACTCATCACGCTTCTACCTATCCTCAAAAACGTCAAAACGCATCAAATCTGTATCAAAACCCTGTTAGTCCTCAGCCGCTGTATCAAAACTCCGGGAGCCCGATTCGCTGGCTTGGCGGTTGAGCCGGGTCAGCGCCTCGCGCTTCATTTGGAGCTTCATCTTCGAATACTTCTTGAACACCTTGGCGTCGGTCTGCCGCAGGAGCTGGGTGACCCACTCGTCAGCCACGCCACCCGCCGACAGCCTTGTGGCGTACGTCGAGCGGAGGTCGTAGAGCCGAAAGTAGGGGACACCCGCTTTCCGTAGAGTCCTCTCCCAGGTCTTCTTGAAGTTCGTCTGGGCCTCGCCCGGCTTCTTGGCGCTGGGAAACAACCATAGCCCAGGGCCGGCGAGTTCCAGTTGGCTTCGGAACGGCTTCAGTTGCAATGTCCGTCAGCGGCACTTCGGCCACCCCAGTGGGCGTCTTGGAGTCCGCGATGAACCACTTTGTTGGCAAGGTCCACCTGGTCCATGCGCATCGCCGCCAGTTCCTTGTACGGCCGCAGCCCGGTCTCGGTGATGATCCGGACGACGTTCTTTAAGTACTCGGGCGCTTGGCTTTCGATTTGGGACTGTTCCGACCAGGTCATGTAGTGCGGCCGGAACACGCCCTTGAGGATAACCGGAAACTCCACACCCGCGCAGGGATTGACCGGGTAGAGTTTTTTCTTGACCGCCACGCTGAAGATCCGCCGCAAAACCCAGAACTCCTGGTGCACTGTGGTCGGCTTGATGGTCCCGACTTCGACAACCCCAGTCTTACGGTGACCCGCTTTTTTGCTTTGAGCCGCTGCCGCAAGTGTACTTCGATCTGCGTGGCATCGATTTCCGGCAGGTTAGCAGCTCCAAACATAGGTCTCAAATTCTTCAGCGCGTTCTCGTTGGCCTCGTGGGTAGCTAGCAGGATCTAGCGCCCGGATCGGCGGCTTGGAATAGTTCTCCAGAAAAAAATCCACCCTTCGCCGAAGGTAATCTGCTGGCCCTTGCGAATACTGTCAAGGGTGTTGTTGTCTCGGGCCGAAAGACGTTCGCGCATCTGGCGCTGCGCCTCGTTCCAGTCGGTTGTGTTGGTTGATTCCAGGCGGCGCGCCCCGGTCTTGTCCCGGTAGCGCATCCGCCAAACGTTGCTGTCCTTTCGTCGATACACGACACCATCATGTTTACTTGGTCGTGCCATTCTCCACCTCCTGCTTAAACTGCGCGCGGAATGGCTCCAAGTCCGATTGCAAAAACCGGATATTGCGACCCATTACGCGGAGGTGGGGAATCTGCCTTCGCTCTACCCAAAGATACACCGTTTGGGCGCTGACGCCAAGGAAGCGGGCCGCATCCCTTACGGTCATGGGGAGTTCCTCAATATGGCCGCGGTCTAGACCGCGAATGCTTGAGACCTCGGTCGCCACATCGGGATGGATTTGGGAAGGCATATCATTGTCCTCAAACGGCCCCAGTTGCACGACCCTTACGCTGCGAGGCCGCGCCGGCCTGGGGAGAATTCGCTGCAGTCGTGCGGGTCCAAATCGGCGTGACCGTCTTGGACGGGCCGCGTTTTTCTTCGGTGTCCGGGGTCACTGCTCCGGAAACAATCGTTATCGATGACCTGGCTTCCGAGAGGAGCTTGTTCTCCAGGCCGGCCAGTTCAGCCTCCGCGCTCTCCGGGCTTTTATATAACAACCGGCGGTCTCAATACACCGGTGGCGGAATTCTTCACATTGCCGCTCGGAAACCGGCAGTTCCCGCAGCGTGGCCACCTTGATGAGCTGCACCTGTTGGCCTGGAAGCAGAACGGCAGCATGCTGGTTCGGCTGTCGTTTGAGTTGCGCCTTCTTGTAAACGTCCGAGAATCGCCCCACTATACGGCTGGACCGGCTCGGAGTAGCGTCGGCACCAAAATCCAGAACTGAATTCGTCCGTTCTGGGGTTAACAGGTTGGAGGC
>Ga0335081_10022189_pt1 | contig 10269 bp, 6 predicted proteins | sample Lox_Sample_35_FD_206713 | JGI IMG/M metagenome (GOLD analysis project Ga0335081, IMG submission 206713) | Soil microbial communities from Loxahatchee National Wildlife Refuge, Florida, United States - Lox_Sample_3.5 | ecosystem: Environmental > Terrestrial > Soil > Wetlands | place: USA: Florida...
GCTGAAATGCGTGAACTAGAAATGCTTCGGCGGAGAAACGCGACGGGTGAACGTCCCCAGTAATACACAAGAATATCCATTAGTCCGTCCTCGTTCATATCTCCGAGCAAACAGCCCATCGGAGCCATTGTGTCGGGATCATATGGAAGGGGGGACGGACTAAGAGCAAACGGCTCGTACCGTCGGGGTGTTCCCGGAACTGGTGCGACGATCACTTGGTCGGTTCGCGGATCAACGTTGCAGAGATCATTTGAGAGACCATCTCCGTCCAAATCACCGATTGCAACGGCAGCTCCAACGGCGGAAATCCACGCAGAAATATGCGATAAACTCGGATTTACAGCTCGTATGAGCTTAGGACGAGGAGAATTTGGCAACGCTGGTAATTCAAACCTCGAGAACTTAAACCGGGCAGACAGTCTCGCCCGCTCTGATTCTGGCAAGTTGGGTACACGCGCCTGGTAATAAAAAACTGCGACCAGGGTGATAGCCAGTAGTCGTCGTCCTTGATGTCGAACAAGAACGTTCATCCTCCCACCTCCGAGCATTCGGACCGTCCCGTCCGTCCGGCTTTCGTGCAGAAGTATTCTTTCAGCTTGGCTCGCCAGAGTTGATAGCGTTCATTCTCGTTGCAATCTGCCACTTGCGTTAGCGTCTCGTCAGTGAGTCTTGCGGCCATTGTTGCAGCCATCCCGCAAATAACCTGAGACGCGATTTCAGTGTGCGCTGTCTGATTTCCCGCGAATTCTCGGGCTTTGGCAGCAAACGCCACCCCCAGTTCTACACTCGATTCATACGGGCTACATGATTCCTTCAACCATTTGAAACCCTCATGATCGATTCCGCCTGCGTACGCGCTAGCCAATCCAACACCGCTCCACAAATGTGAGCGCCTTTCACGAGAAAAGCCTGAAATGGTTGACCGAATGCGGTTTATGTCCGCGCCACACACAAACCAGAGGCTTCTTCCCAGGCCTTGGTCAAAGACAGCGAACGCAGCAGAGTTCAAGCTGCGGGGCGGAGGATTATTTTTCTCAACGTACCGCGACCAATGAAAGTACCCTTCGTGAAATCCAAATCCATCAATGACAAGCCACCGCAAGAGTGGATCGAACCTTGCCAAAAACCTATTCCATCGCACGGGAATACGCGCCAGCGCCCACCCTGCCCCGACATGAAGCATATATTTGTGGATGCGCCCAGGGCCGCGCAGTAAGTCTTCAAAGCGACGTCCGTGCCATGGAGTAATCGAGTCCAGGAGTGCAAACGCCATCGCAGCGCCTTCGAAAAAGAAGCCAGACATTTCACTTGGTGTTGTCGCTGCATCTGTCGCCAATGTATCGACGTGCTGCACCCTCAGTGCACAATTAAAGCCACTCAGAAACACGGTGCCGATTTTTTCCAGTCTTTCGCGCGCCTGGGCCGATGAGCTAGAGAACCCGCGTCGTTCAAATGTCGCTTCGGTTTCAGGAATAGAAAGCCAGGACGCAATTGCGGAACGCACGGGTGCGACCATCGGCATTCGTGTATTGGTAGCATCGGTTCTTATTAGAAGCTTCATTGTCTGCAAAGATGAGTGCTGGGATAGGTAGACAACGATGAACCCGGGTGGTGTGCAGACTAACTGATTAAGCCGGTACGGAGCAACGCTGACACGATAGCACTTAGTGCTGTTTACTAGTTGAAATGGCTATTTAGTGGTTCTTATTTCTCTCAACATATGCCTGAATCTGCTCAATTATTGCCGCGGGGACGCTATTACAGTGGCGGAGTCGATGTTGACGAGGTGAAAGGCCAAACTGGGCTTTGAAGTCTTTGAATAGGCGACTTGCATCCGAATAACCCACCCTCCCGACAATTTCCTTTACAGATAGCGGAGTCGTTTCAAGGAGGTCCCTCACCATCTGGATTCTTAGGTTCTTAAGGTACTGTGATGGCGACTCCCCAGTATGAAGCCTGATTAAATGCCTCAAGCGAGAAGTCGATAATCCCACTGCGGCTGCAACAGAATCAAGTTCGAGAGGAGCGGCGCAGTTCTGCCGGAGGTAGATCAACACAGCCTTTATTCGGGGATCCACGGGAGCTGTTATGCTGTTCACTGTCGCTCTCCTGCTTGCGTTCAATCTCACGAACGCATGACCACCCAAATGAATATGGAAACTAGCAGAAAATCGACGAGTTCCAACGTGAAAGAGGTCTTTGTTCCAAAATCGGAACAGCCCCCACCGCGTTTATGGCTCTTTGAAATCAGGAAGAGGTCACATAGTGTGCAGTGTACGGCACCGAGTGGGACGATACTTAGGTTTGTTGCAAAATGAAAAAAGGAGAGAGAAAACACCCCAGACACAACCCACCTCCGGGTTCCCCCTCACAATTTTGCGCCAATTTACCAGCCGTTTGGCCGTATGTCAAATAAACGCACTATAAATTTTGCGTCGGGCAGCTCGACCCAACTTTCTACACTGAACCGTGCCAACGCGGTCAAGGATCTTTCGAATTTGGTAGATTCGATAATGTCTACATTTTTCGGGTTGCAGCACCCGCTGTTATCGACGGTTATCGCCTTCCAACGGCCAAGACGAACAAGAGATCAACGGCAAGTTTGGGTATCAAACAGCACTCAGCGGAGTCGAGAAGCGATGTTCGGTAAACCTAGCCTAGAGCTTTCGCGCGCAAGTCACTGAAATGATGGCGTCCCCGGCGGGATTTGAACCCGCGTTTGCGCCGTGAAAGGGCCTCGCCAAAGTGGATCACGTTGTATTTGCAAGGCACGGGTCGCTCCGCAAGGCCTTGTAAGGAAGCGCAAGGAGCACATGAGCGTGTATCGTCCGTGTATTTTCTGATTCTCGCAGGTCCACTGGCAGTACCCCACGTTTGCGTCACACCGTCTCCGAGGTGGAACTCGGCACCGCCAGAACCCCCAGCTCTGGTGCCTCTGCGGAGGGTGTACGAGCACACAGATGTTACTCTGACATTCAAGAATGCCCAAGTAGAATTGGGCAGGCCCACCCAGAAGCACGCACCGAATGGTGTGCCCTTATACCGCAGAGCCAGAATGACATTACAGATTAGAAGTGCTGATAGGATCTCGGGGATTTCGATCAAGAAAGTTCGCGGCTTCTTTCGTCATCTCGTGTCTTGGCATCAGCATTCTTTCGAGTTGCCTCGGCTCCAGGAGGAGTTGTCGTTGGAAAGGCAATCCGCACTGGCTCTCGTAGGAGAGTTGGAGAGTAAAGGCTACCTTAAACCGCCGGAGAAAGGCGTGCACGCGTTTACAGACAAAGGCGAGCAACTGGTTCGTGCGTCTGCAGCTGGCAAGGTAAGCCGACAGACAGCGGAGAATGCGCTGATCGGATTGCTTGCAAGAGTCAAGGAATACAATTCCGATCCGACCAAACTCCTTACTGTTGAGGCGGTTGCTGTGTTCGGAAGCTTTCTCGGCGCGAACGAAAGACTGGGGGACCTGGATATCGCGGTTAAGTGCCGGCACCGCGATGCTAACGATCCCGACCCAGCCGCTACTGCGCTCGCTTATGCAGAACGCTCCGGCCGTCATTTCAGCAATATCGTGGAGTGGATATCTTGGCCAGAGACTGAGCTCCGTCAGATCCTAAAGGCACGGAAGAGGACAATCTCGATTCAGGAGTGGGGCGCTTTCCTGCGGATCGCCGCAGCTGATCCTGAACACTTCGATTACAAGGTCGCGTTCGGAAGTCCCGAGGCAGTCACGGCAGAGATTCGTGCTCGATTTTGACGAACGACGGGTAGGCGTTGGGGGCGTCTGCTTACCGTTGTCAGTTGGAAAACTGTTTCGCCGCAATGCGATTGTTCACGACACCCCGCTTGATTCGTGCCTAGTTCGCCAGGGAAAATCATCAAGACTCCTCAAAGCCTTGGTTCTGAAATTTCAGAGTGCGGCAATTCTCGGTGACTGTTCTGACAACTTTCTCAGGTACTCCTCCTGGGACGTCAGCCTCAATCTCTAGCGTTACCGCTACGCTGGAATTCATAAGTCCGCTTAGGTGAGAGATCACTTCGTCAGCAATGCGACCAGCATCACGTCCCACACGGGTTGGATCGAGCGCTACACTCCCATGGAATCGATTCGGCCGAGCAATGGCCACGATAGCAGGAGTTTCTGAAGTCCCGACGGCTGTGCTGGTTGATCCGTCTCCACCACTGGGAGGCGACGCGCCGGTCACTGGCCCGACACTTACGGACGATGCCTTTGGCACCTCCGCATCCATTTGACGCCGTGCTGCTTCCCGCTTCACAACCAAGCCTGTACTACGATCCAACATCATTCGGGTTCCACCGCGCAGTCCGCGATAACGGCCCTGAGCTTCGTCGTGACTATCTGCGTATGCAAATGTGTCGTGTTCCCACGTCAGTAACGACAAACCATCTGCAATTCCATCGAGGAGCACTTGAGAATCGGCCAGGCGTGGCAGATACACATAACGAGCGAAGTCATCAACCAGTTGCTTGATTGCAACGTGTTCGCCGCGCCAGAGTGGCACTTTGTCTAGTTCCATGCGAAGGACCGACCCGGCCATGACAGCTAACAGCAAATCTCGCTTTCGTAGTTCTTTGCTGGCCCGCACCGCTAAGCCTTCTTGTCCAGAGAGTCTGAAGGCCTGCCACTCAATATTTTCCTGAGGCGATTTCTGGACCGGCACGAGCAACCATTGGTACGCCTCGGGCAGACGGGCCGTCACTGCAGTATCCGCGGATGTTCTCTGGTTCTCAGCTTGCTTAACCTGGTTCGGCGACAAATCCAGGGTTTCACTTTCCGCAACAATAGAGTCCCAGGCTAGAAATCGGCGAACAGCTTCGTCGAGGTCTTGCAGTCGGCTCTGATCAACAGCCAGAAAGACTAGACTGTTGCGGAACAAGCGTGGTGTATTACCACGCATTTCAAGAATCGACTTGGCTTCCACCAGAGCGGCACTGCTCGGATCTTTCGTGTACGGATGGTCAATGCTCAGCACGACCAGGCGTGCGTCAGTTTCGTCAGGAACATCTTGACTCGAAAGCGGCAGCGGATGAACGCGACGGAAATCACCGGACTGCCGCACCTCAGTGCGAATTCGCTTCTCGATCTCATGAGCGACCTTGTCCGGCTCTCGCGTGAGCTGTTCCGCACGATCCTCCGCGATCTTCGTAACGGTCGGCTGAGTCGAATACCAGTACCGCGCACCATCCTGATAAAGGTATGTTGCAGCTGTTGCTAGGCGGCGCAGCGCGTCACCAAATACCGCTGGTGCTTCGCCGGGCATGACGCAGCCCAGCCTGATTCGTCTGTCTTCTATTCCTCTATGTGCGGCGGTCGCAGTCGGAGCCGAACCCAAATAGATTGTTCTCGCGACGCGACGGCAAGCGGCGTACTTCCCTAAATTCTGTACCTCGCCATCGAGGCGGAACGGTAAAGCGCTGGGACCGTCCACATCTTTTTCAATCACTGGCACCCAGTTGTCGGAGAGATACCTTGTCAGCTCGAACTGCACACGTGGATCGTCGATGGGAATGGTAGAAGGCAAAATGAGAGGATTGCGGTCGCCCTTCGCCCAAAGGCTGTGGATCACCGCCGCCATCAAACGCAGCACACCGCGGGTGCGCTGGAATTTGACCAGCGTGGACCAGTCCGTATAAAGCCGATCGAAAATCTCTGGATGAATCGGATACGCAGCCTTGATCCGTTTTTCGTAATCGGAATCACGGCACTCGGGGGGAAACTCTTGGTGCTGCGTCCGGTAAAGATCATAAAAAGCTCGGGCCACGGTATCGCGGGCGACGAACTGGGGCTGTTCGACAAGCGGCTCAAAAAGCCTCCGCCGCACGATCTCAAAGCTTTCTTCCGCGCTGGCGGGTCGCCACGACGCTTCTACACGACCAACCGCGTTCCTTAAACGGTCGAGTGCAGCCCTACCGCGTTCGCCCCCGACCTCGACATCTTCAGCAATAGCGTGTGGTGATCCCGTTGTGTCCGACGCAGGTAAGCTGATAACAAGCAGGCACTGTTTCGCGAGCTTCGCAGATTCGGTAAGGGCCTGGGCGAATGTGAAATGCGTTTCAAAGCTGCCTGCCGGAAGATCGCTCTGATCGTGCAACTGGCGTGCGTAAGCGACCCATTCATCAATGAGAATCAGACAAGGGCCATATTGGTTCAACAGCTCCCGAAGGACATCTCCAGGACAGGTCGCGTTTTCGTCGTCAGCCTTGATTCGCTTGAATGCTTTCGCGGCTTCCTTAATGCCACCTGCAGCATAGCCCAACTGCCAAACCAGTTCGCCCCATAGCGTCCGTACAACAGTTCCGTCAGCCTTGGTGACAGGGTTACCGGGTGAAATCCTGTTACCGACCAAAACAACGCGCTTGACGCTCGGCGGCTTCGAGACCTTGGCGCTTTGCAAGATTGCATCGACACCGAGAAGCTTGGCCGGTGCCACTTCCGAAAAAAGGTGATAGAGGGCGAGCATAGAGTGCGTCTTGCCGCCGCCGAAGTTCGTTTGAAGCTGAACGACCGGATCGCCGCCAACTCCGGCAAGCCGCTGCACTGCGCTCGTCAGGAGCTGCTTCAGACTCTCGGTTAGATAGGTACGGCGAAAGAATTCTGCAGGGTCTTTATATTCGGCAGAGCCCTCGCCCAGATGAACTTGCCAGAGGTCGGCGGCGAATTCGGCCTGCTGGTACGTTCCTTTTGCGACATCAGAGTGAGGATCTATCACCTCACGCCACGGTTTCAACGCGCCCGTGACTTGACTCTCAATGGGCGTGCCCACCGATTTGCGCTTTTCGGTTCGCACCTGCTCATCGAAGCGGACACGCAACAATTCCATTTTGAGCTTTTCGACTTCTTCAACTTGGGGTGCCGACACGGCGGTTAAGAGTCTGCCAGCGGAATCGAGGCTACGGTAGGCGTCATCGGTCGAGAACGGTTTCTGATGTGCCCAGCGATTGCGCACATCTCGTAGTTCGCTCACCAGTGTGCGTTCTGCCTGCCCCAACGTTTTCCTGAATACGTCATTCCACTGATTCCACATCACCGCGAGGAGCGACGCAGAGTCCCACTGCGGCTCGGCACCGCGAAACTGTGCGGCGAGCGCGTCCCCCGCCGAAGCCCGTGCTGCACTCATCCACTGCTCCCGATACTGCGCTTTAATTTCACGCTCGACAAATGGGGCGAGACCATCTTTCAACAGATCGAGGGCCTTGCCGACGCGCTCGTGATTCGTAATCGCCATAAAGAATTAGTCCTCAGGAAAACATTCCTGCTTGTTGTGGGCGCGCCTTTGTACCTTCCCGCGCCAGACGCGTGATCTCCGGCCAGCTCTGTACAAGTGCGTTATACGAAAGCGCTTCTTGAGCTCGCTTCTTGCGTTCGCAGATCGTGTACAAGCGGTACGCCAATTCGCGGGCTGTCTCCGCCATGCCACCGAGAACACCTGCAAGTTCCGCAGCTGCAGCCTCCCCACCCTTCTCAAGCCTGCGAATGAGGTGATGGACTGCTTCCCAAACCGTCAGCCGTGAATCATTAACAGGGTCCCAATCCACCGAAAGTTCATCGGGACGCAACAGCCGAACTTTGCCTCCTCTCGATTTCAGGATTCCGGCGTGCTCTAAGCCCGAAACGCTTGTGTTTTTGGCCTTTGAAAGCGTCTCCGCAATGCCGTACTCGCCATCCGCAAATCCGGATTGCTCAAACCATGCAAGGGCCCAGCGTGTGTCCGCATCGAAATCGCCCTCCTGCTCGGCCAGAACCTCGTCAAGCGTCTGATTGATTAGTGTAAGTGCTTCTCGAACGGGCAATGATTTTCCCTCGGCATCCACCACCTTTGAGTATCGAGTGTAAATCGCCATACCGGGCCCAATGGCCGCTTGAGCCAAATCCACGGGAGCGATATTGCCGTGCTGCAGATGGAAGAGTGACGCAGGGAGCTCGGCTTTGAGCGCATTCATGAACTCACGGCGCGTTGCGATCGGGGCGTTAGCAGCATGTTTGTGGCAAACAAGCACAATGCTGGAAGCCAATGCATTAACGCCCGTTTTAAGAGCAGTCGGCCTCTCGGTACGCATTGGCCATGTGCCGTTGATACTCAGGCCAGCGCGGATAACTGCATCAAGAAAGATCTCCCATCCAGTGCTCGCTGTGCCACTGTCCGCCTCACTCTCGGACTGTTTGAATGCGTAATAAATACTGACAGGAAATGCTGGGTGCGGTTGCTCCGCAAGGCGGCGCATCGCATGGGACATCCCCTCGAGGAAAAACTTTTCGGCAGCTCCTTTGCCGCCATGCCGGTATGGCGTGGCAACTAGCTCTTCGGCTTTTGGTACTGCAACCGTGGAAAACAGTTCAGGAAAGAATTCTTTTAGTGACCGGCGCAGCCAGACGTAAAAGAAATCTGACAGATCGGCGTAGCCGATATTGTCATAATATGGTGGATCGGCGGAAACAATTTTCGAGCATGATGAGGACTGATTTGCAGCATCAGCTTGAAAAGCAACTCCCTTCCCGAATGCAGGAAGACTCGAGTTGATGCCTTTCACTAAGTAATCGAGTTGCTTCTCAATGTTACCGCCTGAATCAGAGAAGAGGTTCGATTCGGCGAAATCCCACATCATCGGTAGCGCTTGGCGACCAAATGTATTTCCAACGATTTCATTCTTTGGCTGGTTCAACCAGGGACAAAGGCTACTCGAATAAACGCTGCTCTTGTCCAGTGCAAACGCGAGATATAAAGCGATTGCCTCCGAATAAGCTTGTGCCCCAGTAGCTCCATTGGAAAGAGAGCCGCCTCCGGAACTCCATCCGGCAGCTTTCGCGTCCTGCATCACGCGGCCAGAGGCTTCTTTGATTAGCTCCGAAAAACTGGTTAGCCCAACAAGCTGGCGGTCAGTAAAAAGATCACCCCATTTCGTAAGCCCATACCCATAGCACGTCCCTCCAGTGAGACGCGCGGGCACCTCGCCTTCTGGTCTCCAGTGCGGAGAAAGGCTGCGAGCGGCAATTTCGTGCTCCTCTGTGGGGGCAACATAAACGCGGCTTCGATCGCCTTCAGCGACGATGGCCATAAGACGGACACCCATTCGCCCAGCCTGTCCTTCTGCCTTTATGTAATCGCCAGAAATTGGAGATCCTGACATGACGCATCGAAAGTTGGCTCCTCGTGCGAGCTTGGTCCCGTTCTGCGCGTCATCGCTGCCGTTCGGTATTCCGGTCCTCACGGTGAAGCGATACCCGCCATTCTCAATAATCGGCTCAACGTACGTTTCTTTGCCTGGTTTCTTGGAAAGAATGAATGTCGAAGCCAACGGTACGTCCACATTGGCGAACGCCGGGTTGGGACTCTTCACAGTTCGCGCCCAGAGCCACGCAATCGCCGTCAATTTCCGGCCCACCAAGGGCTTCAGATCGGGGCGCACCCTTGCCATTTCGTAAGTGATTTCAAGCTTCGGATATAAATGACCGATACGTTTCTCGGCTTCATCACGCATCCACTTACCGTAATAACGCACGTCCTCAGCGAGGCCTTGAGCGCCATGCCATTGCTTGTGAGCCATTGCAGCCTGCTTGCGAGATTCTGGATTGACTGGTGGCTTGCCCCCGAACTTCGGTGGAATCTCGATCATCGCCTTGCAGATGAGTACCGCCACCGGATTCAAGTCACTCGCGTAAGCTTCGAGGCCCAGGCGGTGAGCCTCCAGCGGCAGTGAGCCGCCGCCGGCAAACGGGTCATGGAATGCCGGGAGTTTATGGGGATTGAACAGTTCCCCTGCCCGCGGGTGATCTTTGTTATCCGCGCACGCCCGACGCCATGACCTCCAAATCTCATCCCGTGCGGCGTTGAGAACTCTTTCGTTTGTGGTGTTTTCCCACCGGACAAGCTCTTTAATAATTCCGAAAAGGCGTTGCCGCTCTTTCTCTTGCGCCTCTTCGGTCGGGAACATCTCCGGGACCGCCGATGGATCATCCACCATCTGCGCAAAGATTACGGCCCGAGCAGCAGCCAAAGGCCGCCGCGCCCACCACAGGTGCAGTGTGCTCGGGTGCCCGTGCCGAATGGACTTCTCACGCGCTGATGCCTCATTGATAGCCTCCAGCGGCAGCGCTACCTCAATCAGCTTCTTTCGTAGATTCATTTAACTCCAGGTCGGCGCTGAATCGCATTCATGCTTTTGAAGCTGCCGCAGCCCCGCTCTTCTTTTCACGTTTCTTACTCTCTTGTTCTTGGTCATCATCAGGTTCTGAGCTCCCGACACCACATAGCT
>Ga0335081_10022190_pt1 | contig 10269 bp, 10 predicted proteins | sample Lox_Sample_35_FD_206713 | JGI IMG/M metagenome (GOLD analysis project Ga0335081, IMG submission 206713) | Soil microbial communities from Loxahatchee National Wildlife Refuge, Florida, United States - Lox_Sample_3.5 | ecosystem: Environmental > Terrestrial > Soil > Wetlands | place: USA...
CATAGAGCGCGGTCAGCGCCATGGCGGCGATGAGCACCAGCACCAGGGCGAGCGGCACGGCGGTGACCCCGACGGCGACGAGAACGAGAAACGCAATCAGCGCGGTGAACGCGCCCACCATGAAGATGTCGCCGTGGGCGAAATTGATCATGCCGATGATGCCGTAGACCATCGTGTAGCCGATGGCGATCAGGCCGTAGATCGAACCGAGCGTGATGCCGTTGATGAGCTGCTGGATGAAATATTCCATGCGCCCGAAGCCCTTCCCGATAGCCGGCCAAGCCTTAACAGGGAAGCGACCGAGCGGCAAATGCGGGCCGCTGCCGTCCACCGCAGTTTTCCCTGATATTCCAAGCCGTTGCGCAACGATGCCGCGGCCCGACCGGGAACCCCGGAGCGGCGTCGCGCGTTCTTCTTGCGGCGGGGCAGCCTCTCGCAATCACTGGAGAACGTCCGATGTCGAATGAACAGCAGAAGCCGCAGCGCGATCAGCAGCAGAGCAATCCGCGGCCGAACCCGCAGCAGGGTGATCAGAGCAAGCCCGGCCAACAGCAGCAGGGCGGCCAAAGCAAGCCGGGCGAGCAGCATGGCGGGCAGAAGCCCGGGCAGGGCGGCCAGCAGAGCGGCGGCATGGACCGGTAAAGCATTCCGACCGCCGACGCGGTTGGGTGTTACGGGGCGGCGGCGCGGATGCGGCGCTGCCGCCCTCGCGTCTCAAGCTTTCCACCGTGCCGGCGGCTCGTTCTTTGTTTCTTCGGCGCGAACGGCCTATGCTTCGCCATGGCCAGCTCGCTGCCGCTGTTCCATCTCTACGGCGATCCGCCCGACGATCAGGCGTTCGACTTTATCCATGTCGAGACCATCGCCTCGCGCTCCTCGATCCACGACTGGACCATCCACGCGCACCGGCATCGCAATCTGTCGCAGATTCTGCTGATCGAGCGCGGCGGCGGCGAGATGATGTTCGAAGCGGCGAAGCTTCCCTTCGCCGCGCCGGCCGCGATTCTGGTTCCGGCCGCGACCGCGCACGGGTTCCGCTTCGAGCCCAACGTCACCGATGGCTGGGTGCTGACCTTCACCGAGGACGCGGCCGGCGCGTTCGCCGATCGCGCCGGGCAGGCGATGGCGCGGCTGCGCGCGCTCGCGGCGCAACCGATCATCCCGATCGCCGACGAGAGCGAGCGATCGCGCCTGTCGGCGCTGTGCGTCGACCTCGCCGAGGAGCACGGCCTGGCGCGCGAGGGCTACCGGCTGGCGATGCGCGGGCTCCTGACGCTCATCGCCGTCGGCGTGGTGCGCCTCGCCGCGAGCCGCGCCCGCACCGGCAGCGTGACGCTGCATCCGGCCGACGCCACGGTCGCGCGGCTGCGCACCCTGGTCGATGAATTCTTCCGCCAGGAGCATCAGCTCGGCTTCTACGCCGAGAAGCTGGCGATGACGGTCGATCGGCTCAACGATCATGTCAAACGCGCCACCGGCGTCACCGCCGGGCATCTCATCCGCCAGCGCGTGCTCACCGAGGCCAAGCGGCAGCTGGTGTTCACCGTGCAGCCGATCCAGGACATCGCGGCCGAGCTCGCCTTCGCCGACCCTTCTCACTTCGCCCGCTTCTTCCGCAAGCATACCGGCATGACGCCGCACGAGTTTCGCGCCCAAGGTGGGTGACAATCGCGGGTGATGATGGCGGATGACGATGGCGGGTGAGGATGAGTAAAGAGTGCGGCCGGGTTCAATTCAGCAGGAACTCCAGCACCGTGTCGGCGTAGGCCTGCGGCTCTTCCACATTGGCGATATGGGCGGTGTCGAGCACGGCGAGCCGGGCGCCGGGAATGTGCGCCTGGATGAATTCGTTTAACTCGAGCGGCGTCGCCGGATCGTGCCGGCCGGCGATGACCAGCGTCGGCGCCGTGATCTTCGCTAACAGCGCACGGTGGTCCATGTCGCGGATCGCCTCGATGCAGCCGACATAGCCCTCGGGGCTCGTTTTCAGGAACATCTCGGTCATGCGCGCGATCACCGGCGGCGCGCGGTCGCGAAAGTCCTTGGTGAACCATCGCTCCATGGTCAGGGCGGCAAGCGGCGCCACGCCGCTCTTGCGCACCAGCGCGATGCGCTCCGCCCAGAACGAGCGGTCGGCGTAGTAGCAGGCGGTGTTGGAGAGAACGAGCTTGTCGATGCGCTCGGGCGCATTCGCCCCGAGCCATTGCCCGACCATGCCGCCCATCGACAATCCGCACCAGCTCACCTTGTCGATGCGCAGATCGTCGAGTACGGCCAGCACGTCGCGGCCGAGCCGCTCCATCGAATAGGGGCCGGCCGGCGCGCCGGAGCGGCCGTGGCCGCGGCGGTCGTAGCGCAGCACGCGGAAATGGCGCGTGAACGGCGCCACTTGGTCGTCCCACATATGCAGATTGGTGCCGAGCGAATTCGACAGCATCAGCACCGGGGCGCCTTGCGGCCCGGTGAGCTCGGCGTGGATCACGCAGCCATCGGCGTTGACGTCCGGCATCGGTTCCCCTCGCGCCCTGCAGGCCTTATGCTTAGCGGTCCGATTGTTGTCCGCCAATCCCCGCCGTGCAGCGGAGTCATTTGCTGCGCGGCGTGGTGCGGCGCGTGAGGAGGAGCAAGCGGCATGGCGATGACGATGAACGGCGAGTATCAGCTGCCGGTCCCGCGCGAGACGGTGTGGCAGCGGCTCAACGATGCGGCCACCCTCAAGGCCTGCATTCCCGGCTGCGAACAGCTCGACAAATTGTCGGACACCGAGTTCCAGGCGACCGCCACCGCCAGGATCGGGCCGGTCAAGGCGACATTCAAAGGCAAGATCACGCTGTCGGATCTCGATCCGCCGAACGGCTACAAGATCAGCGGCCAGGGCGACGGCGGGGTCGCCGGTTTCGCCCGCGGCGGCGCGACGGTGACGCTGGCGCCGAAGGATGGCGGCACGCTCTTAAGCTACGCGGTCGAGGCGCAGATCGGCGGCAAGCTCGCGCAGATCGGCCAGCGCCTGGTCAACGGCGCCGCCAAGAAAATGGCCGACGATTTCTTCCAAAAATTCGCCACCGCGGTCGCTCAGCCGAGCGGTTGAGCGCGTCGCCCACACGCGCTCGTGAACGGCGGCTGCGACCCTTGCGGCGGCAAAACTCCTTGACCGCCGGCTAGGCCGCGGTTCAGACTAATTTCGGTTCCAAGGTGGAAAACCGGCCGAAATCGACGCGATTTTGTGCCCGGATGCACGGGCGGCCGCGAGCCGCCCGGCAAACAAGATGTTTTCGGGATTTTGGAGGAGGCGCTCATGGCGGCCGTATCCCTGACTGTGAACGGCAAACCCGTCACCGCCGACGTCGATCCGCGCACGCTCCTGGTGCAGCTTCTGCGCGAGCATCTGCGGCTGACCGGCACGCATGTGGGTTGCGACACCTCGCAATGCGGCGCCTGCGTCGTGCACGTCGACGGCAAGGCGGTGAAGGCCTGCACCGTGCTGGCGCTGCAGCTCGACGGCGCCAACGTGCTCAGCATCGAGGGACTGGCCGGCGATGGCCCGCTGCATCCGATGCAGGAGGCGTTCCGCGAACATCACGGCCTGCAATGCGGCTATTGCACGCCGGGCATGATCATGACCGCGGTCGACATCGTGCGCCGCAAGGGCCGCGATCTCGACGAGCGCACCATCCGCGAGGAGCTCGAAGGCAACATCTGCCGCTGCACCGGCTATCACAACATCGTCAAGGCGATCGCCGCCGGCGCCCGCGCCATGCCGGCGAGCGCGGCCGCGAAGGCCACCGAGTAGCGAGAGGTTCGCAAGCAACAAAACCGCGTTCCAACAAACACCGCCGGAGGAGACTGCAATGAGTGCGACCGGGATCGGCGCTTCGGTGCGCCGCAAGGAAGACCAGCGCTTCATCACCGGCAAAGGCCACTACACCGACGACATCAGCCGGCCGGGCCAGGCCGCGATCTATTTCATCCGCTCGCCGCACGCGCACGCCCGCATCAAGAAGATCGACGCCAAGGCGGCAAGCACCATGCCGGGCGTTGCCGCGGTATTCACCGGCGCGCAATTCGCCGAGGACAAGCTCGGCAATCTCATCTGCGGCTGGACCGTTCACTCCAAGGACGGCTCGCCGATGAAGATGGCGCCGCACCCGGCGATCGCCGCCGGCAAGGCCAATCATGTGGGCGACGCGGTCGCGGTGGTGATCGCCGACACGCTGGCGCAGGCCAAGGACGCCGCCGAGAAGGTCGTGGTCGATTACGAGGTGCTGCCGGCGGTGGTCGATCCGGGCAAGGCCGCGGGGAAGGGCGCGCCGCTCATCCACGAGGCGGCGCCGAACAACACGATCTACAACTGGCATCTCGGCGATCCCGACGCCACCAACACGGCGATCAAGAACGCCAAGCACGTCACCAGGCTCGAATTCATCAACAACCGGCTGGTGCCGAACGCGATGGAGCCGCGCGCGGCGCTTGCCGAGTACGACGCCGGCAGCGGCAACCTGACGCTGTGGAATACCTCGCAGAATCCGCACGTGGCGCGCCTGGTCATCGCCGCCTTCATCGGCATGGCGCCCGAGCACAAGCTCCGCGTGATCGCGCCCGACGTCGGCGGCGGCTTCGGCTCGAAGATCTTCATCTATCCCGAGGAGGTCGTCTGCCTTTGGGCGGCGCGCAAGCTCGGCCGGCCGGTGAAGTGGACCGCCGAGCGCTCGGAAAGCTTCGTCACCGACGCGCATGGCCGCGATCACATCACCAAGGCGCAGATGGCGTTCGACGCCGACGGCAAGATCACCGCGCTCAAGGTGCACACCACCGCCAATCTCGGCGCCTATATGTCGACCTTCTCCTCGGCGGTCCCGACCTTCCTCTATGCGACCCTGCTGTCGGGCCAATACGAGATTCCGCACATCTATTGCGAGGTCGACGCGGTCTACACCAACACCGTGCCGGTCGACGCCTATCGGGGCGCCGGCCGCCCGGAGGCGACCTTCGTGGTCGAGCGGATGGTCGAGGTCAGCGCGCGCGAGCTCGGCGTCGATCCCGCCGATCTGCGGCGCAAGAACTTCGTCAGGTCCTTCCCGTACCAGACCTCGGTCGCTTCGCTTTATGACGCCGGCGACTACAACGCTTCGCTGCAGAAGGCGCTGGCGCTGCACGACTACAAGGGCTTCGGCAAGCGCAAGCGCGATTCCGAGCGGCACGGCAAGCTGCGCGGCATCGGCTTTGCGACCTACATCGAAGCCTGCGGGGTGGCGCCCTCGGCGCTGGCCGGCCAGCTCGGGTGCGGCGTCGGCCTGTGGGAATCGGCCGAGGTGCGGGTCAACCCGACCGGCTCGGTCGAGATCCTCACCGGCAGCCACGCGCACGGGCAGGGCCACGAGACCACGTTTGCCCAGCTCGTCGCCGACCGGCTCGGCGTCCCCATCGACCAGGTCAGCGTCGTGCACGGCGACACCGACAAGGTGCAGTTCGGCATGGGCACCTACGGCTCGCGCTCCGGCGCCGTCGGTATGTCGGCGATCGCCAAGGCGCTCGACAAGGTTGAGGCCAAGGCGAAGAAGATCGCCGCGCACCTGCTCGAGGCCGCCGAGGCCGACATCGTGTTCAAGGACGGCAAGTTCACCGTCGCCGGCACCGACAAGTCGGCGGCCTTCGGCGAAGTCGCGCTCGGTGCCTATGTGGCGCACAAATTCCCGACCAGCGAGATCGAGCCGGGGCTGAAGGAGGGCGCGTTCTACGACCCGACCAATTTCACCTTCCCGGCCGGCTGCCACATCTGCGAGGTCGAGATCGATCCCGACACCGGCGAGAGCACGATCGTCGGCTGGACCGCGGTCGATGATTTCGGCACGGTGATCAACCCGATGATCGTCGAGGGCCAGGTGCATGGCGGCGTCGCCCAGGGCGTCGGCCAGGCGCTCCTTGAGCACACCGTCTATGACGACAAGGGCCAGCTCGTCACCGGCTCGTACATGGATTACGCCATGCCGCGCGCCGACAATTTGCCGTCGTTCAAGGTCAACACGACGATGACCAAGTGCCCGTCCAATCCGCTGGGCATCAAGGGCTGCGGCGAGGCGGGCGCGATCGCGGCGCCGGCCGCGGTGATGAACGCGATCACCAACGCCATCGGCACCGAGGCGATCAACATGCCGGCGACGCCGGCGGCGGTGTGGGCGGTGCTGCACAAGGCCGGCAGGGCGGCCTAGAGCATGATCCGGAAAAGTGGAAACCGGTTTTCCGAAAAGATCATGCTCCACGAACAACGCATGATCCGGAAAAGTGGAAACCGGTTTTCCGAAAAGATCATGCTCGACTAGGGAACACGGAGAAGACCGATGTACAGCTTTACTTTCCATCGTCCGGAGACGCTGCGCCAGGCGGCCGCGCTCCTAGCCAAGAACGGCGACGCCAAGCTCCTTGCCGGCGGCCATACGCTCCTGCCGACCATGAAGCTGCGGCTCGCCAATCCGCCGCAGCTCATCGACCTCTCCTGCATCGAGGGGCTTGCCGGCATCCAGTTGAGCGGCCGCTCGCTCGCCATCGGGGCGATGACGCGCCATGCCGACGTGCACGCCTCGCCGGTGGTGCAGCAGGCGATCCCGGTGCTGGCCAAGCTTGCCGGCATGATCGGCGACCCGGCGGTGCGCCACATGGGCACGATCGGTGGCTCGATCGCCAACAACGATCCGAGCGCCGACTATCCGGTCGCCTGCCTCGGGCTCGGCGCCACCATCATCACCAACAAGCGCCGCATCACCGCCGACGACTTCTTCACCGGCATGTTCTCGACCGCGCTCGAGCCGGCCGAGATCATCACCAAGGTGAGCTTCCCGGTGCCGAAAAAGGCCGCCTATCAGAAATTCCGCAATCAGGCGTCGCGCTATGCCCTGGTCGGCGTGTTCGTCGGCAAGCGCGGCAGCGATATCCGCGTCGCCGTCACCGGTGCCGGCGCCAATGGGGTGTTCCGGGTCAAGGCGTTCGAGGAGGCGTTGAAGAAGCGCTTTGCGCCCAAATCGCTCGAAGGCCTGACCGTGCCGGCGACCGGGCTCAACAGCGACATCCACGGCAGCGCCGAATACCGCGCCCATCTGATCGCCGTGCTCGCCCGCCGCGCCGTGGCCGAGGCGGTCGGCAAGTAGGACGCGGCAAGCGAGATTCTGGCGCTTTCGCCGTTAAGATTTTTCGTTTCGTCACCCCCGGGCTTGACCCGGGGGTCCATGAAAACGTCGCCAGAAACGTCGCCGCCCCATGGATTGCCGGGTCGAGCCCGGCAATGACGTGTGCCGGGCGTTTTGCTCGGCGGCGGAAAGGCCTATATCCAGGCAGCATGAATAAGACTCCCGCGCGGCCGCTCCCTCCCTCGATCGATGCCACGGTCGCGCTTCTGGCCGAGGCGAGCTATCTGGGCGACCGCTCGCTCGGCACGGTGCTTTATCTGGCGCTGAAGATGGGCCGGCCGATCTTCCTCGAAGGCGAGGCCGGCGTCGGCAAGACCGAGATCGCCAAGGTGCTGGCGGCGACGCTCGGTCGGCGGCTCATCCGCCTGCAGTGCTACGAGGGCCTCGACGTGGCGGCGGCGGTCTACGAGTGGAACTACGCCGCGCAGATGATCGCGATCCGCGCCGCCGAGGCCGAGGGCGAGCACGACCGCGCCCGGCTCGAGCATGACGTGTTCTCCGAGCGCTTTTTGATCAAGCGCCCGCTGTTGCAGGCGCTCGAGCCCGATACCGCCGGCGCGCCGGTCCTGCTGATCGACGAGATCGACCGCACCGATGAGGCCTTCGAGGCGTTCCTGCTCGAAGTGCTCGCCGATTTTCAGGTCACCATCCCGGAGCTGGGCACGGTCAAGGCCGAGCATGCGCCAATCGTGGTGATCACCTCGAACCGCACCCGCGAGGTGCACGACGCGCTCAAGCGCCGCTGCCTTTATCACTGGGTCGGTTACCCGTCGGCCGAGCGCGAGCTCGCGATCGTCCGCGCCAAGGTGCCGGGAGTCGGAAAGAAGCTTTCCGAGCAGGTGGTGGGGTTCGTGCAGGCCTTGCGCAAGCAGGACCTGTTCAAGTCGCCGGGCGTCGCCGAGACGCTTGACTGGGCCTCGGCGCTGTCCGAGCTCGACGTGGTGGCGCTCGACCCGGCGACCGTCTCCGACACGCTCGGCGTCCTGCTCAAATACCAGGACGACATCACGCGGCTGGAAGGCAGCAAGGTCAAGGAGCTGCTGGACGCGGTGAAATCGGATCTGCGCGCGGCGGAGTAGGGCCCTTGATCGACAAGAGTCGGCACCCGCGCAGGGGGATCCATCGCGGATCGGCCTCGGATGAGAAAGGAGGAAATCGGCGCGCGTGGGTATCGGAAGCGCCTGGCCAAGCTGGCGAGTGGCTGACCGAAGCAGAGTACCGAGCGCAGGGTTATTCGCCTGATTTCGACAGCCTCCCGGTTAAGGTGGTCCAACGAACAAGAGTCACGGCCCACGACTTGCCGGAAGCCGACAGAGAATTTGTCGAGCGCCGGTTGCGCAAAAGAGCCAAAGACTCGTGATGCGTAGGCCGTTAGCGGATCGAGAAACCATATGAACGACAACAACGGCCGCCTCGCCGAGAACATCCTCTACTTCGCCCGGGCGCTGCGTGCCGCCGGCATTCCGGTCGGCTCCGGCGCCGTGCTCGACGCGCTCGCGGCGGTCGAGGCGGCCGGCGTCGGCACGCGCGATGATTTCTATTGGACGCTGCATGCGGTGTTGGTGAAGCGGCACGAGCATTCGGTCCTGTTCGATCAGGCGTTCCGCATCTTCTTCCGCCGCCGCGGCTATATCGAGCAGTTGATGGCGATGCTGCTGCCGCAGGTCGCCTCGGCGCCGCAGGCGCCCAAGGCCGGCGCCACCCGCGTGCATGAGGCGTTCTATTCTGGCCTCGACGACAAGCTTAAGAAGGAGCGCGAGGTCGAGCTCGACGCGCGGCTGACCGTGTCTGACCGCGAGGTGCTGCAGAAGAAGGACTTCGCGCAGATGACCAGCGCCGAGATCGCCGCCGCCAAGGAGGCGATGCAGCGGCTGGTGCTGCCGCTCGCCGAGGTGCGCACGCGGCGCCTGGCGCCGCATCCGCGCGGCCACCTGATCGACATCCGCCGCACCTTGCGGGCGAGTCTCAAGGGCGGCGGCGACTTCATCGATCTGCGCTTCGTCGGGCCGAAGCTCAAGCCGCCGCCGATCGTGGCGCTGCTCGACATCTCCGGCTCGATGAGCCAGTACAGCCGCATCTTTCTGCATTTCCTGCACGCGCTGACCGAGAAGCGCAAACGGGCGGCCACCTTCCTGTTCGGCACCAGGCTCACCAACGTCACCCGCGCGCTACGCGAGCGCGATCCCGACGATGCGCTCGCCGCCTGCTCGGCGAGCGTGCCGGACTGGTCGGGCGGCACGCGCATCGCCTCCTCGCTGCACGGCTTCAACAAACTGTGGGCGCGCCGCGTGCTGGCCCAGGGCGCGCTCGTCCTGCTGATCACCGACGGGCTCGAGCGCGACGCCGACGACACGCTCGGCTTCGAGATCGACCGGCTGCATCGCTCCTGCCGGCGCCTCATTTGGCTCAATCCGCTCTTGCGCTTCGAGGGCTTCGAGGCGCGCGCGCGCGGCATCAAGGCGATGCTGCCGCATGTCGACGAGTTCCGGCCGATCCACAATCTCGAATCGATGGCGGCGCTGGTCGCTTCGCTGACCGCCGGCGGCCGCGCCGCCGACCCGAAAGCGTGGCTGCAAAAGGTCGCCTGAGGGCCTATATTTACCGCGATATAGCGAATGGCGTGTACGAAGAGCTTATAGCGAAAGGCTTGGAGGTGCGAAGATGCTCGCAACCGACACCGATATCCTCAAGTCCGCCGAGGACTGGCGCCGAGAAGGCCGCGCCGTGGCGCTGGCCACCGTGGTCGAGACTTGGGGCTCGGCGCCGCGGCCGGTCGGCTCGAACCTGGTGATCGACGGAGAAGGCAATTTCCTCGGCTCGGTCTCTGGCGGCTGCGTCGAAGGCGCCGTGGTTACCGAAGCGCTCGACGTCATCGACAGCGGCAAGCCGAAGATGCTGGAGTTCGGCGTCGCCGACGAGGCCGCCTGGAAGGTCGGGCTCTCTTGCGGCGGCACCATCCGGGTGTTGGTGGAAAAGGTGGAGTAGTGAAGCTCGACGTCCTTACCGCGCTCAATGCCGAACGCGCCGCGCGCCGCGCCGCGATCGTCGTCACCAATGTGGCGAGCGGCGCGCAGCGGCTGGTCAAGGCGGT
>Ga0335081_10022191_pt1 | contig 10269 bp, 9 predicted proteins | sample Lox_Sample_35_FD_206713 | JGI IMG/M metagenome (GOLD analysis project Ga0335081, IMG submission 206713) | Soil microbial communities from Loxahatchee National Wildlife Refuge, Florida, United States - Lox_Sample_3.5 | ecosystem: Environmental > Terrestrial > Soil > Wetlands | place: USA: Florida...
GTGTTTTCTTCCCTAAAAACCTGTCATTTGACAGCGGATATGCGGTATAGTAGCCCGACCACCGCTGGGGTTCTTCCCGGCTCCGCACCACATCTTGCGGAGGACAGGGCTGTGTATAAATTAGTCCGTACATCCCGACTCTACGAACAAATCGTTCAGCAAATTGAAGAATCCATTGTTAAAGGTGACCTGAAAACGGGAGATCAGCTTCCCGCCGAACGCGAGCTCGCGTTGCGATTCGGTGTGAGCCGCACCGCTGTTCGCGAAGCGGTGAAGGCGTTGCGTGAAAAAGGATTAGTCGAAGCGTATTCCGGTCGCGGAACCTTTATCACCGATGGAACAACCCAGGCCGTGCGTCAGTCACTCGACCTGATGGTGAAGATTGGACAGGCGGAAGGGTCGGCGCATCTGGCGGAAGTCCGCACGATTCTTGAACCCGAGATTGCTGCGCTCGCCGCGACGCGCATACAGGAGACCGAACTCGCCACAATGCGCGAAGCGGTCGCTGTGATGGACCGTTCGGGGCACGATCCGCAGTCGTATATCGAGGCCGATCTTGATTTCCATTTGGCTCTCGCCGAAGGCGCGGCGAATCCGCTCATCCTCTCGCTACTCGATTCGATTGTCGGCCTTCTGCGCGAACAACGCTTGCGGATCTTCCGCGTTCCCGGAGGGCCGGAGCGCGGGCAAGTCCATCACAAGAGAATTCTCGATGCGGTGGAGCGGCACGACGGGGAGAAAGCGCGCGAGGCCATGCGCGATCATCTAGTGCAGGTGAAAGAAGACAGTGCGGCTCCCGCGGCGAAACATCCTGGCGGCGGGCACTAATCGATATACCGATCGGGTATTGACAGCAAAGATTTCTGGAGGCGGTTCGCGGATGGGGAAAGTTGGTTTCATCGGATTGGGAGTGATGGGCAGCCAGATGGTGAATCGGTTGCTCAGCAAGGGCCACGCGGTCACGGGCTATAACCGCACTCGCAAGAAGGCGGAGTGGCTGGTCGAGAAGGGAATGGTGTGGGCGGATTCTCCGCGAGAGGTCGCCAGCGCTTCCGAGTACACCTTCGCGATGGTGACGAACTCGGCGGCGATCAAGGCGGTCACTGAAGGCCCCGACGGAGTGCTCGCGGGCATGAGCGCGGGGAAGGTTTTTATCGACATGAGCACGGTGAGTCCGGCGGTGAGCCGCGCCTTGGCGGAGAAAGTCCGGGCGCTGGGCGCGGACATGGTGGATTCGCCGGTCTCCGGAAGCGTGATTACGCTGCAGGAAGGAAAGCTCTCGGTGATGGTCGGCGGGCGCAAAGGGACGTTCGAAAGAGTGAAGCCACTGCTGCTCGACATCGGACCGAAAGTGACTCACGTGGGCGATAACGGGCTGGCGCTGTCGATGAAAATTGCAACCAATCTGAGTCTTGCGGTGCAGATGCTGGCGTTTTCGGAAGGCGTGCTGCTTGCGGAAAAGAGCGGGATCAAGCGGGAAGTGGCCGTCGATGTCCTTACGCACAGTGCGATCGCGTCACCGATGATTCAGTATCGCGGTCCGTTCGTGTTGCAGCAACCGGAAGAGGCATGGTTCGACGTGAACATGATGCAGAAGGACATGATGCTGGCGATGGATCTGGGTCGTCAACTGGATGTGCCGCTTCCGACGACCGCCGTGAGCAACGAATTTCTGACCGCGGCGCGCGGTATGGGCTGGACGAAATATGACTTCGCGTGCGTGTTCGACGTGCTTGCGGCGATGTCGGGCGTGACAACTCCGGTGACTGCGGGAGGGAAAAAGAATTGACGACTGCGACCTCCAGGCAGGGTATGGATCATGCCGTCAGCGAAAAAAAGAAATGGATTCACGCGTGGCGGCAGATGGTTCGCATTCGCCTGTTTGAAGAGCAAGTCAATGAACTTTACACGCGGGCGCTGATGCCGGGGTTGGCTCATCTTTATAGCGGCGAAGAGGCGGTCGCGGTCGGAATCTGCGAGGCGCTGAATATTGATGACTACATCACCAGCACGCATCGCGGACATGGGCACTGTCTCGCGAAAGGCGCGTCTCCCGATCGGATGTTTGCCGAGTTGCTGGGGAAGGAAGCCGGATACTGCCGCGGAAAAGGCGGGTCGATGCACATTGCCGATCCGGCGACGGGAAATCTCGGAGCGAATGCGATTGTCGGCGGGAGCGTGGGCATCGCCACCGGCGCTGCGTTTGCATCGAAGCGACTGAGGAATGGTCGAGTCGCTGTATGTTTTTTTGGCGAAGGCGCGCTCGGGCAGGGATCGTTGTACGAAGTGATGAATCTTGCTCAGCTGTGGAAACTACCCGTCATCTACGTCTGCGAAAACAATCTCTACAACGAATATACGCATTATTCCGAGACCACGGCCGGGACGATTCTCGGCCGCGCGACAGCGTTTGGGCTGGAGTCGGCGATTGTCGATGGGCAGGATGTGCGGGCGGTGAATGAAGTGGCGACGCGGATGGTGAATCGCGCGAGGGCCGGGAATGGGCCTTCATTCCTCCAGGCCGATACGTATCGCTACAGCGGACATCACGTCGGCGATATCAATCGCGAATACTATCGTTCGAAAAAAGAAGAGCAGCACTGGAAGACGGAGCGCGATCCGATCAAGCTGCATGCGAAGTGGCTCGTCGACCAGGGATATGTGGAGACGGCGGAACTCGATCGGATCACGGCCGAATCGCGCAGCGAAATGGAGGGTGCGATGAAATTCGCGATCGCGGCGCCTTATCCCAGCGTTGATCAGGTCAACGAGGACGTGTATGCCTGAACGCGAACTTACCTTCGCGCAGGCGATTCGGGAAGCATTGGCTGAAGAGATGCGGCACGATTCGCACGTGTGCATTTTCGGCGAAGATGTCGCCGAGGCTGGAACGCCATTCAAAGTTCTTTCCGGACTGGTCGAAGAGTTTGGGGCAGAGCGCGTTCTGGACACTCCGATTTCTGAAGCCGGATTCAGCGGAATTGGCGTTGGCGCGGCGATGACCGGTTTGCGGCCCGTCGTCGACATCATGTTCGGCGACTTTCTGACGCTCACCATGGACCAGATGGTGAACCAGGCGGCCAAGGCGCACTATATGTCCGGCGGCCACTGGAAGGTTCCGATGGTGCTGCGTACCACGCTGGGCGCGACGCGGCGCTCGGCCGCGCAGCATTCGCAGTCACTGCACGCATGGTTCAGCCATATTCCGGGCCTGAAAGTCGTGCTGCCTTCGACTCCGTACGACGCAAAGGGATTGCTGAAGACGGCGATCCGCGACGAGAATCCGGTCATTTTCTTCGAAGACAAGATGATGTACAAGGCGAAGGGACCGGTTCCGGCGGAGGATTACACGATTCCGCTGGGTGTCGCCGATATCAAGCGCACGGGCGACGACATCACTCTGGTGGCGACGAGCAGCATGGTGCAGGTCGCGCTGGGCGCGGCGGTTCTGCTGGAAAAAGAAGGCATCAGCGCGGAGGTCGTCGATCCGCGGACGACGTGGCCGCTTGATGAGAAGACGATCATCGATTCAGTGAAGAAGACTTCGCGCGTGATCGTGATGGATGAAGGCTACGGACGGTATGGCGTAGCTGCTGAAATTGCGGCGGTGATTGCCGAAGGCGCGTTCTACGATCTCGATGCTCCGGTGAAGCGCATGGGAGCGATGCATGTCCCGATTCCGTTCTCGCCGCCACTGGAAGATGTAACCGTTCCGACGGAAGAATTGATATTTGAAGCCGCGCGCGAAATGCGCGGAAAGGCGTAGCACCAACCCCCGAATAGCTATGAACGCGGCTGGGAAATATGCGTTGGTCATCACAGGCGCGCTTGCCGTGGGGAGTTCGCTGTTCGTCCTGAGTTTCGCCGCCCTCGATTTTGTATGGACGCACTTTGTCGTTACCGATCCTCAGCAAATCGGTCTGGGAGACGGCGTGGTGGTGGTCGGCGGAGGTTTCCTGCTCGGCTGCACCGTTGGGCTCGCGGGATTGATTTTTGTTCTCTATCGATTTTGGCCGGGCAGGGCTCCGAAGCATCCTGCGCAGGCAGAGCAGAATGAAGCTAAGAGCTAAGAGCTAAGAGCTAAGAGCTAAGAGCTAAGAGCTAAGAGCTAAGAGCTAAGAGCTAAGAGCTAAGAGCTAAGAGCTAAGAGCTAAGAGCTAGAAGCGAGGTTCTTATGGCACTCAAAACTTATGGATCGGTGGCGGTCGATTGGGAGAGTCGAATCGACTTTGATCGTTTGCGCTGCGAACGGTTGCAGAAAGCGAAAGACCTGCTGGCCAAGTCGTCGATGGGATCGCTGTTGTGCTTCGACATGAATAATGTGCGCTACCTGACGGCAACGCACATCGGGACCTGGGCGCAGGACAAGGCGAACCGTTTCACGCTGTTGCCGCAAAATGACGAGCCGATCCTGTGGGATTTCGGATCTGCCGCGAAGCATCATCAGCTGAATTGTCCGTGGCTCGGCGACCGTTCGAGGCCGGGAATTTCCATGCTCCGCGGCGCAATGACGCCGGAGATGGGCCGCGCCGAAGATGTCGCGAAGAAAATTCGTATCGAACTGGAAAAGCGCGGGCTGCACAAAGAGCCGGTCGGGATCGACATCATCGAGCTGCCGGTTTTGTTTGCGCTGCAGCGCGAAGGGCTGGAAGTAGTCGATGGACAGCAGCTCTTGTCGGAAGCGCGCGTCATCAAGACGCAGGACGAGATCGCGCTGCTCAACCATTCCGCGATGATGGTCGACGCCGCCTACGATGAACTCTACCGCACGATGAAGCCCGGGCTGCGCGAGAACGAAGCGGTGGGGCTGGTCAGCAAGGTTTTGTACGATCTCGGATCGGAATACGTCGAGGCCGTAAATGCGATTTCGGGCGAGCGGTGTAATCCGCATCCGCACGTGTTTTCCGATCGCGTGCTGCGGCCGGGCGATCCGGTGTATTACGACATTCTGCATTCGTATATGGGATACCGGACGTGCTATTACCGCTGCTTCACGATCGGCTACGCATCGCACGCGATGGTCGATGCGTACAAGCGTTGCCGTGCGTATCTGGACGCGGCGATCGAACTAGTTCGTCCCGGTCGCACGACGGCGGAAATCGCGGCTGTGTGGCCCAAGGCGACGGAGTTTGGATTTCCCAACGAAGAGGCGGCGTTCGCGCTGCAGTATGGGCATGGCATCGGACTCGCAATCTGGGAGAAGCCGGTCATCAGCCGGCTGGTGTCGTTCGAGCATCCGGTCGAGATCAAGCCCGGCATGGTCTTCGCGCTCGAAACATTCTGGCCTTCGACCGATGGCTGGAGCGCGGCGCGTATTGAAGAAGAGATTGTCGTCACTCCGACCGGACACGAAGTGATCACGCGATTCCCGGCTGAAGAGTTGCTGGTGGCCGGGGCTCACTACTTCACGGTCAACGGTCCGTTGCCAACTACACGAGAATCCGAAGCTCCAGCAAGCGACCGCGTGCTCGAGATGATTGAGGCGAGCGCGAAAACAGAGCGCGTAGGAGTTTCGAGCTGAGGGCCATAGTAGCCTTCCCCCGATAAAACACTATGGCCTTCAGCGTAGTCATGCCCGCCCTCGAGATGGCGCAGGAAACCGGCAAGCTCCTGGCTTGGCGGAAGAAAGAAGGAGAGCGCGTCTCGAAGGGCGAACCTCTTCTCGAAATCGAAACCGACAAAGCGGTCGTGGAAGTCGAGGCTCCGGCCGACGGGGTTCTGGCAGGAATCAAGGCGACAGAAGGCGCCGAGATTCCGGTCGGGCAGACGATTGCGTGGATTGTTGCGCCGGGAGAGCAGCCTCCGTCGGATGGAGGGCCAGCGGCACCGGTGGCTCGGGCTGTCTCGCATGCCAGAGCTGAGCATGCCGCGCCGGTAGTTGCTTCCGCTGCGTCTGCGTCGCCTGCATCGAACGCGAAGGTTTCTCCGAAGGCCCGACGTCTTGCGAAAGAACTAGGAGTCGATCTTGCGAATGTGCGCGGCTCTGGCGCTGGAGGAGAAATTCTGGCGTCGGATATTGAGGCGGCTGCGGCTGGTTCTGCGGCTTCCTCCGAGACGCACGTCCGGATTGAAGTGCCAACTTCGATCGGCCGCATCATGGCCGAGCGAACAACCCAGAGCTGGACAACGGTCCCACACTTTTTTGTCAGCCGCGAGATCGATGCGACCGCACTCAACCAGTTTCGCGAGCAGATCAGCGCGGACACTCACAGCGTACGCATTACGCATACCGACCTGCTGGTTGCGCTCGTGGCGCGCGTTCTGATAAAGCATCCGCGGCTGAATGCGAGCTGGGCGGCCAACGGGATTCATCTACACGATCACGTGCACATGGGCCTGGCGATCGCAGTGAATGATGGAGTCGTCGCAGCGGTCATCCATAATGTGCATAGAGCGACGCTCGCGGACATTGCAGCGCAGCGACAGGAACTGTCAGAGCGCGCGCGTGCGGGCAAGCTGCGGCCTGCGGATATCGCCGATGCGACGTTCACGATCAGCAATCTTGGGATGTACAAAGTGGATCAGTTCACCGCGATCATTACGCCGCCGCAGGCGGCGATTCTTGCGGTCGGCAGCATCACGGATCAGGTTGTCGCCGTGGACGGAAAGCCGGCGGTGCGTCCGATGATGACTTTGACGGTTTCGTGCGATCACCGCGTTGCCGATGGCGCTCGGGCGGCGAGGTTTTTGGCGGATCTGGCCCGGGCGATCGGCGATCCGGGGAATTGCCTCAAATAAATTCCTGCTCTCAGCGGACTTTCTCTCAGGAAAATTCGAATGGCGTTGGCGGAGACGCTGCTAACCGCGTTTCTATGGGCAGGGCGCAGAGTTTTCGCGCACATCGTTTGTCCACCAAACGTTCGGCACGTCGGGCGATGTTTTTTGGTGAAACGAATAGCCAAGATTTCTTAGTTCTTTCAGGATTTCTTCGATGGCGTGACCGATTGCGTCCTTGAGTCTCTGACTTAGCGGCGCGCCCGGCTCGAAGTTCTCCCCGACAATTCCAACTAGCAGGACATGTTCCGGGCTCGCGCCGAGCATATCTGCGGTCATCAGGCATTCGGAGAGCGCCGGGGAATGCGGATCGAGCCGCTCGGCGGGCGCGATGCGGAGAATGTCGTCCTTGCGATAAAGAAGAACGGTTCCAGGCGGATCGTCACTCGTGACCGAGTCGATCAGGATCAGCGAGCGAAGTCCGACGATCTGATGCGTGAGATCGAGCGCGGGCGTGCCGAGATCGATCAGCTCGACATCGTCGCCGAAGTCGTATCGCGATTCGAGTTGGCGCAGAACGAACGGACCAATGCCGTCGTCTCCGAGCAGGACGTTGCCGACGCCGCCGATGAGCGCGGTTCTCACAGGATTTTCGCCACCGCGATCCTGCGCCCGGAAGGATCGAATGTGTGACACGCGCACGCCATGCAGGGATCGAACGAGTGCACCGTGCGCAAAACCTCAAGCGGCTCTTCGGGGCGCGCGAGCGGCGTGCGCAGCAGAGAAGCTTCGTATGGTCCGCGAGCCCCGGCCTTGTCGCGCGGACTTGCATTCCAGGTCGAGGGGACGACGGCCTGATAATTCTTGATCTTTTCGTCTTTAATCACGACCCAGTGCGAGAGCGTGCCGCGCGGCGCCTCATGCGTTCCGACGCCTTGCACTTCGTGTGATGGAAGCACGGGTTGGTTGTAAACGCTGTAATCGCCCTTGGCGATGTTGTCGACCAGCAGCTGCCAATGCTTCTGCGCCAGCTCCGCCAGCATGCAGGCGCGGATGGCGCGCGCAGCATGGCGTCCGAGGGTGGAGTGCAGCGCGGCGGGCGTGGCGCGGATTCCGCTGATGGCCGCGATCTTATCGATGGCCAAGTCGGTGTACTTGCGCGTGAGCGCGTGTCCCTGCGAATAGCCGATCAGTACCTGCGCCAGCGGCCCGACCTGCGCCGGTTCGCCGTTGTAGCGCGGAGCTTTCACCCAGGAATATTTCTGATCGCCATCCCAGCCTGTGAAGGCGGGTTCCGTTTCTCCATTCCACGGATGAAGCGGCTTGTCGCCCTGATAGTAGGCGTGGATTACATCTTCTGTGACGGCTTGTCGGAACGCAGGATCGGCCGCGGTCTGGAATGTTTTGACTTCGGCGAGATCGCCCTCGTGAATGTATCCGCCGGGCAAATCGTACGACGAGCCGCGGCTATCGAGCGGCAGGTCGGGAACCGCGAGATAGTTCTTCACACCGCTGCCGATCTTGAACCACTCGGCATACATCGAAGCGACGGCGCATACGTCGACGAAATAGACCTGCTGCACGAACTGGGTGACTTCGGCGAGAAGCGTGCGAATCATTTCGAGCTTATCCATGCCGAGCGCGGCCTGGCTGTCGAGATCGATGGCATTGGCGACTCCGCCAACCGTGAGGTTCTGGATGTGCGGCGTCTTCGATCCGAGAATTCCAACGACCTGTAGGGCTTTGCGCTGATATTCGAGCGCCTGCACATAATGCGAGAAGGCAAGCAGGTTGACCTCCGGGGACAACTTCATCGCCGGATGTCCCCAGTAGCCGTTGGCGAAGATTCCGAGCTGTCCGCTGGAAGCGACGGCATTCACGCGATCCTGCGCCGCTTTGAGTTCGTTGCGCGAGTTGCGCGTCCAGGGCGAAAGGCTCTCGGCCAGCTTCGAGGTCGCGGCCGCGTCGGCGCTGGGAATCTGGAGCACGTCGACCCAATCGAGTGCGGAGAGCTGATAGAAATGCACGATGTGGTCGTGCAGCGCGTGCGCGATCAGAATCAGGTTGCGGATGTACTGCGCGTTCAGCGGGACTTCGAGCTTCAGGGCATCTTCCACCGAGCGCACGCTGGCCATCGCATGAACAGTTGTGCAGACGCCGCAAAAGCGTTGCGTGAACATCCATGCATCGCGCGGATCGCGGCCGCGGAGAATCTTTTCGATGCCCCGCCACATGGTGCACGATGCCCATGCGTTGCTGACCGCATTGTTGTCGACCTCCACGTCGATGCGGAGGTGGCCTTCAATTCGTGTAATCGGATCGATTGTGATTCGTTTCGCCATAAGAGCCTGCTGTTAGTCGCCGGACGTTTCGGTTTCGTTCTCGCCGTAATATCCGTACTTGAAATATCCCGTCCACCGGATGTACGGACGCCGGAAGCGGAAATAAGCCGCCATGTCGTGCCACTCGCTCAACGGTGCGGGAAGAATCGCGAGACGCTTCACCGCGATCAGGAATCCGGCAACGCCGAGAGAAATGAATCCGAGGGAGACGAGAATTTCGATCGTTGCCGGAAAATACAGCGCCTGCGGATTGGGGCGGAAGGCCAGAGTCGTGGGGCTGAAGCGATAAATCATTCCGCCGGCCGAGCTGAGAATGTAACCAATGAACATCGGCTGAGGATTGTGGCTCTTCGCCGATTTGTACAGTAGCCAGCCGCCGATTGCGATGAACAACATCTCCAGCCAGAAGACGCCGGCGAAGCGATCGAAGCGGAAAGCTGTTCCAAGCGCTCCGCGGAAGAGAATGTCGAGCACGCGCAGAGCGAGCCATCCGAAGATGAGCCACGCGGTGATGCGCGCGGCTTCTTCGAGAACATCCATGTCCATCGCGCGCTTCCAGACGAGGCAGCAGAGCATGGTGGTTCCGGCGACGCAGCCGAACGACATGAAACTCGCGGCGCCGAGATAAAGCACGGGCAGCCACGGTGTCTGCCAGAGCGGATGGACGCGTTCGCCGGCGAGCAACATCAACGCGCCGAGGGAGGACTGATGCATGCCCGGTAACAGATAGGCTGCTGCGATGATCCACGGGAAAAAATAGTGCAGCCGTTTTTCGATCGATTCGACGCCGGGACGCAGCCGCGAATCGAAGTACCACAAGCGTTCAAGCAATGGGGGAAGGTTCTCAACAGCCAGGGGGATCATCGCGTAAATCGACATGCAGATCGCGACTTCAGCGAGGGGCGAGTGCATGTTCCATTTCCACGGAAAGACCATCCAGTAAAAATTCCAGGGACGTCCGGCGTCGATGCCGAGCAGGAGCAGGCCGCAGGCATAGGCAAGAAAGCTGGTGAGCAGCGCCATGCGCATGAGCGAATGCATGCGCTTGCGGCGGAAAACCCAAGCGGCGATCCCGACGGCGAATGCTCCCGAGCCAAGTGCAGTCAGCACCATCACGTTGAAAGTCTTCCAGATGCCCCAACCGAAGGCGTCGTTCATACCGCTGACCGGGCCAAGTCCGGCCAATTCGCGGTAGCCGGTCAAAATGAATGCC
>Ga0335081_10022193_pt1 | contig 10268 bp, 11 predicted proteins | sample Lox_Sample_35_FD_206713 | JGI IMG/M metagenome (GOLD analysis project Ga0335081, IMG submission 206713) | Soil microbial communities from Loxahatchee National Wildlife Refuge, Florida, United States - Lox_Sample_3.5 | ecosystem: Environmental > Terrestrial > Soil > Wetlands | place: USA...
GAGAAGGTGCTTTGAGCCGTTATATGCTGGATACGAACATCATTTCTGATCTTGTTAGGAATCCGCATGGCAGAGCTGCAAAACGTATCGCCAAGGTCGGTGAGGACAACGTCTGCACCAGCATCATCGTAGCGGCCGAACTACGCTACGGTTCCATAAAGAGCGGCTCGCCGCGGCTGCTCAAAGCGATCGAAGACCTGTTGGGCGAGATCAACGTGCTGGCGTTTGATGTTCCCGCCGATCTCGAATACGGCGAGATCCGCTCCGAGCTGGAGGCCTCCGGAAAGCTCATCGGCAGCAACGACCTACTCATTGCCGCCCACGCGCGCGTGACCGGTCGCATCATCGTGACTGCCAACACCGAAGAGTTCAAACGTGTCCGCGGCTTGAAGGTGGAAAATTGGCTGGCTTGAGTATCGCTCATCCAGCCGAACCTGCGCGCTAGACGATAGCGCGGCGCGCGTCCAAGTAGTGGAGGGCATTCATCAAGCCGGAAACGGTCTGGATCAATGTGAGTGGTTCGGTTTCGAGCGCTGTGTTCGGGCTCTTGAGCCAGGCCCGGGCGACCTGTTGATCACCCCCAAAAATGGCGTCGAGTGAACGATAAAAACGGACGAACAGGAGCGCAAGCTCGAAAGATTTATGTCCTCGCTGTAAGGTGTAGTCGCCGTTCCGCATCCTGGAAACGGTCGCCTCCGAGAGTCCGATCACTGTAGCCAACGACTTATTGGTCATCCCCAAATGCTGCGCGGCGCGGAGCACGGCCTTGGTGAGCACGGCCGCTTCCGACGCTGCTGATATGGCTTTGGGCTTGGTAACCGGCATTTTGGCCTTCCTTTCTCCAGAAATTATATAGGAAAAATATTACCGCCGAAGGGGCACGGATAGAGCAGAAGTTACTGGCAGTCGATGTCGCGCGGCGCCGAGTCGCCAATCGCTGGATACCCACCCCAAGGTGATGCTGAGTCACCAACGCCGTCAGCAGCTCTCGGCACTGGCCTTCGGTACAAGTTTAACCGTTAAGGTTACTTGGGATCGGTGTTTTGCTTTTTGGCTTTGGTCGGCAACGCGATCTCGATCAGGCGGCGAATTGCCTCCGGCCTCCCCGGTTGATCAACTTGAGCTTTTCGCCATTTGTCGAGTGCCGCGACCTGGTCTGGCAACAATCGCACCATGACCGGTTGGGCGCCCACAAACGGTCGCCCGCGACCTCGCTTTTTTCCAATATTAGATATTGACGCCCCCATCAATTTATGATATTGGAAAATGGCGAGCCGAGCAAGAGGTGGTGCTCTCGCCCGGCTCTAACCCAAGCCACGGAGGTAGACCATGGCCCAGGCTGATTACTATTCTAACGCAGTTCGCGCGCCGGTCGCCGGTGCGGACGCAAAAGAACCTTCCAATCCAGTTCGGTCGGCGCATGCTGACTTTGTGACCGCTGTGGCGAAACAGCCGCCGTGGCCGTTGCCGCTTTTCGCAGACGCGAGCGACCTCGAGGATCGCGCCGATCATGTGAAGAAGGTCCTTGAGGCGGTGTCGGCCTACGTCACCGCAATTCTCGACGACACGGCCCAAAACGTCCCGGGCGGGCTCGATCTGCAGCAAACCGATGCCCTCCTTGCCGACCTCTGCTCCGAGGCCACCGGCACGATTCAGGGCGCTGCCAACGCGATCGCCGAGGAGGCCGCATGAGCCCGCGGTCCAAACCTGCCGAACGCCGCTATTTCGTTGGCGGTTCCGACGCCCGCATCATCATGGGCGACGACGAAGCGGCACTCATTCGGCTATGGCAAGAGAAGCGCGGCGAGGTGGCGCCGGAGGACCTCTCTGGCAACCTTCTCGTCCAGCTCGGGGTCGTGACCGAAGACCTAAACCGACGCTGGTTCGAAGCCAATACCGGGCAGACCATTGTCGAAACTCAGAAGCGGGTCCGCCATCCGACCATCCGCTGGCTCGCCGCGACACCTGACGGTCGCGTGCAGTCGAACGGCGCCGTCTTCGAGTCGAAGTTCATGCTGCCCTGGTATTTTTCAGAACAGGCGGCCGCTGAGAAATACATGCCACAGCTCCAGCACAACATGTGGGTGCTGGCGGCGAGGTCTGCGGTGCTCTCTGTGATTACGGGCGGCGGCAAATGGATTGAGATCAAGACCCATGCCGATCCGCTCTATCAGCATCTGATCGTCACTGCCGAGAGAAAGTTCTGGCGCTGCGTGGAAAGCGGCGAGCCCCCTCGCCTCTTCGGCGCCGAGCCGCCGCGGCCGCGCATCGAGGCCGTGCGTATCGTCGACATGAGCACGTCGAATGCCTGGGCGGAATTCGCCGCCACCTTTGCTCGCACGCAGGGAGCCCATACCGAACACGAGCATGCCAAGGCCGAACTCAAGAGTCTGATGCCGGAGGATGCCAAGGAGGCGATCGGTCATGGGCTGCGCGCCAAGCGCTCGAAATCGGGCGCCGTGTGTTTCGAGGTTGTCAACGGGGAGGACGGCGATGCAGCGGTCCAGTGAATCCATCGCCAACTTGGCAGCGGCTTTGGCCAAGGCCCAAGCCGAGCTCGTCAACCCCGAAAAGTCGCTGGTGGGGTCTATCCGCTCGGATGATCGCAACGGAGGCGAGCGGTTATTCCGCTACGCACCGCTGTCGACGGGCCTCGACATCGTGCGCAAGACGCTGGGCGAGCACGAAATCGCGGTGATGCAGACCACCGCCACCGATCAGACGGCCGGGATGATCAATCTGACGACGATGCTGGCGCACTCCTCAGGAGAATGGATCTCCTCGGATTGGCCGGTCTGCGCTATCAGCGAAACCGCAACCCCGCATCGCATGGGCGCCGCGCTAACCTACGCCCGGCGTTACGCCCTGTTCACGCTGGCCGGCATCGCCGGTGAGGATGACCTTGACGCACCAGACCTCATGACGCCCACGAACCAGACATCCGCCGTAGAAGGCGCGGGAAGAGGAAAGCCGCCAAGCCGCGGCAATGGACGGCTAAACGGCGACCAAAAAAGTTACGCCGATGGAGCAGGCCTCGGCAGCAATCGACAGGTCCGGCCGAATTCCGCGGTGCCAACGCTAAGCGCTGAAAAATCCGCGCAACTGCGCGATCAAATGCTCGCCGAGATCAACGAGCTTGGCTCCGGTGATGACGCCGCAACCTGGGCGCACCGCCGCTTGGCCGAAAAGAACAGATTGGTGACAGCCGACGCTCAATGCATCGAGGAAACGTTTGCTGCGCGACTGGCGGCGCTTGCGCCATCTACAAATGAAGCTGCGCCGATCGGCAGATTTACGGCGCGGTCCGCTGGGCCGGAGCATCTGAACCGGGGCGTCCGACACAATCAATCCCGGCCAGATCGGAAGCAGCGGTTGAAGACGGTCGACAAAAGTGTGCTCGCCTTCCCTGAGCCGCGTCGGATTCGCGACCGTGATCATGTCAGGTTCGTCGCCAAGCAACCTTGCCTCGTTTGCGGGCGGCGACCGTCGGATGCGCATCACGTGCGTTTTGCCCAAAGCCCGGCGCTCGCTCGCAAGGTCAGCGATGAATTCACCGTGCCGTTATGCCGAGGTCACCATCGGGAGGTTCATCGCTGCGGCGACGAACCGGTGTGGTGGCTGAAGGTGCGCATCAATCCGATGGTCAAGGCTCGTGCACTCTGGCTGAAGACGCATCCGCTGCCAGCAGGTCCGGCGAACTCGCGTATTGGAGCCAACGAGCCAGCAGCGCCGACGTGATCGATCAATGCTAATGTAAACATCGAGCGATGGTCCGCGAGCATGCACCGGTCTTCACTTCAAAGCTCCAGGAAAGCCCAACGCAGCTCTCAGTCATTTTTGGGTTGGTGCTTTCGCAAGCGGACCCCGGGACCGCCGCCGTTCTCGTCGATGAACTCGACGCCGGCGGCTACAAAAGCTCTTTGAATAACCTCGAGAGTGGCCCTGCGAGGCTGACTCAGCCCTGCCTCAAGTTGATGCACTGTCACAATGCCGACGCGTGCACGGCGTGCCAGTTCTTGCTGGCTCCACTCAATCAGGCCCCTTGCTGCTCTACATTGTGCTGGTGTCATCACGGCCAATGTTTGCCGAAAGAGATGATTCTTACAATTCCATAGAATTACTATTGACCTGTTCGGGTATACATAATGATTATATGTTTACATATATTTATTATGGATATCGAAATGATAGCCGGACCTCCAAATGGTCGGCGAGACTTCATCGGCGGCTCGGACGCCCGGATCATCATGGGAGATGACGAGGCGGCTCTGGTCTGGTTGTGGCGGGAGAAGCGGGGCGAGGCCGAGCCCGAGGACCTCTCCCGAAACCTCATTGTTCAGCTTGGCGTGGCCACGGAGGGGCTTAATCGGCGCTGGTATGAAGGCCCAATGCCCGGCGGACGATCGTCGACGTCCAGCGGCATGTCCGCCACCCAGCGGTCCGCTGGATGGGGGCCACCCTCGATGGCCGCATTGAGGGGTCCGGGGCGGTCTTCGAGGCCAAGTTCATGCTGCCCTGGTCGTTCTCGGAGGAAGCAGCCGCCCAGAAGTATATGCCCCAGCTCCAGCATAACATGTGGGTTGTGGCGGCTCGGCAGGCAGTTGCTCTCGGTCATCACCGGCGGCGGCAAATGGGTGGAAATCGTCGCCAATGCCGACCCGCTCTATCAGCACCTCATCGTCACGGCAGAGCGCAAGTTCTGGCGCTGTGTCGAGAGCGGGGAGCCCCCTCGCCTATTCGGGGTCGAACCGCCAAAGCCACGGATCGAGGTCGTCCGGATAGTCGATATGACTGCCTCCAATGCCTGGGCCGAATTTGCGGCGGTGTTTACGAGAACCAAAGCCGCCCATGCCGAGCATGAGCAGGCTAAGGCGGAGCTCAAGGGGCTCATGCCAGACGACGCCAAGGAGGCAGTCGGCCATGGCGTACGGGCCAAGCGGTCAAAGTCGGGTGCGGTGAGCTTCGATCTTCATGGTGCGGAGGGCGACGGTCATGCACCGATCCAGTGAATCGATCACGAACCTAGCGACCGCGCTCGCCAAGGCGCAGGCCGAGCTGGTCAACCCTGAAAAATCACTGACCGCCACCATCGGATCGAAGGAGCTCGGTGGCGGCAAACAGACATTTCGCTATGCGCCGCTGTCGAGCGGGCTCGATATTGTGCGCAAGACGCTGGGCCAGCATGAAATCGCAACCGTACAGACGACCGCGATCGACCAGACATCAGGCTTGGTCAATCTGACCACGGTGCTAGCGCATTCTTCCGGGGAGTGGATTGCCTCGGACTGGCCGGTTTGCCCCGTCGCGGATACCGCCACGCCGCATCGGATGGGGGCAGCCCTCACCTACGCACGGCGTTATGCGTTGTTCACGCTCGTCGGGATTGCCGGCGAGGACGATGTCGACGCGCCTGATCTGCTGCCGCCGGAACAACAGTCGTCTAAGCAGGATGAACCCTATCGAGCCGGCGATGGACGACTGAACGGTGGACGACAACGTAGCCCGCAAGGCACGGGTGGCCAGCGGGTTCACACCGCCCATCTGCGTCCGACTGAGCCGACGCTTGGCCCTGAGGCCTCGGCCGCACAGCGCGACCGGCTTCTTATCGAAGTCGGAGGTCTTACCAACAGTGATGGCGCGGCAGCTTGGGCACATCGCTCCTTGCCGGAAAAGAATAAGTTGATGCCAACAGACGCCCAGCGCGTCGAGGAGGCCTTTCAGACGAGATTGGCAGCTTTTGAGACTAATCCTGTGCCAGAATCCGAAGCAACCGGGAACGAACCTGCGACACCAAAAATAGGAGCGCCGATACCGCAGGTATCCCGGCATACCGTCTCGCAATCAGACAGGATGACCCGAAGCAAAGAGCGGTCGAGAAAAATAGACAAGGCCGCCTTGGCATTGCCGGAGCCGCGCCGCATCCGCGACCGGGAGCACGTAAAGTACGTGGCTCAACAAGCCTGTCTCATTTGCGGCCGTCGCCCATCAGACGCCCATCATTTGCGCTTTGCACAAAGCCGAGCACTCGGCCGCAAAGTCAGCGATGAGTTCACCGTCCCCTTATGCCGAGGTCATCATCGCGAGGTCCACCGCAGCGGCGATGAAGCCGCATGGTGGGCTAGGACCGGGGTTAATCCGAGACTTATCGCTCGCGTCCTGTGGCACGGCACGCATCCGCAAGGTCGTCGCCCCTGGCGATGATGTGCCATTGTTGCCAGAAGACCAGCGGCCGCGATTTCCGGGTTTTTACTCCCTTCAGTTTTCAGGCTGCGCAGTCGATAAGGGACCGTCTTGCCAAGTCTGGCAGCTTGGCGCGATATTGGCTGCGAACGCATACGTTCAGCCTTACTGGGCGGGATCCATCCCGAAAGGCCGACGCAGCCCAATTCACACCACGATCCTTCTTCAAGCAACCCATATGGACAAGGGCAGAGAAATAACGCGGCTAAAGGCAGAGTACGTAACGGCGGCCAAACGCGTGATAGATGCTATCAAGCAATACGGCACGAAGTCAGAAACGTACATTCAGGCAAGTGCGGAATTTAATGCCCTCATTCAGCGCATAAAACATTGCGGTGACCAAAAGCCCAATTGATGGTCCGGCATTGGCGGCTGGGCACCGCCTCGCAGGCGCCGCTTCGTTTCTGGCTATGCTGCCTTGACGAAATTCGCCCGGCGGCGACGCCACACGAATAGACCAACCGCGGCCAGCATGATTCCCGGGAACCCAGTGCCGACCACAGGCCCCGGCACGGGGCGGGTATAGTTGCCGATATCGAAGTTGATGGTTGATGTGATAGTCCAATCTTCGGCATTGTTGAAAGTTACTTTTAGCGGATAGCTCGCATTGCTGCTGTTCACGATATTGACGTAAGCAGCATAGCTACCGGTAGGCGTGAATGACGCGCCTGTCCAAACAATACAATCGGTATCGCCGGTGCCGCTGTCAGAACAGCCAAGTTCGGGGCCGCCGTACTGGGCATAGTAGGTTCCATATTCGGTAAGCGTGCCGCTATAACCTCCCGCGATCGAGAAGTTGAAGACCACTTTTATGGTGCCCTCAGCAAGGAGGTAAGGGTGCGATAGAGTTCCGCCGTCATTGAGGCAACTCATGCAGGGTTGGGCCGGAGCGGTAGTGATGAAATTCAAATTCTTAGTGGGGGTGTTCGGCTTAAGTTTCTCTGAGAAAGAATAGGTTTGCGAGTTGCCCGATCCGGACTTTTTAGTGCCGAGGTCCCCTGAAATCGACACGTCGCTATTGGTCCCGTCGATCGGCATGTATGAATAAGAATAGGTGCCGGTGACCGTGATCGTATTCGCATAGGCAGCTGGAACGCTAGCTGCGAATACCATAACCGAAGCCGCAGCCCCGAAAGCGCTTTGCATTCTCATGCAGGCCTCCCAACCCTATGAGCACGGAGTCATGGCGCCAACGCCTAATCCGCTCGCTATTAAGCCCTAAGCGGCGGAACTGAGCAACAGCTGTTTTCTAGACGGACCAGCGGGATCGCGGCCCAAGACCCTGACATGTATAGAGTATTTTCGGGGCTGACGGAAATCGGCGCCTTGTCGCTCACCGTTGCACGGTAACGAGTTCGCCGGCGGGTGCGGCGTGACCACGAATTCGGCACCCGAAAAACGCGCGTCTGGAGTGGCTGGTATTGCCGCCGGCAGGCAAAAGGAATTGCGTCTGGGCAATCTGGGGGCGCGCGCATCCGCCTGATCGCCATTGGAGATGTTGAGCGACGTAATGAAGGCCGTCAACTCTCGTAAGGCCTAGTGCCGTAACAAGCGGCCGCCGCGGTCGTCCAACAAGTACCTTTCGTTGTTGTCGAGCATATATCCTCCGCCGGCAGGCTCGACTTTCTTCGTCGGGTGCTCGACTTCCTTTGTTGGCTGCTCAACTTCTTTTGTCGGACGCTCGTTTTCCTTTGTCGGACGCGGAGGCAACGTGTCCTCGACAATGAGCTTCGCGGATCGGGATGAGGTGCCTCGACCGTTTGATACATTGGTAAATGCAACCGCCGGACCATATGTACCCGGCGACAGACTTGAGGCGCTTTCGTTCAGCGCGAGCGTAATGGTGACGCCTTTTGTGTCTGTGGAGCCTGACGTGGAACTGGCGGTGAGCCAGGCAGGCGTCCTGATCGAGTAGCTGACGGTGCCGCTCGAGGCGCTAATTCGACACTCGATATGCGACGGCGAGAACGGGCCGCCCTGCGGTCCTGAGAATGCGATGTCGCTCGATGGGGCTACGATCAACGACGGCAGTGACTGCTCAGCTAGCCTTTGTGCGACGCTAGCCTGCAATAACGCCATTTCTGAGCCGACCGGTATGAAGGACCGGATCGTATCAGCCGGTACGAAATATGAAGCAATGTCCTTGTGCAGTATTTTGTTTGTAAATTTTAGGCTCAGGATGCCTAGCAAGCATTTTCTTTCCGCATCAAATACGCCAGAGCCAGATTTCCCATCCGTTGATCCTTCACTAATTAACGTCGAAAACTTCGTTCGATATTCCGGGGAAAGCAGCGTGGGTGACGCTATGCTATTGCGCGTGATCCCTTGTGGAGCGGCCAGAATGACAGGAGCACCTACGGGCGGCTGTTCTTGACAAAGCGTCATTCTGCGCTCGCGCAAACTATCCGGAATTTTCTTTGGGTCCATATAAATCAATGATAGGTCAAGCTGCGGAAATGAGCCCGCCTTGATGAGCGCCGCAGGCACGGTCAGATCGTCAATCCGTACACCACTCGTCCCGCCGCCTCCGACATGAGCTGCAGTTATGACCAGATCGTTCCCAAGATAAACGCCTGCGCCGCCCGCATCTTGTTTGCCGCAACACAGCAGCTGCACCACGTAGTCTTGTACCCAATTATCCATCCGCTCCGCGCGTGAGCCACTAAAATCGAGGCAAACCAGTCCGACGATCGCGGCCCCTAACACCAGCTTGGCACTTTCAGTGTTGAAATTCGCTTTGGCCATCAACCCACGTGATCAGCCCCCACTGAGTGGTCCAGGTGGAATGTTAGTTTAAGGTTGGTCGTTGCACCAGCGTGGCCGGCGGAGCCGGTCGGCGTAGCGCAGCCGGCCACGCGGCGAGGGCTGGCACGAAGACTTCGGGTGCTGGCGGTTTGTAGCCGATCGAGGCATGCGGCCGGATCGTGTTGTAGTGGCGTCGCCAGCTTTCGATGATGACCTGGGCCTCACCCAGTGAGTAGAAGATTTCACCATCGAGCAGCTCATCGCGCAGCCGGGCATTGAAGCTCTCGATGTAGCCGTTTTCCCAGGGGCTGCCCCGTTCGATGTAGGCGGCCTTGGCACCGACGGCTGCGATCCATTCCTGCACGGCCTTGGCCACGAACTCCGGTCCATTGTCGGAGCGGATGTGACCGGGCACGCCACGCAGGATGAAGAGGTCGGACAGAACGTCGATCACATCGATCGCCTTGAGCTTGCGGGCGACGCGGATCGCCAGGCATTCGTGGGTGAACTCGTCGAGCACGTTGAGCATCCTATATTTGCGTCCTTCATGGGTGCGGTCCTCGACGAAGTCGTAGGACCAGACGTGATTGCGGTGTTCCGGCCGTAGTCGAATGCATGATCCGTCGGCCAGCCAGAGCCTGCCACGCTTGGGCTGTTTATCGGGGACCTTCAGCCCCTCGCGTTGCCAGATACGCTCGACCCGCTTGTCGTTGATCGTCCAGCCAGCCTGGCGCAGCAGCCCAGCAATCTTGCGATAGCCGTAGCGACCGTATTGCCGGGCAAGCTCGATGATGTCGGCCGTAAGACGCTCCTCGTCGTCACGGCCCCGCGGGATCTTGCGTTGTGTCGAGCGGTGCTGCCCGAGCGCCGCACAGGCGCGACGCTCGGAGACGTGCAGCTGCGCTCTCACCTGCTCAATGCAGGCGCGGCGACGCGCGGGGCTTAGAAGTTTCCCCGGGCAGCCTCAGTGAGGATCAGCTTGTCAAGCGTCAGGTCGGAGACCGCCTTGCGGAGCCGACTGTTCTCGAGCTCCAGGTCCTTCAGGCGCTTGACCTGCTCGGTCTTTAGTCCGCCAAACTCCTGGCGCCATCGATAATAGGTCACCTCGCTGACCCCAATCTGACGGATCGCATCTGGAACGCTCTGGCCCTGAGACACCAGAACATCCACTTGCCGCAGCTTCGCGACAATCTCTTCAGGCTTAAAACGCTTCCTTGGCATTGCTGTCCTCCTTGATGTCAAACACATACCTCAAGTCGGACCACTTTCTTGGGGGTCAACCA
>Ga0335081_10022194_pt1 | contig 10268 bp, 8 predicted proteins | sample Lox_Sample_35_FD_206713 | JGI IMG/M metagenome (GOLD analysis project Ga0335081, IMG submission 206713) | Soil microbial communities from Loxahatchee National Wildlife Refuge, Florida, United States - Lox_Sample_3.5 | ecosystem: Environmental > Terrestrial > Soil > Wetlands | place: USA: Florida...
CCGAAGCCGGGCCCGCCGTTGGTCATCACGAAGATCAGGCTGAACAGCGCCGAGAACGCGCTGATGACCGTGATCACGAACGAGAACTGGATGAACCGCCTGAGCAGCGGCACGGTGACCCGGGAGAAGATCTGCCAGCGGCTCAGGCCGTCCACCCGGGCCGCCTCGATCAGCGTCTGGTCCAGGGTGGCCATCCCGGTCAGGAAGATGATGATGTTCGTCCCGAGCATGGACCAGACGAACGTGATCGCCACCGCGGCCAGCGCGCTGTACTGCCCGGCCAGCATGTCGGTCTGCAGCGCGCCGAGCCCGATCGCGGCGAGCATCGTGTTCATCAGCCCGGACAGCGCGAAGAACTGCACCGCGACCATGCCGATGACCACCCAGGAGATGGCGGTGGGCAGGAAGTACACCGACCGGAAGAAGCGCCATCCGCGCACGTGCTCGTGCAGCAGCGCGGCGATCGCCAGCGGGATGCCGATGGCGAACGGGATGGACAGCAGCAGCAGGGCGTTGTTCTCGATCACCCGCCAGAAGATCGGGTCGGTGAGCGCGCTGACGTACGCGCTCGGCCCGATCCAGGTGGCGGTGATCCCGTCCCAGCTGGTCATCGAGTAGTAGACGGCCTGCCCGATCGGGATCCCGAGCAGCGCGACGACGACGATCACCGCCGGCAGGCTCAGCATGATGCCCGCCCGGCGCCGGCGCCGGGCCAGCCGGCCGGAGACCGCGCGCCCGCCCCGCCTGCCGCCACGCCCGCGCCGGGCCAGCGCCGACTCGGCGGCCGCCTCCTCCGCGGCCTGGATCGCGCTCATCTGGCCCCCTCTCTGCCGCTCACCCGGCCCGCTTCCTACCGGACATCCGGGTCCTCTCCCTGCCGGTCACCGGGGGCCTGTCCCTATCGTCGTGGTCCCGGTGCGGCGGCGGCGGCCGCCGCACCGGGACGCTGTGGGGTTACGGGTAAGGGTTACGGGTAACTCGTGCCACGGCTGCCGGCCGGCAGCTGGCCGAACGTGGTCTGCATGTTCTGCAGCGCCGCACTGGGTGTCATGCTGCCGTTGAGCACCGACGGCAGGACCTTGCTGCCGGTCGTGACCACCTCGGGCTGCACCACGTTGTCCAGCATCGGGTACGCCGTCAGGTGGTCCTGGCTGACGAAGTCGAGCATCTGCTGGTTCACCGGGTTGCTCGTCGACATGCCCTTGATGGCCGGGATCAGGCCGGCCGCGTTGACGATCGCGCCGGCCTGCTGGGTCGTCATGAACGTCAGGAACTGCGCGGCCTGGGTGGGGTGCTTGGTGTAAGTGGTCATCGACAGGCCATCGCCCGCGAAGTCCACGACGCCCTTGATGGGGGCGTTCGAGAACGGCGGGACGAACGCGGCGACCTTGTCACCCAGGGCGCTGGTGAACTTCTGGGTGTCCCAGGTGCCGTCGACCATCATGGCGGCCTTGCCGGTCTCGAAGTCGCCCAGGTTGTTGGTCTTGGTCAGCACGTCGCTGTTGGTGCAGCCGGAGCTCTTCAGCTTGGCCCAGGTGCTGAGCTGGGCGGAGACCGTCGGCGACGTCCACGGGATCTGCCCGCTGTAGAGCTTCTGCCATTCGGTCACCGGGTAGGAGCCGATCATCATGTAGCTCATGTCGTACCAGGGGTAGAACTCGGCCCCCAGCGGCTGCCCGCCGTTGCCGTAGGTCATCGGCAAGTACCCGGCGGCCTTCAGCTTCTGGCAGGCGGCGAACAGCTGGTTCCAGTCGGTCGGCACCGAGGTCACCCCGGCCTTGGCGAAGTCGGCCTTGTTGTAGAAGCCGATGTAGAACTGGTTCTCCAGCGGGATCACGTAGGGCCCGTTGGAGGGGTTGAAGTCGTTCGAGGTCCACTTGAGCGCGTCGGGATCGATCCGCGCCAGCGCGGCGGCCGGGACCTTGCCCTGCAGGTTGGTGAGGAAGTCCTTGTACTGCAGGGTGAACAGCCCGGTCCACATCACCGCCAGGTCAGGCCCGGTCTTGGAGACCGCGGCCGCCTGGAGCAGCGCGAAATAGTTGTCGGCCGGCTGGCTGACCACGTTCACCGTGATGTTCGGGTGCTGCTTGTGGAACGCCGCGGCCAGGTTCTTCAGCGCGGTCGCGTTCTGCTCGGTGCCGTAGTTCTCCCAGACGGTGAGGGTCACCGGGCCCGACGCGGAGCTCGAGCCACTGCTTCCCCCACCACTGCTGCACGCGGTGGCGAGCATGGCCGCCACGGCCACCCCCGCCACCAGGATCGATCGCCTCACGGCTTCTCCCTTCGATGACATCCCGCCTATGAATCATTGGGGTCAGGACCTCCCGACCACCGGCTCAACGAACCTGCGGTGCGCTGGCGTCGGTGCGCGCAGGAAGTCCAGGTCGCACCCATCGGGTGCCTGCAGCACATGGTCGCGGTACAGGGCCGGCCACCCCCGCAGGTGCGGGGAGGCCGGCGGCGCCCAGCGGGCGCGCCGCCGGGCGAGCTCCCCGGCGGGCACCTCCAGGCAGATCGATCCGGCCGCGGCGTCCACGCTGATCATGTCCCCGTCGGCGACCAGCGCCAGCGGGCCGCCGACGGCGGCCTCCGGGGCGGCGTGCAGGAACACCGTGCCGAAGCTGGTGCCGCTCATCCGGGCGTCGGTGACCCGGACCATGTCGGTGACGCCCTCGGCGGCGAGCCTGGCGGGGACGGGGATCATCCCCCATTCCGGCATCCCGGGGCCGCCGACCGGCCCGCAGCCCGCCAGCACCAGGACGCTGTCGGCGGTGACCGGCAGCGCGGGGTCGTCGACCCGGCGGCGCATGTCCTCGTAGCCGCGGAAGACCACGGCCGGGCCCCGGTGGCGCAGCAGGCCCGCGGTTGCCGCGGACGTCTTGACGATCGCGCCGTCGGGCGCCAGCGATCCGCGGACGACCGCGAACGCACCGCCGTTATGCAGCGGCTTGCCGAGCGGGCGGATGGCGCCGCTGGCAGCGGGCGCGGCCGCGGCGATCTCGCCGATGGTCTGGCCGCTGACCGTGACCGCGCCGGTGTCGAGCAGCCCGGCCAGCTCGCGCAGCAGGGTGGGCAGGCCGCCGGCCGCGTCGAAGTCCTGCATGAGGCCGCCGCCGGAGGGCTGGACGTCGGCGAGCACCGGCACGTCCGCGCCGAGCCGCGCCAGGTCCTCCAGTGGCAGGGCGACGCCGGCCCGGCCCGCGATCGCCGCCAGGTGGATGACCGCGTTGGTGGAGCCGCCGATCGCGTGCAGCACCCGGAGCGCGTTGGCGAAGGCGGCGGGGGACAGCAGCGCCGAGGGCACCAGGCCCTCGGTGACCGCCGCGACCGCCCGCCGGCCCGCCTGGGCCGCGGCGGCCAGCGCGCGCGGGTCGCCGGCCGGGATCGTGCTCGCCCCGGGGATCATCAGCCCCAGCGCCTCGGCCAGCAGCGCGACCGTGGAGGCGGTCCCCATCGTGTTGCAGGCCCCGGTGCCGCAGGCCAGGCACGCTTCCAGCGCCTGCCAGCCGTCGTCTCCGAGCCGGCCGGTGCGGCGCTCGTCCCACAGCCGCCACAGCGCGGTCCCGGTGCCGATCCGCTCGCCCCGGAAGACCGCGGCCGGCCGGGCGCCGCCGGTGACCACGACGGTGGGGATGCCGGCGCTCACGGCGCCCATGATCGCGCCGGGCACGGTCTTGTCGCAGTTCGCGAGGATGACGATGCCGTCCAGCGGGTTGGCGCGGATCATCTCCTCGATCTCGATCGCGAGCAGGTTGCGGTAGAGCATGGCGGTCGGCTTCATCAGGTCCTCGCCGAGCGAGATCGAGCCGAACTCGGCGGGGATGCCGCCCGCCTCGGCCACACCCCGCCGCACCGCCCCGGCCAGCTCGCGCAGGGGCAGGTTGCACGGGTTCAGCTCGCTCGCCGAGTTCGCGATCCCGATCACCGGCCGCCCGCCCTCGCGGCTGACCTCAAGGCCGGCCGAGGCGAAGGCGACCCGGTGGGCCATCGCCACCTCGTCGTCGCCGGTGAACCAGGCGTCACTGCGCAGCCGTAGGCGCGGGCTGGCACCGCGCAGCCGAAGGCGCGGCCCGGCGCCAACCTCTCGCTCTGTCATGTCTACGGCTCCGGGACACCGAGGCCGGCCGCCCCGGGCTGTGACTGAACCAGGCCCAGCCCGCTGCGCTCCATCCATTCCAGGGCCACCCGGGCGCGGTGAACCTTCTCGCGGCCTATCGCCGCCGCCTCGTCCTCCAGGTGCAGGCCGCTGGGGTAGAGCAGCCGCGAGTTCCGCAGCCCGAACTTCACGTACATGGGCGCGGCCACGGCCACCAGGTCGGCCGTTTCCTGGCCGCGGACGACCCCGCCCATGCCCGTCGGCGTCTCCACGTACAGGTCGAGGGGGAGCGAGGTCGCCGACCGCATCTCGGCCAGCTGCCCGAGCGTGACATCGGCGGGCACGTTGATGGTCGAGGCGCCCAGCCGTTCCAGCTGGGTCACTGTCAGCGGGTTGGCCGGCGCGAGCATCGCCGAGACCTTCCACACCACCGACGCCGGGATCTCGCCGCCCGACTGCATCTCGGCGAGCAGCTCCAGCAGGCCCGCGTCGGCGACCAGGAATCCCCTGATCCCGTGGTCCACCCCGCGCAGCACGTCGTCGATCGCGTACCGGAGCTGGCGCACCCCGCGGATCAGCCCGGCCCGGGACGGGCCGTCGCCGGAGTGGGCCACCCGGCCGATGTCCCACTCCTCGCGGGGCCCGATGAACAGCGAGACCTCGATGCCGCTGCCGGCCCCGATCCGGGCCATCTCCGCCAGCTCGGCCGCGGACAGCAGCATGGCGCCGCTGCCCTGGGACACCCGGTTCACCGTGATGCCCTCGGCCGCGGCCTGGGCGATGACCGCCCGCAGCACGGCCGGGCCCTCGACGCTGGGGATCTCGATCCGGTGATGGGCCCCGTCGGGGAACCTGCGCGCGCTCTGGGCGGGCGTGGGCTCGGCGGAGATGCCGCGGCGGGCGAGGATGTCGGCGCCGGTCAGCCCGCGGACACCGGCCGCACCCGCCGCGTCCGGACTCACGACAGAATCCATCTCATTGCCGCCCTCGTGGTGCGTCGCGCCGAAGGCGCGCCAGCAAGCACTTCGCCTGGTCGTGCCGGAGGCGCGCAAACTGGCAGCGCGGGAGGCCGGTCCTCGGCGCCGGGACACCGCTGACGCTGGGTCGTGCCGGAGGCGCGCCAGCAAGCACCGTGCCCCGGCGCCTGTGGCGTTGTGTGCCTGATGTCGGCCAATGGCGGCTCATCGTTCATACCTCCAGCACGGCCGGGCGCGGCGGCACCACGTCGTCACCGTCATCCACCGGCCAGGCCGGGCCGCTGGGGTCGTCCGGGCCGTCCCGGCCAGCGGTGACACGCTCCAGCCCGCCGGTCGCGACGAGATAGGTGTCCTCCGCCTTCGCGCCGCCCGGCAGGCTCGGATTCCAGGCAACCGCGTGGCCGGCCTCGATGCGCGTGGAGTACCAGCGGGAATCGCGCTGGCACGGGGCGATCTCGAACTCGCGCTGGGCGAAGCCGATGGGCCCGCCCTGGTAGTGGCCCGCCCATCCGCCCGGCACCCCCTCCCGCGCGTAACCCGCGTCGAGCGCGCTCAGCGCCTGCCCGTAGCTGCCCGCCGGCCGGCTCTGCGCCAGCGTGTCCCGCTCGATCCGGCAGACACGGGCCCGCAGCGCGCGCAGCTCCGGCGGCAGCGGGCCCGCGCAGGCGAACCGGGTGGCGGCGGCGTGCAGGCCGGCCCGGCGCGCCACCACCACCGCCATGACCAGCTGGCGCGCTGGCGCGCCGACGGCCATCGGGTGCCGGTACCGCCGCACCCGGTCGTCGCCGCCGACGATCAGGACCGGGGCGTCCGCGCCCCGCGCTTCGAGCGATGCCGCCACCCGGGCCTGCACATCCAGGTCGCGCTCGCCCGGAGCCCAGGAGGCGAGCGCGCCTTCGAGTGCCGCGGCGGCGTCACCGCCGAGGGCGCGCAGTTCCTCGCGTTCCGGGCTGGACAGCGCCAGGCGCAGGCCGGTCAGGTCGCCGGAGGCGTCCACGGCGAAGGCCGGGTGGCCGTCGCCCGCCAGCCGGCTGGCCGGCGCGCCGGCCAGCTCCTCGGCGGCCCGGACGAACTCCCCCGGCCGGTACCAGGGCACCGCGGCCAGGTCGGTGAAGCCGTGCCTGGCAGGCTGGTACTCCTCGGCGATCCGGCCGGCTTCCACCTCGGTGGTGATCAGGCCGGCGCCGGCCGGGGTGATCACCACCCAGACCAGGTCGGTGTCCGCGCTCCGGTCGACGGGCGGGGCGACGCCGCCGGTCGCCCACGCCACCGAGGCCGGACGGGTCAGTACCAGCCCGGCCGGCGCGCCGGGTGCCGCCAGCCAGCCGGCGAGGCGGTCCCGGGCGGCGTTCGCGCGCAGAGCACTCTGTGAATGGCGTTCTGCTCTTCCGAACTCCGTTTTGTGATATAGAATCACCCGAGTTATGGAAGCACCCCCGTTTGGGCATGTCAATGACCTGCCGGTGACGTCGTTCTGCATGGGCGAACGATGAACGGAAGGTGACCTGGTCGTGACCGACGCAGACCGCTACATCGCCGGCCGGTACACCGTGCAGAGCGTGGCCCGGGCACTGCGGCTGGTCGAGATCGTGGCCGCCGGGCCGCCGGGCGGGCGGTCGCTCAGCGAGCTGGCCAGGGCACTGGGCACCTCCAAGAGCAGCACCCTGTCGCTGGCCAGGACGCTGGTCGCGTTCGGCTACCTGCGTGACGCGCATCCCGGGCCGGGCTACACGCTGGGCACGGGCCTGATCAGGCTGGGTGACATCGTCGGCAGGCAGCTGCCGCTCGGTGACATGTGCCGGCCGCTGATCGAGGAACTGTCGCGGGAAACCAAGCTCACGTCCCGGATCGCGATCAGCGACGAGGGATACCCGGTCTTCATCGACCGGGTGGACGGCCCGGGCAGCGTCCGCTTCCACACCCCGCTCGGCCAGCGTGAGCTCCCCTACGCGTCAGCGGCGGGCAAGGCCATCCTCGCGGCCATGGACGAGGAGGGGGTCCGGAGCATGTGCGCCGCGACCGGGCTGGCCGCCCGGACCGCCCACACCATCACCGACGTCGGCACGCTGCTGGACAACCTGGCCGCGGTCAGGCGGCTCGGCTTCGCCGTCGATGACGAGGAGGACGCGGAGGGGGTCTTCTGCGTGGGTGCGGCCTTTTTCGGCCACGACGGATCCTGCGCCGGTGCGGTCAGTGTGACCGGCATCAAGGGCGATCTGCCTGCCTGGCGCATCGATGAGCTCGGGCGCGTGGTGCGCCGCTACGCCGACGACATCTCCGGCATCCTGCGTGGCAGCCCGTATACGGGTCTCGGCCTGGCGGCGGAGCCGGCGCAGCGGGTGGCGGTGACATGAGCCCGCGCCTGCCCCGGCGGCACCGGCCCGGTTCGGGATCATGAGCCTGGTTGCGCACGGCCGGGTGGCTGGAGCATGAACGGGGAGCCTGGAGCATGAACGGGGAGCGCGGGCCGGCGCTGGTGGTGCGCCGGCCAGGCGAGGTGGTGCTGGAGGAGCGCGGCGCCCCCGCCACCGGGCCGGGCGAGGTGCTGATCAGGCCCGGGCTGGTCGGCCTGTGCGGCACCGACCTGGACATCGTGGCCGGGCGGATCGACCCCGCCTACACCCGTTACCCGCTGGTGCTGGGGCACGAATGGTCAGGGACGGTGGCCGCGCCCGCGGGCCCGGGCGGGGGAGCGGGGGATGACCCAGCGGCGGACGGCCTGGTGCCCGGCTCGCACGTGGTCGCTGAGGGCATCGTGCCCTGCGGCCACTGCGCCCGCTGCCGGGCGGGCCACACGAACCTGTGCCTGACCTACGACGAGCTGGGCTTCACCCGCGACGGGGCCGCCGCCGCCTTCCTGGCGGTCCAGCGGTCGCTGGTGCACCCGCTGGCGCCCGGTGTCGGCGCCGAGGACGCGGCGCTGGCCGAGCCAGCCTCGGTGGTGTACCGGGGGCTCGCGGGTGCCGCGATCGCCCCGGGCTGGCGGGCGCTGGTGGTCGGGGACGGCACGGTGGCGCTGCTGGCGGTGCGGCTGCTCCAGCTCTGGTCACCGGCGGAGACGGTGATGCTGGGACGCCGGGAGGGGCAGGCGGCGCTCGCCGCCCAGGCCGGCGCCGCCAGGTTCGAGACCGGCAGCCGCGCCGCCGGCGCCGGGTACGACCTGGTCGTCGAGGCGGCGGGCACCACCGACGCGGTCCTGTCCGCGCTCGCGGCGGCGCGCCGCGGCGGCACCGTGCTGCTGCTCGGGCTCCCGCCGCACGGGGCGACCGCCGCGGTTCCGGTCGACGACCTTGTCAACAACGACCTGGTCATCCGCGGCAGCTTCGGGTACACCTCGGCCGCCTGGCGCGAGGTGGTCACGCTGCTCAACGCGGGCCTGCTCGACCTGGGCTTCCTGGTGACCCACCGTTTCCCGCTCGCGGAGTGGGAGGCGGCGCTGGACACCCTGCGCGGCGAGGCGAGCCCGCGTGGCAAGGTGATGCTGACCATCACCGGGTGAGGGAAGGAGGCAGCTGGTGGGGTCCGGCCGCTCATTCCAGCCCGCCTCCGGCCGGAACGCGCCGCCGCGGCCCGCCAACCGCGGCCAGCTGATGGTGCTGCGGCTGGTGCTGATCGTGTTCGTGCTGCTGTTCCTGGTGGTGTTCGTGCCCGCGCCCTGGGCGTTCCATATCGGCGGCCGGTTCACCCCGTTCGGGACATGGGACGGCTACGGCCCGGTGCAGGCGAGCAACGGCGGCCGCTACCTGCTGTTCACCCATCTGCAGGGCGGCATCGTCGGCCGCGCCGCCCGTCCCGGATGCACCTTCCACGGCAGCTGCGGCACCCTGCGCGGGAGCGCCAAGCTGTGCACCGAGAGCGGGCGGGTGTACTCGTTCAGCCTGGCCGGCACGATGCACGGTTTCGTGACCACCGACGCGTCGCCCACCGGCATCAATCTGTCCGGCGGGCCGCCGGTGCCGCTGCCGCACGGCCAGGTGATCGCCTTCCACGGCACCTGGCACGGGCAGGTGCTGCCGGTCGCCAGCACCGACGGCTCCTTCACCGGGGCCTTCACCCCTGCCGGGTCAATCAGGAAGACCGCCCCCGCGGCGCCCGCCGGCACCGCCAGCGGCACCCTGCGCTATGGCACGGCGGGCGCTTTCAGCCAGGCCTGCCACGCGCTGGCCACACAGGCGCGGTGAGCCCGGCACGGGTGTGGCCCGGCGCTCCAGGATCCTCACCAGCGATCCCGAAGGCCTCGCCCGGCTGCACGTGCTAGCCGGCCGGGTGGACGAGGTAGGTCCCGGGCTCCGCGCCGCGGACCTCGACCGGGCGCCAGCCGAGCCTGGCGTAAAAGCGCCTTGCGTTCAGGTTCTCCGAACGGACGGCGAGGTAGCAGGACGCCGCCCCGGCGGCCGCCACCGAGGCCAGGAACGTGCTGATCAGCTCCCGCCCGTGGCCAGACCCCCGGTAACCGGCGAGCAGGTTGACGTGCAGGTGCGCCGGGTACGGCGCCAGCTCGGGCAGCAGCAGGCACTCCGGGTGGAACATCACGTCGAGGCGGTGCTCCTCATCGGTCACCGGCGGGCCTGACAGCGGCTGGTACCGGGCCCGCAGGCGCGGCAGCCAGCGTTCCCGATACGCGGCGACGAAGCCGGTGGTGCTGGCCGTGCCGATGACGTAACCGACGGCGCGGCCGCCGTTGTCCAGCACGTAGGCGTGCCCGGGCTCCAGGAACAGGTAAGGCCCGGCGACAGTATCGGGGACCAGGTCATCGGTGCTGTACCGGCCGCGCACACCCCGGCCCGCGCCCGCGGTCTCCACACACACCTCGTACACAGCGGCCCGGTCACTGTCACGGTAGCGGCGGATCGTGGCGGCCAAGGCCCCAGCCTACTGACCGGCGAGGTCCGCTTCGCTATGCGGCCTTCGGACCGCCTGGAGTCCAGACCGGGAGCCACGCGGTAGTGCAGTCTTCACACCACGCCGCAGGACGTGACCCATCGCCGGGTCGCCGGCGGTGCGGAGGGCCCGCGCCCGGGTGGTGCTTGTGCTGCCTACCGTCATCAGCTTGCAGTTCGATGGATCGGTTCACGCGGCGGTCTCGCAGCCAGCCCGGTTATCCGGTGGGCTTGCGAGCCAGCCAGACCGTACGGCTGGTGCGGACCGCCAGGTCGTCGCGGGCGGACAGGGCCGGGGCCAGGGCATCGAGTTCC
>Ga0335081_10022195_pt1 | contig 10267 bp, 15 predicted proteins | sample Lox_Sample_35_FD_206713 | JGI IMG/M metagenome (GOLD analysis project Ga0335081, IMG submission 206713) | Soil microbial communities from Loxahatchee National Wildlife Refuge, Florida, United States - Lox_Sample_3.5 | ecosystem: Environmental > Terrestrial > Soil > Wetlands | place: USA...
CGCGGCGCGCCGCGCAGTGATGTCGTGATGCGTCCCGAGCCAGAACTCGCCGCCCGGGATGGCGCGATTGACGACGGCAACCGAGCGGCCGTCCGGCAGCTCGGACACGAAGCTCAAGTCCTTCCCCGACCGCATCAGATCCATCAGTTCGGCGCAGTACTGCTCGGGATCGCGGTCGAGCGAACCGGTCGCAAACCGGTGGCGCACGATGTCGCCGAGCTTAGCGCCGGGTTTCACGACGTCCGGCGACAGGCCATAGATTTCCAGGTAGCGTTTGTTGCAGACGACGACGCGTGCGGCGGCATCGAACATCACCACGCCCTGACTCATATTGTCCAAGGCCAGCGCCAGCAGCTGGTCATTGCCGCGGCGGCGAACGAGCAGGATTATGGCCCCTGCCAGCAAGATGACCAGGCATGCGGCCACGACAAGCATCGCGCGCTTCCGCCCTGCGAATTTCCACCGTGCCGCCACCCTAGGCCGCAGCGATTTGCGTTTCGTTAATGAACGGGTTTTGCACCGGTAAAGAAACCGAAACTCCAATCCTGCTTTCCTGCCTTCAAATTGTCCGGAATGGGGCAGCCGCCGGCCCGTGCGGCGGCAGGCGCGGCCGCGGCGGGAGCGTTATAGTGACGCCGAGTTCAATCGGGTCCGTCCCATGATCAAGCGCTACAGCGATCACGCCGCCAATGAGCGAACCTTCCTGGCCTGGGTGCGCACCGCCATCGCGGTGATGGCCTTCGGCTTCGTCATCGAGCGGTTTGATCTCTTCCTCCAAGTCATCGCGCCGCAGGTGGCGGCTCGCCAGATCAGCCCGCATGGGCAATTCTTCGCCAACGTCGCGGGGCTCGCCTTCATCGGCATCGGCATCGCCATGATCGTTGTCGCCATTCTGCGGTTCGTCCGCACCGCCAAGGATATCGACAGCGATAACGAGGTGCCGAACGTCGGCGAGCGTTTCGATATCGGGCTTGCCGTGCTGATCGGTCTCCTCGGGGTCGCGCTGTTTCTCTATTTGTCGCGCGCGGTGCTGCCGGCGCTGTAGCACCGCGCCGCCGCTGCGATCATCTTGCGAGCCGCCTCGGGCGCCACTGAGCCCATTGATCGATGGCCCGCCCGCGCGTACAATTTTAACTTGCAACGGCGAAAGGACCGACCATGGCCCGGATCGCATGGCGCAGCTCGCTCGCATTGTGCATGGCGCTCGCCGTAGGGCTCCGGTCTGCCGCCGCTCTCGCCGCCGACGCGGCTCCCTCCCAAGTCGATCAGTCGGCGGTGCAGCAGAAAGTCGACGATATTCGCAAAGCCATTCAAAACGATCGCGACAGCGCCTCAACACGGATGGTGCCGGCGCAACAGCCCCTCGACCTGTGCAAGATCAATCCCAAGCTGCCGCAATGCGTATCCTCGTCCCACTGATCTGGGTCCGATGCTGAAAAAGGCCTACGCCGCGCTCAAGGAAATCGGCAAAGTCGCCGGCGCGCTGACCTTTTTGTTTGGCATTGTGTACGGCATCTACCAGTTCTTCGAAACCCAGAAGCAAAATGAGATCGCGCAAACGCTCGCGTTCTACAAGGAGTTCAACTCGGCGCCGATCTCGACCTACCGCGAGGCGATCTTCGGCGCGGTGGCAAAACACCAGAACGAAATCGCCGCGGCCGCGGTCGACGAAACCAAACTCGCCGACACCATGAACAAGATCATCGCCCAAGAGGCATTGGCCAATCAGCTGATGCTGACCATGGATTTCTTCGACGGCCTGGTGTTCTGCGTGACCAAAAAGATTTGCGATTCCGAGACCGCCGTCAATCTGTTCCACGACCGCGCCCGCGAAATCTACACCACGTTCTATCAGTACATCGTGGCGCAACGCGCCGCCTGGGCGTCGAACAATTTCGGGCTCGGCCTGCAGACCTTCGCGGAACTCAATCCGCCCAAATGATGCGGCCTATTGAACGACAACGGCCGGCGCGAGAAGGTGGCGCCCGGCGCGCCTGCTGTCGGTCGCTTCTCGGACCATTTGCCTCTGAAGTAATGGGTGGTGCCAGGGGCGTCGTCAATTTTGCGTGAATATTGCGCCGTATGCGGGAATACAACGGTTCCTTTCTGGAAGCCCTACCCAAATTCGTACCCACACAAATTCCTCCACCTTCGGGAATCGGAGCACCGCCCAGCATAGCTGCACACTAATTCAACTCGCGCAAGATGACATTGAGCAGGAGCGACTTGCGGAGCTGAAAAAGGCCTCAGCCGGCGTGGTCAGCTCAGATCATGGGATGGGCTTTAAAGTGACCTACTCTAAGATAGGGAACGAGGAAAAGCAGTTGCCGGATGCATTCGGTCATCAGGACGAAGCCGTCAAAGCCGCGTGCACTCTCCTGGTAGCCGGCAAAGCGAAGTACGTCGATATCCCTGATCCGAAACACGAGGGTGGCGGGGGTGGTCTTCGACATTCGCAAATCGTCGAACGTGGAAAGCAGCTGGGCTATCTCAAATAAAAACCTGTTCTCCGTGGTGAGACAAAGCGACATTCTCCGCGGAGCCGACGCACTCATACAGGCGCGCGCGGCCACGGCGGTCAGGGCCGGCCGCAGGCCGCCCGCGCAGCGGGTCGCCTTGACCGCCGCGAGACCGGGCGCGCGATAATCGGAGCGGAAGGAGAGAAATCCAATCAAAGGAAAGATCGCGCATGGGCGAGCGCCGGTGGGCAGATCAGCGCGCCCATTCGCGGCCCCGAGATCGGTTCAACAGGGCAGCCGCAGGAGGGTCAGCATAGCGCCGCCGGCTTCGGCGGGACCCGGGACCGACTGCCCCCGACGAGGGGCTCATTGTGGTGCGGCAACGATCGTCACCCATGGGCCGAGACGCCTTGCGGCTCGGTCGCGCGCCAGCGCGATAGAGCGTGACGGCCGCAGGCCGGGCCGCCCAAGACAATCGACAGCGCTTCAGTAAGTCGTCGATCCGCGCCGCTTGATGGCGGTCACGACAATGAGTCTGTCGACCTCGTTCAACTCGTAGAGAATGCGCCAGTCGCCGACCCGTCGGCGCAAGGTGGCGAGACCGCGCAGGAATTTCACGTCGCCCGCAAACGGGTTCTGGCACATTTCCGAAAACGCTTGGTCGATGTTGTCTCGCTCGTCGGCCGACAGCCGCCGAAACTGCCGCTTGGCGCGGCTAGCCGAGGCACATTTGCGGACTTGCCTTTCGGGTCATCATGTGCGTTTCGCGATAATGAAAAAGCCCCGGCGTTGGACCGCCGGGGCTCTGCTCCTTGGAGGGAGCGAACGCTTATGCTGCTCGGGGGCGTGAAGCCTTCCAGTTCTCCACCTCGTCCTCGAACCATGCGACCCGGCAGGCGCCCAGCTGTATCCGTTTAGGAAACGTGCCGGCTTTCTCCAGGCGCGCGATGTGCGCGAAGGAATAGGGGATGCCGTGGACGGTCTTCAGTTCCTTCTTCGATACCAGTTTTCTGACCTGTTGCATCGACGTGCTCCGTTGAAGAGCGACGCCGGCGCCGCAGGGACCTGCACGCTGATGCGCACAGGGCCAACTAGCAGGCGGGGTAGAACATAGGTTGAAATGCAGGATTCTGCAACGCGAACATAGCTGCGCATAGGAAATGCGAAAAAGAACTGGTCCGCAATGGTGAGCGGACCAGTCATGTTAAGCGACCATTGCACTGGCCGAGAACTTCCTGAACTCGTCCAGGAGGTCGGCCCAATCTTGCAACAACTTAACGCGTTGCGGCCAGTATTTGGCCCGATTGTATGCCCGGCGAACCTCATCCTCGTCCATGTGGGCGAGGGCAGTTTCGATCACGTCGTTGTCGTGTCCGCGCTCGTTGAGAATGGTACTCGCGGAAGAGCGGAACCCGTGCGGGCACATCTGATCCTTGGTGTAGCCCATCCTCCTAAGCGCGGAGTTCATGGCGTTTTCGGAGAGAGGCTTCACAGTGGACCGGACCGAGGGAAGCACGAGCCCTTCACCGTGGGACAGGTCCCAGATGTCTCGAAGCACGCCAAGGGCCTGTTTTGAGAGTGGCACGTCGTGAGGCCGTCTCATCTTCATGCGCTCGGCCGGAATGTGCCATGTAGCCTTTGGCCAGTTGATTTCCGAGCGGCGCATGAGGCGAATTTCGACAGGCCTCGTCATTGTGAGCGCGATGAGCTGTAGGGCAGCCCGCACGGTCGGCCAGCCGTCGTATTCGTCGATCGATACCATGAGGGCGCCTAGCTGCCGCTCGTCGGTGATTGCCGGTCGATGCTGAACTTTCGGGGCGAGCAGCGAGCCGCGCAAAGCGAAGGTCGGGTCATTTTCGGCTTTGAGGTTGGCGATCGCGTAGCGGAACACCGTGCCTATAGCGCCCCGCAATCGTCGCGCTGTCTCTCTGCGGCCAGATTTCTCGACACGCTTGAGGATGGGGAGAATTTCTGCGGGTTTAATTTCGGTGATGGGCCGCTTCGAAAGCGGTTGCGCCAACTCTTGGAGGAGCCAGCGGTTCTTAGTCATCGTCGATTCGGCTACGCCTTTCTCCGCCAATTCTTCGAGGTAGTCCTCTACGATCGCGCCGAACGTGTTTTTCGCGCTCGCCGCCGCAGCGATTTTGTCGAGCAGCTTTTGCTGCAAGGGATCGGTGCCGGCTGCAACGAGCTTGCGAGCTTCATCCCTCTTAGTTCGAGCAGACGCCAGCGAGACTTCGGGGAACGACCCGAGTGACATCATTTTTTCTTTGCGATCGTAGTGGTAGCGGAAGCGCCACAATTTGCTTCCGTTTGGCTCGACGAGCAGGTGCAGTCCGTTTCCATCGCTGAGTTTGTAAGGCTTGGCTCGCGGCCGGGCCTTTTCGATTGCGAATACTGTGAGCATGGGTAGGGCCTTCTTGTGAAAGAGCGCTACCCTAGATTCTACCCATAGCTACCCAGGTTTGTCACAGGTCGCCATGATCCGCAGTGTGGAGATCAATCTACGTAAGTAACTGAATGTACTTTAAAAATTGATCTCTATGAGGACGAATGTGCAGCTATGAAAAGCGGTGGTGGTGCCCAGGGGCGGAATTGAACCACCGACACCTGCATTTTCAGTGCAGTGCTCTACCAACTGAGCTACCTGGGCGCGCCTCGCGAAACGCCGCGCCTTGCGGTCGCTGCGACAGCGGCGTGTTATAATGGTTGGGCTCCCGACTGTCCAGAATAGGGTCGGCGGCGCCTAGTTCGGCGTCTCGCCACCCTCCTCGCGCAACTCGTCCTCCTCTTCGTCGGCCGTCACCGGCACCGTATAGACGCCGGACAGCCAGCGGTGCAGATCGACGTCGGCACAGCGTTTGGAGCAGAACGGGCGGAACAAGTCGTCGGCCGGCTTGCCGCAGATCGGGCATTTGCCGGGTTTCTTGACGTCGGGCATGACGGCAATATGGGGCGCGAAGCGCAATCGCGCCAACGTCAGACGGTGTTGAGCCAGCCGAAATGGATCGGATAGCCCTCGCCTTGCAACAGCGTCGTGGTCTCGTACAGCGGCAGGCCGACTACGTTGGAATAAGAGCCGACGATCTTGACCATGAAGCTGCCGGCGATGCCCTGCGCCGCATAGCCGCCGGCCTTGCCGCGCCATTCTCCCGAAGCAAGATAGGCCTCGATGTCTTCGTCCGAGAGCCGTTTGAAGCGCACGCGGGTTTCGACATAGCGCTGCCGGAAGGTCTCCTTCGGCGTCACCAGGCAGACGGCGGTGTGGACGCGGTGGTTGCGGCCGGAGAGAAGCCTCAAGCATTGCGCCGCCTCGTCGAGCAATTCGGCCTTGGGCAGGATGCGGCGGCCGACGGCGACGACGGTGTCGGCGGCCAAAATGTAGGAGCCTTTGAGCTCGTCGTCGATGCGCACCATGGCGAGCGCCGCTTCCGCCTTCTCGCGGGCGAGCCGCGTGGCGCAGGCGCGCGGCAGCTCGCCGCGTTTCGGCGTCTCGTCGATGTCGGTCGGGCGCAGCGCGTCCGGCTCGATGCCGACCTGATTGACAAGCGCGAGCCGGCGCGGCGAACCGGAAGCGAGCACCAGTTTTTGGCGGCCGATCATTTGAACCGGTAGGTAATCCGGCCTTTGGTCAGATCGTAAGGCGTCATTTCCACGAGCACCTTGTCGCCGGCCAACACGCGGATGCGGTTCTTGCGCATGCGCCCCGCGGTGTGCGCGATGATCTCATGCTCGTTCTCGAGCTTGACGCGGAAGGTCGCGTTCGGGAGCAGTTCCGTCACGACACCGGGAAACTCCAAAAGTTCTTCCTTCGTCATTCGATTCCCGAACGAGTGTTGCCGGCGGGCTGGAGCCTTAAACGGTCTTTCCGGCCAAATTTGGCGCGGAACCTAGCGGATGACAGGCCGGTTCACAACCGTCCCGCGGCGATGCCGGAAGATCATTCATTGCCCGTGCCACGGGTCGCAAAACGTTGCTGGATGCGCGTCAATAGCTGGTCGCGGACCTGGCGATAGGCATCGAGCCGTTGCGCGCGGCTGCCTTCGACCGCGCTCGGGTCGGCCGTCGGCCAATATTCCACGTCGACGGCGCTGGTGCGGGTGAGCTCCAGCGCGCGGTGATGAGCTTCCGGCGCCAGCGTGACGATGAGATCGAAATTAAGCCCCTCCCATTCGTCGAGCTCCTCGAAGGTGATCGGCTTGTGCCGCGAAATATCCAGCCCGATCTCGGCCATGGCCGCGACCGCAAAAGGGTCGAGCTCGCCCTTGCGCACGCCGGCCGAGCCGACATAGACGCCGCGGCCGAAAATCTGGCCAAACAGCGCCGCCGCGATGGGCGAGCGGATCGCGTTGCTGCGGCAGGCGAACAAAACGGCCAGCGGCGGCCTTGCTGCAGGCGGCATCAAGGCCTCAGCGCTTCCAGTGCAGGACCGCGATCAGCGTGAACAGCCGCCGCGCCGTGTCGAAATCGATGTCGACCTTGCGCTTGAGCCGTTCCATCACGAGCCGCGAGCCTTCGTCGTGCAAGGCGCGCCGACCCATATCGAGCGCCTCGATGCGGTCGGGCGTCGCCGTGCGGATCGCGGCGTAATAGCTGTCGCAGACGACGAAGTAATCCTTGACGATGCGGCGGAACGGCGCCAGCGACAGCATGTGCGCGATCACCGGCGCGCCATCGGCCAGCCGAATGTCGAACACCAGCCGGTTGCCGCTGATGCCGAGTTGCAGGCTATAGGGTCCGCCGTCGTGCCCGACCGGACGGAATTTGTTTTCCTCGAGAAGGTCGTAGATGGCGACCCGGCGCTCGTGCTCGACGTCGTCGTTGGTGCTGCCGAGCGAAACCTCGTCGAGCGTGACCGCGGCGAGGCGGCCGGTATCGTCCTGCGCTGAGGCTTTTCGCGCCATTACCGGTTGAGCCGAATGGCGACCGAGCGGGCATGGGCATCGAGCCCTTCCGCCTTGCCAAGCGCGATTGCGGCGCCGCCGAGCGCGCGCAATTGCTCGGGCCCGCATTTGAGGATCGAGGTGCGCTTCATGAAGTCGAGCACGCCGAGTCCGGAGGAAAATCGCGCCGACCTCGCCGTCGGCAGCACGTGGTTGGAACCGGCCACGTAATCGCCGATCGCTTCCGGGGTATGCGCGCCGATGAAGATCGCTCCGGCATTGCGGATGCCCCCGGCGAGCCGCTCGGCATCCGCCGCCGCGATTTCCAGATGCTCGGGCGCAATGGCGTCGGTCAGCGGCACCGCGTCGTCGAGGTCGCGCACCAGAATGACGGCGCCGAAATCCCGCCACGAGGCGCCGGCGATCTTGCCGCGCGGCAGCCCCTTGAGCTGGCCTTCGATGGCGCGTTCGGTCGCCGCGGCGAGCGCGGCGTCGTCGGTGATGAGGATCGCTTGCGCGCTCTCGTCGTGCTCGGCCTGCGCCAACAGATCGGCGGCCAGCCAGTCGGGGTTGCCGGTCTTGTCGGCGATGATCAGCACCTCGGATGGGCCGGCGATCATATCGATCCCGACCTTGCCGAACACGATGCGCTTGGCTGCCGCCACGTATGCGTTGCCGGGTCCGACGATCTTGGCGACCGGCGCGATGGTCGCGGTGCCATAGGCCAAGGCCGCGATGGCTTGCGCGCCACCGATGCGAAAGATTTCGTCGACGCCGGCAAGCTGCGCCGCCGCCAGAACCAGCGGATTGAGTGCGCCACCCGGTGCCGGCACCACCATCGCGATGCGCGGCACGCCGGCAACCTTGGCCGGAACCGCATTCATCAGCACCGAGGACGGGTAGGCCGCAGTGCCGCCTGGAACATAAAGACCGACCGCCTCGATCGCGGTCCACCGCGAGCCGAGCTCGACACCGAGCGCGTCCGTGAAGCGGTCGTCCTGCGGCATCTGGCGGCGGTGATAGGCCTCGATGCGGGCGCGGGCGAGTTCGAGCGCGTCGAGCGCCTCGGGACTGCACGCCGCCACCGCCGCGGCGATTTCGGCCGTGGTCACGCGCGCGCCGGCGCGGTCGAGATCGAGCTTGTCGAATTTGAGCGTGTAGTCGTGGAGCGCGCGGTCTCCCCGGCCGGCAACGTCGGCGATGATGGCGCGCACGGCAGCTTCGACGTCGGCCGCCGCCTCACGCTTGGTGTCGAGCAAGGCGCGGAATTTTTCGGCGAAATCACCGGAGCGGCTGTCGAGGTGGATGGCCATGATACTAAACCGAATATTGTCGGACGCCGCGCTGCTGCCGGTTTTACAGGCTTTGCAGCGGTCAGTAGCAGTCCTCTGTAATTATAACAATTCTAATATTCGACTTTTAGATTGACAAAAACTCATGCGTTCCCCAACTCCTTGCGTAATCCATCACGCCTGAGGAAGGGTGCTATGCCGACTATGAATGTTGGCGCGCTCCAAGGTTTCGGCCCGCGCTTTTTGCCATCGCTTGTCCTCGCGATGACGCTGGCGCTCATGGCAGGCGCCGCCCGCGCCGACGATGCCGTCAAGCTGTCGGTCACGATCAAGGACCAGAAATTCGATCCCGCCGAGCTGCATGCGCCGCCGGGCAAGAGCATCGAAATCCAGGTGAAGAATCTCAATCCGATCGTGTCCGAATTCGAAAGCGCCGATCTGCACGTCGAGAAAATCATCCCGGCCGGCAGCCAAGGCGTCGTTCATGTGCGCCCGCTGCAGCCGGGCAAGTATAATTTCTACGACGACTTTCACCACGCGACGCAAGGCTATCTGATCGTGCCATGACGACCGCTGCAGCCGCGCGGGAAGCGCAACAAACCAAAGCAAGATAGGTTCCGAGGTCTCCGTGCTCGCTTCGCTTATCATTGTGTTTCGTGAGGTCTTCGAGGCCGGGCTGATTGTCGGCATCGTCATGGCGGTGACCGCCGGCGTTCGCGGCCGCGCCGCTTGGATCTCGGCCGGCGTCCTTGCCGGCGTGCTCGGTGCCTGTCTGGTCGCGCTGTTCACGACGGCCTTGTCGAACCTGTTCGGCGGCAGCGGGCAGGAAGTGTTCAACGCCGGCATTCTCGCGTTCGCCGTCGTGATGCTGACCTGGCACAATGTGTGGATGGCGCGGCACGGCCGCGAACTGGTCGCCGAATTGCGCGCGGCGGGCGAGGCCGTGGTCGCCGGCCGGAAATCGCTCTTGGCGCTTGCCATCGTGGTCGCGATCGCCGTGCTGCGCGAAGGCTCGGAGGTCGTGCTGTTCCTTTATGGCGTCGCCGCGGCGCAGGGCGGCGCCAGCTGGTCCATGGCCGGAGGTGGTGCGGTCGGCCTTCTCCTCGGTTCTGGCGTCTGCCTTTTGACCTATCTTGGGCTTGTTACCATCCCGACGCGCTATCTGTTCAGCGTGACCAGCACCTTGATTGCCTTCCTCGCGGCCGGCCTCGCCGCTCAGGCCATAGCCTTTCTCGAACAGGCCGATATCGTCACCGCGCTCGACGAGACGGTGTGGGATACCTCCTGGATCTTGAGCGATTCGAGCTTTTTGGGCCGGGCGCTGCACACCTTGATTGGCTACGTCGACCAGCCGACTGCGATGCAGCTTGTGGTTTATCTCGCCACGCTCGGCACAATCGCCGTGTTGATGAAGCTGTTTGCCGGGCAGCCCGCGCAGCAGCCGCGCGCGGCCTGACGCAAGCGCGCTAGGCGATCGCGGGACCGCCGCTGAAATGGTCCGGGCAAAGCGCCGCGGCTGAAACCTCGCCGAGATCGGCCAATTCCGCTTCCAGGCACTCGACCTCGAGGCGAATAACGCCGCCGCCCGAGAAAATCAGCGACACCACGCCCCCGGGCGCTTCGTTCTTGGCAA
>Ga0335081_10022196_pt1 | contig 10267 bp, 6 predicted proteins | sample Lox_Sample_35_FD_206713 | JGI IMG/M metagenome (GOLD analysis project Ga0335081, IMG submission 206713) | Soil microbial communities from Loxahatchee National Wildlife Refuge, Florida, United States - Lox_Sample_3.5 | ecosystem: Environmental > Terrestrial > Soil > Wetlands | place: USA: Florida...
TTGAGCGCCACCGTCCGGCCGAGAGCGAGATCGGTCGCGCGGAAGACGAGGCCCATCCCGCCCTGGCCGATGAAGGCGTCGACTCGGTGCCCGGCGAAATCCGTCCCCACTGCCAGGTTCGGCTCGCCGTGCGAAAGACCCGGATGCGTCCCGCTCGGCTCGGGACCCATCTGTGCCATCCTGGCGCCGAGGCTGGGATCGAGATAGGTGCCGCCCGCAAGCACCGAGCGCACGGCCTCCACCAATTCCGCCTCGGCCGCGTCCTTGAGGACATAGCCCCGGGCGCCCGAGCTCAACGCCGTACGTGCGAAGCCTGGCTCCGCCTCCATCGTCAGCACCACGATCGCGCTTTCCGGAGACGCCTCGAGAAGCCGGGGGATCGCCGGCAGCGTCGGCGTGCCCGGCATGTTGAGGTCGAGCACCACCACCTCCGGCCGGTGTCGTTCGGTGAGCGCCAGGGCCGCCTCGACGTCTGCTGCCTCCGCGACGACGGTGAGGTCGGTCTCCCGGTCGAGCACGCGGCGAAGCCCGCTCCGAATCAAGGCATGATCGTCGGCGAGCACGATCCTGATCCCATCCGAGACCATCGGGTCGCCAGTAGGGTCGGCCACATTGCCGACTCTACTGGCGAAGAAACAGCGCGACGGGTGTCAGGGCGCGAACACGATCCGGGCTGCGACCCGCCCGGCCTCGACGTCCGCGATCGACTCGTTGACCCGGGCGAGCGGACGGACCTCGCGGATGACCTTTGTCTTGCCGGCGGCGTGCAGCTCGAACACCTCGCGGAGGTCAGTTCGCGTGCCGACGATCGACCCAACGACCGTGATCCCGTGCAGCACCGTCTCGAAGATCGGCAGCGTCACGTGATTGTCGGCGGGCAGCGCGACGAACACGAGCTTCCCGCCCCGGCGCAACGTCCCGTAGGCCTGCTCGAACGCGCGCGGAGACACAGCGAGGGAGATCGCCTGGTCGGCACCACCGAGCGCCTTGATCGCCTCGACCGGGTCCTCCCGTGTCGCGTTGACCGTGAACTCCGCGCCGAGCTCGCGCGCGAGCTCGAGCTTCTCATCGAGCAGGTCGACCGCCACCACGCGGCCGCCGGCGATCGCGGCGTACTGGATCGCCAGATGGCCGAGCCCGCCGACACCGAACACGGCGACGAGATCCGAGGATCGAGTCCCGGCGACTTTGACCGCCTTGTAGGTCGTCACGCCGGCGCACGTCAACGGCGCCGCGTCGAACGGGTCTATGCCGTCGGGCACCTTCACGACATAGCGGGCGTACGCGACCGCGAACTCGCCGAACGCTCCGTCGATCGAGTAGCCCATGTTCTCCTGGGACTCGCACAGCGTCTCCCAGCCGGACACGCAGTAATCGCACGTGCCGCACGCGTAGCCGAGCCACGGCATCGCAACCCGATCGCCGACTTCGACCTCGGTGACGCCGGGGCCAAGCTCGACAACCATCCCCACGCCCTCGTGACCCGGGATGAAGGGCGGTGTGGGCTTGACCGGCCAGTCGCCGTGCGCCGCGTGGATGTCGGTATGACACAGGCCGGACGCCTCGACGCTGACAAGGATCTGGCCGGGTTCGAGCCGGCGCCACGGCACTTGTTCGACGGTGAGGGGTGCACCGAACTCGTGGACAACCGCGGCGTGATAACCGGCGACGCTCGAAGTGGGCTGATTCGGATTCGGGGCGGTTGTAGCCATCGGGCTCTCCTTGAGGACGGGGATCCAACATGCTGCGAGAGCCGACGCGATACCCCATCCGTCGTGTTGTGCACACCCGATGCGGACAACTACCGACGGTTACAGCGGCGCGATCGTCGGCGCACTAGCCGTCGCCGACAAGCCGCTCGTAACACGAGAGGTGAAAGCACTGGCCGCTTGAACAGATCTCGGGCTCGGCCGCGCGTGAGCTGCGCGTCGCCAAGTCTCCCGCAAGGTGAATCAGCGGCTCGTACACACCGACAATGTCGTCACACACCGGACAGCGCGGAGCTTCCACGGAACGCCACTCTCCTTGGGAATGTCCCATTCGCGCTAATCATCGGGTAGACGTCGCGATGACCCATCCGGGACGGACCACAGCCGAATCGGTGGTAACTACTGAGGAATCGGGCTGACACCGCGACCAGAACGACCCGGCGCCCGGCCGGCATGAGCGGTCCGGCCGGGCGCGCGGGCTAGGACTCATGAGGCGACGGTCGGGGTGATCCTGACCGGCTCCTTGCCGTCCTGCTTGGGGAGCGGGACCGTCACTTCGACGACGCCATCGCGGGTCGACGCCTTGATCTTCTTGGCGTCGACGCCAAGCGGCAGCACCATCGAGCGCGAGAAGGACCCATAGCGGCGCTCACGCCGGACATAGTCCTTGTCCTTTTCCTCCGTGCGCTCCTCGTGCTCACCCGAGATCGTGAGGATGTCGTCCTCGACCTCGATCTTGACCTCCTCGGGCTTGATCCCTGGGAGGTCGGCGCGCACGACCAAATGGCCGTCGTCACGCACGACGTCGATTGCAGGCGTCCACGCGCGCTCGCGACCATCCAGCCACTCGTCGAACATGCGGTCAAACCGAGAACGCAGCTCACCGAACCCGGCGAACGGGTCCCAACGCGTCAGTGTTTCAGCCATGACTCACCTCCTTTCGCGATTCTCAGGCGTGCACACTGACACTACGTCGTGCAGGGGCGTCCGCCATCCGAGGTCACCCGCAGCTGCGTCCGTAGTAGGCCGAAATCCGTGTCAGCCCGCGAACAGGTCGGTGCAGAGGTCGACCAGCGATGCGATGTCGTGCACGTCCGTGTCTCGATCGGGGAGACAGATCGGATCATCCCCGAGCGCGCCGAGTAACCGGGCGACGGCGCCGGCGTCCCGGGCGGCGAGGCGCTGGACCTCGACATGCGTGCGGGCGACCTTGCCCGCCAACTTCGGCCCGAGCCGCTCGTGCAGCCTGGCGGCCACGGCGACGGCGTCGTGCGTCTCGGAATCGAGCGGGTGTACGCGGTTTACGATCACCCCGCACCGGTGAAAGCCGGCGCGGGCCAGCTCGGCCGCAAAGAAGACCGCCTCGTCGACCGCCGATTGCTCCGGCGAGGCGATGATCAGAAAGCCCGTCCCCGGGTCGCCGAGCAGCGCCTCCACATCCGCGGCGCGGCGGCGAAAGCCGTCGAGCAGGCCCGCGAGCAGTCGGAACAGGGTCGTCAGGTCGTCGAGCAGTGCAACGCCGGTGATCCGGCGCAGCGCGGCGAACACGATCCCCGCGGCGCGCATCGCACGACCGGACGGTCGCAGGAGCACGTTGAGCGCGCGACCTTCGAGAAACCCGGTCAGCCGGTCCGGCGCCTCCAGGAACTCGATCGCATGGCGGGACGGTGGCGTGTCGAGCACGATCACGTCGTACTCGTGCGCGTGCTCGATCTCGAAGAGCTTCGCGATCGCCGTGTACTCCTGGGAGCCGGCCACGGCCGTCGAGATGTGGCCGTAGATCGGATTGGCGAGGATCTGCTCCTTCGTTCGCGGATCCGGTGCGAGCAGCTCGATGAGCTCGTCGAAGGTCCGCTTGGAGTCGAGCATCATCGCGAACAGCTCGCCTCGCGCGTGCTTCCCCGACTCTTCGAGCCGGGCTAGGGCCACCGGCTGCGGCCGGTTGTCGAGCGCATCGAGGCCCAGCGCCTCGGCCAGGCGTCTCGCCGGGTCGATCGTCACCAATGCCACGCGCCGGCCCTGGATGGCCAGTCCGAGCGCGACCGCCGCCGACACGGTGGTCTTCCCGACGCCACCGGCGCCGGCGCAGATCACGACGCGCTTGCTCGCCAGCGCTTGTGTCAGCCGGCTCACGACCGGGCCGCTCCGAGAAGTTCGGCGAACCGCTCGATGTCATCGCGCCCGAGCGCTGCCTCGAACCGAACCGGCAGCGACGTGCATCGCGTCGGCGCGACCCCCCGTCGTAGGCGGGCGAGCTGGGCCCGCTGCGCCTTGGCTCGAGCCGCGAACCAGCGCGCAGACCGGACGGCCGGGTCCTCCGGAGCGCGGGCGAGCGCCAGCACATCGTCGGAGGTAAAGCGGGACGGGAGGACGCGGTTGGCGACGACGGCGTCAAGCTCGATGCCGAACCGCTCGGTGAGCGAAGCCTGCAGCGCCAGCGTTTCGCTGACGGCCATCTGTTCCGGTGTCGCCACCGCGATCACGCCGACCGTTTGTGGGTCGCGCAGCGTGTGTTCGATCGTGCCGGCCTGCCGGGCCACCGGCCCGACCCGGGCGATCGCGGCGAATGTTCGTGGCGCTGCGAGCAGCCCGACCAGCTGACCGCTCGCCGGCGCGTCGAGGATAACCACGTCGTATCCGCGGGCATGACGCTTGTGGCGCGGTCGCTGGATGAGCTCCCAGACCTTGCCGATCGTGAGCAGGTCGCTCATCCCCGGTGCGGCATCGACGAACGCCTGGAACGCCGTGCTACGCGCCAGCGTCGCGGCTCCGATCAACCCTGGCACCTCGTAGCGCAGATATTCCTCGAGCGCGGCCTGCCGTTCGATGCTCACGTGGTGAAGCCCGGGTTCGAGCTCGACTTCGACGAGCGCGTCCGTCGCGCTCCCTCCGAGCATGCGCGCCACGTCGGCGCGGCCGGCGGTCTCGGCGACGATCGTTTGAAGCCCGCGCCGGGTTGCGCCGAGGGCGAGCGCCGCCGTGATCGTGGATCGGCCGACCCCGCCCTTCCCGGCGACGATGATTAGCCGCTTGGTGATCGGGACTTTCATAGAACCTATTGTTGTTCGCGTGCCCCGCGACGCCGACCGCATGATCGAAGCCGAGCGCAAGGCACACGACTACGCCCGCGCGCGAGGTTTCTCGGCGCCGTTCTATGCGGTGATCCGGGCGCTGGCGAGCGCGGTGCTGCGGACATGGTTTCGCGTGCGCGTCTCGGGCGCGGAGCACATCCCGGCCGACGGTGGCGTGATCGTCGCCCCGAACCACAAGAACTTCCTCGACCCGTTCTTCATCGGTGTCGTCACCCGCCGGCACGTTCGGTTCATGGCGAAGATCGAGCTGTTCAAGGGCCCCCTGGCTTGGCTGTTCCTGCGCTTGGGCGCGTTTCCGATCCGTCGCGGCGAGTCCGATACCGACGCCCTCGAGACCGCCGCCGCGGTTCTGAGGGCCGGCGGTCTCGTCGTGGTGTTCCCCGAGGGTACGCGAGTTGAGCAACCTCATGCGCTCGGCGCTCCACGTCACGGCGCCGGTCGTCTGGCGGTCCAGACCGGGGTTCCAATCGTGCCGGCGGCGATCACGGGTACCTCTCACCTGTGGCGCGGCGCGCTCCCGAAGCTCAGGCGCGTTCAGATCGCTTTTCTGGAGCCGGTCGAGCCGGCACCACCGGCTCTCGGTCATGATCCCGCGTCCGAGTTGATCGACGATCGCGTGTGGCCCGCGGTGCAGGACGAGTACGGCCGCCTGTCGGCCAAACCCGGACTAATCCTCGCCGCGCTCACCGCGGCCGGTGTCGGAGGCGGGTTGCTGGCCCGGAGGCGACAGCGGACCGGTCAGGAGCCTCGGCTCGTCGGCAAGGTCGACCCTCGCCGGCTGCGGCCGCGCAAGGGCCACCCCCGCGGCTTGTCACGGTTGCGCGGCCGGAGGTAGCGAGCGCGGCGGAGCGCCCCGGATCGGCGCCGGGGTTTTCCCCGGATGCGCCGCGTCCCGCCGGTGAGGAACGATCGCGAGGCATCTGTCTGCCCGCCGAATCAATCGAGGTGCAATGCCCAAGGATCGAATCATCGCGACGCTCGGCGAGAGTCAGCTGTTGGTGCCAGGGCTCGTCACCTCCGGGCTGGCCGCGAACGATCGCGTCAAGTACCTGCTCTCGTTGGTGCAGGCCGCCCGCGCCGCGGCGGACGGCGTCGGCGATCAGGGCACCCTGCGGGACGAGCGTGTCGCCTGCGGCATCGAAGACTCGCGGCTCGACGGGGTCGTGGCCGGGAGCGTCCGCGAGCCGGACGGCCGGTATCGCGTTCCGGGGGCGGACAGGCTGTCGCGGTGGGCGGTCGACGAGACCCGGGCGATGCTGTCGCCGTTACACGCTGCCGATGTCACTGCGGCGCATGATCTCGAGCAGCGCGTCGAGGCGATATCCGCCGCCTTGAGCATCGACGGCGATCTGGTGAGCGGCGAAGACATCGCGCGGCTGACCCGAGGCTCCGGGAACGGCGGCGACTCGTTGCACCTGGTGGTGCTGGACGCCCATCGCGAACTGAACCGCCTGGAGGCCGCGATCGCGACCGAGTCGATCGACGGCGCGCACGCGCACGATCTCGCCGAGGCCGACCGCGACTTGGTGAGGGCGTTCATGCGCGGAGTGCACTCAACCGAGCGGCTGAAGCTCGACCACCCCGGGCTCGGCACGACCGCGACGCGGAGCGGGACTGCGCTCGTGATCCAGAACGATCTCGGCACCACCGACGCACACATCGTGGTGATCCACGTCACAGGGCCGGTCGTGACGATCACCTACACCGACGTTCACCTCGCGCGGCTGCTGTTCTTCCAGGGTCTGCTGGCGCCTTTTGCGGTTGTGTGGGAGGACACGCGCTCGCGGAACGACGCGTCGATGGAGGGCGGCCTCTTCCACCTTGCCACCGGCCGGTTCGAGGCGACCGCGGACGTGCCGGTCGAGCACTTCCTCGAGCACCTGGGCTCGCGGCTCGTGTTCATCATCGATTGGAATCGCGCGCGCAAGCGGTTGCGGCGGCTCGTTGGTCGCGGCGTAGCGATCCGGCTGTTGCGGTGGGCGGCCGAGCACGAGTACGGGCACATGGCGTTTCTGCGCGCGGGGGCGGATGGCCTCGTGTACGACGCGCTCGAGTTCGCCGGCGGCCGCGTCGTTCGCGCGGGCGAATCACTCGAGGAGGCCCTTGGGGCCGAGGCCGCCGAGGCCTACCTGCGGTCCGTGCTGCGGATCTGTGCCGAGGGGCTGCTCGCGGGGAAGGTCGTCTCGCTCGTTCAAGACGAGGTCCGCGCCGAGCTCACCGAGTATCTGCGCTCCGCCCGTCAAGAGATCCACGAGCTTGCGCTCCGCCATGCCGAACTCTGCGTCGAGATCGCGGAGGCCGCGCGCGACGGGCTCGAGCAGGCGATCGCCGGAGCGGTCGATCGCCGCGCCGCGACGGCGGCGCGCGCTCAGGAGGCCGAACACAGCGCCGACGCGCTCGTGACCGAGGCCCGCACCGCGGTAGCCCGCTCGCCCGACCTCGAGCCGTTCCTCGGCCTCATCGAGGCGGCCGACGACATCGCGGACTGCGCGGAGGAGGCGGCGTTCTACGGGACGCTCCTGCCCGCCGGGAACCCCGGCGATGCGGTCCGGCCGCAGGTCCGGCGGATCGCGAGGCTCGTTCTGCGGGCCTCGCGCGAGTACCTCCGCGCAGTTCAGCTCAGCCTAGAGCTGCGGCGCGGCGGCCCGCGCGAGGACATGGACGCCTTCCTCGCGTCCGCCCATCAGGCGATCGAACTCGAGCACGAGACCGACGACGCCCAGCGCGCCATCCACCGCGCGCTCGTCGGAGAAGCCGGGACGTCGAGCGTCGGCCTGTTCGTGGTGGTCGAGTTGACGCGCGCCTATGAGGAGGCCGCCGACGCTCTGATGCACAGCGCTCATCTGCTTCTCGGACATACGCTGACCCGGGTGGTTCATTCCGAGTCGACGGCGCGACGCGCAGTCGACGCGACCTCGCAGCTGCCGTCGCCGGCGTCACGTCGCGCGGCCGAGTCCGATGACGTCTACGTGGTGGGCGATAAGACCGGCCCGATTCCGGATAGGTCCGTGATCGGCGCCAAAGGATTCGGACTGGCGAGGCTTGCCCGAGCCGGGCTGCGGGTGCCGGACGCGGCGATCTTGAAGACGAGCGTGTCGCGCCGCCGGGTGCGCTCGGGAACCGGCGGCGAGCCCCTCAGGGGAGTCGTCTCGAGCGCGCTCGACGCCCTCGAGCGGGCGAGCGGGCTGCGTTTCGGCAGCCCGCGCCGGCCGCTGGTGCTCTCGGTCCGCTCCGGCGCTCCTGCATCGATGCCCGGGATGCTCGAAACCGTTCTCAACGTCGGGCTGTGCGATGCATCGGTGAAGGGTCTGATCGCCCAGAGCGGCAATCCCAAGCTCGCGTGGGACTCATATCGCCGCCTCGTCGAGTCGTACGCCACGGTCGTGCACGGTTGTCCTCACGAGCCGTTCGGGGCGGCGCTCCGAGCACGTCTCGCCGCCGCTGGGGCTGAGCGCGCGCGCGAGCTCACGACCGGAGCTCTGACCGACCTCGCGCACGGCCATCTGGCGCTGTTCGCCGAGCTGACCGGCGTGGCATTTCCCCAGGATCCGATCGAGCAGCTGATCGCCTCGGTGGAGGCCGTGCTCGAGTCCTGGGAGGCGCCGAAGGCTCGCGAATATCGCCGGATCCACGACATTCCCGCGGACATGGGCACGGCCGTGATCCTGCAACGGATGGTGTTCGGGAACGCCGGCGGCGTGTCCGGCGCCGGCGTCGGCTTCACGCGCGATCCCGCGCTCGGGAACCACGAGCTCTACCTCGATTTCCTCCCCGACGCTCAAGGCGAGGACATTGTGGCCGGCCGTCTGACCCTCGACGGCGGCGAGACGCTGGCGGAGGTCGCCCCTGACGTGCTCGCGGAGATCGAGCGTGTGTGCCCGCGACTCGAGGCCGAATTCGGCGACGTCCAGGAGTTCGAGTTCACGATCGAGGACGGCGAGCTGTTCCTTCTCCAGACACGGGCGGCAAAGCGCACGCCGTGGGCGGCGCTGCAGATCGCAGTCGACCAGGTACACGAAGGACTGATCCCGAAGCGGACCGCGGTCGACCGGATCAAGTCGCTCGATCTCGAAGCGGTCCGACGCCTGCACGTGGTGTCCGAAAACGGCGCGGACGTGCTCACACGTGCCACCCCCGCAAGCGTCGGCGTGGCGACCGGCCCGCTCGCGCTCGATGCCGCCGCCGCCGGCCGGTTCGTGAAGGCCGGAACCGCGCCGGTGCTCGTTCGTTCCGAGACGGTGACGGATGACATCGCGGCGGTGGCCGTGTCGGCCGGCGTTCTGACCGGCGCCGGCGGACGGACTTCTCACGCGGCCGTCGTCGCGCGTGAGCTGGGGAAGCCGTGCCTGGTCGGCTGCGAGGGTCTCGAGCTCGACCTGACGGCGCGCACCGCGCGGATCGGAAGGAAGCTCGTGTCCGAGGGCGAGGTTATCTCTCTCGACGCCGAGTCCGGACTGGTGTTCGCGGGCGCGCCCGCGATCACCGAGGACCGCCCAACTGAGGCGCTGCGCGAGATCGCCGAGTGGAGGGCGAACCTCCCCGCGGTCTCCGACAGCGACCGACTCGCTCTCTCGACCTGACCGCAGTCAGGGTTTTTCCGCATCGGATGGCGGTGTTAGCCGGTCGTCGGAGCCTCTTCGCGCACCTAGCCTGAGCACCAGTAGATAACGCCATGCCTGGATCCGAACCCGAAAACACTCACAGTCCTCCACCGAGGAGCCCGTCGTTCGGTCTCGGCGTCCTCGTCGCGGTCACGTTGCTGGGGTTGGTGGTGCTGATCGCCTTGAATCCGAAGATGGGATATGAGCCGACAACGGTTCGGATTCCATACAGCCCTACGTTCCTCGAGCAGGTGCGCGCCGGCAACGTGACCGCGATCTCGTCGAAGAGCGCGACCGTCAATGGCACCTTCCGTAACCCCGTGCGCTATCCGAGCGATGCGGCCACGCCGGCGACGGCGTTCGTGACCGTGATCCCGGAGTTCGCCGACAACAACGCCCTGATCGCGCTGCTGCAGTCAAAGGGGGTCCAGATCAGCGCCACCGCCCCATCGACCGGGACCCCGGTGCTCGTGACGATCCTCGTGTACTTCGGCCCGCTGCTCCTGATCGTGCTGCTGTTCGTGTGGCTCCGACGCTCGAGCGGTCTCGGTGGCGGGGTCACGACGTTCGGGCGCTCCCGCGCCCAGCGGGTCGAGCCATCCGACCACACCGTCGACTTCGACGACGTCGCCGGGATCGACGAGGCCAAGGCCGAGCTCACCGAGATTGTCGATTTCCTCAAGGACCCGGACAAGTACCGCCGCCTCGGGGGTCGGATCCCGCGAGGCGTGCTCCTGACCGGCCCTCCCGGAACCGGGAAGACACTGCTCGCGCGCGCGCTGGCCGGCGAGGCGCGGGTTCCGTTCTTCTCGATCTCGGCTTCGGAGTTCGTGGAGATGTTCGTCGGGGTGGGCGCCTCGCGCGT